>OGKG01001186.1_pt1 | contig 31941 bp, 30 predicted proteins | sample 1572201 | NCBI WGS metagenome assembly OGKG01 (sample SAMEA2582146, study PRJEB24529) | metagenome | biome: Human gut stool | place: China | collected 2011 | reverse complement strand
TAATTTTGAAGCCACACTTCCGATAAAAATAAATGGATTTGGTTTTCTGTATGGAGATATAAATTTAGATGGTCAGGTGGATATTTCCGATTTAGTAAAGCTAAGAAAATTTGTTGAAGGATATGAAATACCAGATAATAAGGATTTAAAAATACTTGATCTAGATGGTGATGAAAAATTATCAGATGAAGACATAGAATTGTTAAGAAGTTATATTCAGGAAATTAATTACATTTTTCCGGTTGAGAGTATGATTCATGACATCTCTATTGATCATCTTCCGTATAAAACACAATATGCATTAGGAGAAACATTAAAATTAGAAGGGTTAAAGCTGGCAGTACGATATAATAGTGGACAAACAGTCAAAATCGAAGACGGCTATGAATATTATGGTGATACCAATGAAGTCGGAACGCAAAAAGTAGTACTATCTTATTGTGAAGATGATACTGTAAAAGAAACAGAGTTTTATATTTCTGTCAATATGGCAACACCAACTATTGTATCAACCCCATCTTGCAGCACAGCGACACCAACACCGGCAGGAAATACAGCCACGCCAATACCAACAGAGGATGATTTGACGACGCCAACACCGACGTCAGTTCCGACTTTAAGACCACCAGTTTATACTGCTACACCGGTGCCTACACAAACACTTGTACCAGATGACACATCGGGGTTGAATTATGTGACTTCTTCAAATAAGAACACAATATCAAATGTTTCCAAGAACACCAGGAGTACATTAAAAAAAGTCGGCACCGTGATCTTGGATAAAAAGGCAAACTTAAAATATGTCATTGTCAAAAAAGGAACGATTACCGGAGAAAAAGTAACCGGAGCCCAGATCGAATGTAAGACATGTATCAAAAAGAAAAATCGGATTGTAATCCCGGATACTGTTACATGGAACGGTGTGAAATATCAGGTTGTTTCTATCGCAGCGAATGCATTTAAGAACAATACAAAAGTAACAAAAATAAGTATTGGACAAAATGTCAAAAAGATAGGAACAAGAGCATTCTATGGATGTAAAAAGGTAAGACAGTTATCGATCAGATCAAAGCAATTTACAGACAAAAAGATAGGAAAAAATGCATTCGCAAAAATGGGAAAAGGAATGACAGTCAGAATTCCAAAAGAAAAATACCATTTTTATAAGAAGTTGTTAAAAAAGAAAGGAATTCAGTAAAAGAGAAGAAAGAAGATTGTTGATTGAAAAGTTTTTAATTTCAAAAAGGAAGTAAATTTTAAAATGAATTTCAGAGAGTAAAAAGGAGGAACCATAATATGAAAAAACAAATGATAGTAATGCTATGTTTCTTATGTATGATTATGTCAGTCACAGCCATCACCGGAAAACAAACGGTTTGTGCAGCATCTAAAACACAGTTAAAACAAAAGATCGAAGACGAAGCAGATGGGAAAGTTTCTAAGATGTATTATGATGACTTTGATTATGACGGACAGAAAGAAGCATTTGCTTTAATTGAGATATCGGAAGATATGTCTGCACTATGGTATGCAAGTGACAGCCAGATAAAAAAATTATCAGACAGTATATTAACATCAAGCAGTATACAGGGAATTTGTAAAGTAACGAGTAATAAAAAAGTATTTGTAATAGAAGGAAGTGCAGGCGGCTGGGGCGGCTGGTCTTACTGTTACTATATTCAAAATGGAAGAGTCATTCAAATAAAAAAAGCAGGAGAAGGACTGAAGCATATAAAAGGCAATCTTTTTGCGATTTATCCAAGTGACTTTGACAGTATGCATTCAAGACGTTCTGTTGGCAGTAACATATGGGATTGGACTGGTCATACATGGAAAAAATATTATGTTAAGCTGATCGGAAACACATTTATAAATGTAAAATCACATCAAATATCACAAAAGAATGTTGCAAGTTATACAAATGGGAAAAAATATCTTGCACAGATAAAGAAAGCAGGATATCGTATCGGAAAAATTTATTACAGAGAGAACAAAGTGATCAATGTCAATGTATCAAAAAAAGTAGATGCTGATAATACAGCTTATGAAAATGTTAATTTTGATATAAAAGGAAAAAAATTAAAATTACAAATAAACAATAAAAAGGGAAAAAATATAGTGGAAAAATCATCTTTTAATGGTGTGTATAAAAGAAAAGCATATATAAGACAAGCTTCATAATGATCATTTCAAATAGGTCAGTTCATTAGAAAAGAGGAAAACTATGCAAAAAAGAAAGAAATATATCGTATGGATGCTTTTTATGGCTATTGTATGCTCTGCAACGATCGGAAATGTACAAAGGACATCGGCTGCAAGTACAAAAGTAACAAAAGCGGTCAATTATGCCAGAAAAGTATACTTTGGTACCAATAAGAAGTTAAAAAAATATACGAAAAATTCAATGAAGGGATCGTATAAGGAATATTGGAATAAGAAAAAGCTTGTAAAAGCGATCACGTATTCAACAAAATCATCGTCATATGCAATGAGAGGCTACACGATAGAATATTACTATGATGATCACGAGCGTCTGATCTTTGCATATGCTTACCGTAAAGTGAAAGGAAAATTACAGGAACTTAGGGCATATTATGCACCGGATCAAAAGATGTATCGTTATATTGATGCAAAGGGAAGAATTTGGAACTATAGCAATGGAAGAAGCTATCGCTATAATGTAAAGGATATGCGTGATCTATTGTTTCACAAAGGAGAATATTATAGAGCATTAGCACATGAGGGCATAGATAACCCGAATTATTAACAGGATATGGGACGGAATAAGAAAAGGAGAAAACGGATATGAGAAGAAAATTTATTTGTGTGATATGTTGTGCATTGGTTTTAACTTCAGGATGTGGTTCAAACAGCATTCCTACAAGCAACTCTGTGGTGACGGATACAGAAAATAACAATAATGATTCTATTGATTCGAACGATGAAGATATGGGTGATGATAGTGCAGAGTTCGAAGAAGAGGATGTGTATGATGAGGATGCAGAGGTAGATGCTATCCAACAAAAATTTTTGAAAGCTGTTCAAGATAATTCGGGATCAGAATTGTATGATATTTCGGTTGATAAAAATGTTACAGGTATGGACCCGGACGATATTGATAGTGAGAAAGATATGCAGGAATCTTTGGAGCAATTAAAAACAGCTTTACATACACTGTACGGTTCAGATGTTCAAATTGATTATGAACAGAGTACTTTTGAAGAATTTGATATTGCAAAATTACAGGAAGCAGCAGATTATGAAGATGAAGATGATACCGGCAAAGCAGATATTGATACCATAGAAAGTTTAAATAAAACGGTAGGATATGTTATTGATTCGAAATGTAATTTACAAAGATGTATTAAATCAGATATGACATTTGTACTAAGTGGTTCAAATGGAGAAGACACACAGACGGTACCATCTTTTATATATAAAGTGGATGATCAATATTTTATGGATACGATGCCTCTATACTGTTTGCTAGAAGAACAGGAGACAGCGGTAAAAAAACGAAAACAAGATATCACAGATTATAGTACATCAGAGTATGACAGATATAAAGGAATGGAAGACGATGATGAGGACTTAGATTATTCATCATTGCTGCTTAAGAGAGAGTAGGATAATAGAAACAATAATGTAGAGAAACTTATAGCAAAAAGAGTGTGTGATTCAAATTAATATTTAAATTTTTTGAAAAGAGAATAACAGCGGATAAGGAGAAAATGATATCATGAAGAGAAGAAAATGGATCAAAAGTTTTTTAGTAATTGCTTTTTTGCTTTGTGGCATTTTTGCTACGACTAGAAAATCATCAGCGGCAGCTCGTACATGGCAGACAGTATATACTAATGAATTAGAGAAAAATGATTTTGTATATTATGTAAAATATGGAGAGTTATCAATAGCGAGAACCTATGAGAAAGTGTATGTAAAGAAAAACGGAACATGCAAAACAAAAGCCTTGAAAGTACCTGAGTGGGAGTACGGTGGTTTACTAACGAATGGCAGAGATATTATGTACCAAAATAGAAAAAACGTATACTTGTGGAGTAATGCAAACAAAGTTAAGAAAATTATGTCTTTTTCCCGAAAAAATGATTTTCTTGTTGCGAAGTATAAAAACCTTGTTTTGTTTGCTAGATATGCAGATTATGATTCTTATCGCATTTACAGCTATAATTTAAAAACAAAGAAGATTGTGAAACTGGATTTCTATAATGCATACAGCAGTTATGGAAAATACCTTCTGATCAATGGAAATTTTCATGAAGGAGCACCAACTTCTTTAGAATTCTACAATATTGAGACAAAGAAAATAACAAAGATTTCTTCAAAAGCATCTTATGCAAATGCAGGATTTATTCAGGGAAACACTATCTATTATTCAGATTATTATGATGTGTCAAATCAGTTTTCTGCATTAAGAGAAAGCTCAGACACGAATGTATTTTTCTGGAAAGTTTATTCTTATAATATTAAGACAAAAAAGAAGAAAAAAATATACAAGCCAATTGTTCTACTTAAACCGATGTGGTTTGATAAAAATCATTTTGCAACGAATCAATATGATAGCAAAAATATAGATATGTATGATCTTAGAACGGGCAAGAAAGTAAGATACAAAAGTTAAGGATCATATTTTTGTAAAAATAAAGAATTTTAATGGTATAAGGATACAGGAGATGATTGTATGATTCGATTAAAAAGACTGTTTTTTATGTTCCTGTCTGTTCTGTTAGCATACAGTTGCAGGATAACAGCTAAAGCGGATACAGCGAAGAACGATCTGTTTTATAACAGTTTGTCAAATCCTACAGTAAATAAAGTGTTTAATCTAGGTAAGAAAGGTACGAGTGCTGGGATAACCGGCATTAAAATTTCTTATGATAAGAATGACTGGAAAAATTTTATCATGGAAAAAACGGATACCATTCAGTTAAAAGCAGACATTACGCCAAATACGATTCAAGATGTAGATGTGATATGGAGTTCGAGTAATTCAGATGTTGTAAAAGTTGATGATGATGGAGTGATGACAAGAACCGGTTATGGTTATTCTACTGTTTCTGTGTGTACATATGATGGAGAATTTGTGGATACTTTTCTGGTCAAAGTCAATGGATTTGGTTTTGTATACGGAGATATTAGTTTTGATGGCAAAGTAACAATTACCGACATGGCAGAAGTTGTAAGTATCGTAAATGGAAATCGTCCTGTTACAGAAGAAGATTTGTTGGTATTGGATTTAAATGGTGATGGTAAGATAACACAAGAGGATGAAGATCTTATAAACAGCTATGTTTTGAAAGAGATTCAATTTTTCCCGGTTGAAAGTATGGTTCATGATATATCTGTCAGTCAATTACCGGACAAAACGAAATATACCATCGGTGAGCCGGCTTCTATGGCAGGTTTAATGATCAATGTGCACTATAACAATGGACAGATGATTGAAAGAACAGATGGATATGCTTACAGTGCGGATACAAATGAAGCCGGAATGCAAAAAGTATATATAATGTATTGTGAGAATGAAGTTACTTCTGAAACCTCATTTTATATCGAAGTTGAGAAAAAGAAACAGGTGATAAAGGGTACCTTTATATACCAAAGAAATACAAAAAGCAATCCTTTTTATTTGGATATAGAACGAACAGAAGGCAATGGAATTTTATCTTATGAAGCATTGAATACTTCTGTAGCAAGCGTTAACAGGTATGGTCTGGTACAAGTTCTAGGTAAAGGTCAATGTCTTATTCGTGTGAACTCTTCGGAAACGGATGAGTATAAGGAAGCGAATTATTATATTGTAATAGATGTACAACAATATAAAGACGCATCATCAGAAACGCCGGAACCGACACCTACAGAAACACCATGGGTATGTACAACACAGCCCGCCAGCCCAAGCACAACACCGGGTCGGGTAACACCAACTCCGACAGCAACACCATACTGGAGTGGATCATCGCCAACACCGCAACCGGATGATTGGTATACACCAACTCCTGCAACACCAACTCCGACAGTAATGCCATACTGGAATGGCTCATTAGCAACATCGCAACCGGACAATTGGTATAGACCGCTTCCGACACCTGGTCGAACACCGCAACCGAATGGTACAAGTAATCAAATACCAAAAGTTTCAAATCCTACAAAAAACAAATTAAAAAAAGTCGGTACTGTTTTTTCAGATAAAAAGACGAACCTGAAATATAGTATTGTAAAAAAAGGTACCATAACGAGTGGAAAAGTAACCGGTGCACAGGTCGAATGCAAAGCAGGGATCAAAAAGAAAAATCAGATCATCATCCCGGATACTGTTACATGGAACGGTGTAACATATCAGGTTGTTTCCATTTCAGCAAATGCATTTAAGAACAATACAAAACTAAAGAAGATTAGTATTGGAAAAAATGTAAAGAAGATTGGAAAAAAGGCATTCTATGGATGTAAAAATGTGAAGCAGCTATCAATTAAGTCAAAACAATTTACAGATAAAAAAATAGGGAAAGATTCGTTTGCAAAAATGGGAAAAGGAATGACAGTCAGAATTCCAAAAGAAAAATATGCCTATTATAAAAAGCTCTTAGTGAAAAAAGGCATACGATAAAAAGTAGAGAAAAAAGAAAGGCAAGGTGTCTGATATGAGAAAAATGGTAAAAAAACTAATAGTATTTTTTATGATACTTAGTATGATGCAAGGAAATGCAACAAAGACATTTGCAGCAGGCAAGATCAATAGCAAGAATTATATGGGTACATATTATCAGAAAGGTTTTTATAAAAATGCATCTGAAAAACATGCTGCCCAGAATGTTGTAATTGCTTCCATAAAAAAAGGATATGTGACTTTTTCAGTGAGCTTTCTTGGCAGAAACTATTCTCCAATCTATGATACAGGAGAAATCAGAGCAAAAATCAAAGGTAGAAAAGCATATTTTACATGGATAGATTCATGGGATAATAAAGGAAAAGGAACAATTACATTTGTAAAAAGACATAAAATCCTACTAAATATGAAGAAGACCAAAAAAGCAGAGGGGAACAGGGCTTCTTTAGCGACGGATGGAAATAAAGTTTATCTTTATTATAAGGCATGGCATAAGATTGAGTAATTGTTTGCAATAAGGTTTTAAAAGCAGATCAGAGCTTGTAGAAGAGATGAAATTGTTCAAAAAATACATTTCTTCCGTTAAAAAATACAATCAAATATTTCATCAAAAAGCTTTTGTTATACTAAATGCAAGATAAAGATTTAGTAAGACAAAAGCTTTTTTCTTTATGGAATAGGAAAATGCTCGTACAGTAGCGGTACACCAAAAAGAATTGCTTTAGCAATTCTTGGAGTGCAAAGCGCTGGCTTTGCACTTTTTTATAGGAAGGAATGGTGATGATCATGAAAAAGAAAAGTCAGATTATGATGGCAATAACCGGCATGCTTTTGGCAGGAAGTGTTTTTTGTCTGAATCATCCGGCAAAAGCAAGTGCAGCCACAATCCGTAGTTATACGATTGGTTCGGGTAATACAACTGTATATTCCAATACCGGACTGAGTAAACGTTATGGAACGATTTATGGATCAGATGAACTACGTGTGTTAAGGGTTACAGATCGTTATTGCAAAGTGACTTATCCGGTATCCAGAGGAACAAAGACTGGTTATATTCAGACAAGAGCACTTTTGACGAAGACAACGGGTGGATCCTATCGCTCTCGTGCAAAGATCATAGCATATAAACATCCCAGTGGTGGTTCTTATGGATATATATCCGGTGGAGATACTGTAAAAGTACTTGGAACATATGGAAATTATACACAGGTAAAATATCCGGTATCCGGTGGATATAAATATGCATTTATTGCAACATCAAGCTGTAATTCTTATATTACATCGAGTCAGAGTTCATCTTCATCAGGGGGAAGCGTATCAGGAGGTTACAGCAGTGGTTCTGCCGCAGGAAAACTTGCATCATATGGAAGTAAGCAAGTCAGATGTTATACATTATCAGCACAGGGAAAAGTTTATGCATACAAAGATGTTGCTTTAAGAAACAGAACAACAGGAAGTTACATTTCCTGTGCATCGGATGAAGTTTATGTGCAAAGTGTAAATCTTTCCTATGGTTCGGTTTGTTTGTCTTATCCGGTATCCGGTGGAAGAAAGAGTATGTATTTTAAGATATCTGATATAATGGCATCTCCTTCTTCGGGAGTATCAAACTATTGGATCAGCAAGAGAGCTTATACTTATAAATGGGCATCGTCTTCGGCACGATATGGTTATGTGGAAAATGAAAATGTAACGGTCGTCGGCAGCAGTGGAGCATATACGCAGATCATCTATAGTATCGGTGGCGGCAAATACAAAATGGGATTTATTAAGACCGGTGAAATGAGTACAGGAAGTTCTAACATCAATTCAGATCCGGTGATCACGGTAAATGGCGATTGTTCTGCTATACAGCGCAATATATACAATCTTGCGATGGCAAGTCTTGGAAACAGGGGAGCAGCCTATCAGAGATGGGCAGGACTTTCATACAATGATCCGTACTGTGTGGCATATGCAACATATATTGCTAATCAGGCAATGATACAGGCAGGATATTCGGCATCACAGGCGGTAAGTATTGTACCAAAGCATGTATCTACCACAAAGATGGCGCAGTGGTATTCAGAGAGAGGAAGATATCATTCTTATGTAGCATGGTACAAAAGCAGCAGAGGTGTCCGCATGACAAAGAATACAACGATATCTTCTTATACTCCGCAGGTGGGTGATCTTGTCGCAATCGACAATGATGGTGCGATTGCTTCCGGACCGGATCATACAGGCATTGTGATATCGGTAAACAATGACCGAATCGTATTGGCAGAAGGAAATACAGGTTCCGGAACGAATGCGACAAGAACAGTAAAGACACATACCTATTACAAAGGCAGACCATATTGGTATCGTTTGGATTACAGTAAAGCTAAGATCGTTGGATTTGCAACACCGGCATATACAGGCAACTAAAATAAATACATAATAATATAGTGGAGTGCAGCGCATTTGCGTTGCACTTTTAAATTACCGGGAAAATGCTTGTACAGTAGTGGAAGGTATTGCAACACGCTGGTGTTGCACTTTTTTACCACATTTTTGTTATTTTTGGTAAAATACGCATTTTCATTGCTAAAAAAAGCAAAATGCAATTTTAGCAGAGATCATTTGCTATAGTGAATACAGGATAAGAAAACAGCAAAGCAAAAAGATAATAACAAACAAGAAAACAGCAAAAAGAAAACAAAAGTTTTTCAAGAAGATACAGGAGTTATAAAAGATTAATCCTAAAAAAGATTTCACAGAAAGGGTGGTTATTATGAAAAATATCAGAATAAGAAAAGAAAGTGTAGCACAAAGAGTAGAAGCAATCAGAAAAACAGTAGTATTTGCAGGTGTATTTCTTACAGCACTATTTCTGATCGGCAGCCTTAATGGGAATACAGCAAAAGCAGCATCCAGAAAGTGTTATTCGATCTGTACCGGCAATACAAGAGTATATTCTAATACAGGATTATCCAGAGGGATTGGATGGATCTATGATTCCGACCAGATATCTGTCATCAATGTAACAAGGAACTGGTCGCAGGTTTCTTATCCTATTTCAAGAGGAAGAACAAAGACCGGTTATATTGCAACAAGTGCGATCTTAACGGCAACAGGTGGAAGTACTTATACATCCAGAGGAAAGTTTAATACATATAGAAGACCGGGTGGTAGTTATTATGGTTATGTTGCTGCAAATGACAGAGTTATGATACTTGGAAACAGTGGCGGCTATACACAGATCAAATATCCGGTATCCGGTGGTTACAAATATGCATTTGCCGTTTCATCAGAAGTCAACAGCAAACTCCGTCCGCAGACAGCAGTCAGCTATGGTGTAAATCCACAGGGATATGTTGATTTTGCTACATCTCCTTCTAATGGAACGCTTCGTGTATCAGGATGGACATTTGACAGAGATTCCTTAGGAAGCAAGTTACAGGTTCATGTTTATGTAGGTGGTCCGGCAGGTTCCGGCGCACCGGGTTATAGATGTGTAGCAAATTTACATCGGCCTGATGTAGATAATGCTTTTCCGGGAGTCGGACAATATCATGGCTTTGATGCAACATTTAAAGTATCAAGAACAGGAGCACAAAAGATTTATGTCTATGCGATCAATGTAGGAGGGGGCAGTAGCAATCCCTTACTTGGAACAAAAGACGTTACGATTCGGGGAACAGCACAGTCATCAGGAACAAATTATACAAGACAGACGATCTGCATTACATCCAACGGACAGACTGTTGATACATTTCATGGTGTAGCAGCAAAATATATTACGGGGTATTCCGATGTAGGAACCTATTCTTGTGCAAGATATGTCAGCAATTACTACAGATCGGTATATGGTATTACAGTAGCCAATATGTTTACCGGAAGAACCCCGTCTGCATCATCGGGAAGTTTTTACCGGACAACGAGTCCGGCAGAAGGAGACATTGGTTATCAGACAAACAGCCGTGGAAGCGGTCACTGGTTTATCATCAAAGCCGTTAATTCAGATGGAACTTATACCGTGATCGAACAGAATTGGAAATGGAAGAGCGGTGGCAGGACATATTGTTATAAGAATCGCCGTGTATCAAATTCGACGAAAGGATTTAAAGTATTCCGTTGGTCGGGAAGATGATAGGGATTTATCAATGATTTAATGGGAAAAGAATAAAAGAAGCAGACTCAAGCCGGAGCCGGTCGAAAGACCGGCTCTGTTTTTGTATTTCCAACAATATTTTATATGTTTCTACTCCTTGTTTTTCTATTCGTACATCTAAAAGTTCGATAGATGAAAAATATTCATGATAAAAATGAAGAAAATTAAGCGAAACCTCTTTACATTTTAATTTTCATCGGTATAATAGTAGAAGTTGAACAAAATAAAATTTGTGAGTGAAAAAAATTCACTATAAGAAGGAGAGTACATTATGAAGAACGGAATTGAGATCAGATGGCACGGACGTGGTGGTCAGGGTGCAAAAACAGCTGCATTATTACTTGCTGATGTTGCATTTAAAACCGGACAGAACGTACAGGGATTTCCTGAATATGGTCCGGAAAGAATGGGTGCGCCAATTACAGCATATAACCGTATCAGCAGTGATAAGATCCGGGTTCATTCAAATATATATCATCCCGACTACGTGGTAGTAGTGGATGAGACATTATTAGATTCGGTTGATGTCACAGCCGGATTAAAGGTCAATGGTGCAATTATCATCAATACAGCAAAGAGCAGAGAAGAGATTGAGAAACATCTGAAAGGTTATACCGGCCGTGTATATACAATTGATGCCAGAAAGATCTCTATGGAGACGTTAGGCAAGAATTTCCCGAATTCACCGATGCTTGCTGCAACCGTTGCCGTTAGTGAAGTGATGCCAAGAGAAGATTTCTTTAGAGAGATGCGTGCTTCTTATCAGCATAAATTTGCAAAGAAGCCGGAAGTGATCGATGGAAATATGCAGGCTCTGGAAATGGCTTTTGAAGAGTTAGAGGAAGATATTGAAAATGATAAAGTCAGCCTGAGCGCATAAGAGAAAAGAAATTGATTGGAGAAAAGAGGAAATGAGAACCGATATTACTAAGATAAATGAGAAGACTCCTCATGATCGTTTAACAGAAGGTTTGATGGTCTTTAACGGAGGCACTTCTAAGTTGTTTAAAACCGGAGAATGGCGTACAAACACACCGGTCTTTCATGCAGATTTATGTAAACAGTGTCTGCTGTGTGCACCGGTTTGTCCGGATGGAAGCATTCCGGTAAAAGATTCAAAACGTCTGGAGTTTGATATGGATCATTGTAAAGGATGCGGTATTTGTGCAAATGTCTGTCCTTTTGGAGCAATAGAAATGAAGGAGGGCAATATCTAATGGCTATTAAAGAACGTATGTCAGGAAATGAAGCGGTATCTTATGCAATCCGTCAGGTAAACCCGGATGTTATGCCGGCATTTCCAATCACTCCTTCTACGGAAATCCCACAGATGGTTTCTACTTATATTGCAAATGGCGAGATGGATACAGAGTTTATCCCGGTAGAAAGTGAACATTCTTCCATGAGTGCTGCGATAGGAGCAGAGGCAGCAGGTGCAAGAAGTCTCACGGCAACATCTTCGGCAGGTCTTGCGTTGATGTGGGAAGAACTTTTGTTAGCGGCATCGAACCGCCTTCCGCTGGTACTGACTTTAGTAAACCGTACTTTATCCGGTCCGATCAATATTAACTGCGATCATTCCGATGGTATGGGTGCAAGAGACACCGGATGGATCCAGATTTATGCCGAGAATAATCAGGAGGCATATGACAACTTTATTCAGGCATATCCGATTGCAGAAGATACAAGAGTGCATCTCCCGGTTATGATCTGTCAGGATGGTTTTATTACAAGCCATGCTGTAGAAAATATTGAATTATTAGAAGATGACAAAGTAAAGAATTTTGTCGGTGAATACGAACCGGAAGAGTTTTTATTAAATCCGGGCAGACCAATCGCAGTAGGTCCTTATTCTGTCAGTAACTATGCGATGGAAGCTAAGAAAAATCAAGAGATTGCAATGGAAAATTCCAAAGAAGTGATTTTGGAAATTGCTAAGAAGTTTAAGGATATGGCAGGCAGAGAATACGGACTTTTTGAAGAATATAAGACGCAGGATGCTGATTATATTATGTTGATCATGGGGTCGGCAGCCGGCACGGCAAAGCAGGCGGTTGATGAACTCAGAGAGCAGGGGAAGAAAGTCGGAGTATTAAAACTCAGGGTGTTCCGTCCGTTCCCGGCAAAAGAGATTGCCGAGGCATTAAAGAATTGCAAAGCAGCAGCTATCATGGATCGCTGTGAAAGCTACAATGGCAATGGCGGACCTTTGGGAAGCGAAGTGACTGCCGGATTATTCTATCATAAAGTAAATATCGAAGCTGTGAACTATATATATGGTCTTGCTGGACGTGATTTTACGATCAGTGATGTAAATGGTGTATTTGCAGAACTCGAAGATATGGTTGTAAATGGAAAAGAAGTAGAGCAGCACAAATATATCAGATTACGTTAAGAGGAGGCCGCAAATGAGTGATTATAGTTTAAAAACAATGATGAATAAACCGGAGCGTCTGGCACCGGGACATCGTATGTGTGCCGGATGTGGTGCAACAATCGCGGTACGTGCGGTGCTGCGTGGACTTCATGAAGGAGACCATGCTGTGATCGGTAATGCAACAGGATGCCTGGAAGTATCGTCTTTTATGTATCCTTATACAGCATGGGAAGACAGTTATATCCATAATGCATTTGAAAATGCCGGTGCTACATTAAGCGGTGTTGAGACAGCTTATCATGCATTAAAGAAGAGAGGCAGACTGCCAAAAGATGAAACGTTTAAGTTTATTACATTTGGTGGTGATGGCGGTACTTATGATATCGGATTCCAGTCTTTATCCGGTGCAATGGAACGTGGTCATGACATGGTGTACGTCTGCTATGATAATGGAGCATATATGAATACCGGTATCCAGCGTTCTTCTGCGACACCAATGTATGCAGATACAACAACGACACCGGTTGGTAAGCAGTCAAACGGTAAAATGCAAAACCGTAAAGATCTTGCAAGTATTATTGCAGATCATGATGTGCCTTATGTAGCACAGACAACATTTACAAACGACTTTAAAGATTTACATCGTAAATCAGAAAAAGCCATTTATACAGAAGGTGCTTCGTTCTTAAATGTAATGACACCTTGTCCAAGAGGCTGGCGATATGATACGGCAGAGATCATGAAGATCTGTAAACTTGCCGTTGACACCTGCTACTGGCCATTGTTTGAAGTAGATCATGGCAAGTGGACATTAAGCTATGAACCTAAGAAAAAACTTCCGATTGAAGATTTCTTAAAACCACAGGGCCGTTTCAAACACCTGTTCAAGAAAGGAAATGAGGAACTGATCGAACAGTTCCAAAAGGAAGTTGACAGAAGATGGGAAGACCTTCTTTATAAATGTGCAAGATAATAAATTGATTTTTTAGGCTTACCGTTTAGAGTGAGTTTAAGCGGTATGTAAATTTTGTTAGTTCCAATCCTTAATGATTATATAAGAAAGTTGTGTAGAGCAGCCATAGGCTTTACACAACTTTTCTGTTTTATTGTAACCGGAGAAACAGAAAAGTTATTATATCCTATTGTATCGGGAAAAGTTGAAATTTTTAATGTTAAAAGAGAAAATAAGAAAAAAATTCTGCATCTGGTCACATCTAGCAAAAAGAAAACAGCTTTCCGAAAAAATAAAATAATAACAGGAATATGATAAAAATGGGCAAAATTGCCCAAAGAATTTTGACAGTGTATTCTGGTATAGTATATAATAAAAATAGGTATGAAAAATATAGTAAAAAGAACCATTTTATGCAGATTTGTTCTTTGTTAAAAAGAAAATGCAGAGATCGGTTTGAAAGCAGGCAGGAGGCATAGAAACGAAATATGACACTTTTGACATATCAGGTGTTTAAGACGGTTGCGGATCAGGGGAGTTTTCGTAAAGCTGCGGATATATTAGGATTGACACCGTCAGCGATCAGTCATACGATTTCAGCGATGGAAAGTGAACTTGGTTTTTCTGTGTTGAACAGAAGTAAGTCAGGCGTTACTTTAACTAACTACGGTGAACATTTACTGCCATATGTAAATGCGGTTTTAAACAGTGATGAAAGCTTATGGCAGGCAATCGCAGAATTTAACGGTTTGAAGCAGGGGAAAGTAAAAGTTGGCTGTTTTTCAAGTATATGTACGAACTGGCTGCCTTCTATTCTGCATTCATTTCAAAATGAATATCCGGGCATCAGCATAGAGGTTTTTCAGGGAACCTATGATGATGTCATTTACTGGTTAAAAAATGGCGTTGTGGATCTTGGGTTTCTATCGGTTTCCAGTGCTAAAGATATACCGATCGAACCATTGTATAAGGATCCTTTGCTCTGCGTCGTACCGAAAGGCACACCGAAAAGAGAGCCTGAAGAATATATGGGTATTGACGAGATGCGTAACCACCAGTTTGTAACACAAAGAGAATCTACGGACGCAGATATACAGAATTTCCTGAAAGAAAATGATCTGAATATCCAGTCGAATTATCATGTGGTGGATGATTTGTCAACAGTTGCATTAGTGGAGCATGGATTTGGTATTTGTATTATGCCGGCAATCACTATGAATGACATCCCATATCAGGTGGATTGTTACCCGGTCAAACCGGATGCATATCGTATCATTGGAATTGCAGCGATGAATAAGGAATTCATGGCACCTGCAGTACGTACGATGTATAATCATGTATTAGAACAATACCAGCAGGAAGAATGGAGAAAGGGGTAAAAAGGGAATGGTAGATGAAAGAAGGCTAGAAGCGGCAGGAATTGATTATAAGATTGCAATGGAGCGCTTTGGAGATAACGAAGAAATTTTTGAAAAATTTTTGTATCGTTTTGCAGATAATACACATTTTACAGATGGCAAGAAAGCATACGAACAAAAAGATTATGATGGTGTTTTAAAGGCAATCCATGCTTTAAAAGGATTTTCGGGAACTTTGGCAATGGAAGAGGTATATCAGGCATCATCAGCAGTGGTGGATAATATCAGAAAAGAAGAATATGATAAGCTTCCTCAAAATATGGAATGGCTGGAAAAAGAATATCAGCGTGTGATGCAAATTTATCAGGATACCTGAAAAACAGGATAAGATACGTCAAGAGCTGATTTAGAGTGTTGATTAAATTGTAGAGGAAAAGTGTTTGCTGTTGTCGTGAAAAGATAATAAAGAATCGTAAAAAATTCACTTTAGAACAGGAGGTAGAGAGCCTATGAAAAGCCGGAAAAATATGAAAAAACGGTCTGTTTTATTTAGCAGGATATCCTGTGTACTACTATTGCTTAGCAGCTGTCTGTTGTTTGTATCCTGTGGCAAAGATACAAAAGCAGCCGCTTTGGAAAAGTTTGCAAATCGGGATATGGCAAAGATTAATGTGGCATATAACAAATTTGCAAAAGCTTATGTTGCAAGCCCGTCTTATGCAGAAGGCATGGAAATCTATGCAAGTTATGTCAATGATACATTGCTGACGCAGTTAGATGATATCATTAAGCAGACGCAGGCGATCAAGACCGGTCAAAAAGAGATCAAGGCACTGAAAGATAAGTATTTAAAAGCAATGAAAGGTTATAAGCAGGCATTGACTCAATGTGCGACAGCTGCTTCGGCACAAGATACACAGGCACTCGAACAGGCACGAAGTGAGATTTCAAACGTTGGAACGGATTTACAGGATTATAACGATTCGCTGCGTGCGTTAGCTAAGAAATACAAAATGACAGTCAAGGAACCGGAGCATTAATTTAGGGATGACAAAGTTATATACAGATCATGTATTGTGAATGTATAAATTATGCTTTTAGTAATGAAAAATGAATTGTAAAATTTTACTAAAAAATGAACGACAGTCTTGACAAAAAGAAAGCATATGTTATACTGATTAAGTTTGTAACAGACAGTTCATTAGTACCATCCTGTCTTAAAATAAAACTAGGGCTGCCAAAATGTATGGATTTTAAAAGAGAAAAGACTATGTTGATGCGAAAGCACTGACATGGGATTTTTTAGATCATATTACATGAAAAAGCAGACGTAGGTCTGCTTTTTCTTTTTTGTACAAACAAAAGACATTTACAAAACATCTGCACACCCTTAAAAGCATCCTCACAAAAAAGGATACAAACAAGCGTCATATTATCAGTTTTGATTTCATGTTTCTATTTTCTTTGTATTTTGAAGCACTGTATCACCTGATAAGAATTTCTAAGATTTTTGCTTTTTTGCCCTGATTATGGGCACTCTCATCTGATATAGGGGCAAGGCTGGTCTGATGTACATTGCTGTTTGGGAATCTCAAAGGCCGTCGCCACTTGCGTTGCAAAAAGTGTATTTGCTTTTTGCAATGCTATGTGTGCGCTACGTGGCTTTGCGAAGCGGGAGCGTGTCCCAAACAACAATGCTACTCAGGCTGAGTCGCCCCTATAGTTATAACCCGCGCCCAATCAGCAAAAAAGCATAAAAATCAGAAATTCTAATCAGTTGGCGTGTCTATTCAAAATACAAAAGAAAATAGAAAGCATGAATTGTAACGTTTGTGATATGACGCACTGGAAAATCTATTATTTTTGTGAGGACGATCGTGGAAGGGGCATGGTGTTTCGTGAATGTCTGCCAGACAAAATAAAAGAGGTGAATTATGTATCAGTTGACAATAGAACAGAGTTTTGATTCGGCTCATTTTTTGGCCGGTTATCAGGGAAAATGCGGAAATATTCATGGGCATCGCTGGAGAGTGCTGCTTGTGATCCAGGAAGAAAAACTAAGAGAAGAACAGCAGCAGCGTGGTATGTGTGTGGATTTTTCAACGCTAAAGGATGAATTAAAAGAGGTTGCAGATCAATATGATCACAGCTTTTTAATTGAAAAAGACACATTAAAAGAGAAAACATTAGAAGCCTTAAAAGAGGAAGGCTTTAGCTGGGTTGAGCTGGAGTTTCGTCCGACTGCCGAGAATTTTGCGAAACATTTTTATGATCTGTTTTCGCAGAAAGGATATGATGTTGCCAGAGTACAGGTGTATGAAACACCGAATAATTGTGCGACATATACAGAATCATGAACACATATAAAGTAGTAGAGATTTTTGAAAGTATCAATGGAGAGGGTATGAAAGCCGGTGAATTATCGGTATTTGTCCGTCTTTGCGGATGCAATTTGCATTGTTCTTATTGTGATACAAGCTGGGCAAATGAAAAAGATGCCCCATATCAGGAAATGACAGCCAGGCAGATTGTTCAAAAGGCAGAAGCATATGGCACAAAAAATGTGACGCTGACAGGCGGAGAGCCTCTGTTAGCAGAACATGTTTTGGAATTATTAGAAGCATTGTCTGAAAAATTCTGTGTTGAGATTGAGACAAATGGAAGCATTGCTTTAGATCCGTTTTGTAAAAAGGATCGTAAAGTGATCTTTACCATGGATTACAAATTAAAAGGCAGTGGCATGGAAGAACAGATGTGTCTGTCTAATTTTGCCCTGCTTCAAAGGGACGATACCGTGAAGTTTGTCGTATCGGATCAGACAGATCTGGAACGTGCTTATGAGATCGAACAAAAATACGCTCTAGGACAGAAATGCCATGTATTGATCAGCCCGGTCTTTGGAAAGATCATTCCGGCAGATATGGTAGCCTTTATGATGGAGAAAAAATGGGTGACAGCCAGAATGCAAATTCAGATGCATAAAGTAATATGGGATCCACAGGCACGCGGTGTATAGAAAAAAAAGCAAAAGACAGAGTAGATGATTCAGGAAGGAGTCGATTGGTTATGGCAATAGATAAGGATGCGATAGAAAAACACATTCGTGGTATATTGGTTGCACTTGGTGATGACCCGGACAGAGAAGGATTGAAAGAGACACCGGCACGGGTAGCCAAAATGTATGAAGAAGTGTTTGAAGGAATGAATTACAGCAATCATGAGATTGCACAGATGTTTAATAAGACCTTTCAGGACAAAATGGACTTTGAAGAAGCAGGCAATGATATGGTCATGGTAAAAGATATTGAAATCTTTAGTTATTGTGAACATCATCTTGCGTTGATGTATGATATGAAAGTATCGGTCGCATATGTGCCGAATGGTAAAGTGATCGGGCTTAGCAAGATTGCCCGGATCGCTGATATGGTTGGAAAAAGATTACAGTTACAGGAACGGATCGGTTCTGATATAGCAGAGATCATGCAGGAAATCCTGGATACAAAAGATGTAGCTGTTGTCATAGAAGGAACACATAGCTGCATGACAGCAAGAGGAATTAAAAAGAATGCAGCATCGACAAAGACATATACTCTGCGCGGAGCATTTCGTGAGGATTCATTTTTACAGATGCGTCTGGAATCTTCATTAGCAATGCCACAGAATAAGACAGAGTAAGAAAGGAAAAAGAAATGAAAGCAGTGGTTTTATTTAGCGGTGGTGTAGACAGTACAACCTGTCTTGGCATGGCAATTGACAAATATGGAAAAGAGAATGTGATCGCATTATCGATCTCTTATGGACAAAAGCATCTTAAAGAAATAGAAGCTTCTGACAAAATTGCGGCGTATTATGGAGTAGAACATCTTCGAATGGATTTAGAAAAGATATTTGCTTATAGTGATTGTTCTCTTTTGCAGCATTCTGATCAGGAAATCCCGGAAGAATCATATGCTGAGCAGTTAGAAAAGACAGACGGAAAACCTGTTTCTACGTATGTTCCTTTTCGCAATGGATTATTTTTATCTTGTGCGGCAAGTATCGCATTATCCAAAGAATGCAATGTGATCTATTATGGAGCGCATGCAGATGATGCAGCCGGAAATGCATATCCGGATTGTAGCAGCAGCTTTAATAAAGCCATTTCAGATGCCATTTATATCGGAAGCGGCAACCAGCTTATCGTGGAAGCTCCGTTTGTTAATCTGACAAAAGCCGAAGTAGTAAAGATCGGTCTGGATCTGAAAGTGCCTTATGAGCTGACATGGAGCTGTTATGAAGGAAAAGACAAGCCATGTGGTGTCTGCGGAACCTGTATTGACAGACAGGAAGCTTTTTTGAAAAATGGTGTGACAGATCCGTTGTTATTACAATAAGACAGTAGAATAGCGGCAGAAATGCAATGCTATGGAAAAGATTGCAAAAATGAGATGGCAGGGCTTCGGAAAAGAGAAAAAAACATACAGGCTAAGCCGGAAAAGCTTTGTTGCCAAAAGAGGATAAAAATAAACAGATAGGAGAAAACGATGGTAAGTCATAGAGAAGAAGAAAAGAGTATTACTTTATTAGGAAACCAGAATACTAAATATGCAGATGATTACGCACCGGAAGTATTAGAAACATTTATCAACAAACACCCGGACAATGACTATTTTGTAAAATTCAACTGTCCGGAATTTACGAGCCTCTGTCCGATCACGGGACAGCCGGATTTTGCAACGATCACAATCTCATATGTACCGGGTGAAAAAATGGTGGAGAGCAAATCGCTAAAATTATATTTATTTAGTTTCCGCAATCATGGAGATTTTCATGAAGATTGCGTCAATGTGATCATGAAAGATCTGATACGCTTAATGGATCCGAAATATATTGAAGTCTGGGGTAAATTTACGCCGAGAGGAGGTATTTCGATCGATCCGTATTGTAATTATGGAAAGAAAGGAACGGATTGGGAAGAAGTAGCAAGAAAAAGACTTTTCGAACATGATATGTATCCGGAAAAAGTAGACAACAGATAAAAAAAATCATCTTGTACAGAGAAGACGATGCAGGATGGCATTTTTGGTGGAATTTTATGTCAGCAATCATTAATCTTTTGTTAAAAATGTCTATATTATTGGACTTATGGGAGAAAATAGTGTAGAATATATCGAGAGAACAAAAAGGAGAAGTCATTTTATCATGGTAAACAAAATATCAAAAGTGATGCTTCGACCCGCAAAATGTGGTCTGGATCTTGGTGATGGCAGCGAGCGTGCTGAATATGTTGACCAGGATTATATTTTACAGACATTAGGGCGTCCGCATCGCAATATTAATATTATGTATACATATTATCCAAAAGATAAAGAATGGCCGCAAAGGATCAGTGAAGCTTGCAAAGATATGGAAATTCATTTTCAATGGGATTATCCTTATGATGATTATTTTCCATATGAAGGCGGTATCGGAGAAGATACCAGCGGGCAACCATTTGAACAGATCCGTGATATCAGAAGACATGGACAGGATGTTACATTGACATTAACGATAGACTGTTCCTTATCTGATGAGTATTTAAGAAAGATTGCAAGAGATCTTCGGAATTTTGGACGCATGCGACTGCGTATCAATCATGAATGTGATGGAGACTGGTTTACTCATAATCAGAGATTTTCTTATCAGGAGATTGGCGATTTCTTTGTTCGGTTCAGTAAGATCATCAAAGAAGAGGCACCGAATATTTTGACTGTTTTTTGTGCCGGAGCTGTGATGGATCTGGATGCAGAAGAATTAAAGGTAGGACATGAAGAAGAGTTTACCGAGGCATATCGCCAGGCAGATATCTGGTCCATGGATTGTTATCTCGCATTACATTATGGCTGGCCTTTTGATGTATGTGAAAAAGGTTCGGATTCGTATGCGGTTACTCCGGTGGAGACATTTTATCAGAGATTAAAGAAATCAGCGATTCGGTTTGCACAGCTAAATGATGGAAAAGTCAGACCGTTGGTAGTGTCTGAGTTTAATACAGATGGTGATGTGGTCGGGCCGAAACATCAGGCAGAATCAATCAAACGGTTTATTGCCCGGTTAAAAGAAGGGCATGCAGAGGAATGGTTTGGAGGATTCTCACTCTACCAGTTCAGAGACAGAGGACGACTTGGTTTAGAGATTGAAGATCCGAATAATAAGTCGGTTGGTATTCCACAGCCATTATTAAAGGAATACAAAGAAATCTTAAAAGACGATTATTTCATACCGCGTATGGAGACAAAAGCTGAGACAAAGCTTCCTGTTACCATGCGATGGGGCGGTGCTGAAGATGCGGAAGGAATTGCATTGGAAGTTACATTAGAAAAGAATCCGGAATTCTTTGAGATCAACTTTGAAGAAAATTTAAATCTGATGATAGAGATTAATGGTCATTGGTTTTATAAAGCAGAAGGAACTGACTGTATTGATCTGATGCCGGCTTTCTTTGATCAGGATATCAAAGAGAGAACAACGCTTTCTATCACAATGTTTGCTCCGCCGGCAAGTGGTGAGAATGATCCGTCACAGGGAGAAGACTGGATGGAAAATTATTATTGCACGATGCATAAATTGCCTGAGCTGCGTATCCGTTACGAAGCAATTGAAGAAGTGTAAAGGTTAGGTACAGAAAATTTAGAACCCGGTATTGCAATCATCAATGTTTTTATGCCGTGGGTTAAAAAAGATTAAGATGCCAAAAGGTCCGTATTTTGATTTTTTGACAATCTGATTTAAAAAAAAGAAACAGCATTTTAGAATGCTGAGAAAAGAGGAGCTTATGAAAAATATTAGTTTTAAGGTAGTGATACCACAGATTGTTTTAGCAATCGTCTGCATTGTTTCGGCTGTATGGGGAATCCGGTCAACACAATATCTGAAAGCAGAAAGTATACAAAAATCAGAAGAAAATATTAATGCGATTCATTCGCTTGATACTTTGTCGAATGACTTTCAGATCATGCAGAAACTTCTTTTGACGCATTTCCTTACCGGTAATGAGGACGAGATCGTTGTTGTCAGAAATAAGATTGATGACACAATAAGCAATGTAGAAAAGGAAATGAAAACCTATCAGAAATATGTTACTGATCCGACAGAAAAGAAATTATATTCGGAGTTCTTAGAGAAATACAATTCTCTTCATGACCTTTATATGAAATCTTTGAAATATAGTGAAAATGAAGAAAAATCGGATGCGATCGAGTTAGCAAACGGTGATATTTCTGATGTTGAATCTGAGATGGAAGGTATCGTTGATAATCTGATCAGTAATCGTCAGAAGTCAGCTCAGAGGTCTGCCCAGGAACAATCGAAGACATTTGATAATTCGATCAGTATGAATAATGCATTGATTGTTATTTCAATTGTGATCAGTATTATTGCAATTATTTCATGCTATATCACGATCGTTACACCAACGAAGCGTTCTATCAAACGTTTGCGCAATATTATCAAGAAAATAGAGAATAACCAGTGTGATCTTGGTGAAAGAATTCCGGTTCGCACAAAAGATGAAGTTGGTCAGCTCGTTATGGGTATCAACTCTATGTTAGAAACATTACAGAGTGTTATCGGTGATATTTCAGATGAATCTGTCAACTTGGATCAGGCCATTGCTAATGTGACGGAAAGTGTTGGCAATGCGAATGTAAATTCAAGCGATGTGTCTGAAGTAATGGAACAGCTTGCAGCTTCTATGGAAGAAGTGGCAGCAACTATTTCGAATGTAGAAGACAAAGTCGAAGCAGTTGGAACAAACATTTCAGCATTTGCCGAGAAGAGCGATTCGATCATGAAATATGCCCAGACAATGCAGGAAAGGGCAGAAGGTCTTGAAAAGTCAGCAATTGACAGTCAGAGTGTAACAGGTCAGATGACAAGTGAAATGATTGAAAAGATCAAGCATGCAATAGAAAACAGTAGAAGTGTAGAACAGATTGAAAATCTGACAAACCAGATTCTTTCGATTTCAAGCCAGACAAACCTTCTTGCATTGAATGCATCCATTGAGGCTGCCAGAGCAGGAGAAGCCGGTAAGGGCTTTGCCGTTGTAGCAGATGAGATTCGCCAATTGGCAGACAGCAGCCGCGAGACAGCGAATAACATCCAGAAGATTAATGCTTCTGTTATTGCAGCAGTAAATGAATTAAGTGATAATTCAAATCAGATGGTAGAATATATTGATAACACGATCTTGCCGGATTATGACGGATTCGTAGATTCCGGAAGACAGTACAATCAGGATTCTATTTATGTCAATAATGAAATGTTGATGTTTGTAAAAGAAACAGACGAGATCACACAGATCACACAGGAGCTTGTAAAATCTATTGAACAGATCACACAGGTTGTTGAAGATAGTGCACTTAGTGTAGAAGAAGCCGCTAAGGGAGCTGTTTCTCTGTCAAATGAGATTGCTAAGATCCAGCAGGATATGAATGTCAGTGGTAATGTTGCCACGAATATGAAGAAACAGTGTGAGCGCTTCATGGATACAGACAGTGCGAATACAGTAACAGAAGACATTGCAACAAGCGAAATGGAAAGCATCCATGAAACAGACTCTGAAGCACAGGAAGTTTCTTTAGAAACAGAAGAGGAAGCTGAGGATGCTGCTCCAACAGTTGAAGACTCTGCACAGGAACAGTCAGTAGAAGAGTAAAAGACAGTAAACATAATTGCAACGCAAATAAATAAAAAGAAAATAATCTGTCAGGATATCTTTTTGTAGGATTATTTTCTGATTATCGGAAAGTGCAATACCCATATGGTGTATTGCACTTTTTATCATGCAGTCATTTTATCATGCAGTCATTTTATCATGCAGTCATTTTATCATGCAGTCATTTTGTCATGCAGTCATTTTGTCATGCGGTTATTTTATTTTTTATGGGTGTGATTGCCGTGCTTTTTTATATTGCAATTTTGGGAATGTCTGAAATGATCAAAAACAGTAACTAATATGATTGATTTTGGTTAATATGAAAGAAAATGACAAATGAAAATAAATCGAACAGACAATAAATGAATGAAAATGACTGAAAAAGAAGAAGATAACTGATTTCAGCAGATTAAATGAAAAATAATGATAGAGATTGAAAGAAAATGATTGACAATGACGAAAATGTGATATATACTATAGTCAATGAATGAGAAAACTATATTTTGAAGAGAATAAGGGGGGATAAAATGCTGACACAGGAACGATATCATATGATAGAAGAGCTGGTGAATCGAAAAGGAGCTGTCACGATTACAGAATTGACGAAACAGATACCGGCTTCTGAATCAACGATACGAAGAGATCTACAGGCATTAGATGAGCTTGGTAAGGTGAAAAAAGTACATGGTGGAGCCACGGCGATCGAACAGATCTTTATTACCAATGAAGAAGATGTCAATACAAAAAAGACTCAGAATGTTGAGGAAAAAGAAAAGATTGCAAAGTATGCAGCTTCTTTAGTCAGAGAGAATGATTTTATTTATCTGGATGCCGGAACGACAACAGAAATGATGATTGATCATATTCCTTCGACAAACGCAGTTTTTGTTACAAATGGTATTGTACATGCGAAAAAACTGATCGCAAAAGGATTAAAAACATATATCATCGGTGGACTGGTTAAGCCGGTTACCGAAGCTGTGATCGGAGCGGATGCTGTTAATAATATGAAGAAGCTGAATTTTACAAAATCATTTATGGGAACGAATGGTATTCATATGGATTATGGCTTTACAACGGTTGATATTGAAGAGGCCGCATTAAAGAGTGAAGCGATGAAACGAAGTTATGTCAATTTTGTTATGGCAGACCATACGAAGTTCGATAAGATGACAGCAGTTACATTTGCTGCACTGACAGGTGGTTCGATCATTACAGATGTGGTATTAAATCCCAAATATAAAGATGCAACGATTATAAAGGAGGTGAAAGGATTATGATATACACAGTAACGTTTAATCCGGCATTAGATTATATTGTACGATTAGAAAAACTTTCATTAGGAGAAGTCAACCGAAGTGAATACGAAGCAGTTTATTATGGAGGAAAAGGAATTAATGTTTCCACTGTTTTAAACAATTTAGCAATTCCGTCTGTTGCACTTGGTTTTGTAGCAGGATTTACCGGAAAGGAGATTGAAGACGGAGTAAAGAAGCTTGGCGTACAGACTGATTTTATTCATCTTCAGGATGGCATGAGTCGTATCAATGTTAAGATCAAGGCAGGAGAAGAGACGGAGATCAATGGAAAAGGTCCGCATATCAGTCAGGCTGAGCTAGAGCAGTTATATCAAAAACTCGATCGGCTTCAAAAAGGTGACATTCTTGTATTGGCCGGTACGATTCCGGCATCGCTTCCGGCGGATATCTACGAGGTAATACTTGGCCGGTTAGAGAAGAAAGAAGTTGAGTTTGTCGTCGATGCGACAGGTGATCTTTTGAAAAATGTATTAAAATATCATCCGTTTCTGATCAAACCGAACAATCATGAATTGGGAGAACTTTTTGGTGTTACTTTGGAAAATGATCAGCAGATCGAACAATATGCACGTAAATTACAGGATATGGGAGCACAAAATGTTTTGATCTCCATGGCGGCAGATGGTGCCATGCTGATCACAAAAGAAGGTGAAATGTACAGGATCGGAATTGCAAAAGGAAAGACGGTTAATTCTGTAGGAGCAGGTGATTCTATGGTTGCCGGATTTTTAGCAAGTTATACAAAAGAGCAAAATTATCAGAAAGCATTAAAATATGGTACAGCAGCCGGTGGAGCTACCGCACAGTCGGAAGGTCTCGCAACAATCGGACTTGTTGAAAAATTATATAAGTTACTTTAAGCAAAAACCTGTTGTATCTGGGATAGGAGGTAAAGGCTATGAGGATTACAGAGTTATTAAAGAAAGAAAGCATTGCTTTACATGTGTCGGTAGACAGCAAAGAAGCAGCCATTGATTATCTGGTTGATCTGCATGACAAAGCCGGTAATCTTTTGGATCGGGAAGGTTATAAGGCTGGCATTTTAAAAAGGGAAGAAGAGGGATCTACTGCGATTGGAGAAGGAATCGCAATTCCGCATTCTAAAAATGCTGCTGTCAAAAAGGCGGCATTAGCTGCCATGACAGTGCCGGATGGTGTAGATTATGAAGCATTAGATGGTCAGCCGTCAAATCTGTTTTTTATGATCGCTGCTCCGGAAGATGGAGCGGATGTGCATTTGGAAGTATTATCGAGATTAAGTATTCTATTAATGGATGAGCAGTTTAGAAAAGATTTGTTAGCTGCAAAAGATATTGATGCATTTTTGAAAGTCATTGATGAAATGGAAGCCAAAAAGTTTCCGGAAGAAACTGTAAATGAAACAGCAGCTTCAGAGAAGAATTGTGAAACTAAGAATACGTCCAATAGTAAAGATGCAACCTATAAAGTGTTAGCTGTTACGGCATGTCCGACCGGTATTGCACATACTTATATGGCAGCGGAAGCGTTAGAAAAGCAGGGCGAATTGATGGGCTATCCGTGTAAAGCAGAGACAAATGGTTCTACCGGTGCGAAAAACGTTCTGACAAAAGAAGAAATAGAAGCTTGTGATGGAATTATTGTAGCAGCAGACAAAAATGTAGAAACAGCACGTTTTGATGGGAAACCGGTATTATTTGTAAAAGTGGCAGACGGAATTCATAAACCGGAAGAATTGATCAAAAAAATCCAAAACGGTGAAGTGCCGATACACCATGAAACTGCGGAGCATAAAACAGTTGAAGAAGGTAATGACAGTATATTGCATACGATATATAAGCATTTGATGAATGGTGTATCTCATATGCTTCCGTTTATCATTGCCGGTGGAATCATGGTTGCTCTTGGTTTTTTGCTTGATGATTACACGATCGATCCGAAAAAATTCGGTATGAATACACCGATTGCTGCGTTCTTTACAACAGTAGGCAAATCAGCGTTTAATTATATGTTACCGATTCTTGCTGCATTTATTGCTTCTTCAATCGCAGACAGACCGGGGCTTGCAGTTGGTTTTGCAGGTGGTGTGCTAGCAATGAATGGAACAAGTTTTGTAGAGCTTGCAAAAGGAAATACAACCGGAGTGAGTGGTGGTTTTCTTGCCGCACTTCTTGCCGGCTTTGTAGCAGGATATTTGGTGCTTGGGCTTGAAAAACTGACTGAAAAGTTACCAAAGAGTCTGGATGGTATACGCCCGATGCTGATCTATCCGCTTGGCGGTATTATAGCGATTGGTCTGATCATGTGTGGCATTAATCCGGTCATGGGAATGATCAATACCGGACTTAGCAACTGGCTTGACGGTCTGGGTGGAACATCTATGGTATTACTTGGAGCAATTCTTGGCGGTATGATGAGTATTGATTTTGGCGGTCCGTTTAATAAAGCATCGTATGTATTTGGTACAGCTTCACTGGCACTTGGCAAATATGATATTATGGCAGCCGTTATGGTAGGCGGTATGGTACCACCGATCGCGATTGCTTTATCTACGACATTTTGTAAAAAGAAATGGTCAAAAGAAGACTGTAGAAATGGCGTTGTAAACTACATTATGGGATTGTGCTTTATCTCTGAGGGTGCGATTCCTTATGCAGCAAAAGATCCGTTACGAGTAATTCCAAGCTGTATTATCGGCTCTGCATTAGCAGGAGCGTTATCTATGGCATTTGGATGTACATTACGCGCACCTCATGGTGGAATCTTTGTATTTCCGGTAGTTGGTCATCCATTGTTCTATATTGTGGCATTGATCGCTGGAAGTATACTTGGAGCAGTCATCTTATCTCTGTTGAAAAAGGAAGTAAAAGAGTAAATATGGATCTGTCAAAATAAAAAAGAAAATAGCAGGATATTATTTAAAATTTTGCAATCGTTTTTGCAAAAAGAGAGAAGAAGACAGTAAAAAACTTTTAGTCAGAAAATATAATGTATTTTCATGAACAAACGAATAAAAGGAGGAATTGATTATGGTATCAAAGACAGTAACAATTAAAAATGAGCAGGGACTTCATATGAGACCGGCAGGTACACTTGCAAAAGAGATGGCAAAGTTTTCATCTGATATTCAGATCGTTTTAGCAGACAAAAAGATCAACGCAAAGAGTGTTATGAATATCATGGCAGCCTGCATCAAAGGTGGTACGGAAATTACATTTGAATGCAATGGAGAGGATGAACAGGCAGCTTGTGATAAGGCAGTTGAACTTGTAGAATCCGGCTTTGGTGAATAATGATTGCTAAAAAGGTTTATAGAAAGTTTCAAATTTACAAACTGATTTTTACGAATATCAGCCTGTAAAAAGAATGAAAAGCCGATTGAAAATGTCAATAAAATAAGAAAAATAAAGTCCGTGATAAGAGGGGTGATTGCATCTTATCACGGACTTTATTTTTGACGGAGTTTCTAGGTTATATTACTGTTGTTTTAAGATATTTTTAAGGGGGAGATTAATAACCGCCGACAGAAAAATGCATATAATCCTTGCGGCTTCCCCAGATACACTGTTTGAATCCGATGGTTTTCATATATTTTTTGACATCGCTGTTTTTCTTGATCGAATATGGATTTTTGCCCGGTTTCCAAAAGCTTCCGGCTAATACTTTCCCATGATCAACCATATAATTTTCATTGGCATTAATATCAACTGCAAGACCAAGAGAATGTAATGACTTATTGGAACCGCGCCAGTCGAATCCTCCGACATCATGGATTGGGAATTTTTCTTTTCCATGGTAGATTTTATTAAATGCTTTTTTTACTTTAGAAGCGATTGATTTATGAATATAAATGGATTTGGTTCTTGTCACTTTTTTCGATCCTTTTAAATCCCAGACTTTAAAAGTTATCTTTTTCATATGTTTTCTTGCTTTTTTATATGAAGAACATTGCTTGCGTGCTTTGCTGATCGATACCTTTGCAGATGATGTTGTACTGTTTGTTGAAAAACCAACAAATGTACAAATTAATAATAATGTAACAATAAACCCTAATTTTTTCATGTAATAACTCCTTTATGTACTAAAAATCAACTCAACGAAACTTATTGTAACAAATCTGTAATAAAATTGCAATAATATATTACAAAAATGTTACAATATTTTTTCTGCATGTAAAAAATGATATGTTTCTTATCATATATGAATATATAAAATGGGATAAAGGTGTTTATAAAAAACATGGACTGCTTAAAAATAAAAAGGGACAAATACTTTGTATGAAATTATTCTAATGGAATATGTAAAAATTTTAATAGGATGCACATTATTTTAATTGGAAGGATGCACATTATTTTAATTGGAAATCTTGGAATAAGAAATGAATTGTGGTACAATATTTCATCTAAAATAAGAATGAAAATACAGGAGATGATATTATGAAAATATTAATTGTTCGTCATGCTGATCCCGATTATTCAGTTGACTCCTTAACGAAAAAAGGCTGGCGTGAAGCAGAATATCTGGCAGAAAGACTTTCTAAACTGAAGGTAAAAGATTTTTTTGTTTCTCCACTTGGCAGAGCAAAAGATACGGCATCTTTGACATTAAAAAAGATGCAGCGTACAGCCAAAGAATATCCGTGGCTGCGTGAATTTGCACCGACGATCATACGACCGGATGTGGGAGCTGAGAGCATTGTATGGGATTGGCTCCCGGAGGACTGGACGAAAGAAGACCGCTTTTATGACAGAGATGCATGGTGTGGAACAGAAGTGTTGCAAGCTGGAAAAGTGGAACAGGAATACAACTGGGTTGTTCAGGGACTGGATGAATTGTTAAAAGAACATGGTTATGAACGAGAAGAACGGTATTATCGGGTTCATAATGCAAATAATGATACGATTGTTCTTTTTTGCCATTTTGGAGTAGAGTGTGTGATGCTTTCGCATCTGCTTGGTATTTCGCCGATGGTTTTGTGGCATGGAACGTGTGCGGCACCAACTTCTGTAACAACTTTAGTAACAGAAGAACGAAGAGAAGGAATTGCTTCATTTCGAATGACAGCTTTTGGCGATACTTCTCATCTGTATGTGCACCGTGAAGAACCGGCATTTGCTGCAAGATTTTGTGAATGTTATGATAATAAAGAAGAAAGACACGATTAAAATAGAAGAGAGAAAATGTTCAATGATGCTTGCTTTTTAACTGCTTAAGCAACAAGATGAACAATTCACTGCCGGATGCAGGAGATATTAATCATAATTATCTGTAGTAGATAGAAGTTGATTTCGGGAAGAATTATTGTAAGCGGCATCCTATTTGCAAACTAAAAGATAGAAAAAGTGAGAAAATGGGAGAAGACAGTTCAAAAAATTATATGTTTGTGTATTATAATATACTAGTATGAATCAGAAAAAATAGATTCTTTATCGCATGAAATATCATTGCTTTGCAGGATTAGGAAAGGGGATTTACATATGAACCGTTATATTTTGACAAAAGCGGGAATTGATGTGAACGAAGGGATTCACCGTTTTAATGGAAATAAAGAACTGTATGAGAAATTTTTGACATCATTTCCGGAGGATATTCATTATGAACAGATGTTAGAGGCGATAGAACAAAAGGATGTTGATGCAGCATTTCAGGGTGCTCATGCTTTAAAGGGAATCACCGGAACAGTCAGTCTTGCAAAACTTCATAGTCTTTTGATCCCATTAGTCGAAGAACTGCGTGCCGGCAGCATGGAAAAGGTTCCGGAACTTCTTCCACCGGTAAAAGAAGCTTATGATGAAGTTGTTCAGGTGATAAAGGAGCAGCGTGGGTAGGCAGCAAGAGAAGAAATGGAATAGTTGTGAAACGGGTTGATGAAAAAGCCTCTTCTTTTTCTGATATGGATATAACATTATATTCAGAAAAGGAAGGGGCTTTTTGTATGGAATGGGATGATAGAAAATAGTGCTTTTATAGCAAAGAGAACGATATTGCAACGACATTTTTATTCCATCACAAAAAAGAAAAATATTGTAAAAATAACCCTTATTTGTTACAATAGACCAAAGCATAAATCTAATACTTTCTTTAATGCCAGAGCTTATCGGGCATTATCTAAATTTCTTATATTATCTTTAGAACTCTATGCTTTTCATTCACTATCAAAGCAGGAGTTTTAAGGCTCCTGTCACCAAGACCGGGGAAACTGTCATTTTGTCATTTGGTTCAAAACCAGACAGATTATCTATCCGGCTGTAAAGGAGCGTATTATGAAGAAACAACAGTTAAAGATGCAGCGAAACTACAAAGATACCGTTTTTAGAATGCTTTTTAATAACAAAGAAGCATTGCTTAGTCTGTACAATGCGATCAACGGAACGCATTATGAGCGGACAGATGACTTAGAGATCATTACTCTGGAAAATGCAGTGTATATGGCAATGAAAAACGATATTGCATTTATTCTGGGGCTTTATATGAATCTGTATGAACACCAGAGTACACTGAACCCGAATATGCCGCTTC
>OGKG01001176.1_pt1 | contig 32102 bp, 33 predicted proteins | sample 1572201 | NCBI WGS metagenome assembly OGKG01 (sample SAMEA2582146, study PRJEB24529) | metagenome | biome: Human gut stool | place: China | collected 2011 | reverse complement strand
ACCTGCGAGGCGGATTCAAAAAAGACATCCTTGACTATATACGTAAAAAATATCCTGACTTGGTTCCGCTGTACGACGCTATCTACAACAAGGGAGACAGAAGCTACTTCCGTGGTTTGGAGGATCAAGCGGAACGGCTGGCGAAAGAAAACAGCTGTCCCTTCGTGGACAACGAGCTGCCCTACGGACGAGCAGAGCCTGGGCACCCGGTCATTGTGGATTACTTTTACCATGAGGAAGTGCGTGGCTCGGAAAACAGCGGGCGACGCAACTCCAAAAAATAATTTGTGAAATAAAAGGGTTCTGACATGGAGCTGTGCTTCAATGTCAGAACCTTTCTTAGGTAAACTCTGAATAAATCGTCTGCGGCTGGGCAGCGAATCTTTTTCCCCCAGACTGCGGTTTGAAAAATGGGAAATATTGCGCAGCCGTTTTCAGCGCAAGCTGGCTTACGGATACGGCAACGTGCAGATCAGTCTGTCAGATTTTCGGCAACCACTGGGCATGTTATTGGATCAGAAACTGGGCCATTTCACTAATTGGAGCAATTGTCATTTGAAGCTCTGTACCGGTGAGACCTGCAAGAGCAAGATCGTGATTCAGCGGCATTCTGCCAATAATGGCTCCATGTTTACCGACTTCCGCTTCCATCATCTGCGCAGTTTCTTCAGTCACCTTATTCAGGCAGAACCAGATGGGCTTGCCGATGCTCGTGCTTAAATCCGCAATTTTGGCGGACAGCCGCAGGGATTCAAAGGATGGGTCTACGATCATCAGAATGCCGTCCACGGAGTTATCCGTACCCCTGCCAAAATGCTCCACACCGGCTTCCATATCCAGCAGCGCAATTTCATCCTCCCCGAGGGTCAGATGAGCAACAAACTGCTCCAGAATGCTGTTCATGGTACAGGCACAACCCTCATTGGCTTTGTGGATTTTTCCGCTGGACATGAGCTTTACGCCGTCTTTTTCACTGTAATATTCCTCCGGAATATCTGCCATGGTGAAATCTTCGGAGAAAAACTTCTTGGCAAAGGCAGAAAGCTTCATAGAGTCCAGAATGCCGGAGGTCATCATGGTTTTGAAAGCTTTATCCTTGCCGCCAAAATATTCGGTGAAATCTCTGGGCAGCTCGACACCCAACTGACGGTGCAGACCGAAATTGGATTCATCGGAGTCCACTACCAACACCTTTTTTCCCATGCGCGCCAATTCCTTTGCAAGGAGCGTCGTCACGGTGCTTTTTCCGCAGCCACCCTTGCCGCATACGGTTATTTTCATCAAAATTCCTCCCATGTCTTGAGAATCTCTAAAATCACTTCTTCCCAGTATTGAAAGGGAAGGTGACGCTCTTTCAGAAATTGTAGAATTCCGGCTAAACGCATTTCATATCTCCAATGGGTGTGGACTGTTCAATGATATTGCCGCATTCGGTGCAGACCGAATCGGTGCAGATCACACCGTCCTTGACAAACACCTCAACGATATCTCCACATTGTGGACATTCCACTTCCAGAATTGTGATGGCATTTCTGGCTTCCTGACAGTTGATCATTTTTCTACTCCTTTACAGTCCGATGTTCTGTAAAATTCGCACCAATGCCATCCGGACAGGGGAATCCTCCGGCAGCTGAACCGTGGGTTTTCCGTCGCAGTCATAGCGATAAACCTCATCGCTCTGAGGTACGACACCAAACAGCTGCAGCCCTTGCTTCAGAATTTCGTCCATGGTGCCGGCATCCAGTTTGCCATCCGGCGCACGGTTTACAATCAATCCCATCTGCTTGGGCTTGAAGTTCAGCTCCTGCATCAGTGCCGCGATCCGCCCCGCCGCCTGAACGCCCCGGCGGGAGCAATCGCTGACCAGAATTGCTACATCCATGGTGGGAAGCAGGCCACGGCTAATATGCTCCATGCCCGCTTCGTTATCCACCACGAGATAAGGGTAGTTGGCTTGTAGACGCTGAATTTGAGTCTGCACCAATCCATTCACAAAGCAATAGCAGCCCTGGCCCTGGGTGCGGCCCATAACCATCAGGTCAAAATTCTTTTCCTCTGTGATGGCATCCTCCAGCCGCATTTGCAGGTAGTCACCCTTAGTCATGCCCGCAGGGATGGGAGAATGGAGCGCCATTCCTGCCCGTTCGATTTCCTCCCGGATTTCTCCCAGGGTGGGCGGAGCTTCCACACCCAGCACCTCATTCAGATTGGAATTGGCATCCGCATCTACCGCAAGAATGGGTGTTTTGCCGTTCTCACACAAATATTGAATCATCAGACCGGTCAGCGTGGTTTTTCCGACACCGCCCTTTCCGGCTACAGCAATAATCTTCGCCATAGTTTCCTCCTCATATTGTTAATTGGTAGACATGCTGTTGACTTTTTAGTTCAATATCATTATACTGATTGTCGGGAGATAAACAATAATCAGATTATGGAAGTTGTGCAGAAACGAAACAATTTCCAAAATCTGTTGAGGAAGGTGTCATATTTTGCAACGAAAAGAAATCAATACCAAAGATCGCCGGACGAAGTATACGCGCAGTGTCATTCGGGAGGCTCTGATGGGGCTTCTGCGGATCAAACCCTATTCCAAAATAACCGTGACGGAGCTCTGCCGTCTGGCAGACATCAACCGAGGAACCTTTTACATCCACTATTTTGATGTAGATGATGTGCTGGACGACATTGTGGCGGAGTCCTTCTCGGATGTGAGCCAAACCATAGGTCATGTACTCTGTCCCCAAAAAGAAACCTGCACCTATCCATTTTGCCAGAAGGTACAGGAGAATAAAGAGCTTTGGCCCCTGTTTATGGATGAGACTGTCTCGGAAAGGATCATAAAACAACTGGCAGGCAAAAGCAAGGAGAGCTTTGTCAGTTATCTGATGCAGCACAGCGATTTGACCTTTGAACAGGCAGAGAGCATTTTCTATTTCCAGATTCACGGCTGTCTGACCATTAACCGGCTGATGCTTCAGAACAATTGCCGGGACTGGCACAACGTACAACAGACCATTGATCGGTTCATTCGGGCAGGCTTACAGGAGTTTTTGCAAGATGGAGAATCATAGAAGGAACTACGCTCACCGGAAAATTCTTCTGTTTCTCAAACTCCCACTGGGGAATCTGCACAAAAGCCAAAAAAGTATGATCTTTTGTTATAATAACGGACCTGTATGGGCATTGGACTTTTCCGGGAATTGCACCTATAATAAGTTCATCCGGATAACCATGGTTCACCGAAAGCGTGAAGAAAAAGAATAAAATACACAAATGAGAAAGGAACGATCTCTATGTCCATGCTGGGTATCGCAGGCTTTGCCCTCATGATCCTCATTGTCGCCCTGCTGCTGTGGGGCAAGAGTACCCCCGCTGTTGTTTTTATCCTTCTGCCCATTATTACCGGTTTTGTTGTAGGCTTTACCCCTGCCGAAATGAGCGGCTATATTGCCGCCGGTGTGTCCGGTGTCGCCACCACGGCTATTCTGTTTATTTTTGCGGTGCTGTTCTTCGGCGTGATGAACGATGCCGGTGTATTTGACCGGATCGTTGGCAAGGTTTTGAAGCTGGTTGGCAACAATGTGACCCTGCTGATGTTTGCCACCGTGCTCATCGCCTTCATCGGCCACCTGGACGGCTCCGGTGCCACCACCCTGCTGATCGCCATCCCGCCCCTGCTGCCCATCTACAAGAAGATGAAGGTCCGGCCCATTAACCTGCTGTGCATTACCACCCTGACCATGGGTGTCATGAACATCGTCCCCTGGGGCGGACCCTGCGGCCGTACCGCTGCCGCTCTGGAAGTGGGCACCTCTGATATTTGGAAATACTGCATCCCCGCCCAGATTTTTGGTCTGGTGCTGATTTTGGGCCTGTGCATCCTTCTGGCCCGGAACGAAAAGAAGCGGGGTGCCGGTTATGTACCCGGTGAGGAGGATCTGACTGCCGCTGCCCAGGACGTCAAGGAAGTCAATGAGCTGCATCGGCCCAAGCTGTTCTGGTTCAATATTCTGCTGATCGTTGCCGTTGTCCTGATGCTGACCCTTACCAAGGTCGCCACCCATGTGACCTTTATGGTGGCTCTGGCCATTGGCCTCATGGTCAACTATCCCTCCCAGAAAGCCCAGACTGAGCGGATCAAGGCCCACGCCACCGATGCCCTGACCATGGCCTTTACCGCCCTGGCCTCCGGCGTGCTCATTGGCATTATGGGCAAGAGCCCCATGCTGGATGCCATGACCGACATGGTCCTGTCTGCCATGCCCGCAAGCATGGCTCCCCACCTGCACGTGATTTTCGCCGCCGTGAATAGCCCCCTGAGCATGTTCATCCACGGTGATGCGCTGACCTATGGCATTCTGCCCATTGTCAATCAAATTGTCTCCGGCTATGGCATCCCCGCTGCCGCTGTGGGTGCTGCCTTCCTGATTACCTTCGGCCCGGCTATCTACATCATGCCTATGACCGCCGCTACCTACATGGGCTTGGGCCTGACCAATGTGGAGCTGAAGGATCATATCGCCTTCTCTTACAAGTGGGCCTTTGTCCTGGCTTCTGCTATGCTGGCCTTTGTGGTCCTCACCGGGATCATCCCTGCCTGAGAGAAGGGAATCTGCTATGAATCAATTGGATATTTCCGCCTTTGAAACCGCCGTTGCCCGGGAGAATCTGGCAGTGCGGGGCCTGCGGGTCTACCGGGACGGGGCACTGATTGCCTCCTACCAGCCCCAGCCGGAGAAGCGACAGAACCAGTATTCCTGCACCAAGAGCTTCACCTCCACCGCCTGTGCCTTTGCCATCCAGGAGGGCCTGTTCACCCTGGACGACTATGTTCTGGACCACTTCCGGCAGGATGCGCCGGAAACTGTCAGCGAAAACCTGAAGCAGATGCGGCTGCGGCATCTGATCACCATGAGCATGGGCTTTGAAAGCCCCATGCTTATGGGTGCCCAGCGGCCTAAAATGACCGAAAAGGACTGGGTCAAATACGTGCTCCGGGCACCGGTCATTCACAAACCCGGCACCGTATTCCAGTATAACAACGCGGGCCCCTACCTGCTGGGCATCCTGATCCAGCGGAAAACCGGCATGTCCCTGGTGGATTACCTGATGCCCCGGCTCTTTGAGCCTCTGGGCATCCCCAGACCTCAGGACGAAAAAGACCCCCTGGGCAACACCTTTGGCGCCGGTGGCTTGCAGCTGAATGTCAGCGAACTGGCAAAGCTGGGCCTTCTGTACCTGCAAAAGGGCCGGTGGCAGGGCCGTCAGCTGATCCCCGCCAGCTGGGTAGAAGAAGCCAGCCGCTCCTTCATCATCTCCGACCAGGGCGACGGTGAAATTGGGACCGATTATGGCTACCTGTTCTGGATCATGCCGGAGGGAATGTTCCGGGCTGACGGAAAATACGGCCAGTATTGCATTGTGGTGCCCAAAAAGAACGCCGTCATTGCCATCAACTCCATGCAGATCGAAGACGAAAAAAAAGTGTTGCGGGCTGCTGTAAAAACGCTGCTCCCTCTGCTATAATAAAAAAAGAAAGACAAAAGGGAGTGACCGGCTGTGGATCGCAGAGAGTTGGAATACATCATCGTCATCGCCCAGGAGAAGAATCTATCCAAGGCGGCAGAACGGCTGTATGTATCCCAGCCCGCTTTGAGCCGATTCCTGCTGAAGCTGGAAACCCAGGCCGGTCTTCCCCTTTTTGAGCGGAAGAAGCGGCAGTTGGTGCCCACATTGGCTGGGGAACTGTACCTGGACACCGCTCGGAAAATGCTGCAGCTGGACCAGGATCTGGAGCGGCAGCTGAAAAAGCTTCGGGAATGTACCCACGGAAAGCTCACCATCGGAATCACCCCTGGGCGGGGCCACACGGTCCTGCCCAGGGTACTTCCGGATTTTCAGGAAAAATACCCGGACTATGAATTGACGATTTTGGAAGAAGATGTGCAGACCCTGGAGCAGCAGCTTCAGGCAGGCGCCCTGGATCTGGCATTTTTTACCATGTCCGAATCCGAACGGGCGACTCAGAATCGGTTTCGCTGTCAGCGCATCTCCCAGGAAGAAATCGTTCTGTGTGCGCCCAAAAATGGCCACTATGAATTGCTGGCCAAGGAAGAGCCTGGGCGAACATACCCCTGGATCGACCTGAAATACCTGGAAAACGACTGTTTTCTTCTTCTGAAACAGCAAACGCGCCTGGGGCAGCTGGCAGTCCGGCTTCTGGAAAGCCAGAATATTTCCCCAAAGATCGTAGAGCTCAGCAGCATTGATACTGCCCTGTCCCTGGTGGCCCGGCAGTATGGCATTGCCTTTGCCAGCAGCTTCCGCATTGAGGAACACGAAACCGCCAAAGACCTGAGCTTTTTCTCCTTCGGCACCCGGCCGGAAGCCTGGGATTTTGTGGCAGTCTACGGGAAAGAGCACCTGCTGACACCGCCGGAAGCTTCCCTGATCGAGCTGATTGGGGCACTATATTGACAGGAGGAACTTTGCAATGGAACGGTCCTTTGACGTGGTGGCTCTGGGGGAGCTGCTGATCGATTTTACGGAAAACGGCGTTTCTGCCCAGGGAAACACCTTTTTTGAGGCCTGCCCCGGCGGGGCACCCTGCAATGTGCTTGCCATGCTGCGAAAGCTTGGCAGGTCCTGCGCCTTTGTGGGCAAGGTGGGGGACGACCTGTTTGGGCGGCTGCTGAAAGGCGTGCTGGAAGACGCCGGCATCAGCACCCAGGCCCTGCTCATGGACAGGGACATCCCCACCACCCTGGCCTTTGTAAAGACCGCCCCCAATGGGGACCGGGATTTTTCTTTCTACCGCAAGCCCGGTGCGGATATGATGCTCCGGCAGGAGGAGCTGCCTTTGGAGCTGCTGAAGAAGACCCGTATTTTCCACTTCGGCACCCTGTCCATGACCCACGAAGGTGTCCGGCAAGCAACCCTCCGGGCCGTTCAGACCGCCCGGGACGCCGGGGCCTGGATCTCCTTTGACCCCAACCTCCGGCCGCCCCTGTGGGAGAGTCTGGACGACGCGAAAGAGGCCATTGCCTACGGCCTGAGCCAGTGCCATATTCTGAAAATTGCGGACAACGAGCTGGAATTTATGACCGGGGAGCGGGATTTCGCCCGGGGTGCCGGGATGCTTCAAAAGGCCTACCCCAATATCCGGGTGCTGAACGTCACCGCCGGAGCAGAGGGCAGCTACAGCTTCTACGGCGATGCCGCCCCCGTCTTCGTCCCCGCCTGCACCCTGGGCGGTGTCATCGAAACCACCGGCGCGGGAGACACCTTCTGCGCCTCCGTCCTGGATTATGTTCTGACCCACGGTCTGGAAAACCTGACCCCCGAAAACCGCCGGGAAATGCTTCGCTTTGCCAACACCGCCGCCTACATCGTCACCACCCGGAAGGGTGCCATCCGTGCCATGCCCCGGGAGGAAGAAGTCCGGGCACTGCTGTAACGAAAGGCCCACTGTCTGTCAAGCATCCGTGGCAGCTCCAAGTAAACATGGACTTCCTTTTCGTGCTTGGTGTTCCTTTTACGATAAGGGACTTTGTCTCTATGTGCAACCTTTCTATATCGCTAAGGGGTCAGGCTCATCGCCTGACCCCAACATTTATTATAGAACCAGAAAAAGCCCAGCATTAACTGGACTTTTTCGATACTCTGAAATCGGCCGTTTCCGGCCGATTTTTTCGTTTAAAACTCCGTAAACGTGTACCGAACCATGCTGCCCTTCCCGTCACCGGTAATGATCAGCGCATCCCCTGTGGCGGTTTTCGTGTTGTCCATAATGGGGTAGGTTGCGTTTTCCTTGACATAGGCCTCCGTGCTTTCACACTCCGCTTCAATGATTTCTTTTTTTGCGTGGCTTTCTCCGCCGCAGGGGTTGATGGTTTCGATCAGGATCTCATATTCTTTCATAGCTTGCGCTCCTTTCCGTTTTGGTTAGGATATCACGAAGGCCGCAGAAAGGCAAATGGGCGTTTTCTACAAAATTCTCTCCAATTCCTTGTAAGTGCTCACATCTCTTCAATGTGATACACGTACTCCAACGACCGCAGGGCCGAGATGATATCCTCGTGCTTTTTGTACTGCTTCAGTTCCTCGCTAGCCACGGTGAAGGAAACAGAGAAGACGCTGATGCCGGAATTTAAGTAGGCCGGGTTGGACTCGATGTCGTCGATGCGGATGCCCAGGGCCCGGACGGTGGAGACAAAGTCCGGCAGGTCGCTCTTATTTTTCAGCTCCAGATGGACCTCAAAGTGATTGGAGCGGTCCTTCAAGTGCTTTTCCAGCACCGGAAGGCTGGACATACAGGCCAGCATGGCAAAGAACAGGCCCAAGGCCACAGTATAGATGCCCGCTCCCAGGGCCATACCCACCACGGCGCAGCACCAGAGGCCCACAGAGGTGGTGAGTCCCTTGATCTGGCTTTTGGAGCTGAACAGTATGGAGTTGCCGCTGATGGTAGCGGTGCCGATCACCGCGGCAGCAGAGAGCAGGGGCAGTGGCGCGCCAAAACACAGCATGAGGTGCTGGTCAATGAGCATGGTGCCGCAGCCTGCCAGGCACACCAGGATGAAGGTCCGAAGGCCGGCAGAGTGACGTTTGCTGGAGCGCTCGCAGCCGATGATGGCCGACAGCGTCAAGCACAGGACCAACCGAAACAGGACGCTGGCCAGTGTCAGCCCCTGGCTCCAGGGGCCCAGCAGGGACCCGATCCAATCTTTTTCCATAATATTACCTCCGCATTGAGAAATAGTGCCGCTGGAACTGGCTGTGGGCGAAGTGTTCTTCCGCCGCTTCCGTAAAGGCGGCCTCCTCCTCGCTCATGGGCAGCTGATGCTCCGGCAGTGTCTGCTGAATTTTCCGGATCCGCTCGATGAGCAGCTGGACATCCGTTTTTTTCTCCCCCGTTTCCGTAACCTCCTCCACCTGAGCCAGATCCTCCAGTTTTGTAGAATAGGATTTGGACAGATACAGCGCCAGCTTGGCGCAGCCGGGGCCGATGAGCTCATATAGGACGCTGGAGGCCAGGATAATGGTCTGTAGGTCCTCTCCCATGGTACCGCCAAGGGTCCGGGCTCCCAGTGCCGACAGGCCGATGGCAACGCCCGCCTGAGGGATCAGCGCCAGGCCCAGGTAATCCCGGACCAGCCGGTCTTTTTTTACCAGCCAGCAGCCCAGCCAGGCCCCCAGGTACTTGCCCAGGATCCGCACCAGGAAATAGCTGGCCCCGATGACCAGCAGCGGCACCCCGTTTAAGCCGCCGGAGGCAGACACCAGGGCATCCAGCCGGAAGGACATACCGGAGCGGACAAAAAACAGCAGCAGAATGGGTGGGCTGAAATAGCCCAGCTGCTTAAAGAGCTTGTCATTTTCCGCAATGTTGGTATACACCGTGCCCATGGCCATGCAGCCCAGCAGCGGTGACACATCCAGCAGCGCGCAGACTCCGCAGAAGGAGAACAGCAGGGCAATGGAGATGATCAGCTTGTTATCCGTGGAGCGGTTGCTGGGCATCAGCAGCTTCATGAAAAGGCCAAAGGTGCCTCCCAGGGCCATGATCACAATATTCAGAGCCACAGGCTTTACAAGTGCCCCGAAGGTGAATCCGCTGCCATTTCGCGAGGCCAGTGCCACGGAAATAGCCACAGAATAGAGCACGAGCCCCACCACATCGTCCAGGGCCACCACTTGCAGGAGGGTGTCCACAAAGTCTCCCCGGGCCCCGGTCTGCCGGATGGTCATCATGGTGGAGGCCGGAGCCGTAGCCGAGGCCAGGGCTGCCAGAACAATGGAGAAGGCCAGCTCCAGTCCCAATACCCAATAGGTCAGAACAAACACCGCCACTGACGCCAGCACCGCCTCCAGAATGGTGATCCAGACCACCTTCATGCCGTTGCGTTTCAGCACGGTGAGCTTGAAAAACTCCCCGGTGGAGAAGGCGATGAAGGCCAAGGCGATATCCGACAAAAAGTCCGTGCCGTCGATGATCCGTTGGGGCACCAGGTTCAGGCCGTAGGGCCCGATGAGGATGCCCGCCACAATATAGGCCGTCACATTGGGCAGCCGCAGCCGCTTGGTGACCCGGGTCAGCAGAAAGCCGGAAAAGAGCATCAGTGCCACGGAAATGATGACGGTAGGCACCTGGGGCAGGTTCATTAGGGTTTCGTGGAATGCGGACATGGAAGCACCCCCTCCGCAAAGTAAAATTTTCTTTACATTTGCTCCATTATAGATTCAGAGCCGGATTTCGTCAATAGCATATTACACATATTCTTTTTAAAATTCTGCTGATTTTTGTTTGAGATAAACAATCTCTTTTTTCGGAGTTTTCTCTCAGGGAGATTATTTTCAATAAACAATTTCAGGGATTCATTTATTGTCATTGAACATCTTCACAAATACTGCCATCCCAAATTATGAAATCCCCACAAAAAATCTTCATACCGGCAAATTCCTATTGACTTTCTTCTCCCCTTGTGTTAAATAGAAATTAACGCTTGTACAGGCAGTCAGATTCGGATATCACTGCAGGATTCCGAACAGGTCCTTTGCGTTCACCGGGCAGCCAAACCGGACGCCTCACAGCCGAAAGGAAGGAAATGTTTTTTATGTTGGATTACCTGATCAAAAACGCCAGAATCATTGACGGCAGCGGTGCCCCCTCCTACATGGGAAATGTAGGGATCCAGAATGGGAAGCTGGTGCTTCTCCAGGGAGAGGCCCCAGCAGAGCATACCATCGATGCTACCGGCAGATGCCTTGCCCCCGGATTCATCGACGCCCATTCCCACGGGGATCTGATCCTCGGTTCTGAGGATGCCCACCTGTTCAAAACCACCCAGGGCGTGACGACAGAGATCGTAGGCCAGTGCGGCCTGTCCATGGCACCTGTCATGCCGGAGAATTTGGCCGCAACCCAGAATATGCTCTCTATGGGCACCACCTGGTTCCCGGAGGACATGAAAAACTGGCGCAGTTTTGCCCGGTACCTGGAGTATGCCGACGCCCAGAAGCTCACTGCCAACGCCAAAATGTATATTGGCCACAGCACTCTGCGCATTGCGGTCATGGGTATGGAAAATCGCCCCTCTACGGACAAAGAGCTGGACACCATGAAGGGCATCCTGCGGGAAGCCATGGAATCCGGTGCCGCCGGATTCTCCACCGGCCTTATCTATACCCCCAGCTGCTACGCGGAGGAAAAGGAGATCATCGAGCTGGCCAAGGTCATCGCTCCCTTCGGCGGCACCTATGCCAGCCACATGCGGGACGAAGCCAACTTCATTGTGGACGCTGTGAAGGAGACCATCAATGTTGGCCGTCAGGCCGGTGTTCAGGTGGACATTTCCCACCACAAGATGCTGGGCAAGCCCAACTGGGGCAAGCAGAAGCAGACCCTGGCACTTATCAACGAAGCCAACGCCGAAGGCATCCCCACGATCTGCGATCAGTATCCCTACACCCGGAATATGACGACGCTGAACGCCTGTATCCCACCCTGGCACTTCTCCAACGGCTTCTCCTCCATCACCGAAAAGCTGAAGGATCCCGCTTTCCGGGCCCAGCTGAAGCAGGAAATGGAAGATCCCGCCACTGCCTACGACAACTACTACCTGAATGCCGGAGGCTGGGACGGTGTGTATGTCTACTCCGCCGCCAATACCCCTGAAGCTGAGGGCCGCTATATCACGGAATACGCCCAGCTCATCGGCAAGGATCCCTGGACCGCCTTCTTCGATCTGTGCGTAGCCAACAACTGCTCCACCGGCGGTGTTTACTCCAGTATGTGTGACGAGGACGTGTGCGAGATCATCCAGAACCCCTACTGCATCGTCGGCAGCGACGGTCTGACCAGAAGCTGGAAGGAAAAGGGTCACCCCAGAGCCAGCGCCACCTTCCCCCACGCCATCACCTATTTCGTCAAGGAAAAAGGCATCCTGACTTTGGAGCAGGCCGTTCATAAGATGACCGGTCTCACCGCCAAGTACCTGTCCGTAAAGGACCGGGGCCTGATCCGGGAGGGCTATGTGGCAGACCTGGTCCTCTTCGACTACGACCGGCTCCAGGATACGGCCACCTACAAAAACTCCAACAGCATCACCGAGGGCATTGACTATGTCTTCGTGGGCGGTGAGATCGTCTACCACGGCAAGCAGTTCACCGGCAAATACCCCGGCAAAATGCTCCGGCACAACGCCTGACAGAAGAAATGGAAGCACAGAAAGAATAAGGAGGTTATCCTATGAATGTCCTGATCGCGTTTGTCATCACCATGGTCGTGCTGCTGGTAGCACTGATCAAGCTGAAGGTCAGCCCCGGTGTGGCACTGTTTGCCTGTGCCGTCCTGATGGCTCTGCTCTGCGGCATCCCTCTGGCGGACACCCTGGGGTATCTGACCAGCGGCTTTGGCGGCATTATGACGAGTATCGGCCTGCTGATCATTTTCGGCGGCATCTTTGGCATGATGCTGGGTGACTCCGGCGGCATGGAAGAGCTTGCCAAGGGGCTCCTGCGGACCTTCGGCAAGAAGAACGATATGCTGGCCCTGAACCTGGCCGGTTACATTGTCTCCATCCCCGTATACTTTGGCTCTGCCTACATCACCCTGAGCCCCCTGGTCTCCAGCCTACAGAAATTCACCCGTAAGAAGACCTCTGCCTACGTTGCGGCCCTGTTTACAGGTCTGCTGCTGACCCACTGCATCGTGGCGCCTACTCCCGGTCCTCTGGCCGTTGCCGGTCAGATCGGTGCCAACGTAGGCTGGTTCATCATCTACGGCATCATCGTTTCTCTGCCCGCCTCCTTGCTGTGCGGCTGGCAGTACGCCAACGCTCTGAACCGCCGGGACAAGGTCAGTGCGGAAGCCGCCAAGGCAGAAGCCGAAGCCATTCTCAGCGATACAGAGCTGCTGAAGCCGGATCCCACCAAGCCCTCTGCCGGTCTGACCCTGGGTCTGATCGCCTTCCCCATTGTACTGATCATCATCAATTCCGTTTGCTCCGTGGTCCTGCCCTCCGGTCATCCCGTTGGCACCGTCTTTACCTTTATCGGCAACAATAACGTGGCTCTGTTCATCGCCATGCTGGTCACCGCCTTTGTGCTGCGGAAATACCTGGTACCGAAGGTCAGTGACAGCATCTGGAAGTACATCGACAAGGTTTCCGACTCCATGGGCAATATCCTGATGGTCATCGGCTGCGGCAACTGCTTCGGCACCATTCTGCAGAAGAGCGGCCTGGGCGATGCCCTGGTGGCGCTGCTGTCCAGCTTCAATTTCCCCATTCTGCTGCTGGCCTTCCTGCTGGCGATGATCATCCGGGCTGCCGTCGGCTCCGCCACCGTGGCCATGCTGACCACCGTATCCATCGTTGGCCCCTCTGCCGTAGCTCTGGGCTTCTCCCCTGTGCTGGTGGGCCTGACCATCTGCGCCGGTACCGTAGGCCTGACCCTGCCCACCGACGCCGCCTTCTGGCTCCCCGCCCGCTACAACGACCTGACCGTCAAGGAGGCCTTTGTCGCCACCACTTACTCCACGACCTTAGCCAGTATTACCGCATTCCTGGTCATTCTTCTGCTGAACATGGTTTCCGGCGTACTGCCCGGCCTGTTCTGATAATGAGGTGAACGCTTTGCATTCTGAAAAAATCATTCTGGGAAAGTCTCTGTCCCAATGGCGGCAGGAATACCCCATCATGGACCGCATAGCGGCCCTGGAGGAAACCGCCTGGATCAATCCTGGCAGGATCCCTTGCTCCCAGGCCATCGCTCAGTGTCCCCTGACTCTTGCCGAAGTGCGCGATGCCAGCGACCGGCTGGATCGGTTTGCCCCCTATTTCCGGAAAGTCTTTCCGGAGACCATTCCCACCGGCGGCATTCTGGAATCTCCCTTGCGGCCCATTCCCAAAATGGAGCAGAGTCTGGAGGCAGAATCCGGGAAGAAGATCCCCGGAAAGCTCTGGATCAAGCTGGACAGCCACTTGCCCATCTCCGGCTCTATCAAGGCCCGGGGCGGCATCTATGAGGTGCTGTATACCGCCGAACAGATTGCCTTGAAGGAAGGGCTGCTGAAGCCCGGTGATTCCTATGAAAAGTTCGACTCTCCCGAAATGCGGGAGCTCCTGTCCAACTACTCCATAGCCGTTGGCTCCACCGGAAACCTGGGCCTGTCCATTGGCATTATGAGTGCAAAGCTGGGCTTCCGGGTCACCGTACACATGTCCGCCGATGCCCGGCAGTGGAAAAAGGATATGCTGCGTTCCAAAGGCGTCACCGTGGTGGAATACGAATCCGACTACTCCATCGCCGTGGCCGAGGGACGCCGCCAGGCCCAGAGCAGCCCCTACTGTCATTTCGTGGATGACGAAAATTCCAAAACCCTGTTCCTGGGCTATGCCGTGGCCGCCCTCCGGCTGAAAAAGCAGCTGGAAGAGGCAAACATTCCGGTAGATGACCGGCACCCGCTCTTTGTCTACCTTCCCTGCGGTGTAGGCGGGGGCCCCGGCGGCGTATCCTTCGGGTTAAAGCTTGTATTTGGTGACAACGCCCACTGCTTCTTTGCCGAGCCCACCCACTCCAGCTGCATGCTCCTGGGTATGGCCACCGGGCTGAACAATGCCATCAGTGTCCAGGACCTGCAGGTAGACAACCTGACCATCGCCGATGGGCTTGCCGTTGGACGGGCCTCCGGCTTTGTCGGAGCGGTAATGGCTCCCTTTATGAGCGGCTGCTACTCCCTGGAGGACCGGCGGATGTACCATATGCTGGCCCAGCTGGCAGACTGCGAAGACATTTTCCTGGAGCCCAGCGCTCTGGCCGGAATGTACGGCCCCCTGCTGCTGGCCCAGGGCGGTGGTCTCAGCAGCTACCCGGCCCAGGCCGGTATTTCCCCGGAAGCCATGGCCCACTCCACCCAGCTCGTCTGGGCCACCGGCGGCAGCATGGTGCCCAAAGCAGAAATGCAGCACTACTACGAAGAAGGTAAAAAAGCCTAACATCTGCCTCCGGGGTACTTCCCCGGAGGGCTTTGCATCCCTTCCGCGGTTTCATTTTCAAAAAAAGACTTTTCTTTCCGTCCTCCCTGTGGTAGAATGAAAAAAACAGATCTGTCCAAGGATGTACAGATCAGATTTTCGGAGGATTATTTTGGAAGAACTGCATCTCGGGAAAAAAATCCAGTCCATTCGTCTGGAGCGCGGACTTTCTGTTCGGAAGGTGGCCGGTTTGGCCGGGATAACCCCCTCCATGCTCAGCCAGATCGAAAACGACCAGGTCAATCCATCTATCAACACCCTGCGGACCGTGGCCCAGGTGCTGGAAACTCCGCTGTACGCCCTCTTCCAGGAGGACCCCACCCCCGACCCGGTGGTCCATCCGGAGCAGCGGCATGTGATCGGCACAAAGGACGCGCCGGACGTGCGCTATGAGCTCCTGACAAGAGATACCCGAGGCAGTATCGAATTCTGCATGATGGTCATTCCTCCCCATCTCAGCTCTTACCGGGACGCGAAGAGCCACGCCGGAGAAGAGGTGGCCTATGTCTGCGCGGGAGAGCAGGTCGAGCTGAATATCGGCGGCACCCTCTACCCCATGCGCCGGGGGGACAGCGTCCGTATTCCCGCCAATGCCCCCCACACCTGGCACAACCCAACCGATACCGAGGTCCGCGTCATTTTCGCAATCACCCCGCCAACCTTTTGATGGCTACGCCAAAGCCCCCAGGGACGCATCCCTGGGGGCCTTCGTTCTATTACTTCATTAGTCCGTACAGCAGCCAGGTTGCCGCCAATGGGTACATCAGGCTGTCGCACCGGTCCAGGATGCCGCCGTGACCGGGGAAGATCTTGCCGAAGTCCTTGACCCCCGCCACCCGCTTCACAGCGGACATAGACAGGTCTCCCCACTGGCCCAGGATGGACGCGACGGCGGCGTAAACCGCTACAGTGCCCACATTTCCAAAAACAGGCCCCGCTGTCAACGCAACGATCACAACACTGGCGGCCAGACCCCCCAGGGCCCCTTCCACACTTTTTCCGGGGCTGACCTTGTAGGCCAGCTTATGCTTTCCGCAGCGGCTGCCCACCAGATAGGCAAAGATATCCGTCAGCGCGCAGACCACGCCAGTCATGCACAGGAGCCAGGCCCCATTTTCCATATCACCGTAGGCTGTCAGGCCCCGGTACAAGCCAATGGCAAAAAACACACTGACACCGGGCATATAGGCCTTGGCAGCCTTCCCGATGCAGCGCATCAGGTATGTAAACCAAGCCAGTCCTCCAAGAAGCATGATAAGCATCACCGGCCGACTCTGGGCCAAGGGAACCCAGGGCAGGACCAGCGCATAGGCAAAGCAGGCAGCTTTATAGAGGCCGCTCTTGACCTTGTAGGCCTCCAGGATCTCCCACACGGCTCCCAAGCCCAGGCACACGGTGGTGACCTGGGGCACAAGGGGCAGGTGGAACAGGCACAGCAGCACCAGGCTGACGACAGCCAAGGCGATTCCCGTTAAGGTTCTCTGTTTCATTTCTGTTCCTCCTTCTCCTCCGCCAGCACAGGTACAAACCAGCCGAGGCCATGGCGAATGGAAAACATGCCGATGGCGGATGCCAGCAGGGCCCCCAGCACATCCACAATGATATCCTTCATGGTGTCCCGCAAGGCCTCATGGCCTACCAGCAGCTCTCCCTGGGCGGTCATAAACTTCTGCATATTCAGGCCGAAGAGGCCGTCAGCAGTGAACTCATAGATCTCCCACAGAGAACCCAGGGTCACAGAAAAGCAGAAGGCGAACAGGCACAGAAAGAAAGGAGACAAGTCCATGGTGACGTGCTTATTCCGGTTCAGAATGGTCACGACCATGAGCCCGAAAAAGCCCGTCATCATAGAGCTGAAAAAGTGACACACGGAATCCCACTTGGGCACCAGATAGTAAAAGCTCCGGACCTCTCCCAGGAAAATGGCGCAGTAGAGAAAGACGATATAAAAGCCGTACAGCAGCCCCGGCAGCTCAAAGCGGAGCCTGCGCTCCAGAATGCCAGGCAGATGGATGGTAATGAGGCCCAGAACACACTGCATAAGCATCAATACATAATCAGACTCCGAGTGCATCCCGGCGCTGGCCTGCTCGCCGCCTCCGAAGACCATTCGCAAGATCAGATATACAATGGGCACTAAAAAGCTCAGAGTCACTCCGAAATAAAGCACCCGGCCCAGCCTGTTTTTCTTTTTCATTCTCTTTCGGCCTCCTGAACACAGTCACTTTCTCTAGTTTCCCTTTATTTTAGCAAATGATACTAAACCGAAAAGAAACAGCTGCTTCATCCCTGCATATCCTACCAAATCCCTGTTTTTCTGTCAAGGTTTTTCAGCCCATCCGCAAAAGAGAGCCGGTATCACACCGGCTCTCTTTTGCTTTGTCTAGGAAGTTCGGTTACCCCTCCACCCTCCGCAGACGTTCTACGATGCTCTGCCTCTCCGCCTGGCGGTACATAGCCGCAGGGATGGCCGCGCCCAGGAGAGCGAAGACGGGGACCAGGATCAGGACGGGGGTGACGCAGAAACGGTAGGTATAGAACCAATAGGCGTTTTCCAGGAGTTTTCCCGCCAAGGGGTTCACAGCAGCGGAAAGGAGGCCGGTGACCAGTCCCGCACCCAGGGTGTAGAGGAGGCCCTCCCAGATGAGCATGGCCCTCAGCTGCGCCCCCGTCATACCTACGGCCTGGAGCACGGCGAATTCCCTCTGGCGGGAGAGGATGGAGGTCATCATGGCGTTGACGAAGTTCAGGACTCCCACAATGCCGATAATGGCGCACAGGAGGCCGCCCAGGATGGCAAAGGTGCTCTGGAACTGGCGGAAGTAGGCACGGTGGCTGGCCTTGCTCTCGTACATCAATGGAGAGTCCGAGGAGGCGGTCAGGTTCGAAAGATAGCTTTCCGCTGCCGCTTCCGCATCCGCGTCCGGGGTATCGAACAGGTAGAGTAAGGGGGACAGATTGTTATCCCCTGCGTCCCGGCGCAGGGTGTCCGCTGCCAAAACTGTTTCATATCCCATAATGCCGAAGCGGCTGCTCATACTGTAGGGCACATCTACCAAGGCACAGACCGTGTAAGTTACGTCCGACCGGGCCCCAGCCGGGTCGAAGGTCACTCTGACCTGCTCCCCCACCGCAGGGTATCTCTCCGGATCCGATAGGGTCCCGTCGTCCTCCAGGTTGACGGCAATGGCAACGGCGTGGTTGTCCGGCTCCAGCATAGGAGAAAGGTTCCCTTCTATCACAGTCAGCTTCGTCAGCAGTGCCGGGTCTAAGCCCTCGGCCTGGGAGATGGAGGCGATCCGGTTCCCATCCCGCTGAGCCCTTTGAAAGATTTCCTCAATGTCCATACCCCGGAGGTAGCGCTCTGCCTCCTCCCGCCAGATATTCTCCGGCAGGTACATCTGAACCGAGCCCACTTGATAGGCAAAGCCCTCCAGGGACCGCTCCGTATTGGCCCGGATGGGGTCCACATCTGCCTTCGTCAGAGTGCTGCCCTGATAGCGGAAATAGTCCGGGGTGCTGACGATAAAGTCTGCGCAGCTCTGGTGGCTCAGGTATTTGTCCATGTCGAAGCCTCCTAAGAAGGTCGCCAGCATATTCAATAGCGCCACGGCCAGAGACAGGGAGAGCACCACCAGGGCAGTCTTCTTTTTGTTCCGCCCCAGGTTGGCCCAGGCCATAGATGCGGGGCTGACTTTTCCGAAGGAGCGCCGCCGCTTCCTGCTGCCAGTCACCTCCGTATATCGCACCGCCTCCACCGGGGACACATTCCCGGCAATGCGGCCCGGGCGAGCACAGGACAGCAGCACCGTCAGCAGGGCAAAGACCGCGGCAAAGAGAAAAATCCAGGGAGATATGCTGATGACGGTGTATTTGCTTTCGTAGGTGGAGGCAGACAGAGCCACAGGCACCGCCGCCACGCCGATTCCATAGCCCAGCAGCAGCCCCAGAGGGATCCCAAAGGCGCACAGGAGCAGGGCTTGCTGGCGGATCATCCGCCGGAGCTGCCTGGGGGTCACACCAATGGTCTTGAGCAAACCGTAATACCGGATGTCCCCGGCTACAGATATCTGGAAGATGTTGTAGATCACCAGGTATCCCGTAAAGGTGACCAAAATCAGGATTGCCGCCATAGCCAAAAGGCCTTCCGCATCCATGGTGTCTGCCAGCTGGGTATAGGTATAGCCCCAGTTGACACCGATGCGCAGCTGGCCTGCCTTGTCGCCCACGGTGTAGCCGCAGTCCTCCCCGATTCTGGTCAGGGTGTCTTCTATATTCATAGAGGTTCCCAGCATTACATTCAGGTCCGTGCGGAAGGGGTGCATCCCGGCGGCAATGGCCCTGGCTTCCATTTCCTGGGCGTACTCCCGGGAGATGTTGATGTAGTGCACCGCCATTCGCTCGTCATAGTCCCACCAGCCAACCAGGGTAAAGGTGTCCGTCACATCGTCGCCCCGCTGAGTCTGGTCCGCCAGGGTGTAGGTCAGGTCCACCTGGGCACCCAATTCCGGGGTAACGCCCAGCATGGCAAGGACCTTGGTGTCCATAGCCACCTCCCTGCCGGTTTTCGGCATCCGGCCTACCGCGGGCATGGCGAAGCTCCACTTGGCGGTGTTGTCCTCCATAAAGCTCACTTCACCGTAGTCCTTTTCAAAGGCCCCGCTGGTACACAGGCCAATAACCGTCCGGATTCCCGTTGCCTTCACCTTGGGATGGGCGGAAAGGACAGCGATCTGGTCCTCCGTCACCTCTTTGAAAGAGCCGTGGGAAGAGGTGCCCACGCTGCGGAACTGATAGCCCTGGTTGGTCTCGTTGATGGAAAGGACGATGGTAAATAGAGAGGTAAAGAGCAGGGCCGTCAGGGCGATGGCCAAAACAGCGATGGTGTTCCGTTTCCGGGCGGCCAACACCGTTTTGATACTCAGGCGGCGGATACACCCTTGATTTTTCACCTTCATGCCCGGTCCCTCCCGGAAACAATGCGTCCATCTTCAATGCGTAGGATTCGGTCCGCCATCTGGGCGATCTCCTCGTTGTGGGTGATCATGACGATGGTCTGGGAGAATTTCTGGCTGGTGATCTTCAGCAGTCCCAGCACATCCTGAGAGGTACGGGAGTCCAGGTTCCCCGTTGGCTCGTCCGCCAGGATAATGGCCGGTGCTGTCGCCAGGGCCCGGGCGATGGCCACCCGCTGCTGCTGGCCGCCGGAGAGCTGGCTGGGCAGGGCCTCCAGCCGCTCCTCCAGGCCCAGTGTTCTCACGATCTGCCGGACAAAGGCCTTGTCCACCCGCCGCCCATCCAGCTGGATGGGCAGGACGATATTCTCCTGCACATTCAGCACCGGTACCAGGTTGTAGCTCTGGAACACGAAGCCGATTTTCCGGCGGCGGAAGACGGTCAGGGCCTCGTCCTTGAAAGAGAAGATGTCCTTCCCATCTACAAAAACGCTGCCGGAGGTGGGCCGGTCCAGGCCGCCCAGCATATGCAGCAGGGTGGACTTTCCGGACCCGGAGGTCCCCACAATGGCCACGAATTCCCCATGCTCTATCGTCAGGTCCACGCCGTCCAGGGCCCTGACCGCCGTGTCCCCGGTTCCGTAGACTTTCCGCAGGTCTTTGGTTTCCAAAATGCTCATAAGAAGCCTCCAAAAAGAAAAGGTTGTTAAGAATGCCGTGAGATTGCCGCATCGGTGACATCGGTCACCGGATCGCAATGACAGCTTTTCTTAACAACCGTTATACGGCAGCAATCTTTCCACAGCCTGTCCACAATCTAACAGAATGGAAAGATTCTATTTTCTTGGCAGATAGAGGGAGAAGGTACTTCCCTGGCCCGGTTGGGACCGGACCTTGACAAAGCCCCCCTGTCCCTCGGCGATCTGCCGGACCAGGTACAATCCAATGCCCACACCCTCCTGCTCCCGGTAGGCTGTTCCTCGATAGAACCGCTGGAAGATCTTGGGCTGCTCTTCCTCGGCGATGCCCGGGCCGGTGTCCTGAACCAGGACCGCGGAGAACATGGGGTAGACAACCGCTGTAACGCTGACCCTTCCGCCGGAGGGAGTGTACTTCACGGCGTTGTCCAGTAGATTATACAGGGCCTCTTCTGTCCACTTGGGATCAAAAACCGCGTTGGCTTTTCCATGCTCCAAGGTAATCCGGACGCCCTTTTCTTCCGCCTTGGGTCTCAGCTGAGACACGGCGGAGGTCATGACCGACCACAGTTCTCCCGGCTCCGGGTGCAGGGCAATGACGCCGGTTTCCAAGCGGGAGGTTTTCACCAGGGCGTCAATGAGGCTTTGGAGCTTCTTGGTCTGGCCCTCCAGGGCCTCCAGGCAGTCCGTATTCCCCGGCTGCTCTTTGAGCAGCTGGGTATAGAGGAGAATATTGGCAATGGGCGTTTTGGTCTGGTGGGAGATGTCCCCGATGAGGGCTTTCAGCTTCTCCTTTTCGGCGTCCACCTTCCGTGCTGAGACCGTTGAGGCGGCGAGATAGTGGGCAAAGCTGCTCTCCAGTGCGGAAAGAAGGCTCTCGTCGAAGCTAGCCTCGGTGAAGTTTCCCTCCATGGCCGCCTCCAGCATTTTTCCCAGGTTTTCCAGAATTTTCCGGCTCTGGCGGCGCTGCCAGAGGACCAATGCCGCCGCCAAAAGCGCCGCACCGATGACAGCCGCGTATCCCAAACCTGCCATATCAGCCACCTGCCCAGGTGTAGCCAATGCCGTACACTGTTTTGAGATATTGAGGTGCCGAAGGGTTCTCCTCCAGTTTCCCCCTCAGGCGCTTGACCGTGACGGACAGGGCATTTTCGTCCACATATTCCGCCCCGTCGGTCCAGATGCGGTCTACCAAGGTCCCCCGGGCCAGGGTCTGGCCCCGGTTCTCCACCAGCAGCCGCAGAAGCTTCTGCTCCGTCTTGCTGAGCTCCAGAGCCTTCCCATCCTTCCGGAATTCCATCCGGTCGAAGTCAAACACGAAGGGTCCAACCTCCACCCGGGCATTCCGCTTCTCCCGGCGCAGCTGGGCATTCACCCGGGCCCGCAATACCGCCAGGGAAAAGGGCTTGGTAATATAGTCCTCCGCCCCGGATTCCAGCCCGGTGACGATATCCGTCTCCAGATCATTGGCCGTCAGCAAAATCACCGGCACCTGTCCCCGGACCTGCCGCAATAGCTCCAACCCGCTGCCGTCCGGCAGATTCACATCCAGGAGCAGCAGATCAAACCGGCCCTTCCCCAGTGCCTCCCGGACCTGGGCCAGGGTGTTCACAAGGGTCACCTGAGCCTCCGGCCCTTGCAGAGCCAGTTGAATTCCCCGCCCCAAGGCGGTATCGTCTTCCAGTAGGAGTAGTTTCTTCATGTTGCCCTTTCTACAAAGCGCCTCCCCGCCAATGGGGAGGCGCAAAAAGCTGCTTACCGAACGTATTCGATCACCACGCACCGGTTGGGTTCGACACCGGTGGAGTGGGTGGTAATGTTGTCCATGTCCTGGAGGGCCGCGTGGATCACGTGGCGCTCATAGGCATTCATGGGCTCCAGGGTAGTGCGGCGGCGGGCTTTCAGGACCTGCTGGGCCTTCTTCCGGGCGTAGCGGCGAAGGCTGTCCTCCCGCTTTTCCCGGTAGCTCTCGGCATCAACGTTGACCCGGACATGGCCCTCTACATCCCGGTTCACGGCATAGTTGCACAGGTGCTGGATGGCATCCAGGGTGTCGCCCCGACGGCCGATGAGATAGCCCAGATCTTCGCCGGTCAGATCCACCTGGTAGGTGTTGTCCCCTGCCTTCCAGCAGTGAGGCACGGCCTTGGAATCCATATGCTCCAGAAGGCCCTTCAGGAAGACTTCGATCTTCTCCTCTACAGAGCCTTCCGGTGCGGGAGCATAGACCTTGGGTTCTTTGGGCTCCTTGGGCTCCCGGGGTTCTCTGGGCTCTTTGGCGTAATCGTTCCGGGGGGCTCTGGGAGGCTTGGGACCCCGGGCAGGACGATCCGTGCGCTCAGGCCGGGGAGCCTTCACAGCCTCGGCCTTCAGCTCTTCCGCCTTAGGCGCCTCAGCAGCAGGCGCGGCCTTGGGTGCCTCAGGCTTTGCCTCCGCCTTGGGGGCTGCGGGAGCTGCCTTGGGGGCAGGAGCGGGCTTGGGCTTCCGGGAGGCAGAAGACAGCGCCACCTTGGGGGCCTGGGGGGCCTCGTCGGGAGCTTCATAGGTCACCTGGACCTTGGCAAGCTGGGCACCGAAGCCCAAAAAACCGCTTTTGGCCTGCTGCAGGACCTGGACAGACACGCTGTCCCGATCCAGACCCAGCTGGGCCAGGGCGGACTCGATGGCGAGATCAATGGTTTTTCCGGATGTGACAAGTGTCTTTTCCATAGCTTAATCCTCCTTAGAGCCGGAAGCATAGCGGCTGGGATCATAGGCGCGGCCCTTGCAGTAGGGGCGATCCGCAATGCCGGAGAGGGGCTTGTTTTCCTCCTCTTCCTCGGTTTCCACTACTTTTCCCTTTTTGGCAGCGTACTCCTTTGCGGCGGCAGCCTTCTGGGCAGCCTCGGCATCCCGCTGCTGCTTCTGCAGCCGCTTCTTGCTGGTGTTTTCGGTAATGCCGTCGGGATTTTCGGCGCGGCGCTGGGCACGGAGCTTTTCCTTCTCGGCCTCGATCCGGTCCTGCTCCAGGCGGCGCTTCAAGCGCTCGGCATCTTCGGCATCGTATTCCTTCCGGTACTTCTTATTCAGGAAGACATCCTCAACCGTCCGCACCACACCGCCGACGAACCAATACAGGGACAATGCGCAGGGCACGGTGAAGCCGATCCACAGCATCATCAGGGGCATGGTCCACATCATAACCTTGTTGCTCTGGGCAGCAGCAGAATTCTCGGCGGTCTCCTTATCCTGGATGCCGTCGGAGTTGGTAACCAGGGAGTCATTCTGCTTCTGCATGATGAGCATGGACACCACCTGGTAACCGGCGGAGGCCAGGGCAATCAGCAGAGAGCCGATGTGGGCCCAGTTCCAGGCCCAGGTAGCGGCAAAAACATTGAACTGGGGCACGGCACCCAGGTCGATGCCCATGAAGCCGAAGTTGATGCCTGCCAGAGCCGTCTCGCCAATGGCGGGAATCGCGGCCTTGATTGCCTCGGCATACTGGGGAATGTATTGAGCGGCGATCATCTGATGGTAATAGGCGTTGCCGGCAAACAGCTCCGGCTGTGCCTGCTTGATGACCTCAATGATCTGGTTGGCTACGTCCAGATTTTCATGGAGCATATACACAATGGGCTGACGGACCACGGTGTACAGGGGCAGTAGCAGCAGCATGGGCACAAAGCTCCACAGGCAGCCGCCGCCCATGGAGACGCCCTCCTTCTGGTAAAGCTCCTGGATGGCCTGGTTCTGCCGGGCGGGATCGTCGGCATACCGGCGCTGGATGTCCTGAGCCAAGGGGGTCAGACGGGACATCTTCATCATGCTCTTTTTGGACTTGGCGGTAATGGGCAGCAGCACCAGCTGCACGATAACGGCGAACAGCATCAGGGCGAAGCCGTAGTTACCGGTGACCCGGTACAGGGCCTCCATCAGATAGCCAAAGGGCACCTGGATGATGTCCGCGAGGTGGAATGCTAAAATCATGGCTTTTCCTCCTAGAGTTAAGGCACGGGATCATACATATCCCGGTGGGAAAATGGATGGCAGCGCAGCAGCCGCCGGATAGCAAGGTATCCGCCCTTCCAGGGGCCGTATCTGGAGATGGCCTCGTAGGCGTAGGCGGAGCAGGTGGGGCGAAAGCGGCACCTGGCGGGGAACCAGGGAGAGATGCTCGACTGATAAAAACGGATCAGTGCCAGAAGAAGGGCCTTCATTTCGCTTCCTCCCGAAGGATACCGGCTTTTTCCGCCAAGCGCAGATAGCTTGCCGTCAGATCGGCAAAGGGAGCCTCCACCGCCCGACTGCGGGCCACCACCACAATATCGCAGCCCGGGAGGAACCGGTCCTCATGGAGCCGGTAAATTTCTCGCAGGCGGCGTCTCGTCCGGTTGCGGACCACGGCGTGGCCCAGCTTCTTGCTGACGGTAATGCCCACCCGGTTTCTGTCCGTCCGGTTTTTTCGGGCGTAGAGGGCCAGGTAGCCATCGGAAACGCCACGGCTGTGGTAAAGCCGCTGGAAGATGTGGTTGAATTTCAAACTGCCGGAAAACTTCATGAATTGTTTCTTCTCCTTAAAAAGGGAGCGGGGCGAATGGATCATTCACCCCGCTTTAGCTCCCGTTTCGCTTATGAGCTGATCTTCTTGATTCCAGACAAAAAGCTCATCAGGCGGACAGAACCTTGCGGCCTCTTGCGCGGCGGCGGGCCAGGACCTTGCGGCCATTGGCGCTAGCCATTCTCTGGCGGAAACCGTGGACCTTGGAACGGTGACGGTTGCTGGGCTGGTAGGTACGCTTCACTTGGGATACACCTCCTGTATCTGTAGAATATCATATGCTCGACAGCTGCCTTTCAAAGGCAGCCGCAGCAACGCATAGTAACACTGACCTTCATGGTCATGCCTGCTCATTATAACCGAAAAAACGCCGTTGGTCAACTATTATTTCGCCTCTTTCAGATATCTGGTAATACAGTACAGAGTCTGTCCCTCGTACTCGACCCTGGACCAGCCCACATCCCGGTTGATGCCGGTGCGCTTGACGGTATCGGCGCTGGTAATGGTGGCTGCGATTTTGCAGTCCGGGTCCTCCACCGAGGGCAGAGTCCGCAGGTTCACCTTTTCTTTGGGGGTAACATAGTCCTCAACATCCTCAAACTGAGTCTTGATGTCGTCGGAGTCATCGTCCACCACCTGGCCGTCGGTGCCCAGCTGCTCTAAGTAGCTGGACACGGCGTAGCAGGCCTTCCCCTCCCACTCCAGCCGGGACCAGCCGTTGCCGCTGATGCCGGTACGCTTCACCGTCTCCCCGTGCTTCAGCTGGACCAGGACCTGGCTGTCCTCGTCTTCTACCGAGGGCAGCGTCCGCAGATTGACCGCATCCTTTGGGGTAACGGTCTCGTCTACGGTCTCGAACTGGGTCTTCAGCCCGCTGCCATCGCCAGCCGCGGAGGGCACATAGTTCAGGTCCGTGGTCAGATAGCTGGACACGGCATAGAGGACACGGCCGTCATGGACCACTCTGGACCAGCCCGCGTCGCTGATGCCGGTGCGCTCCACAGTCTCGCCGTTTGGCAGGGTATAGATGACGGTGCTGTCCTCCCCCTGGCTGGGAACGCTCCGCAGATTGGTCTGGTCCTTGGCGGTGACGGTCTCCGACACATCCCGGAAGGCCATCAGGGCCTCAGGGTCCGGGCCCACCTCTTCGGGAGCTTCCTTGTCCTTGGCGGGCTCGATGCCGTTATAGGCGAACTTCGCCACATTCAGGTCCACCTCGGTGGAAATGCCGGGAATTTTCGCGCTGCGGGTATACTGCCACATATCCCAGTCTCCGCCGTAGTCCGGAGCCTGGGTATCGGGATAAGGCTGAGCAGGATACTGGGCCACCCAGATCTTGTAGCTTTTCCGGATCCGCTCCGTCTCCCATCGCTCCGTCAACTCGCTGGCAGAGGCATAGAACATGCCCCGGTAGCCCAGCTTTTTGATCTTGTTCAGGAAGGCCAGGGCCACGTCCGTCCGCTCCTGGGCGGTCATGCCGTTCTGGCGGCTGTCCTCATCGTCAAAGCCCTCGCAGTCGAAGACAATGGGGTAGGTAATGGGATACTTGGCAGCCAAATCGGCAACCCAGATCGCTTCCTCCTCCGCCTCCTCAGCGGTGACGGCGGTGGAGAAGAAGTAGCCCCCCATGGGGATCCCCGCCTTGCTGCCCTCCTGGAGGTTATAGCGGGCGTTGCTGTCCTCTACGATGACCCCATCCCGGGCCGTGCGGTAGCCCAGCCGGACCATGGCGAACTTCGCCCCGGCGGAAGCCACCTTCTCCCAGTTCACGGTGCCCTGGTACTTGGCCACGTCCACCCCCAGGCAGAGGGTCTTCTCTTCCTTGGTCTTTTCGCAGCCGGTAAGCCCCAGGAGCATAGCTCCCAGCAAAAGCAGAATGATCCCCCGGAAAAGGGGGCTTTTTCTATCTGAAACCATAGGCTTTGTTCCTTTTCTTTGTTATAGGGTAGGCCTATCATATCATATTCTGTGGAGTTCGTAAAGAGGGGGAAAAAGGTACTTGGCTTGCAGCAATAAGGGATTGACTTTTCTGCGCTCCCCGCATATAATATAAACAAAATTATCATAAAGTAGTTTATCATATGAAGGGTATCGATCACAACTGCAATGATATTGGGGGGACTTTTTTAGAAGCCCCCCCTTTTTCCTACAATCCAAACCTATGCCTGACGATCCGGCACAGTGTATCCGCCGCTTCCCTGTGGGTTTATCCACGCAGAAGGCATCGATCATGGCACCCGTCGGGAAATAGGAATGGGGAAGCTGTCGAAAGAACTCCGCAAATTGGGTATTGAAATTTCCCGGACAATCTGCTATAATGCTCTTACCACGCAGGGTTAGTTCATCGGTAGAATGGTCGCTTCCCAAGCCACAGAGGCGGGTTCGATTCCCGTACCCTGCTCCATAAGTAAAAGGCACTCCGGTTGGGGTGCCTTTTTTCTGTCCTCTTCCGGCGCTCCGCGGAACTGCGGCCCGCCGGCTTTTTCCTTTCATTCCTGATGCCCGCCGATCCTTCCGTTTCGCTCTCGGGCGGTGGCCCCCTCCTCCAGATTCATGCCCCGGAAGATGGCGTTCTTTCCAAACCGCTCCTTGATTTTCAGCATGGCCTCCAGCTTTGCCTGCTCCCGGGCCAGTTCCTGGCGGCGGTCCTCCTCCGGGGCCGCAAAGAGGGTCATCTGCGATTCCTCCTCCTGGGCTGCTTCCCTGCCGTGCAGATCCGCCCCCAGAGTCAGGCGACGCTGCAGAAGACGCTTATCTGCGATCTGATCGAAAAGCCCGGTATAGGCCTGGGTGATGATTTTTGCGGAGGCGGTTTTCTCCGGCAGCGTCACGGTGCCGTGGGCACTTTTGGGCACCTGGCGGCCATATCGGTCCGTCACCCTGGGGCCGGTATAGCAGGCAGCGGGGTCCTCCAGGCTCTCCCGGTCATAGCCCAGGGTCAGGGTCAGCTTCTGGGTCACCTGCTTCCGGGCCACCAGGTCCATGGCCAATTGATCCGCCATTTCCTTGACCACCAGTCTGGCTTTCTCCCAGCCATAGGGGCAGGACAGCACCTGCCCGGAGCTGACAGACCGGGTCCGGGGCCGATAGGCCTTGATCTGGGCAATGGTGCAGGGCTCATAGCCCCAGGCATGATCGATGAGGTATTCCGCGTTGACCCCAAAAAGGTCATAGAGGCTCTGTTCTCCAAAGGGCCCCGGAAGCAGAGACTGGAGCGCAATATCCCCCATGGTATAGATGCCCCGGCGCTCCAATTTCCTGGCGATGCCCGGACCGACCCGCCAGAAATCCGTCAGTGGCCGATGGTCCCACAGCTGCTCCCGGTAGGATCCTTCATCCAGGAAGGCAATGCGGACCCCGTCTTTGTCGGCGCTGACCCGCTTTGCCATCATGTCCATGGCGATCTTACACAGGTACAGATTGGTCCCCACCCCCGCCGTAGCCGTAATGCCCGTATGCGCAAGCACCTCCAGCACCAGCTTCTTGGCAAAGGACCGGGCATCCAGCTTGTATAATTTCAGATAGGCGGTGGCGTCAATGAATACCTCATCAATGGAATATACATGGATGTCCTCCGGTGCCACGTATTTCAGGTAAATTTTATAGATGCGGGCACTGTAGTCCATATAATAGCGCATCCTGGGCTTGGCCACAATATAATCCAGCTTCTTCTCCGGATGCCGCAGCAGCTCCTCGCTGTCCCAGGCGCTGCCCACCAGCTCCCGCCCCGGAGCCCGGGACCTTCGCAAGGCGTTGACCTCCCCTACCCGCTGAACCACTTCAAAAAGCCGGGCCCGCCCCGGAATGCCGTAGGCCTTCAGAGACGGCGACACCGCCAGGCAGATGGTTTTCTCCGTCCGGCTCTCATCCGCCACCACCAGATTTGTGGTCATGGGATCCAGCTTTCGCTCCACGCACTCCACAGAGGCGTAGAAGGATTTTAGGTCAATGGCAATATAGTATCGTTCCATTCCGCGCCTCCTTTTTTTCTATTATAGAACATACGTTCCTATTTTGTCAACAAAAAAGAAGCTGTTCAGAAACGCTGTCATTGCGTTTTCTAACAGCCCCCCATCGCAGGTTTTTCGGCGCAGTCTCTCAGTAAGACAGCAGCATTTTCTACGTTTTTCTTGCAAAACCTATCATTTTGTGCTACGCTATCTGTGGTACTGTCGGCCCCTCGGTTCGGCGCTTTTGTCAACCGGGTCTGTAAGGAGACATGAAAATATGCTGATATATCTGTCCATGATCGAGTCCCAGGATGACGGGCACAGGTTCGAGCGCATTTATGAGCGGTATCGGAACCTGATGTATCATGTCGCATACAAGATTCTGCGCAATCCCCAGGATGCCGAAGACGCGGTTCATCAGGCCTTTGTGTCGATCATTCAAAATATTCAGAAATTTGTGCAAATTGACTGTCCCGAAACAAGGTCCTTCATCGTTTTAATGACTGAGAGGAAAGCAATCGACTTGATTCGGATTCGTCACTCAGAGAAAATTCTTCCTCTCAATGAAGATTGGGTCGGATTAGAAATCCCGGCCCCAGGGGATCACGGACTGGCCGATGCTCTGGCAAAACTCCCGGCGCGCTATCGGGAGGTGCTGCTGCTGCGGTTTGATAACGGGTACAGCACGAGGGAATTGGCAAAGATGCTGGGATTGACAGAGTCCGGAGTCCGGAAGCTGATTGGACGGGCGAAGGAGGCATTGAGATGCATATTGGAGGAGGACGGTTATGGTGAAGACTGAACTTACAGACGAAGCCCTGGGCAATGCGGCCAGATTGGTGAGGGAATCCATGCTTTCTTCACTGAAGGAAGAGGAAATACCCGCTCACGAATTTTCTGAAGATTTTCGGGAATCCCTCCTGGAAGAAGTACGACGGAATGAACAGGAGCGTGCGAGAAAGCGGCTGGTTCTTCGCCGGTGTATCGCCGCCCTGCTCTCCGCCGTGGTTGGTCTCTCCCTTTTCTTCGGCCTGAATACCGAGACCCGGGCTGCCGCCCTGCAATGGGCAAAGAAAACCACCTGGGGACGGACTGTGTTTTCGTTCTTTGGGGATGCGGAGAAGGCTTTGCCGGAGTTTGAGGTCATGTGGCTGCCGGAGGGGGTGGAGTTGGTTCAGGAAACAAGCACATCGGAAACCCGCACCAAGGTTTACTACAACGCCAATGACACCTCCAACGGCTTTGTCCTCGAATGCGGCATTATGAATCCGGATAGTGAGTTCTTCGTCATCCATGATGATGCTGACTATGAGATCTCCCCCGTCCAAGTCAACACCAGCTATGGTACGTTTTATATTTCCCAAAGCAAAAACGCCAGCCATGGTTTGGTATGGTTTCATGAAAAGGCCGGAGTTTATTTTTCTATCATCAGTTACCTGGACCCCGCCGTGATATTGCACATAGCTGAGAGTGTAAAATTAGTCAATTCGACAAAATAAAATTTTTTCTCTTTTCGTGTCCCGTTTTGCCCTCTTGCATCGTTATTATGTATGAACGGTGCAGGAGGGTATTTCTCTCCCCCACGAAAATCCGTCAACAAATGAAAGGAGCATAACATATGAAGCTCTCAAAGCGCGCCAAAGCTCTTCTAGCTGTACAGCTACTGCTTTTGGTCTTTATTTGCTGCACACCATCTAAAAAGGAACTTGCTTCTGTAACCGGGCCTTGGAGGCAGCACATTCTTTGGAACCGCATCAGAGATTTTGCTGCTATTCCTATAAGTTTAGGGAATATGGCGGTTTTGCTTTGTTCTTGTGTGAGTAACCAGGAAAAAAGTTTTTCGCTGAAATCTCAGTCTACCTTGTCGGTTATTTGCGTCATTATGACAGCGATTGGTATTTACTGGACCATTGGGGTAATCCGCATGACGCAGTTCCCACTTATGCCCGCTCACATTTTGATTTATTTGTTAAATCGCCCCTTCGTTTTCAGTCTGTGGTGGACTGTTACCGGGATTTTCTTTTTCTTATTATCCCACAGTAAAAGGACTACAGATTAAGCGCATACTCCGAAATCAGGTTTATAGCAACATTTGGAAACAAAAGATTACGCAGTGGTAATGTGGAAAAATAGTATATGCCATCTCCAAAAATCTAAATTACTCAACTTATCCAACACCCAAATCTGGGGCTGTCTCCCCCGAGACAGCCCCACTTCCGCAACAATTCTCTTGCAATTTCTCCAATTTTAAAGTAGTATAAATATAGCCTCTAAATGTAGCATAAGAAGCCCCCGACGAAAGGAGTGCCCCATGAAAAACCTTCCTGCCTCCCTTTCTGCCTGCCTGCAAGCCCTTTTCCCAAGAAAGCACATTATCGTCCATCTCATTTATGGATTCAGCTTTAGCCTATCCTACCTACTCCCTCATCCGAATTGGGTTTCCAAGGACACGTTGCTCATCATACAGGGTGTATATGTTGTCCTGCTGTGTGTTTTCAGCCTCATTCTTTATCTGATACGCTCAGAACTATTTCTTCTCCCATCCAGTGGCTGGGGAGCTTTGAGTCATGCCGTGTCCGGTCTATTTTTCCTGGCCCTTTCCTGCACAGACTGGCTGGTTTTTCAGAATCCGCCCATTCTGGCGGTCTCGACTGGCATAGGGATTCTGCTGATCCAATTCGTTTACGCATTCAAGAGGGTAACTCAGGCGGAAGCCATCGAATGAGCCGCCCCACCCCCTGTGAAAGGAGTGCACCATGAAACACCGTTCTTTCTTCCACCGAATTTCTGCCCTTCTGCTTCTCCTCACCCTCACCTTCCTCTCCCCCCAGGCCAGAGCCGACTCCTCAGAAAAGCCCGCCCCCGTCAAGCGCCTGACCGTTACCGCAACCCAGGACAAGAGCGCTCCCTCCGTGCAGGTC
>OGKG01001170.1_pt1 | contig 32219 bp, 25 predicted proteins | sample 1572201 | NCBI WGS metagenome assembly OGKG01 (sample SAMEA2582146, study PRJEB24529) | metagenome | biome: Human gut stool | place: China | collected 2011 | reverse complement strand
ACGGCTTCAAGGCGCTGATCTATATGCACCGCTATCAGCCGGACACCATTGCCCGTATCCGTACCGATTATGTGCATGAACAGCAGGCTCGTTATCGTACAGCAATCGCTGATCTGGAGACACGTATTGCAAATGCTTCCACCGGTGAACGAGTAAAGCTGAATAAGCAGCTCAAAACACTGAACGATCAAGCTACGGAAATTCACGAGTACGAAGAAAAGATTCATCATTTGGCAGACCAGATGATTTCCATTGACCTTGATGATGGTGTGAAGGTGAATTACGCTAAGTTCCAGGATGTGCTGGCGAAGATTAAATAAGGAGGTGGCAGCATGGCATCAAAAGATAAATTAAAAATAATGCTCAGCTTCATGCAAGAGTTGAATGATGGAAATATTCCCAAAGCTGAGGATTATGACATTAGTAGAGACGAGTTCTATGATATCGTAGATGCGTGTCAAGACGCTGGATATATAAAAAACGCTAGTTTTTCAAGAGGTGGGCGTAAAAAGATATTGGTTGCTTTTCTTGAAGATACAAAATTAACTGTTAAAGGTATGGAGTACCTCCATGATAATTCAGCGGCAATGAAAACTTATAAAGGCTTAAAAGAAATAAGGGAATGGCTCCCTTGGTAAGGAGGTGGCAGCATGGCCAGTATGGATTTAGAAACAATAATCCGAGATTTGAATAAGCGATTTGCTGCACCGCTGCCGGAGTTTTATAAGCGTCGTATCATCTTCTGGTATGATGAAGATAGAGAGTTTGAGGACAAGCTGGACGATATTCTGGTGGAAAATGCAAAGCTGCTGGTGCTTACAGGTACCAACAATTTTGCAGCCAAGAAGCTACTGAATGTGGATGATACCACCGGTAACTATCTGGTTTACAGTCCGATTTCTTATGAGTCGCAGGAAGATGACTGGCTTTTGAATATCGAACTTTACAGTGAAGAGTTCAGAGCCGATTTGGTGTCTATCTGGATGAATGAGATTGACCTTCCGGCAACGCCTGATTTCCGTAGACTTGTTAAGGACTATAAGAAATTCTTCGGAGCACAGAACAGAAGAGCAACATTCGCAAAACTGAATAAAGGCATCAGCACACCATCGCAGATGCATCTTACTGTTATGGCGGCTATCTGCGGTACCGATGATGCACAGCCTGACAGTATTGTAAAAGCTGTCATCAGCGGTGGAACTGATATGGAAACCAACGAGGTATTCCAGAGCCTTGTAAACTATGGAGCTGAAGCCCCGTTCTGGGCACTTGTAAAGCAGGCTACCGGATACTTTGAGGGTGAAAGTTCTACAATTAACAAGCTGGTAACGCATATCTTGCTTACAGCAACGACCAGAACACTTCGTATGGAGTATCTGTCAGGCCTCGATAGCTTCATTTCCACACCACATCAGGCTTGGTGCTATGACTTCGTATCTGAATGGATTGCAGGAGAGAATAGACAGGAACTTGTCGAAATCCTGCGAAACGTAGAAGAAGAGCTTATTCTCAGAAAGCGCTTTAAGCAGGTGCCATTGGATGATTTGGTGGGCATAGAGGTATTTCCTTGTGTGAATGAATGCATCCTGACTCAGATTATGACTGAAATCAGCAATCATATAATCAATGTAGATGTGATTACAAATACGGTCGAGAAACGTCGAACGCTGGCGTGGTACGATGATGTGGAATGCTACTATGAGGGTATTCTTCAGGTAGCAAAAATGCAGTCGTTCTTCTTGGAGCATTCCGCAGGCTTCCATACCGTAGAGGCAAGAAATATCTGGAAAGAGTACACAGAAGATTACTACCGTATGGATACCTATTATCGCCACTATCACTTAGCGTTTGGAAAGAGCCTGACAGTGGGCAACGACCATCTGGATGACCTTTTCAAGCAGGTGACCGATAAGGTGGAAGGCCTTTATACACACTGGTTCCTTGGTGAGTTGGGTAACAACTGGTCTGATGCCTGTGCAGATGAGTTGAAGAAATATGGACGCATCATGGAAGTTCCACAGCAGGAAGACTTCTATAATCAGAAGGTAAAGGGCGAGGACAATCGTGTATTCGTCATTATCTCTGATGCGCTTCGATATGAGGTGGCGGCATCTCTGGCAGAGCAGCTCCGTCGTGAGACGCAGAGTAAGGTTTCTCTTGGCTCTTGTGCAGGTATTTTCCCGACCATCACAAAGTTTGGTATGGCCGCATTGCTTCCACATAAGCAGTTATCTGTGGGTGAGCGCAGCAATGGGGACTTGCAGATTCTTGCAGACGGAATGTCTACAGATGCAGGTAACAGAGATAAAGTTCTAAAGGCCACAAACATTAATAGCGTAGCCTTGAAATATAAAGATATTGCACCGATGAAGCGTGCGGAGAGAAGTGCATTGGTTAAGGGTATGGATGTCGTTTACATCTATCATGACAAGGTGGATGAGGCCAGTCATACTTCTGACAGCATGGTATTCCCTGCATGCGATGATGCAATCGAAGAAATCAAAAATATTGTGAGAATCATCCGTAATGAGTTTAGTGGTACTCGTGTTTACATTACTGCTGACCACGGATTCCTCTATACCTACAGTCCTCTGTCTGAGGATGCCAAGGTGGATAAGACAACACCGAGTGAGCAGGATGTAGAGATTGACCGTCGTTATCTGATTACCCGTAAGGGAGCAACTCCAGACTACTTACTTCCGGTGAAGTTTATGGATGATGGTTACGATGCATTTGCACCGAGAGAAAGCGTCCGTATCAAGAAGAAAGGCGGAGGGCTCAATTTCGTGCATGGTGGCATCAGCCTTCAGGAGATGGTGGTTCCGGTTATTGAATATCATTATCTTCGTAACGATTCCAAGGCTTATCAGCGCAATAAGGCTAAGTATGACACGAAGCCGGTAGAAGTAGTACTTCTTTCTGCAAACCGTAAAATCAGCAATATGATATTCTCACTGAACTTCTATCAGAAGGATGCGGTTGGCGATAACCGCAGCGCAGCAAACTATTTGTTGTACTTTGTTGATTCTAATGGAAAGCAGATAAGTGATACAGCAAAGATTATCGCAGATAAGACCAGTGATAATGGACAGGAGCGAACATTCCGCTGCAGTTTCAATCTGAAATCACTGAAATATGATAACAGAGCAAGCTACTACTTAGTCATCGCAGATGAAACAGGTCTGCAGATGCCACAAAAAGAAGAGTTCCAGATTGATATCGCATTTGCGGTAGATGAGTTTAATTTCTTCAGCTAAGGGCTTGCTCGGAAGGAGCAGTAATGAGTGACAATCTTGAAGTGGGCGCAAGCTCTCGTGAAATTATAAAGGACAAACTGCGTCAAAACTTTGATGGTAAGATTGTCCGAAAGGATCTGACTAAGAAAATCAAGGAAGGTGCAAATGTGCCGGTTTATGTCCTTGAGTTCCTGCTGGGGCAATATTGCAGTTCAGACGATGATGAGGTTATCGAGCAGGGCGTGCAGAATGTAAAGCGTATCCTTGCCGATAACTTTGTAAGACCGGATGAAGCGCAAAAGGTATTGTCTCGTCTTAGAAGTCGAGGTAGTCATACCATCATTGACATGGTAACGGTACGATTGGATATAAAGAAGGACTGCTTCTTTGCAGAGTTTTCCAATTTGGGATTAGCCAATATTCCCATCACGGATGAATACCCGGAAAAGTACGACAGACTTCTTTGCGGCGGTATCTGGTGTATCGTTCAGCTGGATTATGAGACCGAAGGCGATAATAACTTCGGAATCATCGACGCAGATGGAAATACACTTCAGTCAAAGCAGAAAAAGCAGAAAGACATCTCTCCAATCAGCATTCGTAAGCTGACTCCAATTCAGATGCCTCATATTGATATCGAGGATTTGAAGAGGGGACGTCAGGCTTTTACCAAGGAGGAATGGTTGGATGTTATGCTGCGTTCTATTGGTATGGAGCCAGACGAATTGACATATCGTGAGAAGTGGCTTCTTTTGACTCGTATGATCCCGCTGGTTGAGAACAACTTCAACCTCTGTGAGTTGGGTCCTCGAAGCACCGGTAAGTCGCATCTTTATAAGGAGATTTCTCCGAACAGTATCCTTGTATCCGGTGGCCAAACTACAGTAGCAAACCTGTTTTATAACATGGGCCGTAAGACTGTGGGCTTGGTTGGATTATGGGATTGCGTAGCTTTTGATGAAGTTGCAGGCATTCGTTTCAAGGATAAAGATGGCGTGCAGATTATGAAAGATTACATGGCATCTGGTTCCTTTGCACGAGGCAAGGAAGAAAAGGCAGCATCCGCTTCTATGGTATTTGTTGGTAATATCAATCAGAGCGTAGATGTACTTCTGAAGACTTCGAGTCTATTTGACCCGTTCCCTCCGGAAATGGGAACAGATACTGCATTTCTTGACCGTATACATTGCTATCTACCAGGATGGGAAATCCCGAAGTTTCGTCCGGAGCATTTTACAAATGATTATGGATTCATTAGCGACTATCTTGCAGAGTTCTTTCGTGAGTTGCGTAAGGCGCAATACGGTGATGCTATTGACCATTATTTCCGTCTCGGCAAGAATCTCAACCAGAGAGATACTATTGCTGTGCGTAGAATGGCAGATGGATATCTGAAGCTTCTCTATCCGGATGGAAGCTTTACAAAAGAAGAAGTAGAAGAAGTTCTCCGGATTTCCTTGGAGATGCGTCGCCGTGTTAAGGAGCAGTTGAAGAAGCTGGGAGGCATGGAGTTCTACGATGTAAACTTCTCCTACATAGACAATGAGACCTTTGAGGAACATTATGTTTCCGTACCTGAGCAAGGTGGTGGTAAGCTCATCCCGGAAGGAATGTGCAATCCGGGACAGATTTATACTGTTTCTCAGGGCAAGAGTGGCATGCTTGGTGTATTTCGCTTAGAGAGTCAGATGCTTCCGGGTAATGGGAAGTTTGAGAGAACAGGTATTGGTAGTGACCGTGATGCAAAAGAATCCACAAATACGGCTTTCAACTTCTTGAAAGCAAATGGAAACCGTATCAGTGGTTCTATAAGCACTACAACGAAAGACTATATCATTAATTATCAGGATTTGCAGGGCATTGGCATGACAGGAAAGCTAGCCCTTCCTACATTGATTGCGATGTGTTCCATTGCACTTGGGAAACCAACACTCAGCAGCCTTGCTGTACTTGGTGAAATTAGTATCAGCGGAACCATGATGAAAGTAGATGAGCTGGCAAATTCATTGCAGGTATGTTTGGACAGTGGTGCAAAGAGAGTACTGCTGCCAATTACATCGGCAGCAGAGCTTGGAACTGTACCGGCAGACCTGATTGGAAGTTTTAATTTGATTTTCTATAGCAGTGCGGAGGACGCAGTTTTTAAAGCACTGGGTGTAGAGTAAGGAGGTGCAGAAATATGCCTGGCGAAGAAAAAAGAATATGGGGTATCAATACAAAAGACGACAATTTATTTCTGCATCAGGATGTAATAGCTATTGTTATTACACCGAAAACTGAAAATAGATTATTCTTTGTGGATGAAAGATATGAGCAGGGATTTCCGCCAGATGAGAATGAATCGTTCTGCATTGGAAAGTCGATAGCCGGATTGAAGTTGAATCAGTCGGCACAGAATCCGATTACATATCTGTATCCACCGGAGAAAGATAAAATTCATATTTAATGAAATCGACAAATCGGTATTTTAGAAGGCAAGTGAATGGGATACCACGATGCAAGATACCATGGAGGAATATGAAATGTCGAAAGATGAGTATTTGATAACCGATAAGCCTCTCAAAGCGTTGACGGTTTTTGCAATGCCAATGATTCTTGGAAGTTTTTTTCAGCAAATATACAATATGGCCGACTCTATTATTGTCGGTCAGTTTGTTGGTTCTTCCACACTTGCAGCTGTCGGTGCATGTGCAGCATTGACCAATGTGTTCATTTGTGTGGCACTGGGAGCCGGTGTCGGAGCCGGTGTGCTTGTGAGCCGTTATTTCGGAGCCAGGGAGTATGGCAAAATGAAAACAATCGTGTCAACCTCCTTGATTAGCTTTTTGCTTCTAAGTATAGTCCTTGGTGTTTTTGGCTTTTTCTTCGCCAACTCGATGATGAGTGGACTGCAAACCCCTGCCGACATACTGGATGATGCAGTACTGTATCTGCGGGTCTATTTTGTGGGCTTTCCGTTTCTGTTTATGTATAACATTCTTTCTACCATGTTCACCTCAATCGGCGAATCCAAAATTCCGCTGGGACTGCTGATTTTTTCGTCCATCCTGAATATTTTAATGGATCTTTGGATGGTAGCCGGGCTAGGTCTCGGTGTGTTCGGTGCGGCTATTGCAACCCTGATTGCACAGGGAATTTCCGCAGTGTTTTCGTTTTTGATTTTCTTTGCACGGATGAAGCAATATAAAAGCCCTTTTAACAGGTTTGATCGGCAGGAGCTCTATTCCATGCTTCGCATTGCGGTGCCGTCGGTTTTACAGCAGTCCACAGTGTCCATCGGTATGATGATCGTGCAGGCAGTGGTAAATCCTTTCGGTACACAGGCACTCGCCGGGTATGCAGCAACGATGAGGGTGGAAAATGTTTTTTCATTGATCTTTGTATCCATCGGCAATGCGGTTTCGCCGTATGTTTCCCAGAATCTTGGTGCAAAGAAAATTGATCGAATCAAAAAAGGCTACCACGCTGCACTGGTGCTGAATCTGTGCTTTGCGGTCATTGCGTTTGTGACCATTGAAGCGCTGCATACGCAGATCTCCTCACTGTTCTTAGGAAAAGACGGAACGGCGTTTGCCTATCAGGTGTCCGGTGATTATATGAGGTGGCTTGGTTACTTTTTCATCTTCATGGGTATCAAGATGGCAACCGATGGAGTTCTTCGCGGTCTCGGAATTATGCGTCCGTTCCTCGTTGCAAACATAGTGAATCTTGCGATTCGTCTGTCCGTTGCCCTAATCTGTGCACCACGTTTCGGCATTGCCTTTGTCTGGCTTGCGGTACCGGTTGGCTGGCTTGCAAACTTTTTAATCTCCTATGTGGCTCTTAGGAGATCATGGCCGACTGATAAAATGGCATCCATTAATTAACTTCCAGTTTGTAGGGATGACATGAAAAAAGAAGTTTAAGGAACAGAGCTTTACCCTGTTTGCCTATACAAATTATATGGCAATTCAAGGTTCTCACAGCTCTAACCACAGGATTTTAAGTGAAAAGGTGCGTTCTACCATTTCCTTGTATAATAGGGGGTGAGTATGTTTTTTGTTGAACAATCGTGCCATGTGGAGTGCGTGGTTTCGCTGTCAAGGAAATCAGAGTAAATTGGGGTATGCGGCTTAACAGTGCGGTTTGTGCGTGTTGGGCATAATGTGACGAGTGATATGTTTCCGGGAACAATCGAAAATCGGCTCAAAATCGGGAGAAATGTTCATACATCGTCGGTATAACAGACGGCGAGAAATCAAGATTTAAGGAGACATTTAATATGTTTAACTGGTTGAGAGCAATAATGAACTCAGGCTCGGTGCTGGGTTATTTCTTACAAGCCGTACCAATAACCTGTGTTGTAGGAATCATATATGTGATCATTAGAGTAGCCATTATAAAAAGAAACCATCTTAAAGTTGAATGGTTGAAAGAAATAATTAGGCTGCTTTTCTTCTGTTATCTTACGGGATTAATCAGCCTTGTAGTGTTACCTGCAAACTTCTGGTTGAGCTTTTTTGACGGTATATTCTTAGGCTGGTGGGATGAGATGCTCCCGATTTTTAGCTTTGGCGAGTTCAATTTAGTACCATCATTCATAAAGGCATTATCGGGTGAGCTTACTATCGGCAGTTGGGTAAAAACAATGCTCATAGGGAACATTGCGATGTTTTTGCCAATGGGTTTCTTTCTTCCTTTTGTTACAGAAAAAATCAACAGAAAAAACATCTTTGTGGTAGCCATCGCTGTTCCATTCATTGTAGAACTGCTGCAGATGGTATTTGGCAGGAGTTTTGACATCGACGATTTGATCTGTAATTTTATTGGCATAGCGGTAGGATTCTTCATTGGCTTTGCCATAAAAAACACCAAGCAGAAAAGCAAATTGAATGTGAACTGAGAACCAAGAGGTAACGTATGAAGCAAATCACGAATAAAGAATATGAAGAGTGGCAAAAATACAAACCGGAGATAGTTACTGTTCCAAAGGCAATTATATTTCGGTAAAAGGTAAAGGTAATACGAATGAAGAAGATGTAGCATATCAGCAGACTATAAGTGTTTTATATGCTGTTGCATATACTCTTACGCTAAAGAATGCGGCTCGTAAAAGGAGTTTACAATGATAATTTACTGTATGAGTGATATTCACGGTTGCCTTGCGGAATTTGAGGACGCACTTTCACTTGTTCTCGATGATATAGAACAGAGCAAGGCGAAGCTCGTTCTTCTCGGCGATTATATTCACGGCGGTCCGGATAACCGTGGTGTTCTGGACAGAATAATGAAGCTCCGGGAACGTTTTGGTTCGGACAGAATTATTGCTCTGCTCGGCAACCACGATGAATGGGTAGTCAACGGATCGTCAACCATAAGCAACAATTCTGTATATGCCCGTATAGAAGAATGGGAGGATGAGAACGATGATGACGAGTATATCAACTGGCTCTCTTCCCTTCCGCTGTATTATGTAGAGGGAAACACGATTTTCGTTCACGCCGGTATTGATGAAGAAGCGGGTGATATGTGGGAATGGGAAACATCGGAAGATGTATTCACCTCAAAATATCCCGCTGAAACCGGCAAAATCGAGGGGCTTGATATGAAAGTAGTCGCAGGTCATGTCGGCACCGCAGAAATATCCGGCGACAGGTTCTTCCACGACATTTATTTCGACGGAGAATCTCACTATTACATAGACGGCACTGTTCTCGACAGCGGAGTTATTCCGGTACTTATGGTAGATACGGAAAATGATAAGTATTATCAGGTGACAGACTCGGGAAAACAGCTGATTGAACCTTACGAAGAATAAGGCTTAAGAAACGGGCGAATAAAAGGGCGTGGGGCGGGACAATGACAGCTCAACCAGTAGTGGAGTTGTTTGAAATCAACCACCGGTTCGTGTAAAAACATGATGATACCGGCTATGCTAAAACCTGAAAGGAGGTGCCAGATATGGAGCAGATCAAAATTGGAAAATTCATAGCATCCTGCAGAAAGGAACAAGGCATGACTCAGGCAGTCCTTGCCGAGAAGCTCGGAATCAGTGACCGGGCAGTATCAAAATGGGAGACCGGAAAGTCGATGCCGGATTCCGGGATCATGCTGGAGCTGTGTGAGCTTCTGAAAATCAATGTGAATAAACTCCTGTCGGGCGAGCATATCACGATGGAAGATTATAATGCAAAATCCGAGGAAGTCATTATTGGCTTAAAGTCTGAAAATGAAAAATACGCTAAAAGGCTCCTCCGCAGCGAAGCGTATATTGTAGTAGTCGGAGTGGTTGCAAGTCTTGCCATGATAATAGCTGGAACTATTATTGCGCTGAAAAATGGCGAGAATGATCCGCTCGCTGTCGTTTTAATCGTGTCCGGATGCGTAATCGTGGTGGCAGCGGCTTTAATAGGTCTTGGAATTGAAGTAAAAACCGGTTATTACGAGTGTGCTGAATGTGGTCATATATATAAGCCGTCATCTCTATTGAAAACGGCCTTTGCCATACATATGAATACCACACGGTACATGAAATGCCCAAAATGCGGAAAAAGATGCTGGCAGAAGAAAGTTCTGACAAAAGATGAATGAAAAAAACAGGTCGCCAAAATGGTTAATCTCCGTCAAAGCGACCTGTTTTAGTTGTGTCTTTATCCCTTTATCGTGACTTCCTTCCCGTCTTTGAAGGCAAAGACCACATTATTCCAGACTAAAATAATAAAAAACCCCTCCGGACCCAAAAGTTCGGAGGGATTTTCGCTGTAAGGTATATATTGATTTTACACGCTGTCTTATGCGGTAGCTGTCTGACCGCCGTTCATATCGGGAGGATTGACTCCGCCAAAGCCGCCATGATTATTACCGCCGGGACGGTTACCTCCGCCAAATCCGCCGTTTCCTCCGTGCTGACCTCCGCCGAAGCCGCCGCCCATTCCGCTACCGTAGATGTAGCCGGACATGGTGATCTCCTGCGTGCTGTCGCCTACTGTAAGTGTGTATGTTCCGTCTGATGTGATGTCGGGAGTGCTTATTACAACTGTCCGGAACGATACAGTGGGTGTAAACTCTGCAATTACGTTTCCGCTTGAATCGGTGAGCTTTACAGCTGTTCCTGCACTTGCGTTACCTGTGCTTGCAAGTATCGAACCTTGCGTTGACTCCGAGCCGAAGTTCATAGCCATACCGCTTGAGCCTGCCATAATTACCGTACCGCCTGTTATCACAGCGTTATTTTCATAATCAAGCGAGCCGTTACCATTGCTTGTAGGACCGTATACATAAACCGTACCGCCCGATATTTCAATATCGCCGTTCGAGTCAAGTCCGTCGCCGCTTGCATTGACGTGTATTTCACCGCCTGTTATGGTGATTTTAGCTTCGCTGTCGGCTGAGAATGAGTCGGGGCCGAAGCCTCCGCCCACGCCCTGATTGTCGCCGCCTGCGGCATTGATTCCATCGTCCGATGACGTAAGTGTTACCTTGCCGCCGCTGACCGTTACCGTCTGACCTTCAAGACCTTCATAGCATTTTGCGATGTTTATCTCGCCGCCGCTGACAACCGTGTTGTTGCCGGAGTGAATGCCGTCGTCGCCCGTGCTTATGTCAAGCGTACCGCCCGATACCGTAACGTCTGCGTTGCTGTGGATCGCATCGTCAAGCGTATCAATATCAAACGTACCGCCCGATATTGTCAGCACACCGTCAGCCTTTATACCCTTATATGACTCGGTGCTGTCGCCTGTTGTCTTTTCGGACGAACCGCCTCCTGCCTTAAAGGTGAATGTTCCGTCCTTTATGTCAACAGTACCCGATGCATCAATGCAGTCATTGCCGCTTGTGATGTTCAGCGTACCGCCGGAAATATATACATATCCCTTTTCGGTATCGTCTGTGTTTTCGCTGTGTATTCCGTCCGTTCCGGATGTAACGGTAATAATACCGCCTGCGATTCTTACGCTGTCCTTGCCCGAAAGGCCCTGTGATGCGGAGGTGATATTATATGTTCCGCCCGTTATCTTGAGGTCGTCCTTTGTTACAATGCCGTGCTTGCTTTCGCACTTTACGTTCAGAGTACCGCTGCCGTTGAAGGTTATATCCGATTTTGAGAATATCGCACCGTCAACGTTTGTTTCATCATCTGATGAAGCAAATTTGCCCGTGCTTGAAAGCGTGTTCTCTGTTCCTTTTACCGTTGTTATAAATACCTTGTCGGCATTTATAATATAAAGCGCCGCACTTTCCTCTTTAGTGATGCTTGCGTTATCAAGCACAAGCTGTACCTTATCGCTGTCGCCGGCATTTACGATTATCTGACCCGTGAATGTTCCGCTGAGCTTATATGTTCCGGCTTTGGTTATTGTGACCGAGCCGTCTGCAACTGTTACAGAACTGTCTGAACAGCTTGCCGTACTGTCGCTGAGAGTTATATCTGTGCATTCCGAGTAATCGCCCGACAGATCACGGTCAGAGAACATATCGTCCGCTGTAAGTTGTTTATCGCTGTCAGAAGTCTTACTGTCCGATGCCGAACTTATATCTGTGGCTGAAGAAGTGCTGTCAGCGCTGACGGTCGTACTGCTTTCAGCCTGTGATGCCTGCGAATCCGATGATGTGTTGTTATCGCACGATGTAAAGCATGAAACTATAAGCGCTGTAGCAATTGTTACAGCTAAGATTTTCTTTTTCATAAAATTACCGCCTTTCGTATCATAACGTTTTTCAGAGCTGTTCCCTGCCGTCTGTACTTTGTGAAGTTATGTTTATTTCAAGATTGCCGTTTCTGCATCTCAGCTCGTCTATCATCTGCTTTTCACAGCCTGCCTTGCCGAGCGTGATGTTATAGGTCAGCTTGTTGAGGCTGCCGAGATTCGTTGTTTTTACCTGAATCATTTTGTACTGCGATAAGTACTTTACAAATATATCGTCAAATATTCCCGCATATTCAAGATCCTCCGGAACGGTTATATGCAGTACCCTGTCAAGCTCGTTTTTCTTTGATTCTCCGAAGGGGGCAGCGGTAAGCACTATGTTTGCAACTCCCATTATCACCGCAAAGATAAGAGCGTACAGCGGATAGCCCATTCCGCACGCAAGTCCTACCGCCATTGCAAGAAATATCGAGCCTATTTCCTTTGCCGTACCCGGTACAGAACGGAATCTTACAAGAGAAAAGGTTCCCGCTACCGCAACGCCTGCGCCTATCGAACCGCTCACCATCATAATCACTATGCTGACTATCGCAGGAAGTGTGGCAAGAGTGATAACAAAGCTCTTTGTGTATTTGTTTTTGTACATATACATAAAAGCCATCGCTATTCCGAGTACCAGCGCCGAGCCTACGCCGATAAGAAAGCCGCCCAGTGTTATATCAGCCGTACTGCTGAAAATTCCTTGTATTACCGTATCAAACATTTACCGTTACCTCACTTTTTACTTTTTTCGTTCTTATGCCCATGCTTCGTCTGAGCATTGTCATATATGCCATTCCGTATTTTGAAAACGATGTCTGCTTTATACCGCCCTGTGCAAGAAGCTCTGCCAGCCATAAAGGCATCGAGCCTGCCGCTTTTATTTCCATCAGCGAATATCCTCTGTCAAGAATCTGCTCACCATACGGCTCGACTTTAAGGTCAATATCTTCCGTTCTCCAACGTATGTTGCGGTCAAACGTAATTCTTAAATCCGAATCGTCCGCTCCGAAATATGCTGTTCTGTCGTAGCAAAGATAGACAGCAGGGAAAATGTCCCCGTAAAAGTCAAGAAAATAGTTGATCTCCTTTGCTATCTGGCTGTTTTTGGGAAGTCTTTCGCCGTTTTCGAGAATCTCCTGCGCATCATCGCAGTTGAGCGATATACGGCGCTTGTAGACGATGCCCTTGTATTTTTTCTTCAACTCAAGAAAAACCTTTTCGTCCTTTGACGCAGTACCGTAGCTGCGAAGCCTTAGCTTCTCCTTATAAACTGGCTTTTCAAGCGATCTTCTTATAAGCCTGAAGTCATGGGTATCATAGTAAATGTTGCATATCGTGCTTTCGCCGTGTTCGTCGGGAATCATATACCGTGCGAATTCGCTTTCGATAAACTCCCTTTGCTCAACGCTCACAAGATATTTAAGCTCGTGACGTTTAAAAATGCTTTTATCCATTTATCTCATTCCTTTCGGTTTCTTTTGGGTGTTGTTCTTTGTCTGTGCTGTAATGATAACTCTTTTGCCTTAAAGAAACCTTAGAGAGTTTTACAAAAACTTTACAAAACGGTGAAAGTATTGTGAAATCGTCATTTTAATGCGAAATTACGTCTGTGATATTATTGCGTATGTTTCAAGGCTCTTGATTTTTCGCTTGAATTATGAGATAATATAAAATAGGAAAGTTTATCCGAACCGCCGCAGACGGTTCGGAACGGGAAATAAAACGACAGATAAAGAAAAGAGAAATATGGCACAGTTTTTAAATTTCAAGGGAGATTATAATGGACTCAGCGAAAAGAAAGCCTCTGATAATCTCAATATGTACGGAAATAATATTTTTACAGAAACCGAAGACAAGAGCTTCAAAGCGTATCACTACCTGCTTGACCCCACGGCAGTTCTGCTGTTGATCTCAGGCTTACTTCAGATATTTACATTGTCGCAGTATGTCACAGGCATAATGTGCATAATAATGGCGATAGCACAGACGGTTACGCTATGTGTGATATGTCAGAAAAATAACGAAAATATCCGTAACCGTACCCTGTCCGCAAAGATGAAATACAGAGTGGTGCGTGACGGGATATTACAGCTTATTCCGGCGGCGGAACTTGTTCCGGATGATATAATAATTGTTCAGGGAGGAGAAATAGTTCCTGCGGACGCACATATACTTGAGTATGTCGGACTTACAGTTGACGAGAGCAGATTTACAGGCGATAATACCCCTGTGCAAAAGCATGACGGTGCGGACCCGAAGGCGACCGGACTTAAGAAAAGCTGTATATATGCAGGTACAAGAGTGCTTAACGGCTCTGCTGTAGCGAGAGTAGTGGCAACGGGTGAAGATACATACAGAGCAAGACAAGGTGAAAAGCACGGAAAAGCGGCAGATCCGAATTTCTCACGCTATGAGAAAACCTGCGTCAAGCTGAGGCTTCCGCTTGCGGTAGCGGCAATACTGCTTTGTGTTATCGGCACTCTGACACAGATTTTAACAGGAAGAACAGACAATGTAACAGGTGTTATCGTAAGTGCTTGCGGTTGGCTTATATGTATGTTTATGCCGTTTGTAGAGCTGTATATAAGAATGTACAATATGAATTTTGTACGCCGTGCCGAGCTAAAGGGGGCTGTCATAAAAAATCTTACCGTTCCCGAAAAGCTCAACAGCCTGTCCGTGCTTGTCATTGATAAATCCGCTGTTGTAGCGCCTAATACACTTGAGGTTGCAGGAGTATACAGCAAGGATACAGACCTTATGACAACGGTAACGGTGCTTGCGTGCGATAAGGATGAACCGACACTTGCAGAGCAGGCATTCCTGCTTAATGCGGCTCTGGGCGGAACCGATGTGGCAACGGTAAAAAGAAACGAGCTTACAGTGCAGTTTCCTTATAACGATGCCGACAGAATAGGCGGAAATATCTATAATATGGGCGGAACTCATCTTGTGTGTGTAAAGGGCGCTGTAGAAAAAGTGACAGGCCTTTGCAATATGAGCCCCGAAGAAATGTTCAGAATAACCGCTCGTGCGGCGGCTCTTGCAAAACGTGGACTTGAAGTGTGGACGGTTGCATATTATATAATACCTGAGGGCGAAGAAATACCCAAGAGCCTTTACGCAGTGCAATATAATTATATGGGGCTTGTGTCTTTTATGAATGCGACAAGAGATATGATACCTCTTGCATTGCAGGGCTGCAAAAGAGCGGGAGTAAGGCTTGTGCTGACTTCCTCTGACAGCCCCGAAACAGCAAGCTCAATGGGCAAAAAAATAGGACTTTCAGACGCAGGAATGATTTCCGGAGATGAAATAGCAGAAAGCACTGTAACGGGAGAACCGCTTGATTATAAGAAGGCTGAGATATTCTGCCGTGTAAATGCGGCTCAGCGTGTGGATATTATAGAAAAGCTGAAGGAAGCGGGCGAAACAGTAGCAACTGTGGGTTACAGCGACAGCGATTACGACCTTGTTGCCCATGCGGATCTCGGCATAACATCGCTCGAAAATACGACAGGAAGCGTTTATGAGGCGAGCGAGCTTATCGTCCGTGACGATAATTTCTCATCGGTCGTTGAAATGATAAAAGAGGCAAGACAGCTTCACAGAAACATCAAACGCTGTATATTTATTCTCCTGTCAACGCTTATAGCGTTTGCCTGCACTTCTCTTGCCGATATGATAACGGGATACGGTATAATTACCCCTATGCTTGCGGCTGTTCTTACAGCGGCAGTGATACCTCTTTGCTGTACCGGCTTCAGAAACGTAAAATCGGATATTAAGGGTAATATGACCCCGTCGGGCTTCATTTCGCAGGGAAAGCCGGATAAGAAATTCTTTATAAGAAGTGCTGTTTGCGGACTTATCTGCGGTGCAATATCCGCTCTGTTCCTCACTCTTGCAGGAGGGGTTATGTCTGCACAGCAGGTTTCATCGGTAATGCTTACACTTCTCACGGTTATGACAGGCGCAATGTGTCTTGTTGTCACAGACAAACGTACAGGAGCATTCAAAAACGGAGCAATACCGAAATATATGACGGTTACAGCAGCGGTTACATCGGTAACGTCTATACTGTTGCCGTATATTCCGTTTATAAACTCGCTGTTTGGCTTTGCGGTGCCGAATCCGCTTGCAAGCATAGCAGCAGTGCTTGCAGGAGTCACTCTTCCCGCAGGGCTTCAGATAAAGAAATACCTCAACAAATAAGAACATAAGTAAGGAGTAAATATGATCTCACATTTACTGAATATCGTTTACGGTATCGTATTCGGCGTGGCAAATGTTATACCGGGTGTAAGCGGCGGAACTATGATGGTGGTTTTCGGCGTGTATGACAAGGTGGTAGACGTGCTGACGTTGAATTTGTCGGCTATCAAAAAGAACATCAGATTCATCGTCTTTTTCGGAATCGGCGCCGTTATCGGTATACTCGGCTTTTCGTTTGTGATAACGTGGCTGTTTGATAACTTCCCTGTGGCAACGAATATGTTCTTTATGGGACTTATCATCGGCAGTATCCCGCTTATTTACAGGAATATGACCGTCGGCGGCAGAAAAATCACGCCGAAATGCCTTTTTGCATTTATTCCCGCACTTGCGCTGGTGGTAGGAATGACTTATATAAATAAGCTTCCCCAGAACGAGAGCTTCACTGTCAATGCTGTTCATAACGCCACTGACTGCACGGTGACTATCACAAACAACGGCTCTTATGATATTAAATCAAACTGGCAGTTAAAGGTCAACGGCAAGGTAGAAGGAGAACTTACCGGCTGTGTTGTAAAGAAATCCTCAGCCGATACTACCGTCCTCACAGGAACGGAAAACAGCGCTATCGCAAAGGGTGAGAGCATTACGCTCACTCTCCCCGAAAGCACTGATATTGATTCAATACAGACCGACAGCTTCACCTATACCTATAAGATGAATCCTGTGCTGTTCATAACGCTTCTGCTCGGAGTAACCGTGGCGGCTGTAGCTATGATAATCCCCGGTGTCAGCGGTTCGTTTGTAATGGTACTGCTCGGTTTATACACCACGGTCATCGGTGCAATAAAGAGCCTTGACTTTATGATACTGATACCGACAGCTATCGGTGTGTTTATCGGCATTGTATTCGGTGCAAAGCTGATTTCGGCGCTTATGAAACGCTATTCTCTGCTTGTTTACAGTGCAATTATGGGACTTGTAATAGGTTCACTGTATGCTGTGTTCCCTGACGGCTTCGGCTTCAACCTTGAAACACTCGCAGGTGTAGCAGCCCTTATTGTAGGCGGAGCGATAGCTGTGCTTGTAGGAAAGAATACAGAAGTAGAACAGCAGTAACGCTGTCAAAAGAACAGAAATATATCCGTCGGCTCGAAAACGGTCGGCGGATATTTGTTTTACCTCGTTTTGCTTTTATACGAGGTTGACCTGTAGGCAAAATCGGGGTATAATATAATAAAAAACTGCGAGGTAATAATGGAGTACTTTTACGACCTTTTGTTCTATTTTGCAATATACTCGTTTGCCGGCTGGTGCGGAGAGGTTGTCTTTGCAACTGTGCGGCACGGAAAGTTTGTAAACCGTGGAATGCTGCACGGCGCTTATTGTCCTATATACGGCTTCGGGCTGATAACGGTCATCGTTTGCCTTACCCCGATTAAAGATTCATGGCTGCTGCTTTTTGCAGGCTCTGCCGTTCTTACGACCGTGCTTGAATTTATAACGGGCTTTGTGCTTGATAAGCTATTCGGCAGACGCTGGTGGGATTACAGCGACAAGAAGTTCAACATCGGCGGTTACATCTGTCCGCAGTTCACGGTTGTGTGGGGGCTTGCCTGCCTGCTTATAATGAAGGTGGTACAGCCTGCGATAGCTTTTGCCGTAGGGCTTATCTGGAAACCGCTCGGCATAATAATTCTCTGCCTGTTCTATGCGGCAATAATAACAGACGTTATACTGACCTTCCCCGAGGTAAAGAAGCTGAGAAACGAAATCAGGCTTATAGACGACCTTGAAAAACAGCTTACTGCCGTATCCGACGCTATCGGTTCGGATCTGTCCGATAAGACTGCACAGGCTGTGGAATTTACAAAGGAACACAGAATCACAGCGGAAGAAATGCAAAGAAAGGCGGATATGTTCAAAGCTAAGCTGGAAACAGCCTCAGACAGCGCTAAACAACGTAATTCGGAACGCTTGAGTGAATTAAGGGGCAATGCTTCGGAACGCAGGGAGGAGCTTACAGCACGCTTTAACGAGCTTAACGAAAAGCTGTCCGACCTTAAAGCAAAGCATAAACGTCTTTACAAGGCATTCCCGTCACTTAAAAACGGCAGGAAAAAGCTGAAGAACGCTATTTCAAAACGCAAATAAATCAAAAAGCTACCCACCAAAGCGGGTAGCTTTTTCTCATTCCTTATTGATAAACTTATCTATAATGTATTTCGGCCTTGCCTTTACTTCGGTATAAATCTTTCCGATATATTCACCGACAATGCCAAGCGCCATTATCTGAAGTCCGCTTAAGAACCATATCGAGCACATAAGCGAGCTCCAGCCTGCTTCGGTATTTCCAAGGCAATTCTGCACAATAGCGTATATTATCATCGCTACGCTGACAAGAAACACTAAAAATCCGACTACGGTAACAAGCCTTATCGGTTTTACCGAAAAGCTGGTGATACCGTCAAACGCAAAAGCAAGCATCTTTTTAAGCGGATACTTTGATTCTCCGGCAAAACGCTCACTGCGTTCATAATATACTATGTCGCTCTTGAAGCCTATCTGCTTTACTATGCCTCTGAGGAACAGATTGACCTCCTTAAACTGTGACAGTGCTTCAAGCGCACGCTTCGATATAAGTCTGTAATCGGCGTGGTTGTCGATTATATCGACACCGAGAAGCCGCATCAGCTTATAGAACATTCCTGCTGTTCCACGCTTGAAAACAGTGTCCTTCTTTCTTGAAGAACGTACTCCGTATACTATGTCACAGCCTTCGTGATACTTGTCTACAAACTTGTCAACCACGTTTATATCGTCCTGCAGGTCTGCATCCATTGAAATTGATATATCCGCAATGTCCTTTGCTGTCATAAGGCCTGCAAGAAGAGCGTTCTGGTGACCCTTGTTGCGTGACAGCTTAAGCCCAGAAAACAAATCATCGCCTTCGTGAAGCTCCTCGATTATATCCCACGTCCTGTCTTTACTTCCGTCATCCACGAATAACACACGGCTCTTGTCGGATATTTTTCTGTCGTTGATAAGAGTTGTCATTTTTTCCTTAAGCCGCTTTGACGTTTCGTGAAGTACCTCTTCTTCGTTGTAACAGGGTACTACAATGTATAGTATATCGTTATATTCGGTCATTTGCTAAATTCCTTTCGTAACTTTGTCGATTCAATCTGACTGTTACAGTATACCCCATTTTTACTGATTTGTAAAGCATATAATGTGAAAATATGACGAAAAATCGGTAAATATCGCTGTTTTGAATAGATTTTTACAAAGAAAAGAGGCTATGACACCGAAGTGCCATAGCCATAGGAAAAGGGTGCAGATTATCTTAAAGGGTAAAATCCCTCTAAGCCGTTTTTAAAAGCGTATCTCTATAATTATACGTTGAACAGAAGCTCCTCGTAAGTCGGGAAGGGCCAGTATTTTTCACCGACGATTGTTTCGAGCTCATCTGCAACAGCACGAAGGCTCTGCATTGTAGCGAATACTTCATCGTGGTAGCACTTAGCGGCTTCATAAACATCCGAAATGCCCTGTGCCTTAACTATTGCGCTGTCAAGCTCTGCTATCTTGGAGTTCAGACTTTCAGCAAGAGAATCAATCTTGTTTGCGATAGACTGTTCAAGGTTATAAGCAACGCCTGCGTTCTTCTTTGACAGAAGTACATCGCAAACCTGCTTCTCATAAGCCATAACGGCAGGGAGAATTTCCTTTGTAGCCATCTCTGCTGTTGTCAGAGCCTCTATATTGATGGTCTTGCTGTAATTTTCAAGCAGAATCTCTGTTCTTGAGTGCATTTCAACTTCTGTGAATACCTTGTGCTTTGTGAACACCTTGATATTCTTCTCGTCAAGGAAGTGCGGAAGTGCGTCTACTGTAGACTTAAGCTCAGGCAGACCTCTTACCTCTGTAGCTTCCTTTACCCAAGCGGCATCGTAACCGTTGCCGTTGAAGATTACTCTGCTGTGCTCCTTTATTGTCTTTACGAGCAGTTCCTTAAGAGCCTTCTTGAAGTCGTCAGCCTTTTCAAGCTCATCGGCGAACTGTTCAAGTTCTTCTGCTACGATTGTGTTAAGAACGATGTTGGGGCCTGAAATGTTGAGTGAAGAACCAACACTTCTGAACTCAAACTTATTACCTGTAAATGCGAAAGGCGATGTTCTGTTTCTGTCTGTTGTATCCTTGGGGAACTTGGGCAGTGAGGTTACGCCTATATCGAACTGTGCGTGCTTTGCTTCTACGTTTGTACCTGCAACAAGCGCATTGATAACATCGTTCAGCTCTTCGCCGAGGAAGATAGAGATGATTGCGGGAGGTGCCTCGTTAGCGCCAAGTCTGTGGTCGTTGCCTGCTGTAGCAACCGAAAGTCTGAGCAGATCTGCGTATTCGTCAACAGCCTTGATGATTGCGACAAGGAATGTTAGGAACTGTGCATTCTCCATAGGAGAATCGCCGGGGTTCAGAAGATTCTGACCGTCATCTGTTGAGAGCGCCCAGTTATCGTGCTTACCTGAACCGTTAACGCCTGCGAAAGGCTTTTCGTGCAGTAAGCATACCATATTATGCTCAAGAGCGACCTTCTTCATCATTTCCATCATAAGCTGGTTGTGATCGGCCGCAAGGTTTGCAGACTCGAAGATAGGAGCACATTCGTGCTGAGCGGGAGCAACCTCGTTATGCTTTGTCTTTGAAGAAACGCCGAGCGCCCAGAGGTGCTTGTCGAGGTCCTTCATATAGTCGCTTACTCTCTGCTTGATAACGCCGAAGTAGTGATCTTCAAGCTCCTGACCCTTTACAGGTGCCGCACCGAAAAGTGTTCTGCCTGTGAAGATAAGGTCTTTTCTCTTATCGTATGTCTTCTTGTCAACAAGGAAGTATTCCTGCTCTGCACCGACTGTAGCAACAACGCTCTTTGCTGTGGTGTTGCCGAAAAGTCTTAAAATTCTTAATGCCTGCTTTGATACAGCGTCCATTGACTTTAAGAGAGGTGTCTTCTTGTCAAGTGCCTCGCCTGAATATGAGAAGAACGCTGTGGGTATGTATAATGTGTTATCCTTGATAAATGCGTATGATGTCGGATCCCACGCTGTGTATCCTCTTGCCTCGAATGTAGCACGAAGACCGCCCGAGGGGAATGATGAAGCATCAGGCTCGCCCTTGATAAGCTCCTTGCCCGAGAACTCCATAATAACCGTACCGTCACCTACAGGTGAAATAAAGCTGTCGTGCTTTTCGGCTGTGATACCTGTCATAGGCTGGAACCAGTGAGTGTAGTGTGTTGCACCCTTTTCTACTGCCCAGTCCTTCATTGTGCTGGCAACCACTTCGGCAATGGGAAGTGTAAGCTCAGCATTACCGTGCATTACCTTCATCAGCTCCTTGAAGATAGCCTTAGGGAGTCGTGCCTTCATTACTGCCTCGTTGAACACGTCCGAGCCGAACAGCTCCGTTACATCATAAGTTTTCTCTGCCATTTTCCTTTTCCTCCTACTTTCGTTAGATGTTCTTTGAAAAATAAGAAAAGGACGCTTTGATTTCTCAAAACGTCCTCGTTTCTGATTACAGTTATTATAATACACTATGTCGGCTGATTTGTCAATATGTCATTTTGCACAAATTTTGAAAGTTTGCCTGTGCAATAATTCAAAATTGTATAAAAACCATTGAAAAACCGTCGATTTCTGCAAGTCTTAAAGCTCAATCTTGCCGTAAAGCGTAGCGTTTCTTTCTGTTTCAACCGCTTCCTTAGAGAATTCGCCTGCATCTGACGCAGTATTTTCAACAGCAGTCTGCGAACGCTTGTACTCTCTTTCAAAAGATGTCGAGAAACCGGTACTCTGCTTGTATGAGCGGTTTGTACCGTTGCCGTTTCTTCTTCCGCCCTTGCGGTCGTTTCTTCTGTTGTTATCTCTGTGGGGCTGAGAAGCCGAGATAACGACCTTTCTGTAAGGCTCTTCGCCTATAGAGTTGCTGTATACGCCTTCAATCTCAGCGACCTTGCTGTGAATGATACGGCGCTCATAAGGATTCATAGGCTCAAGGGTAATACGTCTGCCCTGACGGAGCACCTTGTTAGCGGTACGCTCTGCAAGCGACTTGAGAGTTTCCTCTCTCTTATCCCTGTAGCCGTTGCAATCAACTGTGATACGGCAGTAAGGCTCATCGTGACGGTTGCTTGCAAGAATTGCAAGGTACTGTAAAGAGTCGAGTGTTTCGCCTCTTCTGCCGATTACGATACCGAGCTTTTCGCCTACTATATCAAGGACAGTTATGTCTTCCTTTTCAATTATGTTTACCTTGAAGTCCTCAACGCCGAGAGCGGTAAGAACCTTTTCAAGATAAGCCGCAGCCATAGCTACCTTTTCTGTGTGGTCAGCGTCAGTTACGTCAGGAGCGGCTTCAGCGGCTTCAGCCGGAGCCGTTTCATCGGCAGCAGCAGGAGCGGCTTCGGTAACAGTTTCGAATTCAACCTCTATCTTATAGTCGCCCTTCTTGCCGAACAGCTTCTTGACAGGTTCTTCAACTACGGTTATCTTTATGTCAGCTTCATCAACACCGAGTTCCTTGATTTCTGATATGGCAAGCGCCTTGAGTTCGTCAAGTGACTTACCTGTATATATCTTTTTCATAAGTCCGTCCTTTCCGTCGATTCTCAATCGTCGTCTTCTTCGTGGTATTCTTCGCCGTATTTTTCGGCATCGGCTTTTCTTGCCGCCGCCAGCTTACGTCTGTTGATTTCCTTCTGTGAAAGTGTTTCAGTCTTTGTTACGGTCTTTTCTTCGCCTGTATCGGCATCTGTAACAACAGCGGTCGTTGTGACCTGTCTTTCCTTGAGCTTTCTTTCCTTCATCTTCTCTTCAGCCTCGGCTCTGAGCTTTTCAGGGCTGTACAGCTTCTGCATTACCAGTGACTGCACAATGCCGAGTGCATAGTTGACACCCCAGTAGAAACCTACTCCGGCAGGAACGCTGAACGAGATCCACAGTGAGAATAAGGGCATGATATAAAGCATTACCTTCATACCCGCACCGCCTGCGTTTGCCATTTCGGGATTGTTCTTCTTGTTGAGATACTGGGAAAGTACAGTCTGAACAAGTGAAAGAACGAACGCAAATATCGGTATGATTATCAGCGGCTCGAAAGCAAGCTTAGGTGTTGAACCGAAGTTCAGACCGCAGAACATCATATTGTGTGACAGTGCTGCAAGTCTGTCCTTTACATTATCTGAAAGTATATTGCTTTCCTTGAACGTATCGGGGTACTGCTCATAAACCTGAAGAGCAAGAAGCTCCATCTGCATACCCTTGTACTTGCCTGCAACAGCCGCAAGTCTGTTCTTTGTTTCAGCTGTAAGTCTTGACTTATCACCTGTTAAATCACTGTACTGCTCGGCAGAGAATGAACCGTAGGTTTCTCTGTCTGCCGTGCTGATCGTTTTGGGATCCTTATCGGTATAATTGTTCTTGAAATTCTCGTCATCCTTGAACTCGTGCGTCAGCTGAGTGCCGTCGTTGGATTCCGAAATGAAAATTGCATCCTTATCGCCGTTCTTATACTTTAAAATAAGCTCGGCATCCTGCTTGTTGTATTCGTTTAAGAATATCTTTGCATATTCGGTTTCTTGCGCTACCGTTATAGTGCTTGAAATATCCGACGATGACAGATGCTCCATGTGTGTCATGGGCTTATATACGACGTCGATGACGCCGAACAGTATTACCATTGTCAGAACAAGAGGTCCGCAGCCGCCGGCAGGGTTATAGCCCTGTGCCTGCAGCTTCTGCATTTCTTCTGCCTGCTTTTCACGGTTGTTGCGGTATTTCTGCTGTATTTCCTTTACCTTGGGAGCAAACAGCTGAGAAAACGCCATATTCTTCTGCTGCTTTATCTGAAGCGGCAGCATTGCTATTTTGACTATTACAGTGAATATCAGTATCGCCCAACCGAAATTCTGTAAAAGAAGATAAATAGGCCACATAATGTAGCCGAGAGGCGTACCGATTATGGTGTATAAGAAATCTATGGAAATCACCCTCCGTTAGTAGTGCCGATATTACGGCTTGGTCCTTTTGAAAAAATAAAATTGTTCGGGTACATAGTCATAGCCGCCCTCAGAAAAAGGGTTGCATCTGATAATTCTCCGTATAGCCAAATAGCTGCCCTTTACCGCACCGAAGCGGCGGAGTGCGATCATCGCATATTCCGAACAGCTCGGAGTAAAGCGGCAACAACGAGGCAGCCATTTTGACAAAGTCATTCTGTATATCTTTACGAAAAATAAAAGTACATATTTCATTTTATTTTTGTATTTTGTCCGGTTGATTATTCGCCGGTGCGGCATATCTTTTCAGCAGTTGCTTTTCCATCCGAAGATATACCTCTGTCGATTTCATCACAGGGGTTTTTGCCCTTGCAACGAAAATAAAGTCGTATCTTTTTTGTGTCTTTTCACGGAGCAGGGGTTCAATAAGGCGGAACGCTTCTCTTATGACTCTTCTGGCACGACTGCGTTTTACGGCATTGCCGACCTTCTTGCCTGTAACGATTCCTATGCGGTTTACCCGCCTCTTGCTTTCCCTTGCGTAGCATACGAATGCATCGGTAACAATACTGTCACCTTTTTTGAACAGAAATCTGAATTCCTTGTCCTTTTTTATGCAGACGTATTTCTTTGCATACTCATTCATTGACAGAATCAGTAGCTTAAGTGCTTTCTGCCCTTTGCACGTCTTCTTGCGAGAACCTTACGTCCGTTTCTTGTAGACATTCTTTTTCTGAATCCGTGTTCTTTCTGTCTCTGGAGCTTCTTAGGCTGGTATGTTCTTTTCATTTCTTTCTTCCTCCTGTTATTACTCGGCACCGATGTGTGCCTGTCTTGCGCCTATGCAATTAAATATTATACCTTAATCGGTTGCCGATGTCAAGTCATTTTTGAAAATTGTCTGCTCTGACGGTCGCAAACGCTCAAATAATGCGGATATGCCCGTGCCGTCGGGCTTAGCCGGGCGGTTATTTGTAACCGAGAGTTTGTAGAAAAAGTCTGTTTTTTATAAAATAGAGCAAATTCTCTATCCCTATCCCCAAACCCCTTCCCCGTGGGAAGGGGCTATATTGCTGGGGCTACCGCCCCTAGTCCCTGTCGGGGGCTTCGCCCCTGCGACCCCATTTTCCAACAAACTAGATGTTTTTCGACAGCCGGGCGGTTATTTGTAACCGAGTGTTTCCTTTATTGCCGATGCGACCTTTTGGGAAACCAGGCTGTGCGTCCTGGGGCTGGGGTGCCAGTCCGCCACTATTCCGTCAGCGGCCTCGTCCTGCATCGTAAGCGGAATAAACGTGATTCTTTCGTCGCCTGTATCGCTTATATATTTTCTGCGGACGTTTTCGATATTTTCCTCAAGCGAAGTTCCCATCACGCCGTAGGTCTGGAATATATAGGAATCTGGATTGAGCGAGCGTACCTTCTTCAGAAAATCGAGATAACCGTCTTCGAATTCCGCTTTTCTCTCATCTGTTGTCGCATAGCTCATATCGTTTGTTCCGAGATTTATAACTATAATATCCGGCTTGTACCTTTCAAAATCCCACTCGGTTTCCGAAACCGTGATGCTATCCGCAAACTTATTATACGAAAAGCCGAGCTTGTCATAGTATTGCGGTATTGTCTGCTGCGGAATCTTGTTACCGTCATTCGTAAAGCCGGAAATAATTCCGTAGCCGCTCACCGAAACCATACTGTAGTCGGCGTTCAGTGCAAGAGCCGTTTTATACGCATACGCTTTTGTGACATCTTCTGTGGCTGTTCTAAAATGATGCTCCTTATCCGGATCGTCAACTCCGTATCCGCAGGTGATAGAATCGCCTATAAATTCCATCTTTATATTTTTTGCGGGCGCAGGCTCTATCTTTTCATCCTCCGCAATCATAACGGGCTTTATCCCGAATGTTGACATTGCGCACTCGGACAGTTTGATTATCCTTACATTCCTGCATTCTGCACTTTCGCTTTCAAGCACCTTGTACGTTTTTTCCTTTTCATCGAGCATATCGTCTACAACACGTTCATTATCAACATATATTGCGATCCTTGCATAATTCTCGTCATTGCCCGCTGTCGATGCAAAGTCGCCCGTGACGGTGATTTCGAGTTTTTTACCTGTGAAAATGAATTCCGCACCTGCACCGGAAAACGCCGCCCACAGCGTATCGTTATACAAATATGTCCTTCCGATCGTTTTTACGGATTTATCGTTAAGCACAATTGCCTTTCTGTTGTTCATGGTTGCTCCTCGCTTATAATTCTTATTTTATTGGGTTAATTTCAGCCTTAATCTGAGCTTAACTCTTTTATCGACATTGCGGTACGGAACAGTTCGTCCCTGCTAAAACCGGTCGCTGTGATATGGAACATATACTCGCCGTTATCCCACACAAGAAATGCCATACCTTTTTTGGAAACACAATACATTGCACTTGTATTCCCCAGCTCGACTTTTTCCGGAGGAATCTGTGCCTCCTCCGTTCCGATCTGTGCATTTTCCATCTGTGGTCTTGTGCATTGAGTAAAAGTCAGCTGTTTGCCGTGTTTATTTATGTATTCGACAATATAGGCATATTCGGTTTTCTCTATAAGCCGTGTGGCATATGCGGTTTTGTCAAGATCAGGCTCATAATACCGTGTGATGTGCTGAGGCGAATTCTCGGCATCGCTGATCAGTATGACTGAATATTTGTCATTTTCCTTGACCGCAAACGTATCCCAGTGCTTCAGCAGGATAGTGCCGCCTGTTGCCAGAGCGGCAGTAGCGGCTATTATCACGGCAATTGCCAGCTTCAGCTTTACTCTGCGGCGTCTTACCGTTTTTGCGGTGTCGGTGTATAATTCACTTATCATTTTTTTCATCCGTCTGTCGAATCCGGGTCTAATCCTTGAATTCGGGAGCGTCTCAAAAACAGACAGCTCAGACAGATAATCGCTTTTTAAAGCTATGGCGATTTTTTCATCGTTGGTCATATATTTTCATCCTTTGTATCGAGCAGGATTTTTCTTATCCTTGAAACATACGCATAAACCGTATTAGTGTTGATATTCAGCATTTCGCCGATTTCTTTAGGGCTTAGCCGCTGTACAAAAAACAGGAATGCTATGTTTTTCAGCCTTGGCGGCAGTTGTCTTAGGTTTTTGATAATCTGTTCATATGTCGCATTGCTGTTTTCAAGATCCGTATAGCTGTCCTTGAACGGAATATCCTTGTCCTCAAGCTCTTCATCGTTGTGATTTCTGCGTATCATATCAAGACAGACATTTTTGGTGATAACGGTTATATAGGATTTTGTTTTTCTGGAATACGGATTGTTTATCTTGTCAAGATTGTCAATAATCCTCACGAATGAATCCTGGACAGCGTCCTCGGCATCTTCACGCTTTCCGAGGATCGACATACTGATATTGTACATAAATTGCTTATATGTATTGTAAAGCTGTATTATCAGTTCTTTATCGGTCGGTGAATCGACCGTTGCGATTAATGATGATAGCAAAATTTCACACTCCGATTTATATTATATTTCAATTGTATCATTACATCGGCTTAATGTCAATATAATAAGGAAAAATGCCCCCGTTAAGACAGGGGCATCAGACTGTAGAAAAAGTCTGTTTTTTCAAAAAGTGCTTGTTCAACCCCTATCCCCAAACCCCTTCCCAGTGGGAAGGGGCTGAGTGTGGGGCTGCCGCCCTCACCCCGCTTGGGGCTACGCCCCAAACCCCATTTTTAAAAATTATGTAGGTTTTTCGACAAACTAATGCCCCCGTTAAGACGGGGGCATACATTGCTTATTTATCTGTTTCAGGCGTTTTCTTCATCCTTGAAGGAGAACTGACTTACCAGCTTCTGAAGCGTCTGTGCCTGTGCCGAAAGCTCTTCGGATGCGGCGGCGCTTTCTTCGGCAGTAGCCGAGTTTGTCTGTACAACATTTGAAATCTGTTCTACGCCTATATTGACCTGCTTTACCATGTCCGTCTGTTCAAGGCTTGCACCTGCAATCTTGTTTACTATATCGCTGACACCGCCCGATCTTGCTTCAACCTCGGCAACAGCCTGAGCGGTTTCATTTGTGATATTGTTACCGTTTTCAACAGCGGCAATTGCACGTTCGATAAGAACAGTCGTATCATGAGCCGCATCGGCAGATTTACCTGCAAGGTTTCTTACTTCGTCGGCAACTACGGCAAATCCCTTGCCGGCTTCACCTACTCTTGCGGCTTCAACTGCGGCGTTGAGTGCAAGAATATTTGTCTGGAACGCAATATCCTCGATAGTCTGGATAATCTTGCTTATCTCTGCCGAAGCATCGCTGATATCCTGCATAGCACTTGTAAGGCTGTTCATCTTGTCATTAGCCGCACTGATATACTCGGCTGTTTCATCAACAAGCTGTCTGCCTTTCTGGCAATCTTCCGTTGTAGCCTCAATATGAGCATTGATATTGTGGATAGTAGCGGCAAGCTCTTCTACAGATGCCGCCTGTTCGGTAGCACCCTGAGCGAGTGACTGAGCGCCTGCAGATACCTGCTGTGAACCGCTGGATACCTGATCGCCTGCGATGCTTATCTGGCTTAAAGTATCATTGAGCTTTGTGTTGATATTTCTTACAGATTCAATAAGTACCTTGTAATCACCTCGGTATGTATTATCGGCATCTTTACTGTGCACATTAAAGTTGCCATGAGCCATATTGCTCAGGATATTGCCGATATCGCTGATCATAGCATTTTGTTCATTTACTACCTTTGCGGCAGACTTTGCGAGTATCTTGACTTCATCGTGTGATTTAACCATAGGTACAGGACTTGTAAGATCGCCCTCGGAGAGCTTTTCGATACGCTCAGCGCAGAGCTTTATGGGCTTGCCTATCTTACGGCTGATAAGTCCTGCGACTATACCGCCTACTACAGCTGATGCGGCACAGATTATCGCAAGCACCAGAAGTCCCTTAAGACAATGTATGGTATAATCGCTGCTGTATGCTGTTACTGCGATAGACCAGCCGTTTGTTTCGGGTATGGGTGCATATCCTATATGTTTTGCGATGCCGTTTGATGTGTACTCGGCTGTGCCTGTTTCACCGGCCTCCATTTTTTCGTGTGCCTGAGCAAGTGCTGCATAGCTTGAATCTTCCTCGGCTTTTTTCTGTATGTTCTCTCCGTCCTTGACAAGCTGCATATCAAAATCAGCGATCGTATTGCCGTTCTTGTCGATTATGTATGAAGCGCCGTTTTCGTTTATCTTGAGCGTGCGGACAATATCATTCAGAAATTCCTCATTAGGCACGAAATATACACAGCCCTCAACTTCCGAATTAAGCACGCCGTTCTTCCATAAAGGAGCGGCGATTATAACGCTTATCTTACCGTTTGACCTGCCTATCATAGGCTCTGTTATTGTTGTTTTGCCCTCAAGAGCCGCCTTGAAATATTCACGGTCGGAATATTCGTTGCCGTTTGACCCCTGACCGTTTATATCAATTACAGTTCCTCTGTCAAGACCGAAGGTCGAAGCAATCGAGTCTATTTCGCTTTGTTTCTGACCCTTGGAATATACTGCCGATGATAATTTTGGGTTACAGCCCGCCTGTACTGCAACATTAAGCATTGATTTCAGTTCCCAAGAAACTCTGTCTGCGGCTACTATTGCCGTTTCCGTGAGCGTCTGGTCGGTCAACGCTTTTGTGGTGTTGTAAATGATTCCCACAGATGCAAATGTCGCCACAAGAAGCGAAATGATTATAAGTAATACTGTGAAAAGTGTCATTTTTTTGCTGATAGATTTCATAAGTGTCTGCCTCGATTCCGTACCCTCATTGAAGATACAATTTTATTCAACACATTAATTATAACACTTGCAGTAAAAAAATGCAATATTTCACCGCTTATTTTGGCAATATTAACAAAAATGTGGTGGGAATTTTTAGCACCACACCAAATTTACAAAATATTAGATTTTTGTATGGACATTTATCTTCGCCGTGGTGTATTATGTATGAAGATGTACATTTTCGGCAAAAAGAAAAAAGGGAGGGGTTTTATGTCGGATTATTCTTCTGAAAATATAAGAGAAATATATGAGCGGCACTTTGTCACAGTGTACAGAGTGTGCTTTATGTACCTCAGAAATGTACACGATACTGAGGATGCAGTACATAATACTTTTATGAAACTGATCGAAAAGCAAAAGTGCTTTGAAAGTACCGAGCATGAAAAAGCATGGCTGATACGGGTATCTCAGAACGTATGCAAGAATATGCTCAGGGCGAACAGCAGGCGGCGTGAATCACCGACAGGAGATATTGCAGTGAATGACAGCTCTGCGGTAAGCGATGTAATGATTGAACTGTCGGCTCTTCCCGATGATCTTAAGGTACCCGTGTATCTGTTCTATTGTGACGGCTATAACAGTAAAGAAATCGGCAGTATGCTTCACATAAGCGCATCGGCGGTGCGTTCAAGACTGCAAAAAGCGAGAGAACGTTTAAAAGAGCATTTAAGCTCGGAAAGGAGTATAGTATGAGTATCAGAAACGAATTTGAGAAAATCGATCCTACGGAAAAGCAGAAAAAAGATATTTTCAGACGTATAGAAGAAAGCAGTAAGATAAAGACGGATTTCAGACATCAGGTTATTCGCTACACATCGGTTGCGGCGGCAGCGGTCGTGATTGTCGGGGCTGTGACAGTCGGAGTGCATTTTGTGACAAAGGGCAACGGCATTGATTATACTGTCAGCGGAAGTTCATCGGGTGCTGTCAGCGCTGTCGATGCTTCTGCAAGCAGAGCGGATAACAGTAAAGACAATGTTCAGGACGGAGAAAATACCTCAAATGCCAAAGACAGTTTAACAGACAGCTCAGGCTCTGAACACTCAGCAGGGTCATCTGCCAATGACGATTATACCGACATAAACGATGACGTTATGTGGGGAATAGGAAAAACCGTTTATGAAATCGAAGAAAAATACGGTGCTGTAACAACAAAAAACGACAACGTGTATACATTTGAAAACGGATACGGAAAATACACATTCGGCGACAGCTGCGAAGCCATTTGTGAAATTTCGGCAAGGAATTTTCTTGTCGGCGATATTTCAACGTTAACACTTGAGAATTTCGCCTCAAAGTGCGGTCTTGAAGCCGTGACGCTTAGCAATGGCAACGACTCTGATACAAAGCACGACGGCTTGAAAACAACATACTACAAGCATCCGTCCTATGAAAATGTGACTTTCAGCATGCTCTGCAAGGAAAGCGGATTTGACGAAACCGCCACATTTGACATTCGATGCGATGATGCGGCTGATACCAAAACACAGCCTGAAATAACAACGGACGATAACGGAAATTGCCTTATCAACAAGGCATTTCATGATAAAATAATGAATGATGAACTTACCGATGACGAATTCTCAAAGTTGATTTCGTATGTGTATACGGGTGATGTAAGCATCAATGAACAACCGAATTCGCTTGTAAAAGCAAGAACCGAATATAACAAAACGATACAGCGGACGTTCAACAGATATATATTGTCCGGCGGATATGAAAATGACGATGAATGGCATATTACACCTGCGACACCGGGCAACTGCCATAGCATGAAAGAATGGTACGATACCGCTTGTACGTTGTATGCCGATATGCCGGATTATGATACATTCCTGAGCAGATACAGTGAATATTTCAAATTTGACGGGCAAGGAAATTTCTACTATGCGACAGGCAGACCCGATGAGCAGTTGATTGGCGGAAAAATGCCGTTTAACGCACCGTCTTACAACCTTTTTGATGTATCACCACGCTGTTTTACAGTGAATGAGAGTACAAGCGGCGGAACGGGACTCAGCATCGGCGTTCTGCATTTTTACAGCGTAGGTACAGATGACACGACTTACGGCGTAAACGTTGCTTATTTTGATGTAAAGAAAACATCGGAAGGATACAGATTTATAACAAATGAGGGCTGATAAAGTGTAATCAAAACCACGCGTTGAACGCGTGGTATGCACTTGCCCTTCAAGGGCATAATA
>OGKG01001168.1_pt1 | contig 32330 bp, 26 predicted proteins | sample 1572201 | NCBI WGS metagenome assembly OGKG01 (sample SAMEA2582146, study PRJEB24529) | metagenome | biome: Human gut stool | place: China | collected 2011 | reverse complement strand
CATTAACAAGACTTAAACGTATTTCCAAACATATTCCAAACGCTAAAAGCACCCCTCAAAGGGTGCTTTTTTTGTGAGAAAAGTCGTATCTTTGTAGATATTTTGGAAGGACAGATATGAGTAAGCAGAGAATAGAGTTGAAAGGAATACGGGTGCATAACCTGAAAAATATAGATCTTGACATTAAATTGAACCAGTTGGTGGTTATTACCGGGGTTTCCGGTAGCGGTAAATCATCACTGGCTTTTGATACGTTATATGCCGAAGGACAGCGGCGTTACGTGGAAAGTCTTTCTTCGTATGCGCGCCAATTTCTTGGAAGATTGAATAAACCGGAATGCGATTACATTAAAGGTATCCCCCCTGCCGTTGCCATCGAGCAGAAAGTAAACACATCGAACCCGCGTTCAACGGTGGGAACATCCACGGAACTTTATGACTATATTAAACTTCTGTATGCCAGAATGGGGAAAACCTTTTCACCTGTTTCCGGTGAAGAAGTAAAACGTCATAGCGTGGATGATATAAGCCAGTATATACTGGATCAAGACATGGAACAGACCGTCATTATCATGGCAAAATCCAAAGACATGACGGACGATGGACTTCCTCTCTTGGTCAGTCAAGGATTTTCGAGAATTAAATACGGGGACGAATTTATCCGTATTTCCGATTTGATTGATAAAAATGAATCACTTGATCCCGGCAAAGAGATTTTTCTAGTGATAGACAGGCTTCGGATAAGCCATGAGAAAGATACCGTTTCAAGAATCAAAGACTCTATAGAAACCGCTTTATACGAGGGTAACGGAACTTGTTACGTGGAAATAGACGGAAAGATAAAGTCTTTTTCGAATAAGTTTGAAGCCGACGGAATCACGTTCCAAATCCCGACAATAAACACGTTCAGTTTCAATTCTCCTATCGGGGCTTGTCCCAGATGTGAGGGATACGGGAAGATTCTAGGAATTGACGAAGATCTTGTGGTACCTAATAAATCTTTAAGTGTATATGATGATGCCGTCATGTGTTGGCGGGGAGAAAAAATGAGCGAGTGGAAACACTATTTCATCAAAAACGCACACAAGGTAAATTTTCCCGTGCATACCCCCTATTATGAATTGACAGAAAAAGAAAAAGATACCCTTTGGAATAACGAGAGTGGTATATACGCGTTCTTCGAGTATCTTGAATCCAAAAAGTTCAAAATACAGAACCGCGTGATGATTGCGCGTTATACCGGTAAAACAAAATGCCCGGTATGTCATGGAACCCGATTAAAAAAAGAAGCCACTTACGTGAAAATAAATGGTAGGGCAATAACGGAACTTGTAGATATGCCTATCACGGAATTGAAAACATTCTTTGACACGTTGGTACTTTCCGAACACGATCAAGTTATTGCCGCTCGTGTGCTTCCGGATATTCATAACCGGATTAATTTCTTACTGGATGTAGGATTGGGATACTTGACTCTTAATCGGTTATCTTCTTCTCTGTCCGGTGGTGAGTCACAACGGATTAACTTGGCAACCTCTCTAGGGTCGGCCTTGGTCGGTTCTTTGTATATTTTGGACGAACCGAGTATCGGACTTCACTCTCGCGACACGGATCGCTTGATCAACGTGTTGCATCGTCTTCGGGACTTGGGAAACACGGTCGTTGTCGTGGAGCATGATGAAGATATTATAAAATCTGCCGATGAAATTATTGACGTGGGACCATTGGCCGGACGTTTAGGCGGTGAAATTATTTTCCAAGGTTCGTTGAAGGAACTAAAAAAAGCGAATACATTAACGTCAGACTATATTTACGGGGAAAAAACGATTCCTGTGCCTGCCGTCAGAAAGAAATCGGAGCGCAAAATTGTACTTACTGGGGCAACAGAAAACAACTTGAAGAATATTGATGTCACGATTCCTTTGGGCGTGATGACCGCGGTAACCGGAGTAAGTGGTTCCGGGAAAAGTACATTGATTAAAACGATCCTCGTTCCCGCCCTGAAAAAATACTACGGTGATTATTCCGATCGTACCGGGAGTTTTAATAAATTATCCGGTGATATTGATATGATACGCGGGGTTGAATTTATAGATCAAAATCCGATTGGTAAATCCTCTCGTTCCAATCCGGTGACTTACTTGAAAGCATGGGATGATATCCGGAAAATATACGCGGACGAGAAACTTTCAAAATTAAACGGTTTCAAACCGGCACACTTTTCTTTTAACGTACCGGGAGGACGATGTGAAGAGTGTCAAGGAGAAGGTATTATTAAAGTTGAAATGCAATTCATGGCGGACGTTTACCTTGAATGCGAGCATTGCAAAGGGAAGCGTTTCAAGGATGAAGTGTTGGAAATCAAGTACAAAGACAAGAACATCTACTATATATTGGAAATGACGGTAAACCAAGCTGTCGAGTTTTTCTCTTCCGGGACAAGCCATAGCGAACGGAGTATCGTGGCGAAACTGCAAAAATTAGTCGATGTCGGGCTTGGGTATATCAAGTTGGGACAAGCTTCCAGTACATTAAGTGGTGGAGAAAGTCAGCGGGTAAAATTAGCTTATCATTTGAGCCAAGAGAATGCTGATCCTACCCTTTTCGTGTTTGACGAACCCACGACAGGTCTACACTTTCATGATATCCACAAACTGATGGACTCGTTGAATGCCTTGATAGACAGGGGGCACACGGTACTGATTATCGAGCATAACATGGACGTGATCAAATGCGCTGACAACATTATTGACCTTGGTCCCGAGGGAGGAAGTGAAGGCGGATACCTCGTGTTCGAGGGGACTCCCGAAGAATTGGTGAAATGCCAAAATTCGTACACGGGTAAATATTTAGCAGAGAAATTATAAGAGAAATGATTATAAATGAAAATACTGGGAAATATTGAGTAAATGAAAAAGATTATAGATTTCACGGTCAAAGAAAACCAAAGGTTGAACGATGATACCATCTTATTGGTATTACATTCACCGGAACTCCCGGAGATAAAACCGGGACAATTTGTCAATGTCCGGGTAGACCATTCTCCGTCAACCTTTTTAAGAAGACCGATATCCGTACATGATGTAGATAAAGAGCAGGGATTACTTTATCTTTTCATCAAGATCGTGGGATGCGGCACTTCAATCATGGGAGAATTGCAACCCGGAGAGAAGTTGAATGTTATACTGCCTTTGGGTAATAGCTTCACTATACCTTCTTCTGGTAGACCATTATTAATTGGTGGCGGTTGTGGAGTAGCTCCTATGTTACATCTTTCTCGGGAAATGAAAGCCCGGGGATTATCTCCGGTAGTTTTAATCGGGACTCGCACTAGTAAAGATATTCTTCGTAAGGAGGAATTTGAAAAATACGCCACGGTTTATTACACGACCGAGGATGGTTCTTTCGGGGAAAAAGGATACGTGACACAACATTCAATATTGAATGAAACATTTGACAGTATCTTTTGTTGTGGTCCCGAAGTGATGATGAAAGCAGTTGCCGCTTATGCTAATTCCAAAAATATAGAGTGTGAGGTGTCTTTGGAAAACACGATGGCATGTGGCATCGGGGCTTGTTTATGTTGTGTGACAGACACGAAAGAAGGCAACAAATGCGTGTGTACGGAAGGTCCTATTTTTAATATAAAAGACTTGAAATGGCAGATTTAAGCATCAATATCAACGGTTTATCTTTAAAGAATCCCGTGCTTACGGCATCCGGGACTTTCGGCTACGGAACAGAATTTCAAGATTTTATTGATCTTGAACGTTTGGGAGGATTTATCGTGAAGGGTACAACTCTCAAGCATCGTGAAGGAAATCCTTATCCCCGTATGGCGGAAACTCCTTCCGGGATGTTAAATGCCGTGGGATTGCAAAACAAAGGTGTCGATTATTTTATAGAACATATTTACCCGACTATCAAAGATATCAAGAGTAATATTCTTGTTAACGTTTCCGGCTCTACTGTCAGCGATTACGTGGCGACGGCAGAGAAAATCAATGAATTGGAAAATATTCCCGGGATAGAATTGAATATCTCCTGCCCGAACGTGAAAGAAGGCGGAATGGCTTTCGGTACCTCGTGTGCATCTGCATCCGAAGTGGTGAAGGAAGTTCGTAAGGTTTATAAAAAACACTTGATGGTGAAATTGTCACCCAACGTGACCAGTATTCAAGAAATTGCCCTCGCGGCGGAGAGCGCCGGAGCGGATTCCGTTTCTTTGATCAACACGCTTATGGGGATGGCAATAAATGCCAAAACGAGAAAACCGGTTTTGAGTACGATAACCGGGGGATTAAGCGGACCATGCGTGAAACCCGTGGCACTCCGGATGGTATGGCAAGTTGCCAAAGCTGTTAAAATTCCGGTGATAGGTTTAGGTGGAATTTGTAGTGCAACCGATGCCATCGAATTTCTACTTGCCGGAGCATCCGCAATACAAATCGGAACGGCGAATTTTATTGACCCGACTGTGACAATCAAAGTGATTGATGGGATTAATGAATACCTCGACCAGAACGGTTTCAAATGCTTGAGAGATATTATCGGTTTAATTTAACTTGACTCTCTTACATCTAAGTTGATTTCTGTAACGCTTAGATGTAAGAGAAGTCTTTATTTCTCGTAATCTTCAAAACTCCCGTCTTCAAAAAAGAGAACAATCCGTTTAATTTTCTTTGTCGGAGATTTGGCAATCGCTTTACCGATAATTTCTATTTCTGTTTTCTTTTCTTTTTCTTGAATCGGGGTGTCTGTTTGTTTTTTAGGCTCATCCAAATCAAATAAGGTAGGTTCCTCGGAAAAATGATTATTCTCTTTTTTAGAGGAGGAAGTATACATGGAGCCATTCCCGGTTATCAACCAACCTAAATCTATATCCGGAAAAGTTTTTGCAATATTATTGATAATATCAAATCCCGGTTTATTTCTTCCGGCTAGAATATGAGAGATCGTGGAGGCATTCACTCCAATCAGAGCGGCAAATTTAGTTGCGGTTAATCCTCTTTGCTCTATAATTTGATTTAATCGTTCTTGCATAACTCCCTCCTTTTGTAAAATTCCACATTACAAATGTAATGCTTCTTGTTGAGTTTTCAAAATTACATTTGTAATGGAGTGTATTTACAAATGTATTACATAGAATGAGGAGTAAGAATGTAATAACTGGATTATATTTATATTACTCTAATAAACAATTAGTTCGATTGTATTTATAACATTACAGATTTAACGCTACTTCAAATAATTGATATATCATTAATATTCAACTACTTAATAACAATAGATGTCTTGTTTTTATATTCGAGTAAAACTTCGTAAAAACAGTATAACATATTGGTAAATAGATGTATAACTTATATTGTTTACATTTATTCACAAGAACTTAAGGATCGGGATAGAGAAAATAAAGGTTTTCACTTGAATTATCACAATGGAATAGATGAATATACATATTGATTTTCAGTATATTAAATTCAATTGTATATAGATGTTAATACATCATTTCGCCTTTATGGATCATATCTCCTATCTTTCTGACATGATTAAATTCTGTTTTTTCCTAGAACTTGATGACATTACAAATGTAATCACAAGTGTCAATAATATTTTATTTACAAATGTAACATTCGTGTGCTTTGTTATCTGCTTTAAAATCTTTACATTTGAAAAAATAAAAAATCAAGTCATGACGATACAAGAGAAACTTACAGAATTAAGAAGGATTATGCGACGTGAGAATATTTCCGCTTATATTATATCCGGTACAGATCCTCACAATAGTGAATATCTTCCCGCTCCTTGGCAACAAAGAAAATGGATATCCGGTTTTACCGGCTCGTTCGGAACCGTAGTGGTAACAAACGACGATGCCGGATTGTGGACAGATACCAGATATTTTATTCAAGCAGAACAGGAATTAGCGGGTTCTGGTATCGCATTGCATAAACTTCGGATACCGGGTGCCGTGGATTACCCGCAATGGTTGTCCGAAGTGTTGGAAGCTGACTCTAAAGTAGGTATAGATGGATTTTGTATGTCTGTTAGCGATGTGCGCAATCTAAAGAACGTGTTGTCCCCCAAGAATATCACTGTACAAGAACAGATTGATTTACTTGGAGAAATGTGGTTAGACCGTCCTGCTTTCCCTATGGGAGAATTAATGCGATTGGATTTGAAATATGTCGGAGAATCGGCAAGTGAACGCGTTGCACGTGTACGACAATTTATTTCGGCTCAAGGCAGTGATGTCATGCTGTTTAGCTGTTTGGACGAAATCGCTTGGATGTACAATATTCGTTGTAATGATATATCTTACAATCCTCTGGCGATAGCCTATGCCATAGTGGAGAAGGAAAAAGCCCATTTATTTATTAAATTGGATAAAGTAACCCCGGAAGTTCAACAACAGTTACAGGCAGATGGTATTGAATTGCATGATTATCACCATTTATTCTTATTTCTGGATGAACAGGACAAAGAGAAGAAGTATTTGGTAGACACGAATACTTGTAATTATGCCGTGTACTATCATTTAGCAAAACGGTTCGAAACGAAGGAAGTGGAATCACCTGTACCGTTAATGAAATCAGTGAAAAACGAAACAGAACTGGAAGGCTTCCGGTTGGCTTGTAAAAAAGACGGTGTGGCATTGACAAAATTCTTCTACTGGTTGGAAAAGAATTTGACGAAGAGAACGATTACGGAACTTGAAGCCGCGGAGCAATTAGGTAAATTCAGGGCAGAGAACGAGGGCTATATGTCGGATAGTTTCGGATGTATTTCAGCGTATGGAAAAAACGCCGCTCTACCGCATTATTCCGCTACACCGGAACAACAGTCCGAATTACAGCCGAAAGGTTTATATCTGGTGGATTCGGGGGCACAATATATACACGGTACAACGGATGTTACAAGAACGATGCCGTTAGGTGAATTAACTCGTTTGGAGAAAGAAGATTACACCTTGGTTTTGAAAGGAATGATTGACCTTAGTCGGCTATATTTCCCTAAAGGCTCAAAAGGATGTAATATTGACATAGTTGCAAGGTTGCCTTTATATATGAATTTAAGGAATTTCGGGCATGGAACCGGACACGGTGTCGGGTATTTCCTAAATGTTCACGAGGGACCGCAATCCATACGCCCTGATCTTAAAAATCAAGAAATACTTCCCGGAATGGTTACTTCCAATGAACCGGGTTTATATCGAGAAGGTTTACATGGTATCCGCCACGAGAATTTGATTGTTTGTCAACCGAAAGCGGAGAACGAATTTGGCGAATTTTATCAGTTTGAAACCATTACACTCTGCTATTTTGATACATCCGCCCTTTTAGTTGAATTGTTGACTAAAGAGGAAATCGAATGGCTAAATGAATATAATGAGCGGGTTTATAAAGAGGTTACGCCTTATTTGATAGATGAAGAAAAGAAATGGTTAAGAAGCAAAACTCAGAAAATATAACCTCCAAAAAAAACGCCTTGAATATAAGGCGTTTTTTTTTATTATTGACAAGTTATTTTATTCTGCTTTTGAATAAGAAGTTGATTTGCCTTCCTGAACAACCCCAAAATTACCATTACTTGATGTTCCGGTAATAGCAACAATTGTTAATGTATAAGTATTTCCCGCTGCCAAATTTTTTGCAAAAGTTGCTTCTTCCAAAGATTTCTCACCCTCTGCCGTATAACTTTCAATAACGGCACTTTGGTAAAGGGATGCACTTCCGGATGTTCTAGCAATTAATAAATATTCTGTTGCATTCTCAACTTTATCAAAGTTAAATGTGAGTTTTTTTGTTTGGCTATCATAAACAATATCTCCTTTTAATTTCCCCTTCATGGATTTAGTGATCGAACTAAAGGATAAAGAGAAAGTTGCAGGATCACCATCAGTATTAGTCGCAGAAATTGAATATGTTTCTTTAGGTAGTTCTGAAGAAGACTGCGAACTGGAGCTGGTTATTTGCCAATTTGCCCCGTAATCATCAAGTTTCGTTGGAATCATAATTCCACTACTTGAACCTGATGCGGTACATGATTTGATATAACCATTTCCATACACGATAATAACCGGACTAAATCTATTGGTTGTTGTAGCATCTTCTCCCTCACCTTCTTCTGTTACCGTTTGATTAATATATCCGGTAGCTGCAATCTGAAAATCCGGATCGTCACTCTTCAAGCAGGATGTCAAGGAGAACACCGCTGCGAATAAAATTAAGCATTGTTTCAAATTTAAAAATGTTTTCATTTTAGCTGTTTTTTATAGTTTAAAATATTCGTAATCGCATTTGATTTTTGAAATTACACTGCGAATATTCGCAAAAAAACGATAGGATGCAAAAAAAACGGCAGCTTTTTAGTTGGTAATGAATTTTTTTTATTTTTTCGCGTAACGAACGCAACCATTTGCGCAAAACCGCATCTAAGAAATAAGTTATCAATGTGTAATTTGGACAAAATAGTAGAGCGATGCAAGAAAGGAGACAGAAAAGCGGGAGAACAACTATATAATATGTTCTCTGCTAAAATGTTTGCTATATGCATTCAATACTCCAAATCACGCGAAGAGGCTGAAGATAACTTACAGGATGGTTTTATAAAGATACTGGAGTCTATCAGGCAATACACGGGCAAAGGCTCCTTTGAGGGATGGATGAAACGTATATTTATTAATACCGCGTTGGAAAAATACAGGAAAAACCGTTCTCTGCAAGTTGTCGAAGAAGTCCCGGAAGTAATGGATGAAGACGATATTGATGATAATTTGAGCATTCCGTCGGACGTGTTGTTCGAGTTTGTCAATCAATTACCGGAAAAGTATCGGTTGGTGTTCAACTTGTATGTCATGGAGAACATGCAACATAAGGAAATCGCCGCGATGTTGGGTATTTCTGACGGTACGTCAAAATCCAATCTGGCACGGGCAAAAGATATTTTGAAAAAGAAGATAAATGCATATTTGAGAGATGAGTGAGAATTTAGAGAAATTGTTTAAAAATGCCATGGAACAGGTTTCCGTCGAGCCTCCGGCGCGAATATGGGAAAGGATTGATTCCCACTTCGTGATGAAGCAACGACGCTTGAAACGCATATATACATATAGCGGAATTGCGGCTGCTGTTATTTTACTGCTGTGCATTACTTTTGTTATTCCCAATCAACAAAACACTCTCTACTCTCCCACTCCTATTGCTGCTATACAACCAATTGATAACTCTCAGGATGAAAACCGAATACTAGCATTTACTTCAACTCCTCATTCAATTCCGGCAGTTACCCGTAAACGGGAAACAAGACAGTCCGGTATGGATTCGGGGACAATCACTCCCGTGCAACTCGCGATTCAATCTTCAAGCGGTCTGGAAGTGGAACAGCCCGAGAGTGAATTGAAAAAAACAAGTGTTCGTGCGGAATTTATCCCGTTGGTAAACGGGAATGCCCTGCAAAATCAAAAGGAGTATATGGCTTTGTTGGATGGTCGAGCACCTGTTGCAAGTACTCCTAAAGAGAAAAAACTTTCCAAGGAAGAGAAAATATTTATGGTTGGAGGTTATATCTCCCCCGGGTATTCATCGGGAAATTACCATGTAAATAATCAAGCTGCTCGTTCCGCTCAATTTGATAACAGTTCGATGAGTGGTATATTCAATTTAGGTGGAGGGTTGACCTTTGCGGTGAAACCTAGCAAACGTATATCTATTGAAACCGGATTGGGATATTCCAGAATGGGACAAAAGACATCAGATGCACAGGTTTTCGTGCCTCGCGGTGATATGGTAAGTTATACTGCTAATACACATGCCTATACTCCACTTGGTAACGTGAAGAATCAAGCAAAAGCGACAGTTTCCAATTCAGAGAATTATTTGTCCTTAAAAGGAGAACAAGATGAAGAAGGAAGTATCGAGCAGCAATTTGATGCCATCGAGATCCCGTTAGCATTCCGTTTCCATTTGAACGATAACAAGATTCGTTTCAGTATATTGGGTGGTCTTGGTGCAAGTTTCCTCGTGCGTAATCATACTTACGTGAATTATAGCGGTAAAAAAGAATTAATGGGAGAAGCTGAAAATATCCGGACGTTTAATATCAGCACGAATGTCGGTTTCGGTATTGAATACCCGTTATCTAAATCCATTCGCCTTAAATTGGAACCGGGATTCAAATATTATCTACAATCGCTTAGTAAGAATAGTGATATTGACTTCAAACCTTATTCTTTCACTTTCTCTACCGGTATCGGGATTAATTTCTAATATTTCCGGTTCAAGATTTCACTAGCGATGATGGCTTGACGGATATCCAGTTCAAAATGCTTATTTTGGATTTCCGTTTGTTGCTCGTTAGACGGTTCCTCTTCTTCCTCTTTAAATAAAGTCGTGATTCGTTTCCCTCGAACTTTTCGGGCTTCTTGTTGCATTCTTTCCAACATGGCATAGCGTTCTTCATCCGTTCTCCCAAAACCCGTGATACTTTCCTCTTTTTCTTTTTCCAGTTTTTCGGAAAGTTCCTCGTCTTGCCATACAGGTTGAAATATTTCTTGGGGTTTAAAAATTTCCGGTTGCTGCGTTATGACTACCGTGTCATCATCCGATTCATCAAAAAATTCTTCCGGCTGCTGTACAACCGGACGTGCATTTTTGGCTTTCTTTTCTCTGGAGGACTTTATTAAACCCACGGCTCCTGCCCCTAAGGTCAACGCCAAGTAAACAATCAAATCAAGTGCGCTATCACTCATAATATCAATATATAAATGGCTTTAAAAGCCTTTCGTGAAACCTAAAATTTTATCAAATATACGTATTTTTCAAACACATGGAAACGATATCGAGAAAAATATTACACGAAACCATTTTTTATTTAAAGAAATACTATTCTTTTTTTTACCTTTGTCAGCAAAGTAATATTACGTTCATACAAAAAAATAGAATATCCGGATGAGAACGAAAAGAGCATTAATCAGTGTATTTGACAAAAGTGGGATTGTTGATTTTGCTAAATCGCTAAATTCTATGGGTTGGGAAATCATTTCTACCGGAGGCACATCCAAGAAGCTAAAGGAAGAAGGAATTAACGTGAAAGATATTTCCGACATAACCCGATTCCCAGAGTGTTTTGACGGTAGAGTAAAAACTCTTCACCCGAATGTAGAAGGAGGAATTTTAGCGATCAGGGACAACGAGAAGCATAAACAGCAAATGACCGAATTGGGGATTGAACCTATTGATATGGTCGTTTGTAATCTATATCCGTTCAAGGAAACCATTTTAAAAGCAGGAGTTTCACACGAGGAAATTATTGAAAATATTGATATCGGCGGACCGACGATGATTCGGGCAGCCGCAAAGAATTATCCTTTCGTGACGGTAATTACCGATCCGGAAGATTATAGTAAGGTGATAGAAGAAATTCAAGCAAACGGGGATACTTCTGTCGAAACCAAGGAATTATTAGCAGCGAAAGTGTTTATTCACACATCTCATTATGATGCTCTAATAGCCAACTATTTTTCAAAGAGATTGAATATCCAATCTCCGAAGACACTGACTCTGACTTACGAGAAGAAACAAGATCTTCGTTACGGGGAAAATCCCCATCAAGCTGCCACTTTCTACACGCAAGTGCAGGAAACAGAGGGAACTTTACCGGGAGCCGTTCAATTGCAAGGAAAAGAATTATCTTATAATAATATAGGTGATACCGACGGTGCGCTGGAAGCATTGAAAGAATTCGACGAACCGACAATCGTGGCAGCCAAACATGCCAATCCTTGTGGGGTCGGAAGTGCCGCTACATTAGCAGAGGCATTCAAAAAAGCGTATGATGCGGATCCGGTATCTATTTACGGCGGTATTGTTGCCGCAAACCGGGAAATAGACAAGGCCACGGCAGAAGTTATGGCACCCGTTTTCCTTGAGGTCGTTGTAGCACCCTCCTTCTCGGAAGAAGCACGGGCTATATTCGCGAAGAAAAAGAATTTAAGATTATTACAATTATCCGATATTACCAAGAGAGATTACACGTGTTCGAAAGCGAAAACCGTGCTCGGGGGATTGTTGATTCAAGACATGGATTTACAACTTCTGGGCGGTGAATTACAATACGTGACCAATCGTCGTCCGACAGAAAAAGAACTGGAAGATATGCTATTCGCGTGGAAAGTGGTAAAACACACGAAATCCAACGCTATCGCTATCGCGAAAGATAAATGCACGACAGGGGTAGGTCCGGGACAAGTCAGCCGGATATGGGCTTTGGAGAATGCAATCCGTCAAGGCGGCGAACGTATTCCGGGTAGCGTGATGGCATCCGATGCCTTCTTCCCGTTTGCCGATTGCGTGGAAGCCGCTCACAAGGCCGGTATCACGGCTATTATTCAACCGGGCGGGTCTATCCATGACCAAGATTCGATTGACGCGGCAAACAAGTATGATATTGCGATGATTTTTACAGGAATGAGACACTTCAAACATTAATAGAATTATGGGTTTGTTTTCTTTTTTAACACAAGATATAGCGATAGACTTGGGAACGGCAAACACTATCATTATCATGAATGATAAGATGGTTGTAAACGAGCCTTCCATCGTGGCTATCGACAAAAAGACGGAAAAAGTGATTGCTATCGGCGAGAGAGCTCGCCAGATGCAGGGTAAGACACACGAGTACATCAAGACCATTCGCCCTCTTCGCGATGGTGTGATTGCAGATTTTAACGCCGCTGAACAGATGATTCGGGGAATGATTAAAATGGCGAACGGGAAAAGCAAGTTCTTCTCCCCGTCCCTGCGTATCGTGGTATGTATCCCTTCGGGAAGTACCGAAGTGGAATTACGTGCCGTTCGCGACTCTGCCGAGCATGCCGGGGGACGTGACGTGTACATGATTTACGAGCCGATGGCTGCCGCCTTGGGTATAGGGTTGGATGTTGAAGCCCCGGAAGGAAACATGATCGTGGATATAGGTGGTGGTACCACCGAGATCGCGGTGATTTCTTTAGGGGGTATCGTGACCAACAAATCTATCCGTATTGCCGGTGATGACTTGACGGATGATATTCAAGAGTACATGAGGCATCAGCACAATATCAAAATCGGTGAGCGTACTGCCGAGGAAATCAAGATTCATGTAGGCTCCGCGCTTTCCGAGTTGGACGAACCGCCGGCCGATTTCGTGGTACAAGGTCCTAATCAAATGACCTCGCTCCCGGTTGAAGTGCCCGTGTCTTATCAAGAAATAGCACACTGTATCGAGAAATCCATTTCCAAGATCGAGATTGCTATTCTCGCGGCGTTGGAACAGACGCCACCGGAATTGTATGCCGATATCGTGAACAAGGGTATTTATCTCGCCGGTGGTGGAGCGTTGCTTCGCGGGCTCGACAAACGTTTGACCGACAAGTTGAATATTCCGTTCCATATTGCCGAGGATCCGCTTCGCGCCGTGGCACGAGGTACGGGTATCGCGCTAAAGAATGTAGATAGGTTCTCATTCCTTATAAGATAGTGATGTGAAAGAGATTATAAAACTTATATTAAAGTACCATTTTACTATAATTTTTATACTTCTGGAAATCGTAAGTTTCTCTCTGATTATTCGTCATAACGAGTATCAGAGAGCAATTTTCTCTCAACACGCCTCTACTCTATTCGGGAATATCTCGTCGGTGACTACTGACGTGAAAGATTATTTCCGGTTAAAGGAGATTAATGAAGCTCTTGCAGACGAGAACATTCAATTAAAGAAACGTCTGGAAGGATTCGAGGTATTGAGGGATACGGTTGTCAGGGGAATAGTTGTACAGGATAGTATACCCGTTTACGATTACACGGGGGCTAGGGTTGTGAACGCAACTTTCAACCGGGTGAAGAATTACATCACGATTGACCGGGGGCGTAAAAACTTCATCGAGAAAGAGATGGGCGTGGCCTCCCCGGAAGGAATTGTAGGTCTGATTCAAGACCTGAGTGACAACTACTCTATCGTTATTCCCTTGATTAACATCGATACCAGAATCTCAGCCAAGATAAAGAAGAATAATTATTACGGTTCTTTACAATGGGACGGTGACAATTATCGCTATTCTTACTTGAAAGATATCCCCTATCATGTTGATGTTGTAGAGGGTGACACGATCGTGACCTCCGGACTTTCCAAGATTTTTCCGGAAGGTATTATCGTGGGATACGTGGAAGCGGTAGATCGTGAAACGGCTAATTTCTTGAAGATAAAAGTCAGATTAGCGGTTGATTTCAAGCGATTGAATCACGTGTACGTGATCGAGAACAAAAAGAAGAACGAGCAAAACCTGTTAGAAGCCATAAACTATCATGAGTAATGTAAATTATCTTATCCATTTCGTGATTTTAGCCATTCTCCAGATCGTGATCGTGGATAATATCCATATTGGCTCCTATTTCTATATCAATATATATATTCTGGCCATTTTCATCCTGCCCTACAAGGTGAAAGGTATACCGTTACTTTTGTTCGGGTTCCTTTTGGGCTTTTTGATGGACTTGGCAGATAACACTGTTGGTATTCACGCGGCGGCTTCCACCTTTCTGGCCTATCTCCGCCCCCGGCTGTTATTGCTGACTTCCACGCGGGAAGAATTGGATGAAGCCCACGGGACGCTACGGTTGGATGACTTCAGGTGGTTTTTCAAATATTCTTTTTTATCCACGTTGTTTTTCAATATAGTCCTGATTTTCGCGGAAGCGTTCACGTTTAACGACATCACGATCACGCTTATACGGATTATTTTGAGTACCTTTATCTCCATGCTGTTTATCCTGCTTTACTATTTTATAGGAATCAAGAAAGTACAGCAATAGAGAATAGTGTGTTTCAATTGATTTAGTAACAGACTTTTGATATGAATAAATTCGGATACAGGAAAGGGATCATATCAGGTATTATCATAGCGGTATGCGCCATATATATGTTTCGCTTGTTTTCTTATCAAGTGATAGACGACACCTATAAAGTCATGGCGGACAACAATTCGCAGCGTACGGAAACTCAATATCCCGCACGCGGGTTGATTTATGACCGTAACGGTAAACTTTTGGTGGATAACCAAGCCGCCTATGATTTGATGATTATTCCTCGGCAGGTAAAACAGTTTGATACATTGGAACTGATTTCGATTTTAGGTATATCCAGAGAATATTTAGACCGAAAGATTCAAGAATGTAAGGATTATTCAACATGGAAAGCATCTCCCCTGATCTCTCAGATCACGGGGCCTAAATATGCCGTACTTCAAGAAAAGCTATACCGTTACCCGGGTTTCTATATTCAGACCAGAACGTTACGCAAATATAACGTGAATCACTCGGCTGACGTGTTCGGGTACATCAGCGAGGTTACAAAAGAACAAATCGGTAAAGATACTTCTTATTCTCGCGGTGACTATGTCGGCGCAAACGGGTTGGAATATACATATGAAAAACATTTGAGAGGAACCAAAGGGAAAAAGATTTTATTAGTCGACCGTTTTAACCGGGTGAAAGGTTCCTTCGCGGACGGGGAATACGACCACGAGGCTGTCGTGGGAGAAGATTTACATACCACGTTAGATATCGACCTGCAAGAATACGCTTATCAATTAATGCAAAACAAAAAGGGCGGTATCGTGGCAATAGAACCCCGCACGGGCGAGATACTGGTAAAAATGTCCAGTCCGGGGTATGATCCGCAATTAATGGTCGGGCTAGACCGGGGGAACAATTACTCGAAGTTAATTCAAGACCCGCTAAGACCTCTCTTTGACAGAACGACCATGGCGCAGTATCCCCCCGGCTCTATTTTTAAAACTGTGCAAGCTCTTATCGGGTTGCAAACAAAGGCGATCACGACGAATACGCGGGTTTCATGCCACGGTGGAGCTCCTATTGTCGGCGGGCGGTTTATGAAATGCCATAACCACAGCTCTCCCGTCGATCTGGTGCAATCGATAGAGAACTCGTGCAATCCTTATTACGTGACCGTTTTCAAACAGATACTGGAATTACCGGAGTACGGGAACGTGCGTAACGCTTACAATGAATGGCGAAAATACGTGACTTCCTTCGGGTTCGGGAGTAAGCTATGTCCCGACTTCACCAATGAAGTATCCGGTTCCATTCCCACGCAGGGTTACTATGACAAAGTGCTGAAAACCCAAAAATGGTTCCCGTCATACATTATCTCCCTTTCTATCGGTCAAGGTGAGTTATTAATCACTCCGATACAAATGGCAAACCTTGCAACTATACTGGCGAACCGAGGATATTACATGACTCCCCATGTCGTGCGTCCCACGGATGACGTTGCCAGACGTATCGAAAAACACGAAATCCCGATAGACCGAAAGCATTTCGAGCCCATTATCGAGGGGATGAAAATGGTTATCACTAAAGGCACGGGACGACGGGCGCAAGTGGATTCCGTAACGATAGCCGGGAAAACGGGAACGGTACAAAACCCGGAAGGTGACGACCATTCCGTGTTTATCGCTTTTGCCCCGGTAGAGAACCCCAAAATAGCGTTAATCGTGTATGTCGAAAATGGCGTGTGGGGTTCGCGCTATGCCGCCCCGATTGCCGGCTTATTGATAGAAAAATACTTGAAAGGCAAGATATCGGACAAGAAGAAACCACTGGAAAAAGAGATGTTCGAGGGAAATCTTATCAAAAACCTAACCATTAAAAGCAACGAGAAAAGTGATGAATAGCAGGTCTAATAAATTATTGGCGAATATTGACTGGGTGTCTATTTTGCTGTACATCTTGCTCGTCTTCATCGGTTGGCTGAATATATACGCAGCTGTTTATGACGAAGAACATAGTAGTATTTTCGATATAACCCAAAGGTACGGCAAGCAATTGCTATGGATCGGGGCTTCTTTCGTGTTGGCTTTCCTCGTGCTATTGACAGACAGTAAATTTTTCACGAGTTTCTCGCTCGTGATATACGGGTTTATGGTGTTCCTGTTGGTCGCCGTGCTTTTGTTCGGTACGGAAGCAAAAGGAGCCCGTTCATGGTTTGAAATCAAGGATATACGAATACAACCGGCAGAGTTTGCCAAGTTCGCCACCAATCTGGCTATCGCTTATGTTATGAGTCGTCACAATTTCAAGATGATGCGTTTTTCCAGCCTGCTCACGATCGGTGTCATACTTGCCATTCCGGCAGGATTGATTATTTTGCAGAACGATACGGGTTCGGCACTCGTGTACAGTAGTTTTATTCTCGTGCTGTTCCGGGAAGGGTTGCATGGCTCAATACTGTTGCTCTGCTTTATCGTACCCGTTATATTTATCATCTCCTTGCTTTATTCTCCTTTCGCGGTTTTGATAATTATCATTATCGGGACGTTGATAGCCTTCTATTATTACAGGCATAATATGCGGGAATTATTACAGATTGTAGCTTTTATCGCGGGTGGTTTCGGGTTATTCGTTCTGGTTGATTGGGTGTTCCACCTGTCTATCCCGTTCTATTATATGTTATTGAGCGTGTACATTGTAACGACAATCGCGGCCTTGTTCCCGATTTACCAGCGGAAGATGAAATACATGATCGCGTTGCTTCTTGTATCTTGGCTATGTGTGGGAGCCGCGCTTTCCGTTGATTATGCTTTTGACCATCTTCAACCTCACCAGCAAGATCGTATAAACGAACTTCTGGGTATAAAGGTTGATCCTAAAGGTTCGGGCTATAACGTGATTCAGTCTAAAATAGCCATCGGCTCCGGCGGGTTTTTCGGGAAAGGTTTTTTGCAGGGAACACAGACGAAATTCAATTTCGTACCGGAGCAAAGTACTGACTTTATTTTCTGTACCGTGGGTGAGGAATGGGGATTCCTTGGTAGTTCCGTCGTGATTTTATTATTAATGGCGTTCATTTTGCGAATGATAAAGTTGGCAGAACGACAGCGTTCCGCTTTTTCACGCGTATACGGGTACGGGGTAGCTTCTATCCTATTCTTCCATGTCGCGGTGAATATCGGAATGACGATAGGTCTGGTACCCGTGATCGGGATTCCGCTCCCGTTTTTCAGTTACGGGGGCTCCTCCTTATGGGCATTTACCATACTTATTTTCATCTTCTTAAGATTAGACGCGAACAGATTGCAAGTATTCAGGTAAAAACCTTGCGGATATTCAAGGTTTTTAATACTTTCGTTCCCAAATGATATAAACACGAAAAGGATGAAAACATTAATTATCAACATAAAGCAACTCGTTCAGGTTGAGGAAGAACCGCGTAAATGGGTTGCGGGTGCCGATATGGCGAAATTAGGCATGATTGATGATGCCTACCTTCTAATCGATGATGATCGTATCGAGGCTTTCGGGAAAATGAGCGAATTGAATCAAGACGCTATTTACGAGAATACCGACACGGTACAGGAAGTTGATGCGACCGGTCGTCTTGTGTTGCCCGCTTATTGCGATTCACACACGCATCTCGTGTACGCGGGAAGTCGCGAGATCGAGTATATCGACAAAATCAAGGGACTCTCTTACGAGGAAATCGCTAAAAGAGGCGGTGGTATATTAAATTCTGCCGAGCGTATCCGCAAGGCTTCCGAGCAGGAATTATTTGATTCCGCTTACGCCCGTTTGCAAGAAATCGCTTCACTGGGAACCGGAGCCGTGGAAATCAAGAGTGGTTACGGGTTGGATACAGAGAGTGAACTCAAGATGTTGAGAGTGATCAAACGCCTGAAAGAAGAAACTCCTTTAACTATAAAATCCACGTTCTTGGGGGCTCATGCCGTGCCGTTGGAATACAAGGGACGACAGACCGAATACGTGGATTTGATTATTAACGAAATGATTCCGGCAGTGGCGGCGGAAGATCTGGCCGATTATATCGACGTGTTCTGTGACAAAGGATTCTTTACCGTGGAAGACACGGACAGAATGTTGAATGCCGGAATGAAGTACGGAATGCGGGCGAAGATACACGCCAACGAACTGGACTACTCGGGTGGTATCCAAGTCGGGGTAAAATATAACGCCCTTTCAGTCGATCACCTCGAATACGTGGGTGAAGAGGAAATAGCCGCACTGAAAGGAAGTGAAACCATGCCGACCGTGTTACCGGGTGCCGCGTTCTTTTTGAATATGCCCTACTCTCCCGTTCGGGCTATGATAAACGCGGGGTTGCCGGTAGCCTTGGCTTCTGATTTTAACCCGGGCTCCTCTCCTTCCGGAAACATGAAATTCGTGATGTCACTCGGGTGTGTCAACTACAAGATGCTTCCCGAAGAGGTGATAAACGCTACAACCATAAATTCGGCTTATGCCATGGGAGTTGAAGACGAACTCGGCAGTATCGCCGTGGGTAAAAAAGCCAATTTCTATATCACTGCCCCGATCACGGGAATCGAGTATCTCCCCTACGCTTACGGAAGCGACTTGGTGGAAGCCGTGTTCTTGAACGGGGAACAAATCTGACGCATTATGCCGTATTCACACTACAAGAAAGTATGGATTCGGAAAGCGTACAGGATACGTTACCCGTAGTCGATTATATGATTTCCGATTTTGTGATTAGGTGATTCTGAATATTTTATAAATAGTAATTTTCAATTTAAACAAGGATATGAAAAAGTTAATAGAATGCGTTCCGAATTTCAGTGAAGGGAACGATATGCACATTATTGACCAGATTACGGCAGAGATCAAGGCTGTTGAAGGTGTTAGTCTGATTGACGTGGACCCCGGTAAGGCAACCAATCGCACGGTAGTGACCATGGTAGGTACGCCGGAAGAAGTTTGCGAAGCCGCTTTCCGCGCAGTAAAGAAAGCCTCTGAACTGATTGATATGAAAAAACATAAAGGAGCGCATCCTCGTTTCGGGGCTACTGACGTGTGTCCTTTAGTGCCCGTGTCCAATATTACCATGGAAGAAACCGTGGAATACGCTCGCGCTTTGGCAAAACGTATCGGGGAAGAATTGAATATTCCGGTATATTGCTACGAGAACGCCGCTTTTACCCCGGAAAGAAGAAATCTGGCTACTTGCCGTGCCGGGGAATACGAGGCTTTGGGCGAACGTTTGAGCAGCGAGCAATGGCATCCTGATTTTGGTCCCCGCGAATTGAACGAATGGACGGCAAAAACTGGGGCAACAGCCGTGGGAGCACGTAATTTCCTAGTTGCTTACAACGTGAACCTGAACACGACTTCTACCCGTCGTGCCAACGCTATCGCTTTTGACGTGCGCGAACGCGGACGTGCCAAGAGAGAAGGCAACCCTATCACCGGGAAAATCGTGAAAGACGAGAAAGGTAAAAACGTGATGATTCCCGGAACATTGAAATCCGTGAAAGCCATCGGCTGGTTTATCGAGGAATACGGTATCGCCCAAATTTCCATGAACCTGACCGATATTTCCGTGACTTCCGTGCACGAGGCATTTGACGAAGTATGCCGGAAAGCACAAGATCGCGGTATTCGTGTAACGGGTTCCGAGTTGGTAGGTGTAATTCCGTTGAAAGCCATGTTGGATGCCGGACGTTATTTCCTGCGCAAACAACAACGCTCTACCGGAGTTTCCGACAAGGAGTTAATCAAGATTGCCGTGAAGTCTTTGGGTTTGGATGAACTTTATCCTTTCGAACCGAGAAAGAAGATTATCGAATATATTCTGGAAGACGAGATGAATCAAGGAAAGAAATTCCTGATTGATATGAACCTTCGTGAATTTGCTGACGAAACGGCTTCCGAATCTCCCGCTCCCGGTGGTGGTTCTATTTCCGCTTACATGGGTGCTCTGGCTTCTTCATTGGCTACCATGGTGGCTAACCTCTCCTCTCACAAACGCGGTTGGGATGAACGTTGGGAAGAATTCAGCAATTGGGCAGAAAGAGGAAAGGCTTATCAAGTTGAGTTAATCAAAATGGTTGACGAGGATACCAACGCTTTCAACCGTATCATGGATGCCTTCGGGTTACCCAAGAAATCGGAGGAAGAAAAAGCCGCTCGACATCAAGCTATCCAAGACGCAACCAAATTCGCTACTGAAGTTCCTTTCAAGACGATGATGCTTTGCTTCGAGTGCATGGAAGTCGTGAAAGCTATGGCTGAAATCGGTAACCCTAATTCAGTAACAGATGCCGGAGTTGGAGCTTTGGCTGCCCGCTCCGGGGTAATCGGCGCTTTCCTCAACGTGAAGATCAACGCTGCCGGATTGGATGATAAAGAATATGCTAATGACATCATTTCCAGAGGTGAAAGAGTGGTCGAACTGGCAAAACAAATGGAAACCGATATTCTGAATATCGTGAACTCCAAGATTTGATTTCAATCGAATTTATTACATACAAAACAGCTATCTCCAGGTGAGATAGCTGTTTTTATTTTATTCAAAATTCACGTATCTCCCCGTTATATTTTTGATATGGTGCATTTGGTGTATGCCAAGAGATTTTATATGCTTTATAATAAGACGTTTGGAAATCTTCAGCAACTTGCTGAAGATTTCGGCGGCAACATAGAACGTATCGGCGAGAACTCAACTTTTCAGCAATTTGCTGAAAAGTCGTTATCGCCAATTTTCAATATTCCTTGGGGGCATCATATGCTTTTGATTGACCGTGTACAATGGATATCTTTAGCGATTGTAATAAATATACTTCAATGCTTGATTATCTCATACACTGGAATCTCTGGAAAACAGATTACGGAGGGGATATAATATAAAGTATAATAATATTTAGCAAGAATAAGAAAATCTATTTTTGTCAATTAGACTACTTTTGCAAATTATGAATATTCAAGAAAAAAACCGTATAGAATACCAGTCACGTATTAATCGGGTGATGGACTACATTGACCAACACCTCGACCAGCCATTGGAGTTAAAAGCAATAGCCGATATTGCTAACTTTTCACCTTTTCATTTTCACAGAGTATTTACCTTTTTGATTGGCGAAACGCCAATCGACTATATTCAACGCTTGCGGATAGAAAAAGCAGCGTGGAAACTTCGGGAGACAGAACCGCAAGCCATAACCGAAATCGCTTATGAATGTGGATTCGGTAGCGTGTCATTATTCAGTCGCACTTTCAAGAAATATTTTGGTATGACACCCAGCCAATTCAGCTGGGAGGATAAACCTATTTATGCACTAGGGGGGAAACTTTTTAGCAAGGATGGGCAAATGCTCCGCAAGAATTTGAAACATGATGTACTGGAAGAAACCGACCTTTGCATTGTAGAATCAAATCAATTATATTTCATGAAAGCAAACATTGAAGTTAAGGAAATGCCTGAAATGAAGGCAGTGTATGTGCGCCACATCGGAGCATTCAACCAAATTGGAGAAGCATATGGGAAATTGTTAAAATGGGCTTATCCTCGCGGACTTTACACGCCAAACGTGTCTAAAAGTGCAACGGTAACACATGATGACCCGTCAGTAACCGAACTTGAAAAAGTGCGCCAAAGCGCCTGTATCATCATCGAGGAAGATGTAAAAGTGGATGGTGAAATCGGTAAGCTAACCATTCCTTCTGGAAAGTATGCCGTCGGACACTTTGAACTCGGTTTTAATGATTTTGAGAAAGCGTGGAACAGTATGTGTAACTGGTTTGTCGAAAGCGGATACCAACAAGGTGACGGTTGGACTTACGAACTCTATCACAACGATTATACCACACATCCCGAACAAAAACATATCGTGGATATTTGTATTCCGGTGAAACCGTTGTAGAGATAAAGAAAAGGGAGAGAAAAAAGTTTTCTCCTTTTACACTCCTTGTTTTTTTGACATACCTCCATCTTTATATGCTCTTATCAGGGAAATTGTTTACTCAAATCATCTGCCGAGATATAGCCTTCATGACGATAATATTCTTTTCCATTTTTGTCAAGTAATATTTGAGTTGGAATAGTCACGATTCCAAAATGTTTCACGATATCTTTATTCGCGGGAAGAGTCACGTTGATAAACACGGTATTTACTTTGCTCGAATAGCGTTCTCGCACTTCCTCCATGACTTTCTCCATTAGTTTGCAAGAATGACAGGTAGTTGCCCCGAATTCTAAAAAAGTGACTTGATAATCACTGTCATTCCGGTTGTAATTGTATCGTTTGATGATTGTATTGGCTATCGCTTCATGTTTTATATCCGTACTATTTTTCGTTTGTATCCCCGATAGAAAACGACTAATATTTCCCCTTAGAAGAAATAAACTTCCCAATAACACGAGAACGCTGATAATATATATATAACTTTGAATACGTGATTTCATTATTGATTCATTTAATGTGAACTTGGCATACATTGCTCTGCCTTTACTCTATACTTTCTCTACACCATAGACGTAGCATGAACGAAGCATCTTCGCTGATTTGCCTTCATGGTATGTTTCAACAGTGTTTCTACTCTAAAGATAGTCGGGACAAGCCATAGCCCGCCGCTTGCGCGCGGGTAAACTAATGATACTCCTCTCTTGTTCATATCTTGATCGTGTTACTCCCTAGCGCAGGGAACCACTTTTTAGTTCAGTTTGCCATTCGTACCAAAGCAAGCATAACCAGCACTTCGACAAGTACGCCGACAACGGCCACTAAAGCCGCACCCGATTACACTCGCAAAAGAAATTCGCGAATAATCTACTTGCTAAAGCCCAATTCTCCCGGTTGATACAATACTTCACCTTGGGAGTTTCAATTTCTCCTTGTATTAAACCCGCTTCTTTCAGTTCTTTCAAGTGCTGAGAAACAGTCGCTTTCGCGATAGGTAATTCCTCGTGAATATCTCCAAAATAGCAATTCTCCTGTCCTGCAAGGAAATCAAGAATCGCCATTCTTGCCGGATGCCCCATTGCCTTGGCAAAACGGGCTACCTGTATTTGTTCGTCAGAGTATTTCTTATCTTCCATTCTTTAGATTGTTTGTTATTCGTAAATCTACGAACAATACGTGAAAACTCCAAATAAAATCAATAAATATCGTATATGTACGATAGTCTGAAAATCTCATGCGTAAAGGTTACCTTTCTCCCCAAGTAGGCTCCTTCATTCGATGTTCTACCATTGTTCATCCGTTGCAGATATACCCCGAAGCGTTTCTACACTGTATCTACAACAAACGTGCAACCACATTACAACTCAAGTATTACCCGTTTGCATCACGATATTACCGGGATTACTCTAGGACAAACGCGTGAAAACGTTTTTTACCTTGAATTTATCCCCTCTTCATAAACGTATCGAAAAATGAATCCCGGTACGTGTTGCCTATCGCTATTTCGTAATTCCCGATAAAGATGTCGTTATTGTCGAAAGAGTCAATATGATTCGTGTTCACGATATATGATTTATTTACCCGCAGGAAGTCTTTTTTAGGCAGGAGTTCATATGTCGTTTTCAAGTTCATTCGGGTGATGATACGCTGGTCTGCCAGTTGGATAATCACGTAATCTTTCAGTCCCTCGATAAAAAGTATATCTTTGAAATTCACTTTGAAATAACGGCGATCGGACTTCACGAAGAAAAATTCATTATCTACCGGTTCGATATTCTCTTTTTCTTCCTGCAACAAGAGTGCATGGTATATCATCGCTTTTTCCACGGCTTTTTGGAAACGTTCTGCCTCCACGGGTTTCACCAGATAATCAATAGCATCCACCTCGTAGCTGTCCAAGGCATACTCCGTGTACGCGGTCGTGAAAATGACCAGAGTCCTCCGGGGAATCGCCCGGGCAAATTCAATCCCCGTGATGCCCGGCATTTGGATATCCAGAAATACCAGATCAACGGGTTTGTCCTCCATAAACCGGGAAGCGGACAATGCATTATTAAATGTCCCCGTCAATTTCAATCGCGTGTTCTCCCCTGTCAATAATTCTATGGCTTCTCTTGCCAACGGTTCATCATCTACAATAATACAATTCATAATATCAGGTGTAAATTTACAGTGTATGTTTTTTCGTCTTCTTGAATTTCCAAAAAATGGTTACCCGGGAATAACAATTCCAACCGACGTTTTATATTTTTCAATCCCAACCCTCCCACTTCAGCGCGTTCCGGTGCTATTGCAGGCTTCGAATTTTGGCAGCGGAATATCAAACGATCGTCCGTCACTTCAAAAGAAAGGTAGACAAACGACTTGTTTTCCGTGTCCGGATTATGCTTCACGGCATTTTCCACGAAAGGGATAAACAACAATGGCGGTAGCCAAAACTGCTCCATTTTTCCCTCTTTCATAATCAGGTATTCGAAATTATCCCGCCGCACTTTCTCCAAATTCAGGAAATCACTCAAGAATTGAATCTCCGAGTTCAATGATACTTTCTCTTTGGTACTGTCATTTATCTGGTAACGCAGCAAGTCTTTCAAACGAAACAGTACGCGGGAAGCCTCTTTCGGGTTCTTGCGGAGCAGCACGTTGGCATTATTCAGCATATTGAACAAGAAATGAGGGTTGATTTGTTTCTTCAGAAATTTCAGTTCCGACTGCAAAGTGGAAGAAGCCAATTCATCCACTCTCTGATTATATTCTATCCAGTATTTTATAAGTAGCAAGGTTGACGAACCGAATGTAATAAGCCCGATTGATATCATTGAAGAAACAAGATTCAACACGATATACCGGTTATACACGGGATCTGTTTGATAGAGATTATAAAAACTGGATTGCAAAACGGATATAATCAGGATAGCAAACAGTATCATACCGACAACGGATAATATATAGCTGGAAATACGATCTCTCATAAGGAAACGGGGTGCAAGGAGATAAAGATTGCAATACACGTCCAAATTAAGCACGAGATAGAACCCGATAAAACAGTAGAGCCGTTCCCGCGTGGCAAGTACCTCTCCCGACAGGTCGGCAAAAACACTCGACGATATGCAGATAAGTGTCAACTGCAATAACAGATGCCTGTGTACCCGGAACTTGGGGGATGACAGGAAATCAGGTATACTTCGGTCTATGTCTTTTATCATGATTCCGGCTGTTTTAACGTTAAATGAATGGAATTTTCAGCGAGGGCTAACGAATAATCGGTTTTGTACAAGAAAGCCAAGCGTTGTTTTATTCTTGAAAGATCGCCTTCCCCGGGAATTGTTTCGCGATCGTGTTCGCAAACAAATTCAACCTGTTTCTTATCCGCTTTAAAATCCAAGTGAAGCACTCCCTGTTGCTTCCCTTTGTATATTTGCATCACGCACCACTGCACGAAAGGGATAAATAATAAAGGTGGGATAAACACCCGCCTGACCTCTCCTTCCGATGAAATCCGGTATTCGAATTGCCGTGAATATATTTGCTCCAGTGACAGGTAATTGCCTAGAAAACGAATTTCAGCATCCAGCAATACCGTGCCGCGGCTACAATCATACAACTGGTATCTCAGGAGTTGACTCAATTTGAATAGCATACGGGAAGATTCCTCCGGCTCCGTGTTTGCCAAACGTCCGGTTTTATCCAGAATGTTGAACAATAATTGCGGGTTCACCTGTTCTTTCAATTGCTCCACTTCCGATTGAATATGCATCTTCTCCAACCGGCTCACGTGTTGGTTTTCCAGCATCCAATATTTCAGCAGCACGGTGATAGACCCACCCACCAAACAGAGAGAGATGGTGGTAAAAGAAGATATATTGTTTATCAAGGATACCGGACTGAGATAGTTCATTCCCGCTTCTCCCAAGTATGAACGGGTAATATCCTCGATCAAGTTCTGCCCGCACAGAAGCAATATCACCAAGATAGCAACTCCTATACCGTACAACGTGTATTTCTTTTTTATCAGATACTTGGGAATCAGCACGTAAATATTGTAATAGACAACGACCAGATACGATAAGGCTGCAAACAAGGCTATCAGGTATAGTTTATCGCGCAACACGGGAATCCCGTGTTGAAAAACTATATACGTCTGGTTGAAAGAAACCGAAGCGATAGCCACGATCAGGAGAGCGTGCCGCCAAACCTTAGCCTTCGGGTTTATCAATATATGATGCAGCAGCTTCTGCCCTTTCGTGTTCAAATTCATGATTCGATATTTGTTTATTTCCACGCGTACAAATGTAATACCTTATCTCTATAAATTTTTAAAATTCTAACTTATAACTAATGTTCGGCAAAGCGGTTGCACTTCTCAACGGCTTGATCTCTCCCGTATTAAAGTTATACTCGTGACCGTAATATTCTTTACAACCCGTTGCATTCAAGCCTTTCAAGGCAAATTCATGAGAAACTTTTTTCTTGTTTATCTTGTAACTGATCGTGTAATTGACGATAAACATCGGCGAGAATTGTTTCGTGAATGCTTTCGTTTCATCATGTTGTACCACTTTATCGGGATCGTCAAGCGTTGCCACCCTGTCAACCGGACTATAACGATCCCCTCCCTGCATGGTCATTTTCAGATTGATTCCCAGTATATTCTGCTTGTCTTGTCCTAACATCCACTCTTTGCCGCCCAGACAATTGATAATAAATTGCCGGTTATATTTCGTGTTCCGCCATTTGCCGTCCCCTCCCTTGTATTTGGAACTGAAAAGCGAACCGGATATCATGTAGTAAACACCGTCATTCAAGTATCTTTCCAAGGTTACGTCTACCCCGAAGTTACGTCCCTTTCCCTTGTTCTTCAAGGCTTCCTCCACGTAGAAGTCCACACGGTTCAGCACGGAATAGGAACTATCGGCAATCACGGGAATATCAAATAGATGTTGGAAGTAAGGTTCAATCTTTAAATTCAAGTTATCGGATAACCTGCAACCATACGAAAGCATCACGTGATGCGCCTTCGAAAAATCCAAATCCTTGTTCACGGGTTCCGTACCCGTGCTTCGGGTACGCACGAAATAAACATCCATTTTTTCCATCCGGCTATGAAGCCCGTAAGCCAAGGCAAACGAGGCTTTCGGGGTAGCCTGCCATTTTATTCCGGTACGAGGCTCTACCGTCCAATGATTATTCAGCGTGAGTACCTGCGCATTAAGTCCCACGCTTAGGGTTACCCGGTCGCTCAGTCCGATGGATGAACTCGTGTACCCGGAGATCAGATTCGTGTTGCCGTCACCCTTGGATATCAATTCCAATGGTTGCATCGTGTACGGGGACAGGTTCATTTCCATGTCGTAGTACATCTTCGTGAAAGTAAAACCCGTTTTGTTGGTAAATTTTGCACTGAATTTCCGGTTCAATATGGCGGAGAAAATCAAGTTCGTGTTATTACGTACCAAATCCAGGTTCGGGTACTTGTTCAAATCGAAATCATAGAAGTCAACAAATCCTTTATGCCTGAAATAAGTAGCGGCAACAATGGTTTTCAATCGCGTGTTATCGTTGAAGAAATAGCTGTGAGAGATGCCTCCCGCCACCATGTACTGACTTGTTCCGCTCTCCATCTGTTCGCCGAGATATTCCCATTCTTCGGGGTTCTTCTCGAATTCACTTTCGGATTTATCGATCAGTCCGGTTCCCCAGACGGAAAATGTTCCCGCTTTCCGCGTGGGAATGTTAAATTTGAAATTCAAGTCCTGATAATCCAGTATACCCCCGAAGTCAACAATACCCGCTTTCTCGAGTATCCCCGTCGTGGAATAGCGGTAATTGAATATATAAGAGGAATTATGTTTCTTCGTCAACGGGCCTTCCGAGGCAAAGTCCATACCGAGCAATCCGATTTGTATCGTGTTCTCCACTCGACGGTTATTCCCGTTTCTCAATTTCATGTCGAAAACACCGGACACGGCATTACTAAATTCGGCGGGAAAAGCCCCGGAAAAGAAATCCGAATTTCCCAACACGTGACTGCTTAACCCCGAAAGAATACCTCCCCCGAGAATTGATAAATCGGCAAAATGATTCGGGTTCGGTATCTCCACGTCCTCCAATCTCCATTGCAACAAGTGAGGAGCATTCCCGTGAATGGAAATCCCGTTCGTTGACATGGCAGGTGATACCCCGGCAAAAGAACTGACCAGCCGCGCGGGATCGTCCATTCCCCCCGCGTATCGGCTTGCCTCTTCCACGCTCAGCATCCTCGCTCCCGTCGTTGCCATTTTATTTAACGGTTGCTCTTTATTCAGACTCGGACGTACCGTGACTTCGTCCAGTTCCCGTATAGCCTCTTTCAACGGAATGTTCAGAAACACTTCTTTAGAGGAAGTGACAAGTATTTCTTTAAAAATAGCGGATTCATATCCCACGAACGATGCCTGTATATCGTGACGCCCGACAGGTACATTTTTTATAATAAAATGTCCCGAACTATCCGTGATCGCTCCCGTTCCCGTTCTTCCTAGCAGAGCAACCGAAGCGTAAGCAATCGGATAACCCGAAGCTACGTCTACCACGGTTCCCCGTATCGACCGCGTCAAGACTTTTCGATTGTCTTGCCCGTTGAGCATCACCGGTGTTACCGCGAATAAAAAGAGTATGACTAATTTTGAAACTCGTGTAATAACTTCTGTCTTTTCCATAATCGGTTTTAATTAATTATGCTCCAAAAATAGATACAAGACAGAAGTCTTTCCGGAAGAATATACAAAGTACCCCGGTTTGTATACCAAACCGGGGTACTTTGTATAGATTCTGAAATTTGTTATTTAAAGATACGAACCCTTTCTTCCAACGGATTAAACTCTTTTTTCCCGGGTTCTTGCAACGGAATACCGAAAGGCATCTGTGCAACTAATTCCCAATTCTCGGGTAGTCCCCATTCCGCGATAACGGCTTCATCAATTAAAGGATTGTAATGTTGCAACGAAGCACCGAAGCCGGCATCCTCCAACATTGTCCAAATAGCTAACTGATGCATGGCAGAAGTATGTTGCGACCATATAGGGAATTTTTCATGGTAGGTCGGGAATGCTTTTTGTAATCCCTCGACCACGGTACGGTCTTCAAAGAAGAGCACGGAACCATACCCCGCAGCAAATAATGTATCTACTTTCTTCTCGGTTGCCTTAAATGCTTCTTCTGAAACGATTTTACGCAATGTATCTTTCACGATATTCCATAATTTCAGGTGCTGTTCTCCTAATAATAAAACAACTCGTGTTGTTTGGGAGTTAAACGCGGAAGGGATATTCTTCACGGCAAACTTTACAATATCTTCTATCTCGCTATCAGTAATTAATGATTTATTTGTAATAGCGTAATAACTTCTTCTATGTGCTAAAGCTTCTTTTAATGTACTCATATCTCTTTCTTTTATTTTTTTACAAGATACGATTATTTTTCAAAAAAGTTAAGCCTTTCATGGTTTATCTTTTATCTGAAGTAAACGGACATAAAAATTGCCCAAGTATATTCATCACGTATACTTGGGCAAACACCAACTACTTGGATAGATAGTCGGAACTTAGAGAAGACTATATGCACAAGTCACTCCTGCCATAACAATAGCGACCATACTCATCAATTTTATCAAAATATTCAAACTCGGTCCGGAAGTATCCTTAAACGGATCACCCACGGTATCTCCGATCACGGTAGCCTTGTGGTTATCGGAACCTTTACCCCCTAGATTGCCTTCTTCAATATACTTTTTAGCGTTATCCCATGCACCACCGGAGTTTGCCATGAAGATTGCCATTAAAACACCGGTTACAAGAGCACCGGCAAGCAGTCCGCCAAGTGCAGAAGAACCAAGAATGACTCCACATAAAAGAGGAGCAGCGACTGCCATCAGACCTGGAAGCATCATTTCTTTTAAGGCAGCCTGAGTAGAAATTTCCACACAGGAAGAATAATCCGGTTTGCCTTTTCCTTCCATGATACCAGGAATGGTTTTAAACTGACGGCGAACTTCTTCAATCATTTTATTTGCTGCTTTGGAAACAGAATCCATAGTCATAGCAGAGAATAAAAATGGAAGCATACCTCCAAGGAAGAGTCCGATGATAACCTGTGGATTTAAGATATCAATGGATTCCAGTCCGACAGCCTCTGAATAAGAAACGAATAAGGCAAGGGCAGTCAGGGCAGCAGAGCCGATAGCGAATCCTTTTCCCATAGCTGCGGTTGTATTTCCGACAGAGTCAAGTTTGTCTGTAATATTACGAACGGAATCTTCTAATCCGGACATTTCTGCGATACCACCGGCATTATCAGCGATTGGACCATAAGCGTCAATTGCGATTGTGATTCCGGCTGTGGAAAGCATACCGACTGCGGAAAGAGCAATTCCGTACAGTCCACAGAAATGATAGGAACATAAAATACCAATTGCGATAAAAAACAGTGGAAGCATAGTGGAACGCATACCAACAGAAAGACCACTGATGATTGTGGTAGCAGAACCGGTTTCTGACTGGGCTGCAATTCTCTGAACCGGTTTATAATCGCCGGAAGTATAATATTCTGTCATAATACCGATTAACAGTCCGACAATCAGACCACTGATGATAGCGAGTGCTGCTTTCATATCACCGAAGAATACTTTACTTAGTACAAGAGAAAGAACTAATACGACGGCACTGGAACCATAAGTTCCGGCTTTTAATGCTTTTCCAGGGTCTGCATTTTTGCTGGCTTTTACAAAGAAAGTACCGGCGATCGATGCAAGGATTCCAAATGCGGCAAGTGCAAGCGGGAATACGGCACCCGGTTCTTTGAAGTAGATGACACCAAGAGTAATCGCAGATACAAGAGAGCCGACATAAGATTCAAAAAGGTCAGCCCCCATACCGGCAACGTCACCGACGTTATCACCAACATTATCAGCGATAACAGCAGGGTTACGAGGGTCATCTTCCGGAATACCGGCTTCTACTTTACCAACAAGGTCAGCTCCAACATCGGCAGCTTTGGTGTAAATTCCTCCACCTACACGGGCAAATAAAGCAATGGAAGAAGCGCCAAGACCAAAACCGGAAATGACACCGGTATCTTTTGTAATTAAGTAGACAATGCTGACACCAATCAGACCGAGTCCGGTCACGCACATTCCCATAACAGAACCACCGGAAAATGCGATGGATAATGCTTTTGGCATACCGGATTCTTTTGCGGCTCCGGCAGTGCGGACGTTTGCTTTTGTGGCAACCTGCATGCCGAAATAACCGGCAGCAGAAGAGAACAGTGCACCTAAAAGAAAGGCACAGGCAGTACTCCAGCTTTTTAAAGCAAAGCCTAAAATGAAGAATAAAAGTGCAACGAAGATAATGAGAATACGGTACTCTGCCATTAAAAAGGCCTGTGCGCCTTCATGAATGTAAGAAGCAATTTCCTGCATTCTCTGATTTCCTGCATCCTGCTTTTTGATGTTGTTTGAGAGTGTAAAAGCAAAAAGCAATGCCCAATACAAATTGACTGATTCCCTGCCCGACAAATTCTGCCG
>OGKG01001161.1_pt1 | contig 32475 bp, 36 predicted proteins | sample 1572201 | NCBI WGS metagenome assembly OGKG01 (sample SAMEA2582146, study PRJEB24529) | metagenome | biome: Human gut stool | place: China | collected 2011 | reverse complement strand
AGTTATTCCGTCAAGAGCCTTGACTGCATTATCCAGATCCATGATTACCCTGGATTCAGCTAATATTCTGGACGATCATATTTATCGTGGATGTGTATTAAAATCCGAAACTATAAAAACTTCTTGTAACATCAATATCACTAACATATCGGATGTCCAACTACTTACAACAATTACAGAAATGGTATTTGGTCAAACCAATATGAATAACAGGGATAAAAAACTGAGTCGGGAATATACAGAAAAAATACGTTCCATCATGCTCGAATATATCAATCAAAAAACATTGACTGATAACCAATTCAAAGTATAATACAGCCAGCAAGCCTCTGGAATATAAGAGCGCTGCTATGAATTGGAGCGGACATTATGACGCAAAAATCCGGTCAGGGCGAACACTTCTTTTTGTGTCCGATCTGACCGGATTCTTTGTGTTATAATGTTCCGATACACTTCATACGAGCCTTATATCCAGAGGCTTGCTGGCTGTGTAATCGAACTTTCTATCCAAGGGGCTGATGCCTCGTGGATAATGTTGTACAAGAGATTACTCCTCGAACGGGATAACTGCTCCATCATATTTCTCGTTGATGAAGTTCTTGATCTCATCAGATTTGAGTACATCTACCAGTGCTTTCACACCTTCGTTATCCTCATTTCCTTCTTTTACAACAACTACATTTACATAAGTTTTAGCTGCTTCAGAATCAGATTTCTCATATGCAAGGGAATCTTTTGCTACAGAGAAACCTGCCTGCAGTGCATAGTTACCATTTAATACAACGTAAGCAACTTCATCAGCTACTCTTGCTACAGACTCTGCTGCCAGCTCTTCAATCTTTACGTTGTGCGGATTCTCAGCAATATCATTTACAGTTGCAGTCAGACCAGCACCATCTTTCAGAGTGATGATTCCATTATCCTGCAGAAGAAGCAGTGCACGTGCCTCGTTGGTAGTGTCGTTCGGTACTGCAATGGTATCTCCATCAGCAATTTCATCAAGGCTTGCTTTGGTTCCCGGATAGATTCCGAACGGCTCATAGTGGATCTTACCAACCTCTACCAGGTGAGTTCCTTTCTCCTCGTTGAAGCTGTCAAGATACGGTACATGCTGGAAGTAGTTTGCATCCATCTCGCCACTCTCTACAACCTCATTGGGAAGTACATAATCATCGAACTCGGTAACTTCAAGATCCCATCCCTGCTCAGCCAGGATCGGTTTTGCTGCTGCCAGGATCTCTGCGTGCGGTGTTGCAGAAGCTGCTACAGTAATGGTTCCTTTGGTCTCAGTTGCTGCTGCATCGGTCTCTTCAGCATCTGCTGCGGTATCCTCTGCTGCGTCTTCTGTGGTCTCTTCTGTTGCAGTTGTGTCTGCTGCTTCCTCAGTCTTGCTTCCGCAGCCAGTCAGTACTCCGACTGTCAGTACACCTGCTAAAATGCTTGCTAATACTCTTTTTTTCATAATAAGGTTCCTCTCTTCCTTTTTATTATGAATTGCAAAATGCAATTACATACGTTTGATTAGTTTTATGATACCTTTTGCCTCTGATATCATATTTACTTTCTGTGGTCAAATTTGTTTGCCAGCATCATTCCGATAGTCTGGAATATCTGGAACAGAACGACCAACAATACAACCGTGACGATCATGATATCCGTCTGCCATCTGGTGTATCCATACCGGATCGCGATAGCTCCCAGTCCGCCGCCTCCAACGGCACCAGACATGGCAGAATATCCAAGAATGGTTCCCAGAGAAATAGTTGCTCCCACCAGGAGAGATGTTCTGGCTTCTACCAAGAGCACTTTGGTAATAATTCTAAAATCTGATGCTCCCATAGCTCTTGCCGCCTCGATCACTCCGGCATCCACTTCTTTCAGGGAAGACTCAACCATTCGCGCAATGTAAGGTGCTGCTGCCACAACCAGTGGAACGATTGTTGCGGTAGAACCATAACTTTTTCCAACTAACAATCTGGTAAATGGAATCAGCAGTACAAGCAAAATAATAAATGGAATACTTCTTACAATATTGACGATCACATCCAGGATCTTGTATACCAATGCATTGGGTCTGATTCCGTCCTTATCTGTTACTGTAAGGACAATTCCCATAGGAAGTCCTATAATATATCCGGCAATGGTGGAAACCAAGGTCATATAAAGGGTCTCTCCGATGCCGGCAATGATCATATTCGTTACTTCACTACTCCACATCGTCAGTCACCTCCTCAACTGCCAGTCCATGTTCTGTCAGATACTGTTCCATATCTACCTGCAGATGTCTGTCATCCGGCAGGCCTAAGATCATCTCGCCTTTCGCCACTCCGCCAACATTTTTCGTATCTGCTCTCCAGATATTAACCGGAGTTCCAAATTTCAGGATCATGTTTGCAATGACTGGTTCAAATGCAGACTGTCCGGAAAATACAATACGTAACTTTCGGTCTCCCTGGATCCGATCCATCAGAGCCGCTGTTCTTCCTTCTCTGCGAATACCAGTCTCCGGTGAATCTTTCAGTATCAGCTCTCTAGCCGCTCTTGACTTCGGATGACTGAAAATATCCTCTACCAATCCATTTTCTACCAATGCGCCTCGCTCGATGATCGCCACACGGTTACAAATCTCACGGATTACTGACATCTGATGCGTAATGATCACAATGGTGATTCCAAATTCTTCATTGATGTGCTTCAGAAGTTCCAGAATCGATGCAGTAGTCTGCGGATCCAATGCACTGGTTGCCTCATCACAGAGCAGGATCTTCGGATTGGATGCCAACGCTCTTGCAATGGCAACCCTCTGTTTCTGTCCACCGGACAGCTGTGCCGGATATGCTTTTTCCTTATCCTCAAGACCTACTGTTTTCAAAAGCTCTCTGGCCTTTTCCTTCGCTTCCTTCTTGCCAACTCCCTGGATCTGAAGTGGGAAACAGATATTGTCGATCACATTTTTCTGCATCAGCAGATTGAAATGCTGGAAAATCATGGCAATATCACTGCGCTGCTTTCTCAGTTCCTTCTCACTCAGATTTCCAAGATCTTTTCCTTCAATCAATACCTGACCTTCTGTTGGTCGCTCCAGATAATTCAGGCATCGTACCAGTGTACTTTTTCCTGCTCCTGACATTCCGATGATTCCGTAGATGTCTCCCGCTTCAATCGTAAGGTTGATATCCTTCAGTGCTTCTACATGAAGTCCTTTTTGCTCGAATGTCTTTGTCAGGTGTTTTACTTCTATTTCAGACATAACGTTTCCTTTCCCTTTTTATTGCAAAAAAATAACAGGCACCATCGCGAAGATGATTCCTGTCGATTTTTCTTTTATCAAAAAATCAAACCGAAGCATCTGACGCATCACACATAATCTCTGTTCTCATACCCATAGACATACACATGCCTTTCATCATGCCGCTGCACATCCCTGAGGTATTCATGAAAAATGTTGTTGTCATCATCGTCCGGTTCTCCTTTCTGTTGTATTTGGATCTCTCCTGTTCACAATGGCTATTATAACAAGATCAGAAAAAAAGTGTTAATACACGTAACCTTGAGTCCGTTATAGGTATAACCTATAACTAATCTATAGGATTTACATGGCCTTTTCCTTGTATTTCTTCAGTTCTTTCACATAGATTTCCCCAATGTGGCTGATCTTTGCACCCTTCCTCTTCAGATAACCAATCTTCATCTTCTCTGTCTCTTTCAATGGGATTGCCACATACTCATCCCCATTAAGGTCCTCACAGATGATACCTGAGCACAACGTGTAAGCATTGAGTCCCCTCATGAGATTTAGCAGAGTGGCCCGGTCATTCGCCTTGATCAATCGACGGTACTCGTAGGTACTTTTCATCTCCTCTGCCAGATACAGCGAACTGTTCTTTCCCTGATCAAAGGACAGACATGGATACTCATCCAACTCCTCCATAGAGATCACATCCTGCTTTGCCAGTGGATGCCCTGCCCACAAATATACAAACGTATTACACTGAAACAGTTCCACAAATTCAAGACCATTCTCCTTGAACATCTTGTTCAGAACCTGCTCATTAAAATCATTTTCACAAAGCACACCGATCTCACTTTTAAAATCCTTCACGTTCTCGATCACGCTGGCTGTGGTTGTCTCATGCACTGCAAACTCATACTGCTCCATGCCAAACTGCTTCACTGTCTCCACAAAGGCTTTCACTGCAAAAGTATAATGCTGAGTGGAAACACTGAATTTCTCACGGGTCTTCTTGTCAATGTATTTGGATTCCAACAATCCAAACTGCTCCGTCACCTGACCGGCATAGCTTAAAAATTCTTCTCCCTCCGGTGTAATGACAATTCCACGGTTGGATCGCAGAAAAATGTCAAACCCCACCTCCGACTCCAGTTCACGGATCGTCTCCGACAGACTGGGCTGGGAAATAAATAACTGCTTCGCCGCCTCATTGATAGAACCGCTGCGGGCGATCGTCAGGGCGTATTTTAACTGTTGAAGCGTCATGGTTGTCTCTCCTTATCTTTTCAATTCTTTCAGGATCTGCTTCTGCTCATCTGTGATCCGATAACTTTCTCTCGCCTTCTGGATCGTCTTATTATGCACCCAGACAGAAAGTCTGTCTTCCTGAATATAAGGAAATGCAGCATCCCACTGTTTGGCAAGTGCCGTAGCAAAAAACCAGGCAATCATCATATTTACATAGTATTCCTCCGACTGCACCTGCGCCGGAATCTCCAGATACTCCGACCGGAAATCCTCATCCAGATAAAAGCTCATCAGCATTTCCATACCAAACCTGCAGGTATACGTATGTTCCGATGCTGACCAGCCCCGTATCTTTTCAATCAACTCCGATCTATGCCGCTTGAACACTTTCGGTGACATGATATCGCACACTGCCCAGTTGTCTATATATGGAAGGAACCGCTCCGTCTCTCTGATACATTGATCGTAATCCTTGATCTCCGAGATCAGAATCGCATGTAAAATATCTTCATCATAGTATGTATGGGGAAGCTCTTCCAGAAATGCCTGCACCGCCTCCGGCTCCTCCTTCGTCAGCTGCTTTGCCAGTTTTCTCATGACCGGAATACGAACTCCTATGATCCGTTCCTTCGCTATCGTTGGCAGTAGTCTGCTCTGAAATTCTCCATAAGGCTTATCCTGCAGTGCAAATATCTGTTGCTGTATCATATATGCACTCCTAATATTTCCAATGTTTTCTGATCCATCTTTCCATCAAAATACTTGTCCAATACCTGCTGGAAAATCTTTACGCTTGGCACCGCTTGGGAAAATAATGTCATAGAAGATCTTAATTTCAAATCATCAGGATATCCCATCACATCTTCTGCATCATTCGCAGAAAGCCCAAGCAAAACACCACAGATCTCGATCATATGCGCTCCCAGCATCGGATGCTGCATATAAGCCCTCGCTTCCTCCAGATCCGCAATCGCATAAAATCTGGAAGTACTGCTGAGTCCCAGTCCCACAATCTGCGGAAATATGTACCACATCCAATGGCTTTGCTTTCGTCCCTCACGGATCTCTTCCAAAGCTCTGCTGTATGACCGGTCATGCGCCTCCACAAAACGGCTAAGATCTGCTTCTATTCCTCTGGAATCTCTCATGACATATCCCCCTCTCTATTTTCTCATCAATCTCCAGCAACCCCGTCTGCCATCAAATCAGACTGTACTGCATCCACTCATAATGCAGCTTCGATCCTTCCACAATCTCCGGCGGAAGAAGCTCACGTGCAACAGTCTTCAGTTCCTCCTCCGGCATGTCAATGCGCTGTAATAACGCATAGTCTCCGTCAATTCTTTCTACAATGTAGTCACAGGTTAGCATAGATAGATTCCTTTCTATTGTTTATTCTATTTTTAGCAAAACTCAAATACATATAGTTCTATTATATCGTGTCTGGTTTTGACTTAAATTCTCACTCCCACATGGGGAGTGTTTGGACTAGTTACGGTACAATCACCATATCTATCTTCCATGTTTCAATCATCGTTTCCTTATATAGAAACGTCACCAAAAACATAAATTTACACTTATGTCTCTGTAAATAGCATTATACAGTATTTATGATTCACTTTACAATCAAGATTTTGTACAAATCGTCTCTTACCCACCTATCCAAAATATGCTATACTTGCCTCTGTTACAACACAACAAATCAAGAGAAATGAGGTGTACACCTATGTCTGATACAACAACTGTTCACGATCAGTATTATGAGATGGCAAATGCACCAGTCAACCGAATCATTCCGAAGCTGGCTGTGCCAACCATTATCAGCATGCTGGTCACATCTATTTATAATATGGCTGATACCTTTTTTGTAAGTCAGCTTGGTACCAGTGCTTCTGGTGCCATCGGCATCGTATTTTCTGCCATGGCGATCATACAGGCACTGTCCTTCATGGTCGGTATGGGAAGCGGCAATTACATTGCACGTTCCATCGGCGCCGGAAAGCGGCAGCTTGCCGAACAGGTGGCTTCTGTTGCATTTTTTACGGGATTGATCATCGGACTGCTGATTGCAGTTCTGGGAAATCTGAGTCTTAGAAATATAGTATTTTTCCTTGGTGCCACAGAGACCATTGCTCCTTTTGCCCAGGACTATGCACGTTATATTTTCCTGGCTGCACCATTTATGGTCACTTCATTTATTATGAATAATCTGCTTCGGTTTCAAGGAAAAGCTCTGTTTGCCATGGTCGGTATCACTACCGGAGGAATCCTGAATATGATCCTGGATCCTATCTTTATCTTCAGTCTTGGACTTGGAACTTCCGGTGCAGCATTGGCGACTGCTCTGTCGCAGGTGATCAGTTTCTGCATTCTACTTTTTATGTGCAATACAAAAAAGGAATGTATCACGATCCATCCGAAGAATTTTCGTCCAACCTTAAGTATCTACAAAAATGTGATCTACGGCGGTATTCCATCCCTTGGCCGTCAGGGGATCGCCAGCGTTGCAACCATCATCATGAATGTAATGGCTCATCCTTACGGAGACGCAGCAATCGCTGCCATGTCCATCGTCAGTCGTTTTATGATGTTCATCAACTCCGCCATCATTGGATTCGGTCAGGGATTTCAGCCTGTCTGCAGCTATTGCTTTGGTGCGAAGATGTATGGCCGCGTCAAAGAAGCCTGCTGGTTCTGTATCAAAGTCAGCACAGCAATCCTGCTGGTTTTCTGCGTTACTGGTTTTGTTTCCTCCGGACACATCATAGAACTGTTCCGAAAAGGCGATCCTGATGTCATCCGCATCGGTACATTGGCTTTGAGATTGCAGCTTGTGACACTTCCATTACAGGGTGTGATCATTATGGGAAATATGATGCCCCAGTCGATCGGCTACGGCATCCGTGCCACACTGGTCTCCATCGGCCGTCAGGGACTCTTCCTGATCCCGGCACTGCTGATCCTGACACCAATCCTCGGTCTTCTGGGAATCCAGATCTCCCAGCCCATCGCCGACCTCTGCACCTTCTTCCTTGCAGCCTTCGTCATGAACGGAATCTTCAAAGAAATGGATGCCGCCAAATAAAACCCAAGGAGTGCATACATATAAGCCTTATATGTATGCGCTTCCTGGGCTATTCACCGACTGCATATCTTCATGTGCTCCCTGGGCTTCTCAAAATTTAATTCCTTTAATGCATTCCAATATCATCTTTTTGTTCTTCTCATGAAGATACGTTTCGTTTAACTTACTTTTTCGATACTGCAGATATGTATTTTCTGTACACCTAATCAGCAACTTTGTAAAATACTGTTCCCAGCTAAAATAATCTTTGCTGTCAATATACTGTTCCGGCTCCAGCAAAATCGTCCGTATTTCCTTTTCATCCACAATACCTGACTGCAATATAATCCATTCAAATGATTCAGGCAAATACAATTTCACATTTGATTTCACTTTCACTTGTTTATACAATCTGTTCATTTCAGGACCTATGGCTGCTCCATCTGCAATGACACATGTTTCTTCCTTACCTGTCTTTTTTATCAAATCAAAAAGATTTGATTTTCCACCTGCGCTTTCACATTCTATTCCATACTCTTTGCCGATTGCTTCAAAAAACTGATAGCCTGAATTAGAATCTTCTACGAGCAATTTCTCCGGTTCTGACTGGCAGGGCAGCATTTCCGAATAAATCTGATACATCTGCTGATACACTTTTTTTGTATTCTGATATTTTCCAGATGCATGTAATCCATAGATTTCTTCCACACTATATGGCAGATTATATAGATTCTCCCTTGTAATCAGCACAAAATAATTGTCCGAATTGCGAACCTCTGCAGCAAATTCCTCTGTATTGATAAATGCATTCTCTTCGTCTGTAAAAATAATATTTCCATGCATATTCTGCAAAAGAAGCTTCCAGTTCGCACCCTCCAATACTCTGCATGGAACTTCACAGACCACGTCAACTCCACTGGATCTGCCAAGATTTTCAGCCTGGCGCAGCATATTGATTAATGTTGTCTTTCCTGTTGCACTGTCTCCTTGAATAATTGTAATATTTCGCCTTATCTCAAACTCATAATGCAGTCTGTTATTCTGTACGACAACTCTGTATTTTCCCTTCATCAGACCTCACCTAAACAAATTTCCCTGCAATCCCAATGAACTCCTGCATATTATGAACCATATCTCCGGTATTCAATATCTTCGCTTCCATAGGTTCCTCGCCAAAATCCATAATATGCCGCAGATTAATTGTCAGATTCTTCATCCGACTGATCTTCAAAATCCATTTTGCACAATTATCACCACATGCAGAAGCATTAAAAATCTGTTCTTTATCATCCAAAGCCATCAATATCAGTGTTTTCACACCACCAGATAATTCCTTTGGCGATATCGGCCCCAATACTGGACTCTCAATCAGATGCGCTCCAATCACTTCTGACCGGTCCACATCCCTAATCATCTCTCTCGACAGTTCATCCGTGATCCATTCATCTTCATATGTATTGTCAAAGTATACCGGTGGATAATAAATCGCCTTATCCATCTTTCCCAGATAAATACTCAGCATAACTGCCCTCCCATTCAAATACTATCCCCATTATAGATGAAGCCTATACCCACGTCAAATGCTAATTCTGAAGTATACGCACATGCCCCTGTAAAGCTCAAAGCACTCATAATATATACAACCTCTAAGAAGCCCGAGAAGCACATACATATACAACCTCGAAAAAGCCCAGGAGCACACCTACATATGTAACCTCGAAGAAGCCCAGGGAGTGCTTACATATAAGAGTGCTGCTATGAATTGGAGCGGACATAGGCAGCAAAAAGTCCTCACAAGGAGAATATCTGCTAAGATATACTCATTGTGAGGACTCTTTTGTTGACTATGCTCCGATACACTTCATACGAGCCTTATATGTATGCGCTTCCTGGGCTTCTCAAAGATTACATATCTTCATGTGCTCCCAGGCTTCTCACCTATTCAATCTGCTCCGCAAACATGAGGCAGAAACTGATAAGCAGCAGGATGCAAGATCCCCAGATCACCGGCACGCCATAATGAATGGAGAGATTTCCACCAATTCCGGCACCAACAGCAAAGAGGAAGATCACACCAAAATAATGTCCCACCTGCTCCAGCTGCTGCTTTTTATGATTCCTCATGAAAGCGGATAATGCTGCCATTCCGCTTCTCAGATTGCCAATACACATGGTGCTTGCATAGGCATATCCATCCACTTTACGAAATGCCTGTACCTGCATGGCACATGCAAAGGATACCAGTGCAGTTGCTCCCATGTTCATCTCTGCCGGCATGAATCCTACAACAAACAGGATCAGGATCTCCATCAGCAAGATGCTCTGTCTCCAATGGAGTTTTTTTGCATAACGGAACCGTTCTGCGATTCTCTCAGCTACCAGTACACCTCCTGCAAAAGCCAGAAGGGGCACCAGATATCGAAGTCCCTTCTGCCAGTTTCCAGTCATCAGGTTCTGACTCATAAGGACTACGTTTCCAGTCTGTGCATTGGAAAATACTTCATTTCTGGTGTTATAGGTATATGCATCCTGAAAACCGCCAGATAATGCCAGAAATGCATTATTGATAAATGCCTCTGACATCTGCTGCTTTTTTGATAACTTGTAAAAACTTTTCATGATGATTAATTTTGATGCTCCTTTAGATACGCTTTTCTTCCATCATCATAAAGGTTATTACCCTCACTGTCAATAATAACTACTAACGGCATATCTTCTACGTACAATTTTCTGAGTGCTTCTGCACCCAGATCCTCATATGCGATCAGTTCACATTTCTTGATACATTTTGCAAGCAGTGCTCCTGCTCCGCCGATCGCTCCGAAGTACACACCACTGTATTTTTTCATAGCATCCACTACTTCCGGAAGTCTTGCTCCTTTTCCGATCATACCACGGGCACCTACAGACATCATGGTTGGTGCATACGCATCCATACGTCCGCTGGTGGTCGGTCCTGCACTTCCGATGACCTGTCCTGGTTTTGCCGGTGTCGGTCCTACATAATAAATCGTTGCATCCGCAGGATCAAAAGGAAGCTTCTCGCCTCTTGCCAATGCTTCACACATTCTCTTATGTCCAGCATCACGGGACGTATAGATGGTGCCGGTCAGGAGAACACTGTCCCCTGCATGCAGAGTCTTTGCCAGTTCTTCGGTCAATGGTAATGTAATCTTTCTTGCTGCCATCTAAATCACCTCCGTCTTATGGCGTGTCACATGACAGTTGATATTGACTGCACAAGGCATGCCTGCAATATGGGTCGGTAAAGTCTCGATATTCAGTCCGATTGCTGTGGTCTTTCCTCCAAATCCCTGCGGTCCGATACCAAGCTTATTGATCTTCTCCAGCATCTCTTTTTCCAGATCTGCATAGAACGGATCCGGATTTTCGGAATCCAGCGGACGCATCAAAGCTTTCTTAGCCAGCAGCGCACATTTATCAAAGGTTCCTCCAATGCCAACGCCAACCACCATAGGCGGGCAGGGATTCGGGCCTGCGGTCTCTACGACTTCCAGGATAAAGTCCTTGATTCCCTGAAGTCCTGCTGAAGGCTTGAACATACGGATCATGCTCATATTTTCGCTGCCAAAGCCTTTCGGTCCTACAGTCACTTTGATCTTGTCACCAGGCACGATCTCTGTATAGAGCATTGCCGGAGTATTATCCCCTGTATTGCCTCTGCGAACTGGATCTTTCACTACAGATTTTCGTAAATATCCTTTATCATAACCTCTGCGTACACCTTCATCAATTGCTTCTGCAAGATCTCCGCCTGTCAGATGTACATCCTGTCCGATCTCCAGGAACACACAGGCCATACCTGTATCCTGACAGATCGGTACATTCTCTGCATCCGCAATTTTATAATTTTCAATGATATTATCGAGTACCCCCTGGGCGATCTCCCCATCCTCGCAGGCACGGCAATGCTCAATAGCACATTTCACATCGGACGGAAGATGCTCATTTGCCTCGATGCACAGTCTCTCGACCACATCCGTGAGCTGACTGACATTTACTTCACGTATCATGATAAACCTCCTCTTATGGAACTTTTTGTCTATTGTAACACGGACAGACATAGGGTGCAAAATCTTCCTGTGTCTGTCCGTCCAGTTTTATCAATTATCGCTGCTCATGTCTTGCATAATTCGGCAGAAGCATCGGCGACATTTTTCCTGTATGAATATCTGCTTGCTCCAGTTCATCTTCATAATGATAAATATGATCCAGATTCAGCTTGCCAAGCTCAACATCCTTGCATTTTGCTGCAGCCTTTTTGCCGGCATTACGTCCAAATACGATCACATCCAGCAGAGAATTACCCATCAGCCGGTTGGTTCCATGGATTCCGCCTGCTGCTTCTCCTGCAACTAAGAGGTTCGGGATCTCTTTTGTAAATCCATCTCCATTGATCTCAAGTCCTCCATTCTGGTAGTGAAGGGTCGGATAGATCACGATCGGAACTTTTCTCATGTCAATGCCATAGTTCATGTACATACGGAACATTGCCGGAATCCGTTTTTCAATGGTTCCTTCGCCTCCGAGGATCTCGATCATCGGAGTATCCAGCCATACACCTTTGAGTCCGCCCGGAACTTCTACACCGCGGCCTTCTCTGCACTCACGGATGACGCCGGAAGCGTTGACATCACGGGTCTCCAGCGGATGAATATAAGCTTCACCCTCAGCATTGACCAGCTGAGCACCGACAGAACGTACTTTTTCTGTTACCAGCGCACCAAGGATCTGAGAAGGATATACAGCTCCTGTCGGGTGATACTGGATGGAATCCTGATACAGCAGTGCTGCGCCGGCACGGTATCCTAACACAAGACCATCTGCTGTTGCTCCATAGTGGTTAGAGGTCGGGAATCCCTGGTAATGCATTCTTCCTGCACCGCCGGTTGCGATCACGACTGTTTTGGCTCTTGCCACCATATAATCTCCTGTCTCCATATTCTGGAGAACGGCTCCTGCAACCTGACCTTTTTCATCTTTCAGAAGCTCTACAGCAGAGGTGAACTCAACCACCGGAATTCCCAGATTCAGAACTTCATCCCTGATGGTACGCATGATCTCAGATCCAGAATAATCCTTTGCTGCGTGCATTCTCTTTCTGGAAGTTCCGCCACCGTGAGTGGTGATCATGGTTCCATCTGTCTCTTTATCAAACTCAACACCCAGTTCATTGAGCCATTTGATCGCATCCGGGGCTTCCATAACCAGTCTCTTTACCAGCTCTGGTTTTGCAGCGAAATGTCCGCCGCCGAAGCAATCCAGATAGTGCTGTACTGGAGAATCATTCTCCTTATCTGCTGCCTGGATTCCTCCCTCTGCCATCATTGTATTGGCATCACCGATTCTAAGCTTGGTTACGATCATAACGTCTGCTCCGGCGTTGTGCGCCTCAATGGCACAGGAAGAACCTGCTCCGCCGCCGCCGATCACAAGCACATCCACATCATAATCAATTTTTGTAAGGTCGATCTTCTCATGGAGCAGACGGCTGGTGGAATGCAGCATCTCTGCCAGCTCCAGCGGTGCCTTCTGTCCTTTGTTCGGTCCCACCTTGATCTGGGCAAATGCATCTGGATTATAATCCGGATGGAACTCTTTCAGAAGAGCATCCTTTTCATCTGCGGTCAGACGTCTGGGCTCTGTTGCCATACGCTCTGCTCTTGTAGCTTCTACCTTTTTGACCGACTCCATCATATTTTCTGGATATGGTGCATACATTTTTCATGCCCTCCCTATTTCTCAATCTCTCTGTTGTTATAAAGCTCCTGCATCTCCGTGATCGGCTTGTGCATGATCTGCTCGATCAGATCATCATAAGCACCTTCATGGATCTCTTCCACACGTTTTGTCAGATGCTTTGCTTCCGGAGCAATGTATTTACCAGTCAGACGTCTTGCCAGCAGTCCTACCATCGAATGAGAGATCTCTGCCGGACAACGAACAGAACAGCATCCGCAGCTTACGCAGTCAAAGGACTCTTCTGCACATTTCTCCAGTTCTCCTCTCTGTGCATAAGCAATATACTGCATGACATTAAGACTCTGGGTACAGGCTTTGGTACAGGCATTACAGCCAATACAGCTGTAGATCTCCGGATAAAGTTCCATCATCACCTGCTGCCCCGGCTTCAGATCATTGATATCATAGGTCCGCTTATCTGTCGGGAAGAACGGAATGCTTGCCACATACATGCCTTCCTGTACCTGGGTCTGACAGGCCAGGCAGGTCTTCAGCTCATTCTTTCCCTTGATTCTGTAAATGGTTGCACAGGCACCACAGAAACCGTGACGGCAGCCACATCCTCTCTTTAATGTATATCCGGCATATTCCATAGCAGTCATGATGGTCAGATCTGCAGGAACACTGTATTTCTTACCGAAGAAATAGACATTTACCATATTTTCCATTTTCGTCATCCTTTCTCTAGTACTCCGCAGGCATCTCATCCAACTCATCACAACGGAATACCGGGCCGTCTTTGCACACATATTTGGTTCCAATATTGCAGCGTCCACATTTCCCAACACCGCACTTCATACGAAGCTCCAATGTGGTATAGACCTGATCTCTTGAAAATCCAAGTTCTTCCAGACCTGCAAGTACAAACTTGATCATAATAGGCGGTCCACATACCAGAGCGGTCTTATCCGTGTCAAATCCAATCTCTTTTAAATAGGTCGGAACAAATCCCACATGACCGTCCCAGCCTTCCTGTTCCCGGTCAATAGTCAGATATACATTGACATTTTCTGCCTTCATCCAGACTTCCTGGATCTCTTTTAACTGTACCAGATCATCTGCGGAACGGGATCCATATAAAATATCAACGGTTCCGTAATCTGCCCGGTTGTCCAGCACATAATTGATTACAGAACGAAGTGGTGCAAGTCCGATACCTCCGGCGATAAACAGCAGATTTTTACCTTTCAACTTATCCTCCACCGGAAAATGGTTTCCATAGGGTCCGCGGACGGTGATCTCATCGCCTACTTCCAGGCTGTGCAGCGTCTCTGTCAGACTTCCGCATTTCTTGATACTGAACTCCTGATATTCTTTATTGGTCGGTGAAGAAGTAATAGAAAACATTCCTTCACTGACTCCCGGTACACACAGCATGGCACACTGTCCAGGCATATGTTCAAATAATTTTCCACCCTCCGGAGCATTGACCCGGAACGTCTTTACATCCGGTGTCTCCTGACGGATATCTGTGATCACTCCAACCTGAGGGATCAGCACATCTTCTGTATAGTTTTTATGACAAGTACATTCGCTCATGCCTTTTCTCCCCCTTCTTTTTCAAATGCTTTGATCACTTTTACAATATTCAGGGCAGACGGACATTTTTCCACGCAGCGGCCACAGCCAACGCAGGAATACATGCCCTTATTGTTTGCCGGGAAATACACCAGCTTGTGCATAAAACGCTGACGGAATCTCTGCATCTGGCTGGTACGGTTGTTGCCGTGTGCCATCATGGTGAAATCTGAATACATACAGGAATCCCAGCAGCGGAACCGTTTCACGCCATGTCCTGTATCATAATCTTTGATATCATAGCACTGACAGGTCGGACATACAAAAGTGCAGGTACCACAAGCCAGACAAGGTTTGTAAAGCTCCTCCCACAGCGGAGAATCGAATCTCGTCTCTGTTGCATTTCCATCCCAGCCTTCCAAAGAGAGATGGCTGTATGGAAGCTTCTCTACGATCGCACGGATCGCTGTCTGTTCTTCAGAAAGCTTCTTCTCGTCTTCTGTATCTGCATCCGTCAAAAGTCCTGACAGAATTTCCGTCAATGTCTGTCCCTTCTCAGTCAGGGCTTTCCAGTACAGTTCTTCTCCTGCAAACCAGGCTGCCACATCTGCAGCCGGTTCTGCACAGTCAATACCAAATACCTTGCAAAAACAGCTTTCCTCCGGCTCATGACAGGCAATCGCCACCATGGTTCCATGCTCTCTTCTTGCTGCATAAAAGCTGTCCACCGGATCTGCTAAAAACACCTGATCCAGCACCTTCACACCCTGTACATCACAGGCTCTCATGCCAAATACGGTAAATCTCTGCTCTTTTAACGCTTCCGGCTCGACTTTGAGCTTGCGTCCTTCCCGTTCACAAGTATAGAGATTTTCACTCTGGGGGAAGAAAACATCTTTCGGAGACTTTACGCTTTTTAATGTATCAATATCTACCTCGGCATCCTCGGACCAGGGGCCAAAATTTACTTTTTCAGCGGTTTTCACCGGCACATACAGTTCCTGCTCTGCGGCAATGGCACGGAATAATGCCGTCAGATCTTCTTTTTTAATCTTGTACATCCATTATCCCCTTTCTCCCACAATGCTGGGTTCCACATCATCAAATGTATAGTTCGTCAGCGGGCCTTTGCTGTCGGTATCTTCACCGGCCTGGTATTCGCCGTAAAACTGATCAATATCTTTGATAAATTTCCGATTGAACAGGTGCAGCGGAATTCCCTGCGGACAGACACGGCTGCACTCTCCACAATCTGTACACCGGCCTGCTACATGGAAGGCACGGATAATGTGAAACATCTTTTCTTCAAAAGAATCACTGTTTGCTTTCTGAGCACTGTCAAATTTTGTGCTGTCAAACACACATTTTCTGCAGCTGCAGGCCGGGCAGACATTTCGGCATGCATTGCAGCGGATACATTTGCTCAGTTCTTTCTGGAAAAATGCAAATCTCTCTTCCGGGCTCATGGCCTCGATCATCTCTACCTCTGCAAAACGGTCTGCATCCTTGGTCTCTCTGGACTCACCGATCAGTTCATCGTAGATCTTGTGCTCTTTTCCCTTGCACACATGACAGCGGGATAACATGGCATCCTTATATTCTACTGTTTTCTCTCCATACAGGGTTTCCACCGTCAGTGTGTCTGCCTCATTTTCAATCTGGGCACCTTTGATATCTGTGATACCCTTGATGCCTGTCTCGCGGATCTTTTCAATATCAAGCTTACCTCTGCAGCCCACACCAATAATATATGCTTTTTCACGATCTACTCTGTGTTCTTTTATCAACTGGTTAAAACTATAGGTATCGCACGGCTTCAGGCAGACCAGTGTCTTTCCATCCAGTTTAGAAGCCTCGATCATATATTTACTTAAATTCGCTCCGCAGAATCCGTCGTATACAAACTCTTTCAGACTTTCTTCGGTCTCAAAATATGCCGGTTCCGGATTCCAGGGCATATCTCCGGCTTTCCAGCCAAGCACTCTTGCCACAGTTCCATCAGCAAGCAGCTCTTTTGCCCTCTTTATCAGTTCCTGCATCGTAAATCCTCCAATCTCACATTTCTGCCAAGAGATGTGATCTTCTCTACAAATTCATTCATAGTCTGTGAGAATTTTACACCCTCTGCTGCAGATACCCATTCTACACGGGTACGGCCATTTTCCACTCCGATGAAATCCAGCATGGAAAACAGTAATGTCATACGGCGTCTTGCATAGAAGTTACCAGTTGAATAATGACAGTCTCCTGGATGACAGCCGCACAGGATCACTCCGTCTGCTCCTTTTTCGAAAGCACGGAGAATAAACATCGGATTTACACGGCAGGAACAGGGAACGCGGATGATCTTCACATCTGCCGGATAGGAAAGTCTGCTGCTTCCTGCCAGATCAGCTCCTGCATAACTGCACCAGTTACAGCAGAAAGCAACGATCTTAGGTCTGAATGTTGTTTCGTTGTTTTCTATCGACATATTGCATCTACCTCCGCGATAATCTGTCTGTTGGAGAATCCCTTCAGATCCATGGCTCCGGACGGACATGCAACCGTACATGCACCACAACCCTGACAAAGTGCTCCATTTACCACTGCCACTCTTCTGGTCTCACGGATACCATGATCGTTGACCTGATGATCCTCATAGGAAATAGCTCCATAAGGACATACATTTGCACAGGTCGAACATCCATTACACAACAGCTCATCTGACTGTGCGGTACACGGATTGGTAGTCAGCTTATCTTTTGCAAGCAATCCGATAACTTTGACTGCTGCGGCACCTGCCTGTGCAACGGTCTCAGGAATATCCTTTGGTCCCTGACATACACCGGACAGGAAGATTCCTGCAGTCGGTGACTCTACCGGACGAAGCTTTGCATGGGCTTCTGTCAGGAAATTATTGGTATCAATGCTGGCAGTCAGCATGGTTGCAATCTTTCTTACATCCGGATTAGGCTCTATGGCAGCTGCCAGGACGACCATGTCGGCTTCTTTTTTGATCTGCTTATTGTCCAGCAGGTCCACGCCCTGCACCAGAAGCTTTCCATCCGGCTGCGGGATCACTTTGCCTACCTGTCCTTTGATGTAATTCACACCATACTGCTCTACGGCTCTTCTGTAGAATTCATCAAAGTTCTTACCAGGTGTACGCACATCAATATAAAATACCGTCACATTTACATCCGGGTATTTATCACGGATCAACATAGCATGCTTGGCGGTGTACATACAACAGATCTTGGAACAGTAGCTCTTTCCTCTGTCGTCTGCACAACGGCTTCCAACACACTGGATGAATACCATCTCTTTTGGTGCTTTTCCATCGGACAGACGCTCCAGATGTCCTTTGGTCGGTCCTGCCGCATTCATAATACGCTCCAGTTCCAGAGAGGTAATGACGTCTTTACTCTGGCTGTATGCATATTCATCATAATTGTCAAGCTTGATCACATCAAAACCAGTAGCAACTACGATTGCTCCGTATTTCTGTGTAATGATCTCATCCTGCTGGTCATAGTCAATGGCTCCGGCCTGACATACTTTTGAACATACACCACATTTTCCGGTTTTAAATTTAATACAATTTTCACGATCAATAACCGGCACATTGGGAATTGCCTGTGCAAATGGAGTATAGATTGCTGTACGATTTCCCAGACCTCTGTTAAATTCACTTGGAATCTTCTTGGACGGGCATTTTTCCTGACAGACACCACAACCGGTACACTTATCCATGTCCACACTTCTTGCTTTTTTACGGATATCTACTGTAAAATCACCAACAAATCCACTGACTTTTTCTACTTCACTATATGTATAGATCGTGATCTTTTCATTGGATGCTGCATCTACCATCTTCGGAGTGAGAATACATGCAGAACAGTCCAGTGTCGGGAATGTCTTGTCAAGCTGTGACATTCTTCCTCCGATACTTGGCGTCTTCTCCACAATATCCACTTCATATCCAGCATCTGCAATATCCAGTGCTGTCTGAATACCGGCGATACCGCCTCCGATGACCAGAGCTCTCTTAGTGACCTGACTCTCTCCCGGTGTCAGTGGTGCATTCAAATTGACTTTTGCAATGGCAGCACGCGCCAGGATCACTGCCTTCTTGGTTGCCTCTTCCATATCCTTATGGATCCAGGAACAATGCTCACGGATATTGGCAATCTCTACCATATACGGGTTTAAGCCCGCCTTCTTTGCTGCATTTCTGAAGGTGGTCTCATGCATACGGGGTGAGCAGGAACAGACAACCATTCCTGTCAGATGCTTTTCTTTGATAGCTGCAGCGATCTTTGCCTGACCAGCTTCTGAGCACATATACTGATAGTCCTCTGCATGAACCACACCTGGCTCCTGCTGAACCATTTCTACTACTTTTTTCACATCTACCGTTGCAGCGATATTACTGCCGCAATGACAGACAAATACTCCGATTCTCTGCATCGGGTCACCTCCTGTATCTTCTGAACGCACTGACAAGAAGCTGCTGCGGCAGTTCTTCATCCAGCAGTTCCGGGATCTCATCTGCGGTCAGATAGTTCTGTCCACGCTGACGAATCACCAGCTGTCTTGCTGCATCGATCAGTTTTCCTGGTTTCACATCTCTCGGACAACGCTCTACACACGCGAAGCAGGAGAGACATTTCCACAGAGATTTCGATTGTACCAGTGCTTCAATATTTTCATTCTGCACATAGGAGACAAACTGATGCGGTTTGATATCCATCTCGTCAAATGCCGGACAGGACGCCGAGCATTTTCCGCATTTCATACATTTCAGCGGATTCACACCGCTGATCTCCTTGATCTTTTCAGCCTGTGAGCTTACTGTATTCATGCGTTGTCTACCTCCTCTTTCACACCAAGGGCTTCTGCCAGAAGCTCTGTGAAATAATAAATCGGAAGATCTCCTGCGGTATTTTTATTCAGGTTATACATGCAAAGGGGACAGGCGGTGATCAGCATGTCTGCTCCAAATCCTTCCGCACTTTCCACGATCTTGTTGCACATGTTCTTTGCCATACCTTTTTCTTTCAATGAAATGTAACCGCCGCAGCACTCATTCCGATATGGATAAATAACCGGCTCTGCTCCCAGTGCCCGGATAAAATCTTCCATGATCTTCGGATTTTCCGGATTGTCAAATTCCAGAACTTTTCCAGGACGGAGCAGCAGACATCCATAATAAGCACCTATTTTTTTACCTGTCAGCGGATGGGTCACTTTTTCTTTGATCGCATCGAATCCGACCCGGTCACGAAGTACTTCCAGATAGTGGAGCACATTGGTCTCTCCCTTGTAGGGCTCTTCCAGCTTCAGATAGTTGTTGGCTCTGGTCTGAATATCCTCCACATGCTTCATATCATCGTTGACTCTCTTCAACACATGATGGCAGGCGGAACAGACGGTGATCAGTTCCTGTCCTTTTTCTTTGGCAGCCTGAAGTGCACGGATGGATGCAAGCTTGGTTGCGATCTCATCGCTGCCCAGCGGATATACACCACCGCAGCACTGCCAGTCTTCGATCTCTTCCATCTCAAATCCAAGAGCCTCCGCAGAAGCTCTTGCATAAGCGTCAAGATCTCTGGCTTTGTTCTTCAGAGTACAGCCCGGATAATAACTGTATTTCATAGCCTGATGATCCTTTCTTTGTCTCGTAAAAATAATTTTACAGGTTGATCTGTGCGATCACAGATTTCAGTGCTTCTGCACTGGCCTGAAGTTGCTTTGTCTCTTCTTTGTTCATTCTCATAGGAATCTTACCGCTGATACCCTTCGGTCCAACCAGCGTCAGTGTACTTAAACATACGTCTTCCACACCATACTCGCCATGCATCATGGAAGATACCGTCACAACGGTCTCTGAAGATGCCAGCAGGGTCTTGCAGAGCTGACATACGGATCTGGATACGGCATAGAAGGTAGCTCCCTTCTTCGCGATCACGATACCGCCGGATTTCCGTACATACTCGATCATCTCGTCTTTATCGATAGGCTTTACGTCTTTGCCCATATGCTGCGCCACATTTACATACTCATCCACATGGATACCGGAAACATAGACACCTGTCCATGGAATGAAAGAAGTATCGCCATGCTCACCAAATACATAAGCATGAATATTTTTCTGTGCCACCTGAAGCTTTTCAGATAATCCGCAGCGAAGTCTTGCTGTATCCAGGATCGTACCAGAACCGATGATCTGACGCTCAGGCAGACCGGAGATCTTCGTAAATACATAAGTCATGATATCCACCGGATTACTTACGATCACATATAATGCATTGGGTGCTTCTTTAACAATCTGAGGGGTAATGCTCTTTAAGATATTAACATTCGTCTGTGCCAGATCAATACGGGTCTGTCCTGGCTTTCTTGCGATTCCGGAAGTAATGATCACAATGTCAGAATCCTTGGCATCTGGATAATCACCGGCGATGATCGAGATAGGCTCACGGAAACAGGTTCCCTGTTCAATATCCATAACCTCGCCCTCTGCTTTGTCCTTGTTGATGTCGATCATAACGATCTGGGATGCCAGTTCTTCCTGGGACAGAGAATATGCAATCGTAGATCCTACACTTCCTGCTCCAATGATGGTAATCTTTCTGCTCATAGGTACTCCTTTCAAGTAAGACATTTTTGTTATTTTTTTAACAAATTACTTCAAAAAAATTGCCCGAGTGACCGGGCAACTCATTGTTAATAAAATAACATAATGTTAAAAAAATATCAATACTAAATCTATTCCTTTTTGTTATTGATTCTCAATTTGCCAGTCAATAGGCTCCATACCATGTTCTTTCAGGAATTCATTCGCCTTACTGAAATGCTTGCATCCAAAGAAACCGCGGTACGCAGACAGTGGACTGGGATGGGGTGCTTCCAGAATCAGATGCTTCGGATTGTTCAACATGGATCTCTTCATCTGTGCCGGTCTTCCCCAGAGCATAAATACCATAGGTCTGTCCTGCTCATTGAGCACACGGATAGCCGCATCGGTGAATTCTTCCCAGCCGATGCCTCTGTGGGAATTGGCCTGATGAGCACGGACAGTCAATACCGTGTTCAGAAGCATAACGCCTTCTCTTGCCCATTTTTCCAGATAACCGTTATTGGGAATATAGCAGCCGCAGTCATCGTGCAGCTCCTTATAAATATTGACAAGCGATGGCGGAATCTCCACATCCGGCTTCACAGAAAAGCAAAGTCCATGAGCCTGTCCATTATTATGATAAGGATCCTGGCCTAAGATCACCACCTTCACCTGGGACAGCGGCGTAAAATCAAAGGCATTGAATATATCATCGGCAGGCGGAAAGACCTCATGAGTGCTGTACTCTTCCTTCACTGTCTTATATAATCTCGCATAATAGGGCTTTTTAAATTCCGGGCTTAAAGGCTCCAGCCAGTCATTGGATATTGCTCCCATGTCAGTTCCTCTTTTCTCTTGTGATTCTTTCTATAAACGTACCGAGATTCCGTTATCGCGGAGATATTCTTTCACCTGACGGATTTCCAGTTCCTTGTAATGGAACAAGGATGCTGCCAGAGCTGCATCTGCTTTTCCATCAGTCAGTGCTTCTCTAAAATGTTCCAGTGTTCCAGCTCCACCGGAGGCAATGACCGGAACTGACACATTCTCTGCAATGATTCTGGTCAGTTCTATATCATATCCTGCCTTGGTTCCATCACAGTCCATACTGGTCAGAAGGATCTCTCCTGCTCCAAGCTCACAGACCTTCATGGCCCATTCCACTGCATCCATCCCCATATCTACCCGGCCGCCATTTTTGTAAATATTCCAGCCACTGCCGTCTGCACGACGTTTGGCATCAATAGCTACAACTACACACTGGCTTCCAAACTTATCTGCTGCCTCGCTGATCAGTTCCGGCCGCATGATGGCTGCAGAGTTGACCGAGATCTTGTCCGCACCTTCTCTTAACAGCACTTTAAAGTCCTCGACTGTGCGGATCCCACCGCCTACAGTAAACGGAATAAATACTGTCTCTGCCACCCGGCGCACCATATCCACAACGGTATTTCTTGCATCAGAGGAAGCGGTAATATCCAGAAATACTACTTCATCGGCGCCTGCCTTGTCGTAAGCTGCCGCTACCGCCACCGGGTCTCCTGCATCTCTTAAATTAACAAAATTAACACCCTTTACCACACGTCCGTTATTGACATCCAGACAGGGAATGATTCTCTTTGTAAACATCTGGGCACTCCTCCTTACAGTTCGGCAAAATTTTTCAGCATCTGAAGTCCCGCCCGGGAACTCTTCTCCGGATGGAACTGGCAGGCAAATACATTGCCCTTCTCCACAGACGCATGGATCGTAACTCCATACTGCGTCGTTGCTTTTACGATGCTCTCCTCTTCCGCTTTCAGATAATAGGAGTGTACAAAATAAACATACGGATGCTCTTCCAGACCTTTGAATAATCTGCCCTGATTCTGAAACGTCAGGGAATTCCATCCCATATGCGGGATTTTCAGCCCTTCTGTCTCCGGGATCTTCAGAATCTCGCCTTTGAGGATTCCCAGGCCTTCCACCCCCGGACTTTCCTCGCTTCGTTCAAATAAAAGCTGCAGCCCCAGACAGATTCCAAGAAATGGTTTCTCAAGTTCTGTCAGCTCATGGATCACATCTACCAGTCCGTATTCCTGAAGATGGTTCATAGCATCTCCAAACGATCCCACTCCCGGCAGGATCACTTTGTCTGCCTGAAGAAGGGTGTCTCTGTCTCTTGTGATGCAGACATCCTGTCCTAAATACTTCATGGCCTTTTCTACACTGCGGATATTGCCTGCATCGTAATCGATAATTCCAATCATAAGCTGCCTCCTCTTGTGTATCTAATTAGCGGTAAATAATTTTACCGGATCATCCTTCACAGATGTTCCTCTGTCAGCAATCTCCTCTGACAGCTGTGGAAATCTTCCGCTGACTCTGATATATCTTGATTTTTTATTAAAATAAGCCGTCTTCTCAAAGGGAAAACGCACAAGCTGTGGATGTGCGAATCCAACGCCCAGCTCCAGTACACAGAGCTTCTGGTTCAAGGTGAATGACAGCCAGTGAAGATATTTCTCCCAGCTTTCATGTCCCTCTGGATCCACAAGCGGCGCAGTGATCTGCTCCGGTGCAAGCCCTGCTGCTTCCAGTCCTTCTCTGTCCTTCAGTGTCACAATAAAATAGTCCTTATGTTCCAGTAATCCTGCCAGCTCTCTGTAAAATGCTGTCAGATCTCCTTTCAGTTCCTCTCCCAGACCCACAAGTACAAGGCTTGCATCCTGGACTTCCTGTCTGATCTCTTCTAATGTCAATGTATTGTCTCCTTGCTCTTTTACATATAAAGTGTAAAGTCCTTAATTACTCAATAAAGACTTTACACTTTAGGGTTATTAATTATTTTTATGATTCATCCGGTAATTCAATGGGTTGCAATTTTAACTTAATGTATCGCATTTCATTCTTAATCAACGCGATTGTTTCAGATGCATTTTCTTTTTTGGCACTTTCCAATACCCGCTCAAGTCTTTGATATTCTTCGATCAACTGTCCATTATACTGTTTATCAGTCGGCATATATTCTTCACCTCTCATGCAATCACCATCCTTTCGAATGGTATTATACCATAGCGTAAAGCCTTTATTCAATTATCAAAGTGCTTCTCTTTCGGGTATTTTCGCGGGAGTCCGCATAGAAAATGTCTGAATAAGAGTTTTTATTATCATAACAGACTGTTTAGATTCAAGCAATACTTTTTTGTAAAAACAGCTTCTCATGCTGCTTAATGGCATGAAAAGCTGTCCTTATTTAACAATAATATTTTTTCATTTTTCCAACTATTATCATACTTCCACTCAAAGTAAGCAGGATCAGTGCACCCCACAGAAGCGGTTGCTGAGCATCTCCGGTACGCGGTGCCCCAATTGCAGCCGGTGGCTGCTGGATTACCGTTGTATATGTCACAGTTTCTTCTGTTCTATGATGATGACTGCTTCCACCTCCGTTGTTTCCCGGTGCATCGTAATGGTTCTGGAACTGAACCGCATCGTTTTTCATCGTGGTTCCTTCCTTGACTGCCCACAGCTCTGCTGTAAGGCCGCCTTCCGCATCATTCTGCACCCGGACGGTCACTGTATAGACCGTCTTATCATAGGTGAACCGGTCAGTGCTTCCGCTTTTCTGATAGATCTTATACTGATAGTCTCCTGGTACTGTATAATGGATCTGTCCAAAGGAAACCGTTCCACTATTCAGCACCTTCTGTGTCATGTTCTCCGCTACAGGTGCATCTTTGGTGATGGCTTCCATAACCACTTCATAGACTTCCCCTGACGGAATCCTGTCTCCGCTCACCTGCACCGTTGCCGGTATGGTCACATCACATGCATATTCCTTCGCATGTACAGATCCCGGCAGCAAAAGGAATGCAAGCAGGCAAGGAAACCATGCCAGGCACCGAAGCTTCCGCATCATTTGCATCCTCATCATATCTACCTCCTTCTTGTGTTCAACTTATTTTCTCCAACCGTCCGAACACGATCACACGGCCATTGGTCCTTGCATCTGCACAGGTGGACAGGCCGATCACCTGCGCCGGTCTATCTGTTGTCATATTCTTATAAACAACTGCATGTTCTTCAATATAAGAAAGCAGTTTATTCAGATCTGTATCCGCTCCGCATCCATAGATCATGCTGTCATATGCATCGGTCTCCACACAGGCAAACATCTGGATCTGATAGGTTGCATCCGCAAGATACAGCCAGCCTTCCATATGTTTTTCAAAATACGATATATCCGTATATTCCACCACATCTCCGAACATTCCTCCATGATCCATATGGTGTCCATAAATCAGGCTGTATCCATCGGAAAAATCAGAACTGTTACGACAGGACAGGAATAAGGATCCCGACAGAGAGAACTCACCAAACACATCTTTATTGATGTATTCCATATCATCATTTCCCTGGAGCACCGGATAATCAATATGCGTATCCGGGATCGTCAGCCATCCCCGGGTATCTGGATTGATTAAAGCCAGTTCCTGCAGCGAAAGATGTTCTCCCTCCGTCTCCGAAGTGGGTTTATATTTCAGAAGCTCTTCTCCCACAGCCGCATTTCCATAGATTCTGGCGGTATCCCACAGGGAATAACCGCCATAGAGAAACATGACCAGAATCAGAAAACCTGCCAAAATACTTAACAATCTGTCTCCCAGCCTTACCAGTCTGAGTGTGATCTGCAATAGTTATTCTTCCGGACGCTGTTTTTTGCGGAGGAATAATGCGCCAAGAGAACCAGCCATGCCAAGCATCAGCGCATATGGTACAACAGTAGTTACCAAACCCGTCGGAGAAGCTGCATCTTTATGGTTGGTTACTGTAATCGTTGTTCCATCTGCAGTCAGCGTTCCAATATTGCTCTTATTGGTTGTTGTATATCCAAGACTGCTGTAATCGTCCTCAATGATACTGTACTGGTCAGACTCACTGAGCCCCAGAACCTGAATGGAACCGCCATGTTTGATGGAATAGCTGGTTGCCTGTGCACCGCTCACTACATGATATTCAACTGCGGCTGCATCAGCTGCCTCTTTTACCAGCACCTGATACCATTCACCTTCTCCGCCATCCACAGACACTGCAAACTGAAATTCCTGGCTTGCTTTATTTCCCATAGTTCCGGTAACCTCTTTGGTCACAGTGATATCATGGGTACTGTCATTATCCTCTCTGGCTCCATAATCGTTGGTAAATGCAAGATCAGCTTTGTCTCCATTTTTCACTGAGACTGCATTTCCCACATAGAGTCCGTTATTGGAATTGTACACATATAAATATACATCATAGGTGCTGTTATCATAGTCCATCCCTTCATAATCACCAGATACCTCTGTTACCAGATAATGGTATACTCCCGGAGAAGTAAATACACTGCCATCAACTGCCAGACTTCCATGCGCTATATAAGAAGCCAAAGGAGTTGTTCCCGACGGTGTAAATACGGCATTCTCATCTGCTGCCAGTCCGCCTGTCACACCGGCGCTGACCACATTGCCCTCAAAGGTTCCTTCTCCGCCATTTGCCACTCGGAAGCTAAAGGATATGTCCGGTGCGTAAGTATGTCCATCCGTAGCCACTGTCTTCTGAACAGGCACTGCTTCTATAGCATGATCGCCATCACCAACGATCGGCGCTGCACATACACTCATACCTGCCATGGATACCATCATTGCTCCCGTCATCACAGAAGCTGCCACTTTTCTGGAAATATTTCCTCTTTTCATTCTCAATGATCCTCTCTTTCCTGTTACTGATGCCGGTGCACTCAATTCTCCCTAGATCCCTGATCTTCGAATTGCCGTGATCACCGTTCCCTTTAATTCCTTCTTCGTTACCGGTCCGAAATACCGGCTGTCTTTTGTGCCTTCCCGATAATCACACAGGATAAACACTTCCTCATCAGTAAGTGTAACAGGATACTTGATTCCCTCCTCATATGGTTCTGTCGAATAATAGATCTCATTTTCCACAATGGCATTTCCGTTGATCTGAAGCAATGCATCTTCCCGGATCTCTACCGTATCCCCACCTCTGGCAACCACTCTTCCCACATAGGTCTTGCCTTCTTTTTCAAACACCACTACTTCTCTGTCTCCAGGCGTGCGATCCAGACGGTAATACAACAACAGATCTCCGGCTGCCAGCTTCGGCATCATGGACTGATCCTTCATGGGCATAACTCCGAATACAACACCAAAGATCACCCACAGGGTCACAGCCATGATCGCCGCTTTTACAAGAAATGCATGTATTTCTGCAATCAGCCTTTTTCTTTCCTCCACTTGCTATGCCTCTATCTCTCCCTTTATCTGTCTTTTTTCCTCTCTGTCAATTCCAGAACAACTGTCATTCCTGCCAGCACCAACATCCATACAAATGGCATCGTCTCTGTCGCAAGACCGGTAGGCGGCTTAATCTCGATCTCCCACTGAGCATAGAGCTTGTTCGTCTCTTCATCCAGCGTATCGACCCGGATCTTGTCACCTTTCTGATAGAGCGTTCCATTTCCTGCCTGATCGATTGTCCAGCCGATGAACCGGTATCCTGTCCTCTCCGGGTTATTTTCCTCAATCGCATACAGGGCGTTTGGTGTCTCGATTGGAACCGTGGTCGGATCTGGTGCACCTTCATAATTGTAAACGTAGGTGAGTGTCGTCTCCCGGATCAATGCCCACTGTGCGTACAATGTCACATCATCGGCAGGCATCGTAAACGAATCTGATGGATAATAAGATCGTCCGCTTCCATCAGCTCTGCTATTCCAACACAGAAAACCGTAATGCTCCTGCGGAGCCTGCCAGCCTTTCGGGCACTCCCACAGAGAAGCTTTTGCTCCATCTGCATATAATCTGGAATCGGTCACTGAATCACCAGCACCTGCTCCCGGATCATAAGTCAGTGTAAACCGGCTGTTGCTGATCCATCTGGCTTTCAGAGTCGTATCCGCTGTGATCCCGGTTCCAAAATGGAAGGGAGAATCTGCTCTGGTCCATCCGGCAAAGGTATAGCCTTCCCGCACCGGATCTGCCGGTCGTGTAACAATCTCTCCTTTTTTCACCTGCTGATCATCATAAGCATCTGGGTCAGCCTGTTCAGCAAGATCCGCTCCATTCAGGTCAAAACTTACCTCATAGACCGGTTCTGTCCATTTGGCATACAATGGAAAATCTCCAGCCGGCATGGTTTTTCCTTTAAAGGAATAGGCGGTTCCTTCCAGTGATTCATTGTCATACCATCCCTGGAACACATAATCTTCCCTGCCTGTTGGCGGTTGTGGCGTAAAATCAGCTCCACTGATGTCTGCCTGATACTTGAAGGTCTTGCTGGTCAGCTCATTTTCCCCATCATAGAAATGGATCGCATAGGAATTTCTGGAATAATAAAAATTCCAGCCGTAGATATTTTCTCTCCAGTCAAATGTTGTCACTCCAGACCCGATCCGGGGACTGGATGGATCACCACTCATTCTTACTGTAAATCCTTTGATGGGATAATAGTCATTATCGGTAGTTGTCCAGTCTCTTCTACGTGACCGGAAGGAATCTGTGTGATCCAGTACATAGTTACCATCCAGCCCCTCCAGATAAAAACGTGTCTCTATGGTATAATTTCCGTTCTGATCCACATAATAGAATACATTGGGATTAGCTGCATCACCGGGTATCGGCATGGTCGCAATACCGCTCTGATACTTGTCTCCATTCCTTGATATCCTCCAGTTACTTGGATACGTATTGTCAAGATCTTTTCTGCGGCTTGGCCACTGATCACTGATATTTGCTCCATATTTCGCTGTGATGGTCAGTTCTTCAATTGCCCTTCCATTCCGCATGAATTTCACTGTGTAGATATTCCGGTCATAATACACATGCACTACCGTAGAACCATCCCCGGCAATAGTCTGCTGAACGACCAGTTTTCTCGTACTTGCACTGAAACCCTTATAGCTTTTTGATGCGGATGCTTCTGTCAACGCTCCCGTCAATCCCTGTCTGACTTCTGACTCTTTCAGAGAGTATCCGTCATCGTCTGCATTTTCCTGCCAGTACAGCACCGTGTAGTTGACCCGAACTGCATCCCATTTTGCATAGAGAGTTACATTGGCAGACAACTCTCCTCCAAAAGAAAATGCTTTCGTGCATGCTTCATTTTCATACCAGCCCGCAAATGCATACCCTGCACGAACTGGATCTTCCGGCTTTGTGGTGGTCTCTCCTGTTCTCACAAATACAGGCTCTGTCACACTGCCGCCATCAGACTTAAATGTGATCCAGTGTGCCTTTGCCACTACCGGATAAAGCGTCAGGTCATCGCCTTCGATGGCCAGATCCTTTGTTCCAGCAAAAGTATCCGGATCTTCCTTCAAGTCTGTGGACCAGCCAATCAGTGCAGCTTCTGTGTCACTGGTGACAAACGGAACATCCGCTACCACAACCTTCTCTCCATCCTCATGGTAAGTCTGCGTGAAGATCACTTTCTCATGTTTCTCATCCATGTAATACACATAGAATACGGTCTCGTATCTTGCATAAAGAACAGTATCTATACTCTCTGTCAGTTCTCCCTCTTCACCAAATGCATCGAACAATTCTCCCTCCGTCACGTCCGTATACCATCCGACAAATCTGGCATGTTCCTTTTCCGGTGTCTCCGGCTCATTCAGAGTCTCACCAACAGACAGGATCTGCTGATCAAGTTCTGTCGTTCCGTCCTCATCATAAAAAGTGTAGGTGTGGACGACTGCATCGCCTGGCCGCACGATCCGCATCGGAGAGCTGGCCTGAGTGTCTGTCTGCTCATCAGTTTTCGCATCTGTCTTCACCTCTTCGGACGAAGAAGCCTGTGCTGCCTCATTCAAAGCTGCTTCCTCTGACTCTTCAGCTCCTTCAGAAGCTTCCACTACGTCAGGTTCTGCTGCTTGCCCAGAATCAGCAGTCTCCTCGGTTGCTTCCAATTCTTCTGCGATTTCTGGCTCTTCCACCACATCTGCGATTTCCAGCTCTTCTACCACCTCCGATGCCTCGTCCTCTTTCTGCTCTTCTTCGGCTGATTCCTGTTCCTCCAAAACTTCTGTCTCAGCTTCTGTACTTTCCTGCGCCAGCACCTGGAACCTGCTGTCACACAATCCCGAGAGTATCAGCGCCAGCACCATTGCCAGTGCCAGCAATCTCTTCAAGTTCCTCCTCATTCCGCATTCTCCTATCTATTCTCCATGTTCTATTCTCCTTCTCTTCTGTAAGTTTCTTAAGCATAGCACATGAAAAATGCAGAGTTTGTCAGATTATGTTCCCTTGGAATATTTTTCCGGAAGTCCCAGGCAACACACTGCGAAATATTTCTTGATTTTATCCCATGAAGAGCCAGTCCTTCACGACTGACTCTCCATTAACTCAGTTTTTTTATCGTTGAATAATTCATGTGAGATGCAAGAACTGGTCAGCCATCTCATTACAGATTATAAAAAAATCCCCTGCCAGCATCGCTGCCGACAAGGGACTTCATAATTTCAATATTCTGCTTATTTAGCAGCTGCCATCTGTGCAGCAACTTCAGCAGCGAAATCTTCATTTTTCTTTTCCATACCTTCACCGGTCTCGAAACGAACAAAGCCTTTAACAACAACTTTGGCATTGTTAGCTTTTGCAACCTGTGCAACGTATGCAGCTACGCTCTGTTTTCCATCTTCTGCTTTTACATAAACCTGATCCAGCAGGCAGATCTCTTTGAGCTGTTTGTTCAGACGACCCATGATAGCGCCGTTGATAACTTTCTCCGGCTTTCCAGCCATCTTCGGATCATTCTCGATCTGAGATTTGATGATCTCAAGCTCATGAGCTTTGTACTCTTCATCAACTTCGCTGTCGTTGGTGTATACCGGTTTCATAGCGGTGATCTGCATAGCGATGTTCTTAGCCATCTCTTTGATCTCATCGTTTACTACATCGGTCTCAACGTCAACGAGAACACCGATCTTACCTTCTGCATGGATGTAAGAAGATACGAATCCGTTCTGCTCCTCAACCTGTTTGAAACGACGAATGTTCATGTTCTCACCGATTACTGCGATCTGTGCTGCAAGAGCCTCTTTTACAGTCTTGGTGGTATCCAGTGCCCACGGCTCAGCCATGAATGCATCGATATCAGCTGCGGTGGTGTTCAGTGCCTGTGCAGCAACATCTGCTACATAAGTACGGAATTTCTCATTCTTTGCTACGAAGTCAGTCTCAGCATTTACTTCTACTGCAACTGCTTTCTTTCCGTCCTCAGACAGAGCGGTAGCTACGATACCCTCTGCTGCAATACGGCTTGCTTTTTTCTGTGCGGTTGCCAGACCTTTTTCACGCAGGAAATCTACTGCTGCTTCCATATTACCTTCGGTAGCTGCCAGTGCTTTCTTGCAGTCCATCATACCTGCACCAGTCATCTCTCTTAACTCTTTTACCATTGCTGCTGTAATAGCCATGATTGATTCCTCCTGTTTGGTGTTGTGATTACTCCTCTACCGGCTGCTCCTCAGCGTCCTCAGCATACTCCTCAGCCTCGCCCTGGTTTGCCTCGATCACAGCGTCTGCCATCTTGGAAACGATCAGTTTTACAGCACGGATTGCATCGTCGTTACCCGGGATCACATAGTCAAGCTCTTCCGGATCACAGTTGGTATCGCAGATACCGATCAGCGGAATACCCAGAGTATGTGCTTCCTGTACACAGATTTTCTCTTTCTTCGGGTCAACTACGAAGATTGCATCCGGGATGTCATGCATCTCTTTGATACCGCCAAGGTTCTTCTGCAGTTTCTCCATCTCTTTCTTCAGTGCGATAACCTCTTTCTTCGGCAGCACGTCAAAAGTTCCATCCTCCTGCATGGTCTCGATTGCTTTCAGTCTTGCAATTCTTCCCTGGATGGTCTTGAAGTTGGTGAGCATACCGCCCAGCCATCTCTCATTTACATAGAACATACCGCAACGCTCAGCCTCAGTAGCGATTGCGTCCTGTGCCTGCTTCTTGGTTCCTACGAACAGGATCTTTCCACCTTCAGCAGCGATATCTGCA
>OGKG01001152.1_pt1 | contig 32673 bp, 26 predicted proteins | sample 1572201 | NCBI WGS metagenome assembly OGKG01 (sample SAMEA2582146, study PRJEB24529) | metagenome | biome: Human gut stool | place: China | collected 2011 | reverse complement strand
ACGAGTAATCTGCTCACGACGATCAAATACATTTTTCAAGGCAACGGCTATCACGTCCATGTGATTGTTCGTGTACACTCTTCTCGGGATAGCCAGACGCAAAAGATCCAAACCACCGAAACGGTTTTCACGAGTTACCGGATCACGGTCAGCCAAGATATAACCGATTTCGCAACCGCGAATACCGGCCTCCAAGTACAATTCTACCGTCAACGTCTGAGCCGGAAATTCTTCTTTCGGTACATGAGTCAATACTTTCGGGGCATCGATAAACAAAGCGTGACCTCCGGCGGGACGTTGATAAGGAATACCAAATTCATCCAGACGTTTTGCCAAGTATTCCACTTGTTTGATACGGGTTTCAAGATTATCGAACTCTGTATTTTCATCCAAACCGATAGCCAGAGCGTTCATATCGCGACCGTTCATACCACCATAAGTCAAGTACCCCTCGAACTGCACGCAGAAGCCCTTAGCTCCCTCGAACCAGTCTTGGTGGCGGGTAGCGATGAAACCTCCCATGTTCACGATAGCATCTTTCTTCGCGCTCATGGTCATACCGTCAGCGTTATCGAACATCTCTTTCACGATCTCTTTGATCGTCTTATTTTGATAACCCTCTTCACGAGTCTTGATAAAATAAGCGTTCTCAGCGAAACGAGCCGAATCGAACAACACGCGTTTGCCATATTTATCGGCGATAGCACGCACTTCCTTGATATTTTTCATGGAAACAGGCTGTCCTCCTGCCGTGTTGTTCGTAACCGTCACGATAATAAACGGAATCTTGTCAGCATGTTCTGCCAACACTTTCTCCAATTTCACCGGATCCAAGTTTCCTTTAAACGGAATCTCCAATTGGGTATCTTTTGCCTCGTCGATAGTCACGTCCCAAGCGATAGCCTTACGTCCCTCGATGTGCCCCTTCGTGGTATCGAAGTGAGAGTTACCGGGAACGATATCGCCTTCTTTTACTAAATAAGAGAAAAGCACGTTCTCGGCAGCGCGTCCTTGGTGAGTCGGGATAATATAATCGAATCCGGTCAAACGGGTAATCATATCCTTCAACTTGAAGAAAGAAGATGCCCCGGCATAACTTTCATCACCCAACATCATTCCTGCCCATTGGCGATCGCTCATGGAACCGGTTCCGGAGTCCGTAATCAAGTCTATATACACTTGCTCCGAACGTAATTGAAACACGTTGTAGTGAGCCTCTTTAATCCATTGTTCTCTCTCTTCACGAGTGCTTTTACGGATGGGTTCAACCATCTTAATCTTCCAAGATTCTGCAAAAGGTAATTCCATAATCTTTAAACTTTAAATAGTTAATGATATAAATAATTATAATATGATTTTCCAATCAAACAACCTTAAAAGGTCATCATGTTAAATAAGGAAATAATAAATGTGAGGACACGAAAGACCCCACCTTCAACAAACAAAGGTGTCGCGCTTCTTAATATTTAAGAAAAGTTTACTTACTAATATGACGCTCTTATCTTTCATCGAAGCAAATTTGGGAAAAATAATAAAAAAGACCAAGGAAATCTTGGTCTTTTTTATTATTTCTTTTTTTTCTTCGCGTTTCGCTTCCGCATCACGTTTCGTCGATTATCTTCCGCCGTGTAACTATTTTTGGCTTTCTTTTGGTGGAAAGCACCTCCCCCTTGTTGTCGTCCCTGCTGGTAAACGATATTACTTGTCTGCACCTGTTCCTCTTCCAGCAACAACTGGGATATTTCCAACTTCTCCGGCAAATCCAACACCTCCACGCTTTGATTAATCAACCGCTCGATATCCGTGAAGCGGTCTTCCTCTATCTCGGACACGAAACTGATTGCCACTCCCTCTTTTCCCGCACGAGCCGTACGCCCGATACGATGCACGTATTCCTCCGCCAAAGAAGGAATATCAAAGTTTATTACATGAGTCACATCCTGCACGTCAATACCGCGTGCCGCCACGTCTGAAGCCACGAGGATACGAGTTTCCCCTTCTTTAAAAGCACGTAAAGCGTTCAACCGGGTATTCTGTGCCTTGTTCGAGTGTATCACGCTCAACTCTCCTTTCCAATGATCCGCCAAGCGTTCCACGATCCGGTCGGCATTCTTCTTTGTCTCGGTAAATATCATCACTTTCTTGTATCTCTCCTTATCCGCGAGCAACACTTTCAACAAATTGATTTTCGTCGTGATATTCGGCACGTCATAACGGAATTGCTCCACGTGTTCCACCGGAGTTGCTTGACGTGCAACTTCCACCCGCACCGGTTCTTTCAAGAAATCACGGGATAGACTTTCTACCGCTTCCGAGAATGTAGCCGAAAACAACATCGTTTGATGCTTCTCCGGTAATACTTCGAATATACCCTTTAATTGCGGCAAGAACCCCAAATCCATTAACCGATCGGCCTCATCCACCACGACCGTTTTAATCATTTTCGTCCGGATGATACCATTATAATATATATCCATAAAACGACCGGGTGTGGCGACCAATAAATCTACCCCCTCGAACACCTTATCTTGTTGAGTCCTTATATTCGTACCGCCATACACGCCCACGCAACGGATATCCATATATTCCGTCAGCAATTCAACACTCTCGCACACCTGCACGACCAACTCCCGCGTAGGCACAACCACCAACGCTCTCGGCACCAACCCTTGCGCGTAATGCAACTTCATCAACATCGGGATCAGATAAGCCAGCGTTTTTCCCGTACCCGTCTGTGCTATACCGATAAGGTCTTTCCCGGAACGACTGACAGAAAAAACCTCTTCCTGAATAGGGGTCGGGTTCTCGAAACCAGCCTCTTCCAACGCCATTAAAATCTGCTTATTTATATTCAAATCCTGAAATCCCATAGGTATCATGTTTTAAGTCTATTTATCCGCAAAGGTACAAAAAAGTAGGCACTCGGCAGAAATAAATTTATTTATAAAATAAATTGCATCTAAATATCAAAAATATCACACTCATATTCAAAACGATACGACAAGACATACCCGTTACAAAAAACGCCATAATCAATCCTATATTTGTTTTTTTCAAAATAATGTTCTAAATTTATTGCAGGTAAAACCTCTAAAATTACTACGCTATGACTTATACTATTACTTTTAACGAGTTAAGGAAGATCAAAGACATGTTACCCCACGGAAGTATGCAAACTATTGCAGACGATTTGGGCATCAGTACTGACACAGTGCGTAACTACTTCGGAGCCGATAATTATGACAACGGAGGTTCTAGTGCCGGAATTCACGTGGAGCAAGGACCGGACGGGGGAATTGTAGTCTTAGATGACACTACCATTCTGGACAAGGCCAAGGAACTCCTGAACGTGTAGAAAAAAATTAGAGCCGGGAACTGTCGAAAAAACGTTCCCGGTATTTTTTTACCGCTTTTTTATCTACTTTTGCAACGGCAAGTTCACGGTATAAACTTGTAACCTGCCAACTTGTAACCTATAACGTCGCACGGCGACATAATATATTATGAGCAAAATAGTACTAAAAGCCGGTAAAGAGAGATCCTTGTACAGACTTCACCCGTGGGTATTCTCGGGTGCCATCGCCAAAAAAGACAATGACATCCAAGAGGGAGATGTCGTGAAAGTATATGACCACGACAATGAATTTCTTGCCGTCGGGCACTACCAGATCGGGAGTATTGCCGTGCGTGTACTCAGTTTCAAAGAAGAAACGATTGATTATCCTTTTTGGGTAGAACGCATCCGTCAAGCATACCACACCCGCGTTGCCATCGGTCTGGCAACGGCATCGAATAATAACGTTTTTCGTTTGGTACATGGTGAAGGAGATGATCTTTCCGGGCTTATCGTGGACTATTATGCCGGGGTAGCCGTGGTACAATTCCACACGGTGGGCATGTACAAGGCAAGAGAAGAGATCACGAAAGCCCTTCTCGAAGTCATGGGCGACAAAATCACCGCCATATATGACAAATCGGAAGGAACTCTCCCCTACAAGGCAGGACTGAACCCGGAAAACGGCTACTTGTACGGACACACTGATAACTTTATCGCCACCGAAAACGGACTGAAATTCAACGTGGACTGGCTCGAAGGCCAAAAAACGGGTTTCTTTATTGACCAACGGGAAAACCGAAGCCTTTTGGAACAATACTCTCAAGGAAAAAACGTACTCAACATGTTCTGTTACACGGGTGGCTTCTCTTTCTACGCCATGCGAGGCGGAGCAAAACTCGTGCATTCGGTTGACGCCTCGGCAAGAGCTATTGAACTGACCAACCAAAACGTGGAACTGAACTTTCCCGGTGATTCCCGCCACGAGGCATTCGTGGAAGACGCTTTCAAATTCTTGAATCAATCCCACGACAAATACGACCTCATTATCCTCGATCCCCCGGCATTCGCCAAACACCAAAACGTACTTGACAATGCCATACAGGGTTACAAAAAACTCAACCGCAAAGGTATCGAAGTCGTGAAACCGGGTGGTATCATCTTCACCTTCTCGTGTTCTCAAGTAATGACGAAAGACCTGTTCCGCCAAACCGTGTTCACCGCGGCGGCAAACACCGGACGCAAAGTCAAAATATTACATCAATTGACACAACCAGCCGATCACCCGATCAGCATTTATCACCCGGAAGGGGAGTATTTGAAAGGATTAGTGTTATACGTGGAATAGCATTTAATGAAAAGAGTATCCGAAAAGTTATTTTTGGATACTCTTTATCAATCTAAAACAGTTCACTAGAAAACAAATATCTTAATCTAATCGAATACTACCATCGGGATAAATCTCCACGGATATATCCATTGAATGTTCTTTTTTTAGCAGGAAATGATACACGTTATCACCGGAAGCATACTGGATAAAGTGTATATTGTCTATCGAAAAAGTATTATACGCTTCACCTTTCAGCACATCCAATACCACTTGCGGCACATTTGCCTCCAGTACAGGCCATGAAGTTTTGATCCAGCTATTATCGCGAGCGAACAGAACTTCTTTTACTTGATTTTCATCAAGGATATCCACTTCCAAGATTCCGTCTTGCCAACGTTCATCATGGACAACCAATGCTTTCGGATAATTTTGCGTGATAAAACTGCTGACTGTTGCCGGTAAATCTACCGCGTTTTCCTCCGCTTGTTTTATCAATTCACCCTCTTCATCAAAATAAAGATACATCTCTTGATTAGCGTTTTCTATCTCCAAACGATACACGGGAGATGTATTCACCCGATCCACGTACTCCACATCCTCAACTTTCCAAGAGCCGTATATACTTCCGGTAAATCCGGTTTTTACCTTTTCCGGCAGATTAGCGTACAGCATATCTTTCTCCGTCATCACCCATTCGCCGTCTTTACCGAACCAAGCCTCACATTCCTGCCCCGCCTCACGGAATTCAGCTTTCTCATACACACCGTTTTTCTCCCATGTCACGGCTGTCGCGTTCGGGAACTTCGCCGTAAAAGCTTCCACAACACTCTTTCCCGGCTTGTAATTCTTATCATCATCATCGTCGTCATGACAAGCGGCAAAAACAAATAACGAGGCAATCCATAGGGTTACCATCAAAATCTTTCCTCTCATAATCTTTCCTATTTATCTGTTTAACATTATGTTCCTACTATCCCTTCTAACGAAAAACAGGAGCAGAAGGTTTCTATCGAAAAAAAACAAAATAACAGGACAATCTGTTCGCGGATTGCTTACTTTTGCATCGGAATTTAAGGACTATGAAATGGATAATTGTCAAGAAATAAGCACATCCGGGAAAAGCACGAAAGATAATATCATCTCGATATGTGTCTTCTTGTCGGGATTCTCTTGTTTTGCACAGTTGTATTATTTTCAACCGTTATTGCCCGATCTTGCACACGAGTTCAACCTATCGGCAAGTTATAGCAGTCTGGCTATTTCGTTTTCAACCTTAGGTATGGTCATCGGACTATTTACCGCCATGTTCGTGGCGGACAGTATCCCAAGAAAAAATTTAATCAGTGCGGCACTATTGTCCTCTTCTGTCGCCTCGGTAATCTGTTCGTATTCAAATTCCTTTTTCTTGCTCGTGGCGCTCAGTGCCTTAAAAGGCTTTTTGCTATCGGGAGCGACATCCGTATCGCTGGCATACATATCGGAAGAAGTATTACCCAAGAACAAAGGTAAAATCACCGGGTTATACATCGCCGGAAACGCACTCGGGGGAATGGGCGGACGCGTGATTTCCTCCTATCTCAGCACGGAATTCTCGTGGCGGACAGCATCCGCTTCTATCGGAGTGTTATGTGCCGTCTTTGCGATCTTGTTTTTGATTTTCAGTCCCCGTTCCATTAATTTCAAGCCGAAGAAAGAGAACTTCAAATCACTCATCATTTCCAATTTGCATTTGCTCACTTCAGCCAAATTACTCCCGTTCTATCTGATTGGATCACTTATGCTGGGAATATTCGTGAGCCTGTATAATTATCTAGGTTTCTACCTCGTGAAAGAGCCTTTCAATTTTCCGGATTACTTGATTCACTACATTTACTTCATGTACATTTTCGGGGTATTCGGTTCTATCGCTACCGCAAAACTCACCGCACGATACAACCATTTCAAAATACAGAAAACCATCGTATTATCGTCCGTGGCGGCACTCCTGTTGTTGTACGTGAACAATTTCTGGATCGTCACTCTGGGGCTAGCCATTTTCACGTTCAATTTCTTCGTGGTGCATGTCATTTGTAACCGTGTCGTGAGCGACTACAATCTACAAAAACGCTCTGTCACCATATCCATATACCTTCTCTTCTATTACATGGGTTCCAGCGTATGGGGATCAGCCACCGGCGTCGTCCTCGACAACTTCGGCTGGCAATGGTTTATCGCCACGCTCATCGCCCTAACGTTCATCTTATACGCCATCGCTTACAGGGGTGCACGGTTGATGCGGGAAAATTAAAAAGCTCCCGTCTGTACGACGAGAGCTTTTTGGCAAAATTTTTTCAATGGCTTACGTTGAAAAGAAAAATCATATTATTAACATTACAAAGATCTCGATTTTACTCTTTCCCCACAATCCCCTACATTAGGTATATTTTCGACAAAAAATCATTCCACCTCATTAATATCGATGAGATTATTCAAAATAGCATACACCGTAAGTCCCGATACGGACTTAATCCCGGTTTTCCGGATGATATTTTTCCGGTGCGTGATGACCGTGTGCACGGATATATGATGCTGGTCGGCAATCTCCTTATTGATTTTCCCTTTTGCCAATGACACCAATATTTCTTTCTCCCGTTCGGAAAGTTCATTTTTATCTGCCGCGTCAGACGGAGCATTCAGCGCATCCAGCGATTGCAACAACTTTTGTGCTATCTTCTCCGAATCATCCGAGATGTCGATCACCGTGTGATATTGTTTCAACACTTCCGGTTCTATATATTGATATACCAAAGCTACTAAAGCCGCATTTCTCATTCCCTCGAACAACTCTTCCAAGTGTTGTCGCCTTTTCGGCTCCACGGTCGAAGGATTAATAATAATAATATCCGGTTCGAGATGATTTATCTTCTCCACGCAATGATAGCAATCGGCAAGTGAGGCAACAACCTCAAAATCATGCCTAATCTCTATTAACTTCCGCAAACCGGTCGATATGATCATTGACGGCTCAATAATAACAATCCGATAACATTTATTATTGCTTGCCATACTGTTGTTCTAATTTCTTGACTAACGGGATTAGAATTTTATCCTCGATTAAAGAATGTTTGCTTAAATCCTCTTCTAATGAAAATATACCGAACAGCACCCGGATACGCATTTCCGACAGTGCATCTCCCTGTAAATACTTCATTATAATATTTTTCAAGTCATTCAGTTTATCATCTATATTACTGTGATTCTCCTTGAATTCCTCGATCTCGTAATTTCCCGAACGACTCCCGTGCACGATACCGGAAATATAGGGGAAAACCGTGTCCTCCTCGTAGGCGAAATGTCGGATAACCTCATTCTTATACTCGTTGAAAAAAAGATGAAGTATCTTTTTATGATGTTCCTCGCAATTCTCGGAAATCTCCTTCAACTGTTCCTCTATCACGAACATCCGGCTATTGAGATAATAATCATGAGAATTTTTCAAGTAAGCAATCAACTGGTCTACATCCGGCCCGATACGCTCGATTTCCTTATCCGTGGGCAAATACGCTTCATTGCTGTACACGTTACAGATCATCAGAAACAGAGGGCAAGATACATGATTCGCCTCACAACACTCCTTTACGGTCTTGTCCCCGAATCCCAGATTCAACCCGAAACGATGCAAAAGCAACAAGAGCGAATAATCGGCATGAATAACATCTGCCAGTTTCATATCAGCAGAAAATAAACGTGAATTCATAGTAGTATTTTTATCACAAATATTGGAAATATTCGACTCTCCACCAAGTTTATTCATCAGTTTATAGAATTATTTATAATATTTCACGACATCAAAAGTACAAAAGTATCCGAAGCAATAACATCCTCAAAATCGGGTAAAAGCACGGGCACCCATCCCCATAAATGGGGATTATATCCCTGTAAATCGAATTATCCTTCGTATTTCACACAAGATCGCCAATATATAGTAAATGAAATTTATTGTTCATTAAAGAAGAAATTATAATTTTGTCAGGAATATATCACATAAAAAACAAATGGAAAAGGATCAAGTCATATTACTGGAACAACTTTTCAATCGTTATTTTAGTCATCTGGTTCTTTATTCCAGAAAGCTGATCGGAGCACAAGAACCGGCGGAAGACATTGTTCAAGATGTATTCCTGCACTTGTTCGAAAGTAAACGCCTGAAGTACGCGACTCCTTCATTTTTATTTACTTGTGTGAAAAACGCTTCTTTAAATTACATAAACTTCTCGAAAAAGAGAATGGTTCCCCTCTCTCCCGCTCAAGAATTTATCCCGGATAAAGATGTACAGGAAGAAATCGCCCACATGCAACAACTGGAACGACTGGATACTGCCATTGAATCTTTACCTGCCAAATGCAAAGAGATATTCAAGCGGGTATATTTACAAGGTCAACGCTATGAAGATGTCGCCACACAGTTGGAAATCTCTTATCACACCGTGAAGGCGCACATGACAACCGCCTTTAAACATTTACGAAAACACCTTTTAGTATTACTTTTCCTTCTTCGAAATGTTAAATTCAAGAGAAAGTGAAAAAAAAGTTGGAAAAATGACTAGGTAGATTCTGCGTCATATTTGTTATTATTATAAACAATATCACAGAACCATGCCAAACGAGCAAGAAAATATAGACGAACAAATCATCCGGGATTGGGTTGAAATGAAAAAACTACAACATCCCGGATATTGGACGCAGATGAAGGATAAACTTCAAATTGCCATCCGCCGAAAGCATAAAATACGAATAGTAAAATATGCTGCCATATTCATGTTACCTGTTTTAGCATGCGGACTTTATCTCTTGCTGGATAATCCTCATCACACTCCCCCGCGGACAGAACAAACTTTGGCAAAAATATTACCGGGTGATAAAAAAGCTATTCTATATACATCAGATGGTAGTTCACTCGTCCTTTCCGAGGATACTCTCTCGTTGACAGAGATCAACGGAACCCGGATACTATCCGCGAAAGACGAAGGAATTGTCTATACCCCGCAAACAACGAGTAACACGATAGAAATCTATAACACGCTTGTAGTTCCTCTTAAAGGAGAATATAACATCACTCTCTGCGACGGAACCCAAGTATGGCTAAACTCCTCTTCCTCATTGAAGTATCCCGTTATCTTTTCAGATTCCGTTCGGGAAGTACACTTGGAAGGCGAGGCTTTCTTTATCGTGACCGAGAATAAAGAAAAACCGTTTATCGTGACAACAAAAGATTACTCCGTCAAAGTACTGGGAACAGCTTTTAACGTGATGGACTACAATGATGACAATTATTCTCACACGACACTGGCAAAAGGAAAAATCGAAATATTACACGGGGACAAACGCCAAATATTAATCCCGGGCGAGCAGGCAGTTCTGAAAGACGGGAAAATATCCATAAAGAAAGTAGACCCGCACTATTACACCACGTGGATGAACGACCGTTTCTACTTTGACAGCGAATGTCTGGAAAACATCATGAAAAAATTATCCAGATGGTACGATGTACAAGTAACATTCAAGGATGAAGCGGCAAAACAATATCATTTCGAGGGAAGCGTACCTAAATACAGCAGCATCAAAGAAATTTGTAATATTATAGAATTAACGACACACGTGAGGTTTGAACTGGAAAAGAATAATATAATTGTTAAACTAAAGGAATAGAGGATGTAAATGTCATTTCTGTATCTTGATATCAATCTGAAATGACACGATAAACGAATCATTAAAAAACTTAATACTGAACTGAAAAGTATCGGTAAACGGGAGAATTATACAATGAAGTATCACTATCTAAAACGAGAATTTATGTCATTAATCCAACATTTATTCATATTACACTTCAGAGGTGGATTAAACTGATAATGAAAAACTTTCGCAACATATACGATGAGTCCGAATATGAGATTCTATTTAAAGAATTTTATAACCCTTTAGTGCAATTCGCCTTTCAAATAATCAACGACAACGAGGCTGCAAAGGATATAGTTCAAGATTTATTCGTGCAACTTTGGGAAAAGGAACTCAAATTCACAAATGAATTAGTTCTCCGTACTTATTTATATCGCTCCGTACAACACAAGTGTATAAACCACATCCGAAAGCAAAAGATACAACAACAACACGAGAAAAAAATATCCGATGAAATAGAAGAGCAAGAAAATCCTTCCGTGTTACACGCTCTCATTCGCGAAGAAGTATATCGTCAGCTATTAAATTCAATTGACCATCTCCCCCCGCAATGCAAAAAAATCTGCCTCATGACACTCGATGGGAAAAAACCTTCCGAAATCGCCCAAGAATTAGACCTTGCCGTGGACACCGTGAAAAAACAAAAAACGATAGCCTTAAAACGTTTACAAGATGAACTGGGGAACCTATCATCCATAGCCATGATATTATATCTGGAAACATTATTATAAAAAGCAACCCAAAAACCTTATAAAAAATATTCAAAAGGTTTTCAGGCAGCCTCTTACACACATTAACAACTAAAATCTACAACGTTCACAATAAACGCCGAATTCTGCTATCGAAAGCGTCCCGTTAGACTTCAATACTGTTATCCGCACGGCATCTCCCCACACCGTGTCAAAACGATGGATTTTCACCCGTGAGCTCACGAGAGCCTTTCCCTCGTAAATTGTTTTCCACACGCCATTTACGCGATACTCCACACGATACTCCTGCATACAGTCATTATTCCGTTCTGTGACAACCACCATATTGAAAGGTTGTTCCCGTTCAAAAGCCACTGTAAACCACGGAGTTTTCACCTCCGGATTGGAATTCCAACATGTACCGAAATTATCATCATTGGCAAAATCCATAATAGCATAATCACTACTCCACGACCCTTCGGCAGGTTTGAATTTAGCTATATTAGAAGAAATAATCGGCTCCTCTGTCTCGGGAAGTATAGCAACTTGACCATCATTCTTCCAAAGTTTACCGATTTCTTTCAACGCTTTCAACGCATTGGCATCCATAAGCCCATCCCTATTGGGTGCCACATTTAAAATAAAATTACAATACACCTTCCCCATCGGAATAATATTCTCGTTCACCATTCTTTCCGGATTCTTCACTGCCGTGGAAGGAAAACCCTCTTTCCAAAACCAATTTGCTTGCAACGGCAAACAAGATAATGCCGGCAAACGATTGGTTTCTTTAGAAATATGTTGCCCCGCCCCCTGCTCGTAAGATTTTATATCCGTGTAGAACAACACCTCTGCCGGATACTTAGCGGCATTCAAATCCATCACCAGACAATGGGGTTGAAGCGATTTAACCAAACAATAAATATCCTCAAAAGGAACTTCATCATACGAGATTCGGGACCATGGAGCATCCCACCCATCAATAATCAAAGCGGTAATTTCCCCGTAATTCGTGAGTAATTCACGAATCTGTTCTTTGATCATCTCCACATGCTCCGGAGTGATACAATGTGGACGCAACCGGGCATGCATATCCAATATAGAATAGTAAAGCATCACTTTCAAACCTTCTGCCCGGAATGCATCGGCATATTCTTTCACCACATCACGCTTAAACGGACTATTCGTGACACTATAATCTGTCGTTTTGGTTTCCCAAATACAGAATCCGCTATGATGCTTCGTTGTCAAGCATCCGTAAGTCATATTCGCGGATCTCGCCGCTTTCGCCCATTGCTTACAATCCAACTTGGTCGGATTGAAAAGTGCTGGCGAGGCATCCGGGTCAGGCCAATCCTCGTTAAAATAGGTCGGCATATTAAAATGAATAAACATACCGAAACGCAAATCCACAAATTCCTGTTGCAACTGATAAAGCGATTTATCTTGAGCATACATGAATTGTATAGAAATCATCCCTAGAAATAAAATTATAAGCAACCTCTTCATCTCTCTATAATTATTAAAATAATTATCTATTTTTATCTGCTATTCAATAAAATCTTCCATTTGCGGTACTCAACCTATCTTCCTTTCCTACGAATCCAAATGAAAATACCCCCGAAAGCCAAAAGCATAGGTACAATAGCTACAAATAACCATTTAATTACCTCATACCCTGTCTTATTCACGTACACTTTATCATCCGGCAAATCGGGACGTCTTATATCAATCGGCACCTCCCCATTTGACAACCAATAAAACCCACCCGCGATCAACGTGTAATTCGATGCTTGCTTCCCGGGGATTCTCCGTCCGAACTCACCATTACTGATACAATCCGCATTACCCGTTAAAATAATTTTTTGTACTTTATCCCCAATATTCTTGGATAATGCTACTACCGTTGAAAAATGCTTTTCAATCTCTCCTATCGAGGGATTCAAACGAACCGCATCATCAATAAAATCAGTTGTTTCCAATTCATTCCAAACTCCCGTTGTATCCGTCTTGAACATAGGAATTACCTTGTATCCCTTATCGGCAACTTGTTCCAATCCCGCAACACTCGGTGTCGACAACACGAATTTACGCGCATACATCCGCTCGAATTCATAAGAAATACTATCAACGGCTGCTTTCGTCGGATAAGAAAGAATAACATCCGCTTGAAGACTTGAATCTTGTTTAACCAACACGCCCTCAGTCATCTCGAAACCGAACTTAGCAAAAAGGGGGTTCATGATCTCCCGACGTTTTGGTTCTCCTAAAATAAATAAATTCCCGCCACGATCAATATATTGCTGCAAATTAACCTCTTCTTCCGGAGTCAGCCATTCACGCATATCAGAAATCACAATAATATTGATATTTTCCGGTATTTGCCCGCTCAAAGAAACACTCTCCACGTCAAACCCTTGATTCATCAAAGCGTTGCGAAATGTTTTTTCGCTCGCGAACAAACTATAATCCCGATCCTTTCCCCCGGTGAAACTCCGTTCCCCGTGTCCTTCGACCATTCCCACGATTGGAAGTTTCATTACCATCCGTTTAAAGGCGGCTGAAATCTCCCGTTCCGTCGGGAAACGCTGCATATCATTGTATATCCTTAACCATGCTTTCTCTCCATTGTCTCGTGCTATTTGACGGACAAAAGTATTTTTTTCTCCCGACAGATCAATTTTTGCACGAATTTCTTTCGGACTCATGAATCTATTTGAATCCAACCCATACACCTTACATATTTCACACATCTTTTCTCGCAACGTTTTATCCGGGAAACGTCTATCCAGATCGGGATTCGGGGTTTCGTCATAATAATACACGTATTTCAATTTCATATCCGGCTTGAAACGCAAATATTGATCAAAACGCTCCATATCCGGCTTTAAAAAATTGTACGCGGAAAACCATGCCCCACCGGGTTCTAGAACATTTATATAAGTAGTAATAGTCACCCCTCCGTCCAATTTCGCCACAATTTCTTGACTATTAGGAGTCAATGTATTATGCTTAGTTTCCGTTACATCATAATACACTCTCATTAAAGGAAGCGAGGAAAGATAACCTAAAAAACAACTCAAAAAAATCACACCAAGATTCTTCCCTACCGTGATCGAAAAGCGAATTTTTTGCCGTACGGCATTTAAACGAATAATCGTTAATGCCAAGAATAAACATATAACTATGATAAAATAAAGTAAATCTTCACTACAAATTAACCCGCTCACGAATTTACCACATCGTCCGGATATCGCCAACCAATAGGTTACATCCCGTACAAAATCGTACTCCTGCCACCATCCGCCAACCATATTCAATATCATCAACACTGCCAAAGTACCGATTGCCGCAACAATTTGATACGATGTCAATGAAGACATAAAAATACCGATTGCCGCATAAGCGCAAATCAACAAATACAAACCCAACAAACCGGTCAACACCAAAGGCAAGTCAAAATCTTTGACAAATCCCCAGCTACACAAAACAAGTAAAAAAAGCACACCAATCATAACGAGGGCATAAATCATCATAGAGAAAAACTTACCCACGATAATCTGGAAATTGGTGATCGGGGAAGAATACAATAAACGAATAGCCCCACTACTCAAATCCTTGCTAACCAAACTCATGGTCAGAAGAGGAATATAATAATACAAATATTTCTGCATCGTCACGAAAACGCCCCCCCAGTAAACAGAGAAAAGGCGTTGCGTACATCCATAAGGGATATATCCCATTTCTTGAGAATACACGGTATTTTGAAGTTGACCGGCAAACGACATTCCGGCTTGTATGCCAAAAGCAACCAATATAAACCACGCGACAGGAGAATAAAACAGCATCTGTAACTCCGTTTTCGCTATATTAAATATCATTTTAAACATAACCCTATTCTTTTATTGCACTTTTTTAGACAATTCTGAAAATACTTTATCCAAAGAACTTTTCTCCACTCTAATTTCCGATAAATGCCAATCATGAATTGCACATTGCTTTACAATATCATCAATAGCTCCTTGAGCATCATTAAAACGAACACGGAATTTCCTTTCCCCTAATTCTTCCACACCCAGCACGTTTTCTAAATTATTCAATTCTTCCATGGCAGGAGGATCCATCATAGAAAGATAGAGCGTATTAGGAACTATATAGTTATCAAATTCATCCACGGTACCCATGAAAACAAGCTTTCCCTGCTCGATCATCATGATATGATCGCAAGTTGCTTGCACCTCTGGTAAAATATGAGTGGAGAGAATAACCGTGCGCTCTTGCGCGATGTCCTTTATCAAATGGCGAACCTCCATAATTTGATTAGGGTCTAATCCGTTAGTCGGTTCATCAAATATCACAATATCGGGTTTATGGATTATGGCTTGTGCAATCCCCACACGTTGTTGGTATCCCCCGGAAAGATTTTTTATTAAACGTTTTCGGAAATGGGTAATACCACAACGGGATAAGACCTCTTCCACGGATGACTTTAGTTCTTGATTTGAAACCCAACGCAAGCGGGCTGAATAACGTAAAAACTCCTCCACGGTCAAATCCCCGTATAAAGGAGGCTTTTGAGGTAGAAAACCGATATGACGCTTTGCATCAATCGATGATTTTCGAGCATCAACACCTTTAATAAAAATACTTCCCTCCGTTTGCTTGATTACCCCACTGATAATATTCATCGTGGTCGATTTACCCGCCCCATTTGAGCCTAATAACCCGTAAATTCCTCGCTTGGGTATTTCAAAACTAATATCCCTTACCGCCCATTGAATATTATAGCGATGAGACAAGTGTTCAATTTTTAAAATAGATTCTTGCATAAATTTATTATCAATATTCATAATTTCTTATCACACGTATATACTGATTTCTTGAAAATCTCGTCTAACCACCTTACTCTCGCAACGAGCACCCCATATTCACTGTATAGTACAAATATTTATCACACACATTCCACATACAATAGATATACATAAAAAACACAACATTCCCAGCCAGAATATTTTTCTGGCTTCATATCTTTAACCTTAAAAAATAGAATTTTAAGAGTAGGGGAAATCCCCCTACTCAAAATATACTACCACGGGGCACTCCCACCACTGCTATTCGAAAAATTCCCGTACTTGAATATCACCTGTTTGATCTCACCCAAGTCAACGTTATCGGGTGATTCATACATATTTCCCGCGGCCCACGGATCCGGGGAACCCAACACTTGATCTATCGTGTAGAATATAAATAACTTACCTCCTTCCAAAGTTATCAACAACCGTTCGCCACTATAATCCGGGGTTAAATGTGTAACATTCCTATCAAAATCATGTATTTTCTTCACGATCTGTCGCATTCCCTCGGCTTCAGCACGAAACTCGCAATAATACAAAGACTTTCCTTCCGCGAAGTACATGTAATTTCCATTTCTCAACATAGCGTACACCGTGCGATCGGATACAATATCAGAACCGGCAAACAACCACTTACCTTTATTCGATACGTTCATTGTCACGTAAGAATACTCTTTAGTCAACGAAAATTTTTGAACATAATACTCGTCATCCTTTTTGAATATACACCGGTAATGTCCTGTACTATAATCACCCCTCTCACAGGTCGCCCAAATCAAAGAATACTCGCCAAAATTCGTCAAATTCACAAACTCATCTGGATTTGTCGAATTATCCCGAATGACTCCCTGTGACCCTGCCGACGGATCACTATTAGCAGCAATAGCCACAAACCGATTATTCGCTTTATCATGCATCAACTGTAACCCTACCCAAAAATAAGTAGCGGGAATAATCCTGTCAATATAAGTATTTGCCTTGTCAAAATCAAAGGGTATATTCATAAAACGAGTCAGATGAAAACCCGTCGGCTGAGTTGATTGTGGATAAATATACCGGGAATAAGCTTTCCCGTCATCACCTATCATCAAGTCAACTACATTACCGAACAACAAAAGCTTCGGATTCACCCCTTTCGGGTAACCACCGTAAAATTCTTCCTCCAAGGCAACCTCTTTATTCAACAACGCCCCGTTCAAAGAAACGCATCCCCCTCCTTCTTGAAGTATCGTTAACTCGTCTCCTCCGTTATTAGGACTTGTGAAATTCTCCGCGATGTAATAAGGTTTCCGTCCTAAAGGTTCCCCCGGGTACAAGGAAGTGTAAAGATTGTAAAAAGGAGTATAATAAAAAGGCTTATCCGTAGGCTTTTCCAATCGCAAAAAATGAAGCTCCGTCGTCCCGTCGCTCTTTTCCGCCAAAAGCACGAAACCGTATTTATACGGGGAATCTATCTGCAAAGCCACCCCGTTACGGTCATAATATACTTGCCCGGATTTCCGATCCGTCACGAATAGATTAAGCGAATAAATCGCACATTTCCCCTCATGCGTGTACTTCAACACACGTTCACGCGAAATAACCGTTGTATCAAGTTTCCAAGCATAATCGAATTCCAGTGTATCCGACGGATTTTGAAATGTCAACTCAGGGACAACCGTAAGTTCTTCCCCGAGATAACCGTAAATCGTGTACGTGTTCGCCGGTTTCACGGTAACAGTCACCTCGTTTACTTCAATATAATCATAATTACCCTTGTCCTCGTAGCATCCGCTTAATAACCACGAGCACACTATTCCCCAAAATATAATCGTTTTTCTCATCATATATTCCATTTAATCAACCCCCTATTACTGTAACAGTCATTTTCGTGTGTCCGTCTTTCTCGTACACGGTTTCATCGTTTGCCTCTTTTTCATTCAAATACTTTTTCAAAAGCAACGCGTTGTAACGACACTCCACGGCATCATCCGGATCCAAGTACCCTATCCCGGTAACCTTGATAAACAATCGATACTTTTCATCGGAATAAGTCCCCAAATAACTATTTATGATCGTGTTATTCCACCAACTCGGTTTAGAAATCTTATCATTTATCCAAAGGATTCGAGCGGAATGAGATGTCTCCCCAAGCATAAAATCCCGGGTCGGTTCCAGACGCACGGTCAACCTTACCGGTGTCGTTTGCAAATCCGGAGTTTTAATAATCTTTACCACCAACTCGGTTTGTTCCTCGTTCTTTCCCAACACGCAACGTTCCGGTAATATATAATTCCCCGGGGCGGCAGTCGTGTAATCATCCACGACAACGACCTTGTACTCTCTCTCCCGTCCTTCCGGATGCCCAACTAATTTCACGCCTAAAGCGTAATCTATCGTATCTTGGTTCGGGTAAAAAGTAAAAGACACCTCTAAAGAATCCGCCATCCTACCCGTGAACTGAATATAAGCATCATTACCGTAAGTCATGATATGCTCTCGTTCACAACCCGAGAAGAGATACAACATTCCTAATATCAATAGTATTCGTTTCATAAATTCTTCCATTAAATTAATAAGACGTTTCATTATTAGGATATTCGGCAATAAACTTATCTGCTGTCATCGGAATATCCCTATCCCCGTTAAAAATATCATGATTCAATCGCTTGTACATGAAAAACGTTTGTCCCTCTGTCAACCCTTCGCGAATCATATCGTACACCAACTTTTCCTTCAAGTCATCCGGCTCATCCGGCAATGCATACTCCTTCACCCCCCGCTGGATTCTCAACGTGGCAAACAACTCTTTCGCCTCCACGATCTGTCCCTTGTTAATCAGACACTCGATCATGATGTGATACATCTCCGGGAAACGAACTATCGGGATAAGCGGACACTGATGGGTAATATTCGTGGTTACGGTACTACTCATATTAGTTATGGATGCAATCGGACGCTCCCACACCAGATAGCGGTGATTATCATTATACCGGTTATAAAATTTATAACGATAATCATCCGTTTCCAACCCGAAAAGTTTCTCCATTTCATTCATTCTAAAATAATGAGCATACGAAGCTACCTTCTCGAAATTCTCCAGATTATCTTTATTATAGAATCCCAACAGAAGCTCTTCCCAGCGTTTGGGATCGGACATTTCCGGATATGCGTCGTAATTCCCGTGATTATTGGCAGGTGTCCACTTAAACCATCCCGTATCTACGAATCGTTTGATAGCCGCCGCATTTTTATAAGCCATCTCCTCGTTACCCATCCACATGTATATCCGTGCCAACAATGCGGTTGCACCCCAATAATTCATTCGTACCCCCCGGTAATTCAGGAAATCATCTCCACCTAACGGGGTTGCATGAGCTCCCGACGTGAAACGATGCTGCCTCCCTTTCGTCCATGCCGCGAATTTCAAGGTATCCAAAGGTCCCAACTTCTCCTGCGCGAACTCCATATCCGAAACGATATTCTCAAGCACTTGCTCCATAGTCATACGCTCGGGCTGATGATCCGGATATCTCGTCACGTAGGGAATAGCCGGACTGCCTTGATTCGTTCCCGAGGGCATCGGGCAAAACAAGCGTAACATATCAAAATGCAACAACGCCCGCAAGCCACGCATCTCGGCTAGAATCAACTGTTTCTCTATATCCTTGTTATTAAAAAAAGAACTATCCTTCTTCTCCACCTGCTGTATGATATTATTACAACTGGCTATCACATTATAGGCTTTCGCCCATGTATTTTCCGTCACCTCCTGTACACTCGAATTTTTCCAATTATAATTAGAAGCCTCCACCAACTCCGTGGGCAACCCGGAAGTAAGGTAATTTCGGGCTAAAGCACTGGTAAATCCCCAGCTCAAGTTCTTACCGTACAAATTCGTGACACTAATTTCCCGGTACACACCGTTCACGGCCATTTGCACCCCGGTATAATCGCCGAAAATCTCCTCTTCCAGTAACACACTGTCGGACTTTATATCCAGCCAATCATTGCACGATGTCAACGCCATCGCCACCAACAGCCACTGTATCAATCTCTTCATTTTCATTTCACTCTATTTTTTAGATTAGAAACTTGCATTTAAAGTAAAAGTAAAGGTTCTGGCAAAAGGATAACTTAACCCCATCTCCCGCTTGATAGAAGAAACCGTGGCTATATCATTCATGCTAAACTGAAGCCTTAACATATCCAGACCGATACGTTGAATTAAACCACGATTAAAATCATATCCCACGTTCAACGAATTGAACGTCAACGTCCGGTCTTTTTGCACGAACCGTGAAGTCGGACGGGTAATATAATAACGATCCTTCAAAGACTTCAAAGAAGTCACATCCCCCGGCTTTTGCCAACGTTGGGAAAGCACCCGGCGATCCGCGTTATTCCGCCACAAGTTGACATTTTCCACGTTATCCACCAACGTCTGGTTATACTTGTCACCCCCGAATTCAAACATAAATGTAGTATAGAAAGTAAAATTCATAAACCGTACATTAATACCCAACGAACCATTTCCCCAAGGTTCGGTATCCCCTATCTTCTGTTGTTCATAAGTTGACCACTCGTAACTGATAGTTCCGTCACGCTTGAGATAGATTTCCTGCCCGTCAGCCGGGTTTATCCCTTTCGACTTCATCCCGTAAATCGATGTCGTTGAATTACCCGCCTCGTACTTCATCACCGGCTTCGAGTACACCCGGTTATCATCCGCTGTCCACAAAATAGAAGTCAACGGGGAATTGGCATTGGCATTAGCATATTTCTTAAAATGCTCGTCTACCCGGTCATTATATTCCTCCAGAGCCTTGGACAACTTCAGAATCTTATTTTCATTATGTGACAGAGAACCATATATCACGATATCCAATTTCTTGGAAGTATAAGGTTTCACGTTCAGATAAAACTCCATTCCCCTGTTCTGTATCTCTCCCGCATTACTCTTGTAACTGGAAAAACCCGCGGAAGCCGGTAAAGAAACATCCGTGATCCCGTCAATCGTCTTCCGGTTATACCAGTTAAACCGACCGAACAAAATTCCATGAAAAACACCGACTTCCATCCCCAGATCCCAAGAAAGCGTTTTCTCCCACGTCAGCTTATCATTTCCCATGGCAATCAAAGTTGCCCCGATTCCGGTTGGATACCATTGATCCAGCTTGGTTTCGAAAGAATGTCGGGCGGCATAAGGCGGGAAATTCAACTTACCCGTCTGCCCGTAAGTAGCCTTTACCTTCAATTGATCCAAGAAACTCCATTGTTCGGCGAACGCGTACTTGTGGATATTCACCCCGGCACCGGAAGACCAGAAAGGTCCCCATTTCTTGTCGCTCCCGAATTCGGATGAACCGTCACCCCGGAAAGAAAAATCGAACAAATAAATATCATTATAACTATAATTCAACGTGGTAAAGAAACCGAACAAACGTGTTTTATTATCCGTTACCGTGGGTTTCTTCACTATCTCGTAGGCATAAGAAATCGCGTGCCGTTTGGCATTGGGAAAACCTTTGTATGCAGACTCCTCGAATCCTCTCTGATCCTCCTTCACGTTGATACCCACCGACAAATTGATATTATGCTTCCCCAAACTACGGTTATACGATGTAAACAAGTTCACGTTCCATCCAAAACTCTTTGTTTCAGTCAAGTTCCTCTCTCCTTTGGTAAAAGCGGAAGCTGTCACGCTGTAAGTGGAAGAAGCCGGATCCGTGAACTTGTCCGTATCCGAAATATTATAATTCAGAGCCAATTGCCCCTTAATCTGCCAATAATTATTGATATACCAATTTACCGTCAAATTATTCGTCCAATCCTTATATCCCGATTTAGAGTAGTTTTCTAACTGTGCCTCATACAAGGGATTTTTCTCTATCGTTCCGGTCAATCCATAACCAGGTAACGTTTGTACATAATTCCCGTCTTTATCCACCCACTCGTCATACGGGTGACGCCGGGTATAATCGGCAAAAGTGCCGTAAGGAGAATCCTTTGTACGCGTAATATCAAAAGTCGTTTGATTCCTCACCTGCAACCCTTTATACCGGTAATCCAATGCAACCCCGGCACCCAATCGATTCCTGTAAGATCCCTTCATCACACCATTTTGATTATTATAGCGCAAATCTATCCCAAAACGTATACTTTCGCTTCCACCCTCTACATAAACGCTATGATTAGCATTAACCTCCGTCCGCAAAGGCTGCGACAACCAATAATTATCCACCCCTTTGGAAACCTTATTGAGCTTCTCTATGTAATATTGATTCTTAATCTTTATTTGTGACAAAGGGTCCGTCGTTGTATCTCCCGGATCATAATCAAACAACCCGGCAGCCACCTCCGCCTCCAAAGCTTCCTTGGCATTCATCATATTGTAAGACGACAAATCCGGGGCGGTAATACTCAAATTCCCGCTATAACTAATCCGCAACTCTCCCGGGGCAGGAGCCACCGATTCAATCACGATCACCCCGTTGGAAGCCCGGGAACCATACATGGCTGTTGCCGCCGCATCTTTCAGAATCGTAATATTGGCAATCCTGTTAATATCAAAATCATACACCTTCTCAACACTCACCTCGAAACCATCCAAAATAAAAATAGGAATATTCGGATTGCTCGTCAAAGCGAATTTCGCAACACTGGAAGAACTTCCTATCTCATCCAACTCCTTCACGCTGGCTATTCCCGAACGCCCCCGCACGTAAAACTCCGGCAAGGTATTCGGGTCGGAACCCATCTCGTTATTTTTGACCAACCGCAACGAAGGATCGAATACCGCCAAGGCACTTATCAAATTAAAAGAGGACACTTTCAATATCTCCTCCCGGCTCACTTGCGTGGCAGAACCCGTGAAACTGGATTTCTTGATATTGGCATATCCTGTCACGACCACCTCTTCCACGCTTTTCACATCCTCCCGCATCACCACGTTGATCGTGTCTTTTCCCGAGTATTTCACCTCTTGAGTCTCCATACCCAAAAACGAGAAAAGTAAAGAAAAACCCTCCATCCGGGGTAACGTCAAAGCGTATTTACCATCCATATCCGTGGCGGTACCCACGGTTAATCCTTTCACCAAAACGGTCACGCCCGCCAGTGGCAGTTTCTTCTCGTCGGTCACCTTCCCCACGATCCTTATCTCCTTCTTCTCATCCGTTATCGGTTTGAAAGTCACCACGATCAAATTATTCATGATCTCCCACCGGTAATCTTTTCCCAGTAACTTTCCCAAAACTTCTCCCAACTCCTTGTCCTCCACGGAAAGCGAAACCTTACGTTCCACGTCCAACGCCTTGTCATTGAAAAAGAAATACAAACTCGTCTGCTTCTCCAATTCTTTCAGTACTTTCGAAAGTACCTCGTTCTCGCATTTTAGCGACACTTTCTGCTGTTGAGAGTAAGTTGCCGCACTCACGTGTATAAAACACACGCACAGAATAAAAAATGTTAATTTCATAACACGAAGCATTTTTTTTAATAAAAAACTTGACCTAGCAACGTGTAATTGCTTTTTTTTCATAAATTTGAACTTTAAAGTTAGACAATATCCGGGTTTGCTACCAACAAATTACCGGAACATGAAACTTACCGATAGACGCTACCAACAACTATCGGTAATTTTTTATATTACAATCTGGTGACGACTACATTCCCGTCTTTCAGAGAAAAACGGACATCTACCACCTTTTCGATCACCTTAAATGTTTCCGCTGCCGGCAGATTCTTATCAATCATCCCCGTAAAAGTGTACTCCTCGATTCCACTACCGAAAAAAGTAACCTTTAAACCATACCAACGCTCCATTTGAATCATAATATCCCGTAGCGACATTTTGTTGAAAATAAACATACCGTCTTTCCAACTGGTATACTCCCGCACGTCGACTTCCCTCACGTGAATATCACCATTCACGCACGCGGCCTGTTCCCCGGGCGACAATACCACCCGTTTCGTCCCGCTCGTCACTTGTACCTTACCGCTCGCCAACGTGGTTTGTACATCCGGTTTTTCCGGGTAAGCATTTATATTGAAACTCGTCCCCAACACCTCCACTTCCATATTCCGGACTTCCACCTTAAAAGGATGAGCCTCATCTCTGACCACTTCAAAGTAACCTTCTCCCTCCAAGTACACTTTCCGTTCCGCTCCCCCGAAAGTCACCGGGTACCTCAACTTACTACCGGAATTCAAATACACCACGCTCCCGTCGGAAAGCTGCAAACGAAAATCGGCAGCTACCGGAATTTCAAGAGTATGATATCGCTGAACCGTGTCATCCTCGGCTTTTGTTTCATAAACCAATCCCTTCGTACTATCCTGCCGTATCTCCACCGTACTCTCTCTAGTCAGATACTTCTGTTGCATTTCCCTCAGATTCAACTCCGAACCGTCGGACAATGTCAGAAGAATAGCATTCTTGGGACGCTCAAACGACACTGCCATTTCACCGGACGGCTTATCCCGATTTAACAGGAACACCCCGCTTAAAAGTAATATAAACGGCAAAATAATCACGGCAGCATACCTTAATACCCGCCGTATCTTGTGACGCCGCACGATAACCGGGTCTTTCACTACCCGATTCCATATCCCGTCATAATCGGGTTCCGGCATAGACGTCAAGTCATACAGCTTCTCTATCGCCTCCCGCACATCCGGATCTATCTTCTTTTCCGGGGAATACTCATTGGGATACAATACATTCCATAATCTCTCGAACAATTCATCTTTCGTTTTCATGAATACATTCATTTATCATTACACTATAAATGCACTCGAACTATCGAAAAGGGTGAAAAGATTATAACATTTTTTTCAAGGAAAGTAAAAATAATATAGTAAGCGCCATATTGTCGGGATTATTCTGCACCGACTCCTTTATTTTCTTATAGGCTATCCTGACCTGAGATTTCACTGTATTCACGGCAACTCCCATGGATTCCGCCGTTTCGGCATAACTCACTCCCTCGATTACCGCCATCACGAATATCTTGCGGCATCCCTCCGGCAAAGAATCAACCACCGAGCGAATAGCCTCGATCTTTGGCGTTATATCCTCCTCCTCTTCGTTCAGGAACACCTGTTCCCGAATAATATCCGCTTCCTTTTCCGCCCGCACCTTCTGGTGACGCATATAATTCAACACGTAATTCCTAACCATTTTCCGCAAGTAATTCACGAGCGAATGTTTCACGTTTATCTGTTCCCGGTGACTCCACAAATAAACAAAACTCTCCTGCACGGCATCTTCCGCCACCGCTTGATCACGACTTAATCCCAACGCGACAAAATACAACTCCCGGGAATAATCACGAAACACTTTTTCAAAAGCCTTCACATCCCCGGCAATCAGTCGCTGCACCGTATTTTGTTCATCTGTCATATCCAACATCCTTTGGAAAAGCAAAGATAAAATTAAATTTTAAATATCAATAACCAACATCTGTTAAACAGAAAATTCTTGTCTACATTCAATAAATCTACCTGTTGAATTTCCAAGGCAATCCTACCGTAATACAACCCCTACTCCGTCACAAAATACTTCTACCCCTCTTATCTCCCCGTTGGCAAAGGACGCGATAACCGCCTTACATCCGGCTGATAAGCAAGTTGAGGTAGTATTACCTTAGGATAACGAGAGAATTTCCGTGAAAAAAGATAAATTTACAGAAAGCAAATCGACAACATTGCACAAAAAAATATACTTTTGACGTGAAATTAAAATAACACTAAAGATAAAACACATGGGGCTATTTAGTAAACTTAGAGGCGAGTTTATTGACATCATCGAATTCTTGGACAACACCCAAGACACCATCGTGTACCGTTTCGAAAGACATGGCAACGAGATAAAAAACAACGCTAAACTCATCGTCCGGGAAGGACAAACGGCTGTTTTTGTCAACGAGGGACAAGTAGCGGATATATTCACCCCGGGAACTTATACCCTTAACACCGAGAACCTCCCGGTATTAAGCACGTTGAAGGGCTGGAAATACGGTTTCAACAGCCCGTTCAAGGCTGAAGTTTACTTCGTGAGCACGAAAAACTTCTTGGACCAGAAATGGGGAACAAAAAACGCCATTATCCTAAGCGATAATCGATTCGGGATGGTTGAAATACGGGCATTCGGAATATACTCGTTCAAGATTACCGATGCTCCCGTTTTTATCCGGGAAATCGTGGGCACAAACCAATCGTTTACCACCCGGCATATCAGCGAACAATTGAAGAGTATCATCGTCACCCGTTTCTCCGATGCCACGGGAGAGTCAAATTTACCGATCGAGAGTTACGCTTCCAACTTGAACGAATTATCGGAAGCCATCTTCGGTTACATGCAAAGTGACTTTGCCGCCTACGGCATGGAAGTAACGAAATTCCTGATTGAAAACATCTCCATGCCCGAAGATGTGAAAAAAGAGATATTCGAACTCAGCCGTCTGGAAAAAATCGACTTGGATAAATTGACTAAACTAAAAGCCGCCAAAGCCATGGAAGCTGCCGCGGAGAATCCGTCGGGCACAGCCGGAACGGGCGTCGGTCTGGGAGCGGGTATAGCAATGGCCCAACAGATGACTCAAAACATGATGAACCCGTCGGACAGACAAAACGGGCAGAATACCCCTGCCACTCCCCCACCGTTACCGGGAGAAACACTGTACTACGTCGCCATCAACGGTCAACAGTCCGGTCCCTATAACCTCGCGCGATTACTCGAACTGGTAAAGCAACAAGTTCTGAACCGGGAGTCTCTGGTATGGAAAAACGGATTACCGGAGTGGGTTCCGGCCGGAGAGCAAGCTGACTTACAGAGTTTATGGACAACAACACCCCCGCCGCTTCCAAAACAGAAATAAAGTATGACGGAAGAAACCGAGGACAACCGGACGATCGGTGACACATTCCCGTGTGAATGTTGCGGAGCCGTGCTAAAATACAAACCGGGAACAACATTCCTGCATTGTGAATATTGCGGGGCGGACACCCCAATCCAAACGAAAGTGGTGGTCAATATCAACGAACTGGACTACATGCAACACATCCGGCACGTTGAAGAGCTCAACACGCACAACACAAACATCATCAAATGCCGGAAATGTGGCGCCGAATCGACATTCGACGAAAACATGAAATCCATGGAGTGCCCCTACTGCGGTACTCCCTTGATTGAAGCCGACGCGCATTATGAACGACTGTTCAAACCATCCTACCTGCTACCGTTCCAAATCTCCGGCAAGGAAATCGACGCCTGCCTCCACAAATGGTTACGGAAATTATGGTTCGCACCCGGTAACTTGAAACAACAAGCCCGTTGCTCCGAAAAAATGCAAGGCGTGTATATCCCTTGTTGGACATACGACGCGCAAACGGAAACCCAATACACGGGACAACGGGGTGTTACCTACACGACCTCGGTAGGAACAGGCAAAAACCGACGCACGGTAATCCGCACGGCGTGGAGTTACCGCGACGGAAACATATCCCTCTTTTTCGACGATGTAATAGTTCCGGCATCCAAATTAATCGCCTCGGGAACCGTGGCAAAAATCGAAGACTGGGACACGGAAAACCTCGTGGAAATGGACAACCGTTTCCTAAGCGGGTTCATCACGGAAAAATACATCATCAACCTCACCCAAGGATTCGAGATTGCCCAAGGCAAAATGGCAACACAAATAGACTCTGCCATCCGACGGGACATCGGTGGCGACAAACAGCGGATTTTATCAAAAAACACACGGTACGACAACATCAAATTCAAATTGATATTACTGCCTGTTTACATGTCGTCTTACTTGTATGGCAAAAAAGTATACCACTTCTTCGTGAACGGAAGAACGGGAGAAGTCACGGGGGATCGCCCCTACAGTACCCTGAAAATCGTGTTCACGATCATCTTGGGACTTTTGCTAATCGGGGGAATAATATACTACAACCGGTAAGTAAATGACACATACTATTGGAAATAACCCAAAAAGCACTATCTTTACTCCCGGAAATAATACAATTGCTTTTTGAAAACAACAAATTCTAAGAAGATAAATGCGTAATTAACAGTCTGTAATCTTTTCAGACTGGGCTTTTCGATTCGGGTATTCCACCCGGAATGATTTCTTATTGAAAACACTTTTAAGGTTTTGAAGCACATCCACGGGTGCCTCGAAAATCATCATTTGAATCCTTGTGCCCGAAAAGCACGTGATTCAAAACATATTATTCATTATTCAAAAAACAAGTACATCATGAAAGAAGAATTGAAATTAATCGCGGACTTCGACATGAACATGATCGAAGACTTTTTCTCACCATTGGATCGTCAAGGTCCCGGAAGTGAAGAGGTAACAAAACTGGCGTTAAGCTTCGTCGGGAATCTATCCCCAGAATCAAAAATCGCCGATATCGGTTGCGGGGCGGGAGGACAAACCCTAACCCTCGCGGCGAATACGCGAGGGAAAATCACGGCTATTGATTTACTACCCAAGATGATTGCCAGAGTAAACGATCGCATGAAACAACATGGATTCAGCGACCGGGTATCCGGAATCACGGGTTCTATGGCAGAATTACCGTTTAAAGAAAACGAACTGGACTTGATTTGGGCGGAGGGTTCAATTTACAACATCGGGTACGAGAGAGGATTGAACGAGTGGAAAAAATTTCTAAAACCGGGAGGAATAATTGCCGTTTCGGAAGCATCATGGTTCACGCCGACACGTCCCGAAGAAATAGACCGTTTCTGGACATTCCATTACAGTGAAATCGATTTGATCTCGACCAAAGTAAAACAAATGGAACAGGCGGGATATACTCCCGCGGCACATTTCGTGTTACCCGAAAATTGTTGGACAGAAAACTTCTTCCGTCCCGCGCAAGAACACGCGGAATCATTCCTGCAAAAATACAAGTACAGCGATGACGCCAAAACCTTCGTGACCGGACAATTGAACGAGAGCAATCTCTATCAACGATACAAATCGTATTACGGTTATGTATTCTACATCGGAATAAAAAATTAAAATACATGAAAATATCTATCAGACAAGAAAAAGAGCAAGACCACGCGTACGTGGAGAACATGACACGGGAGGCTTTTTGGGACGTGTATCAACCGGGAGCGTCAGAACACCTGTTATTACACAAAATCAGAAAAGCGGATTGTTTCATTCCCGAACTTAACTTTGTTGCCGAACACGAAGGGAAGATCGTCGGGCATGTCGTGTGTACCCGGGCAAAAGTCGTGGATAAAAAAGAGAAGGAACATACAATCCTTTACCTTGGACCGATTTGTGCCGCACCGGAAGTACAGAAACAGGGAATCGGCACCCGGTTAATAGGACACACGAAAAACGTTGCCGGACAAATGGGATATAAAGCCATCGTTCTCTGGGGAAACCCGGCATATTACCATAGATTCGGTTTCGTGAATGCAGCCCAATTCAATATTACCACGCACGAGGGTAAGAATTTCGAGCCATTCATGGTCTATGAATTGGCAAAAGGAAGTCTGTGCGAAATATCCGGCAAATTCTATGAAGACGTCGTGTTCAATATGACCGAAGAAGAAATAGAAGAATATGACAAAGCTTTTCCGTACAAAGAGAAACACGTCACAGACACTCAGTTGAAGTAAATAAGAAAATAGGGCTGGTTAGCCCTATTTTCTCATCTCTCTCCACCACAAAACATACACGCTTTCAAATGTACGGACAGGACATTCCCACACGCTTTACATCTCCATTTTTCCCGTTCCTCTTCCAAGAAACGAACTTCACCAACTTCTTGTACCCGTCTAAGATTATCGATAAGACTTATCCCGTAATTAGTCCGGTATCGTTTATCCAATCCTTTCACCGACAAGCAAGGGAACTTCTCGCATTCGTGGCAATAATGTCCCCCGGATTCCCGCGAAAGAAGACAATTCTTAATACGACAGGAGGTACAATGTTTCATCTTCACACCATCAGACCAACATCCCCTACATGGCTTTTTCTTTCTCAAATAAGCCATACACACCCCACAATTCACCCCACACGGGGCAACCGAATTTTCCTTGAAAAAATTATCTATTTCCACCGCGAATTTCTTCAATAACCAACTCTATCGCTTTCACGGTAGCTTTGCCGATATTCCTTTCCCGCGTAAAAGAAAAGGTAAACTTGCGGGCGACCGTCCTTCCCGGTCCGGCAACACCGATCCAGACCGTACCGATCGGTTTCTCCGGCGTACCACCCGTGGGTCCCGCGATGCCGGACGTGGACACCCCGTAGTCGGTTCCAATCAGGCGGCGTACACCTTCTGCCATTTGTCGCACCACGGGTTCGCTAACGGCACCGAATTGTTCCAGATCCTCCCGGCTCACTCCAAGCACCCGTTCCTTCACGTCATTGGCATAAGCGACCACGCTTCCCCTGAAATAAGCCGAAGCCCCGGCAATGGAAGTCAATTGGGCGGCAATATTCCCACCCGTGCAACTCTCGGCGGTAGCGATCGTCCTTCCTTTCATCAACAGCAACTCTCCCAATTCCCGCTCCGTCCCCCCGTTCTCTCCTTCCGTGTAATGCAATCCCTCCAGTGTTTCTTTCAACCCGTCGAAACGGGTATCCAAATTATACACCTGCTTTCCTTTCGCCGTCAATCGCAACATAACAAATCCCGGGGAAGGCAGATAAGCCAGACTGAATCCCTCGGGAAGCGTTTCTTCCCATTGACTCAATCGGATAGCCAATTCCGACTCCGGGATATCGTACACCTTCAGCATCCTGTAATCCAGTTGCAGGTGCGGGAACAAGTGTTGCAATCCCGGAACCACACTTTGCATCATCAAATCCTCCATCTCGAAAGGCACGCCCGGCAAAGAAACCAATACTTTCCCGTCCCGTTCGAACCACATGCCGGAAGCCGTCCCCTTGCGGTTGAACAGAATCTTTGCCGATTCGGGTTGAAGAGCCTGACCGCGATTCGCCTCATTCATACTCATTCCCCCGTTCTCCAACAACTTCTCGATCCACTTCAACACCTCCTCGTTCATCACCAAGCGGGTATTGAAATAATCCGCCAACACCTTCTTCGTCACGTCATCTTTCGTCGGTCCGAGCCCACCGGTCACGATAACCAGCTCCGCCCGCTTCATGGCATAATCCACCCAATGGCATATCTCCTCCCGAGCGTCGGCAATAGATAAAATATCAATCACTTCCGCCCCGAGGCGAGTCAATTGTTTCGAAATATATTGTGAATTGGTATCCAGTATCTGTCCTAACAGGATTTCATCACCGATTGTAATAATGATCGCTTTCATGGATTTACATTTTTATTCGTGAATACGTTTAATTGCCTTAATCCGTTTCAATAAAGAAGGATGAGAATAATGAATATACTCGTACAGCGGGTGAGGCGTCAGATTGCTCAAAGACTTCACCGATATTTTCTTCAATCCCGACACGAGATACTCCCCCTCGTAATGAGTCCCGGCGAAAGCATCCGCCTCGTACTCGTTCTTTCGTGACCACACGTTCATGCCGATACCCAAAATCAAGTTAACCGGAGAATAAAGTATAGCGAAAGCCATCAATCCCAACTGGAAATACGCCTTATCGCCTCCTAACGCCCCGGACAACGCCGCGTTGTTGACACACAGGGAAAACAGCCAGAGTATAATACCCGTTTGCACTATCGAAAGTCCCATGGACTGTAACGTGTGCCGTTTCTTGTAATGCCCGATCTCGTGCGCCAGCACGGCAACGATCTCCTCTTCCGTCAAATCGTCAATCAACGTGTCGTACAACACCACCCGTTTCTTAGGTCCCAGTCCCGTGAAATAAGCGTTAGCCTTTGTCGAACGTTTCGAGCCGTCGATCACGTATATATTATCCAACTTGAATCCCACCTTCCCGGCAAACGCCTGAATCTTATCCCGCAAACTCCCCTCCTGCAAAGGAGTCTGTTTATTAAACAGAGGCACTATCAACTGGGAATAAAACATCCCCATGAAAAGCGAAAACACGATCACGACTCCCCACGCGTACAACCAGAAAGAAGCGCCCGCCCACGTGTAGAACCACACGACAAGCGCCAGCAACACGCCTCCCATGACAAGAGAAACCAGTAATTCCTTCACGGCATCGAGCCAGAAAATCTTCCTCGTGGTTTTATTGAACCCGTATTTTTCTTCAATATGAAAGGTAGCGTAATAGTCGAAAGGGATATCCAGCACGGATGAAGCCAAAGACAACCCGACCACGAAAAGAAGCGTCTGCCACACGGCACTATCGGTCACGGACACCACCCAATCATTGTACCACCCGAAACCGCCCGCCAGAAGAAAAATCATCATCACGGCAAAGCCGAACCCGGAACTCCAACTGTCCAACCGTCCGTTTTCCCGCTTGTACGACTGGAAACGACCGTATTCCTTCTCGTCATAGATACCCTTCAGACTCTCGGGTAACACGGGCGACATATGCTTAAAATTCAAATGTTCCAGCACCCGTTCAAGGATAAAATCCAGACACAGGAAAACAACAATAACAATAAATATCATTTTACCTCCGGTAAAGTTACAGGTTACATTTGCCACAAACGGCAAGTTACAAGTTTAAATTCTTGAACAAAGATACAACAAATTTCATAACCTGCAACTTGCCAGAGGCAAATGTAACCTGCTAGGGCAAACGCGTCAAAACGCTTTTCGTCCGGTTCATAAAGTTGAGCTTTCAGCTCCTAAAGTTTATAAAGTTCATAAAGTAA
>OGKG01001149.1_pt1 | contig 32689 bp, 28 predicted proteins | sample 1572201 | NCBI WGS metagenome assembly OGKG01 (sample SAMEA2582146, study PRJEB24529) | metagenome | biome: Human gut stool | place: China | collected 2011 | reverse complement strand
TTGCTTCTTCATCTGATTTTAATGCAGGAGCAAATCCACCTTCATCACCAACAGAAGTAGCAAGTCCTCTTTCTTTTAAAATAGAAGCTAATGCATGGAATACTTCGGCACACCATCTTAAACACTCTTTAAAAGAAGGTGCTCCAACCGGCATGATCATAAATTCCTGTACATCAAGGCCGGATGATAATGCATGGCAACCACCATTTACAATATTCATCATCGGAACCGGAAGGCGGTTTCCATTGACACCTCCAAGGAAACGATATAATGGAATATCCAAAGAAATACTTGCTGCTCTACAGCAGGCAATTGATACCGCAAGAATTGCATTTGCTCCCAGTTTTGATTTATCTTTTGTTCCATCTGCCTGTATCATAGCTGCATCAATCGCATAAATATCGGATGCATCCATTCCGGTCAAAGTTTCATCTATGATCGTATTGATATTTTCTACGGCTTTTGTAACACCTTTTCCAAGATAACGGTCTGTCTGTCCATCACGAAGCTCTAATGCTTCAAATTCTCCGGTGGATGCACCGGAAGGAGCCGTACCTCTTCCAACCGTTCCATCCATCAGATAAACCTCTGCTTCTACCGTCGGATTTCCTCTTGAATCCAGGATTTCTCTTCCAACAACTTTTTCAATTTCTAAATAAGACATGCCAATTTCCTCCTATTATATGAATTTTTATGATTTTATACATTTCTGCTTACAGTTTTACCTTCTTAAGATCAATTTATACTTTCATGAAAAATACAGTTTTTTCGGAACACCACAAAGCTTTCCTGCGTAATTCTTTACTATATTTGTATTTTTCGGAAATTTTATAAGTATATCGTCAGAATATTGCATCCAACGATGATGGATACAGTAATGCAGTTTTCTCCCCGGAAGCTTGCTCATTTCTTCCGGTTGTAGGAGAATACCACATGACTCATTCACAGTAGTTAGGGTTATCTAACTAGCGTTAGTATAACCTATATAATAAAGAATTACAACACGGTAAATAGCAAAAGATTATCATCTAATCCGACAAACCATGACAAGATCCAACTATTATCTTTTTATGAAATACACTAAATACGCTTTTCGGCAACCATTTTTTGCGTTATAATTTTATACAGAATATACAATTAAGATAAATGAAAAATACTTCAGTTTTGACATTTATTGAAACAAAGGAGACACTTATGTTAAAACTAAAAGCAGCAATTTGCGATGATGACACAAAGCACACTCAGGATATTGCATCCAAACTGGAACAGTATGATGTAGTACATGATGCCAATATCTCTTATCAGGCTTTTGATAAACCAACAGAACTATTGCATTTATATAAAACCGGAGAACGTTTTGATATATTATTTCTGGATATAGAAATGGAAGCGATCAATGGTCTGACACTTGCAGAAAAAATCAAAGAAATGGATCGGCATGCGATCATTATTTTTATCAGTTTTTATCCTTCTTATATGCAGGCAAGTTTTCGAACACATCCATTTTATTATCTTGTAAAACCGGTATCTATGGAGAATTTCACCTATGCGATGGATGATGTAATCCACTCGATCAACTCAGATCATCGTTTCATGACGATCCTGCATACAGATACTCACGAAGAAACAATCAATGTAAAGGACATTTATTTTATAGAAATTGCAGACAGCAAACGGCAGCTTTTATCATTTCATTTTTTGGATCATATAGCCGAAAGCCGCGGAACCTTAAACGACTGGGCAGATAGGCTGTCCGAATATGGTTTCTTCCTTTGCCGGAGAAATACTTTAGTCAATCTTGCACATATTCATTATTTTAAAAACGGGACACTTGTACTGGATAACGGAGAGCAGATTTCTTTAAGCCGCAATAAAGAACGGGAGATCAAAGAACTATATACAAAGAATGTTTTTCGATTGAAAGAATTGTAGATAAAAAGTGCAAAGCCGGCGCTTTGCACTGCAAGAATTGCTATTGCAATTCTTGTTGATCACCTCTACTATACGAGCAGTTTCCTATTTCATTAAAAAGTGCAAAGCCGGCGCTTTGTCAAAAGTTTAATGGAACATTAAACTTTGCAAGAATTGCTATTGCAATTCTTGTTGATCACCTCTACTATACGAGCAATCTCCTATTCCATAAAAAACAGAGGCGTTGCAAAAGCAACGCCTCTTCCGATTTCAATCATAAACAAATTTGAATTATTTAAGAGTAACCTTAGCACCCTCAGCTTCAAGCTTAGTCTTGATGTCTTCAGCTTCATCCTTAGAAGCACCCTCTTTAACAACCTTAGGAGCACCATCAACAACTTCTTTAGCTTCCTTAAGACCTAAACCGGTTACTTCACGAACAACCTTGATAACCTTAACCTTGTTTGGTCCAACTTCTGTAAGTTCTACATCGAACTCATCCTTTTCAGCTCCGCCTTCAGCACCTGCAGCACCTGCTGCTACAACAACACCTGCTGCTGCAGAAACGCCGAATTCTTCCTCACAAGCCTTTACTAAATCGTTTAATTCTAATACTGTCATGCCTTTGATAGCATCAATAAATTCCTGAGTAGTCATTATTATTTACCTCCATAATTTTTGATAGTAATGCGACCGCCTTATGCGTGTCGTAGTTTCTTTTTTCGTTCGTTTTCAGTCCGAACAGACTGTAAGAGTCTGCAACTTATTAAGCCTCTGCAGCACCTTCACCTTTCTCAGCGATCTGGTTAAGAACACGAGCCATATTTGTAATAGGTGACTGTAAAGAACCAAGTAACTTGGAAATAAGTTCTTCTCTTGAAGGAATGCTTGCAAGTGCTTTAACACCATCAACATCGTAGAATGCACCTTCTACTACAGCACCCTTGAATTCAAGAGCCTCTGCTTCTTTTGCTACATTGTTAAGAACTCTGGTAGGAGCTGTAGCATCTTCCTTAGAAATTGCGATAGCAGATGGTCCATCTAATAAATCATCTAACTGTGCGAAATCAGTACCTTCAAAAGCACGTTTCATCAATGTGTTTTTGTATACTTTGTACTCGCATCCTGCCTCTCTAAGTCCTTTACGAAGCTTTGTGTCCTGCTCAACTGTAAGTCCGCGATAGTCAACTAATACAACTGTAGCAGCACCTTCAACCTTAGCCTTGATCTCGTCAACGATAGGCTGTTTTAATTCAACTTTTGCCATGAGTGAAATCTCCTTTCTTGGGCAAGCCCATATTATCACTGCACGCAAGACTGACTCAAAATAAAAATGCAACATTGCTTTTTATTTCATATAAAAAACCTCTCCGTCCGCAGACAGAGAGGTGAAGTTTCATAAATAATCTTTTCATGATCACATCTTCCTCGGTAGGCGATTGTTCTTACGTCGGTTAACCGACACCTACTGTCTACGGCAGTGTGCTTTGCTTTTCGCAAAACCTAGTATAGGATATCACACTCTGCCGTGCGTGTCAAGCATTTTTATGCTATTTCAGCATACTTTTTGTCAAATTTTTGTTTCCATTTTTATGCCTTACTTTTTCCATTCACTATTTCTTATCCCATCTCATTATAATGTGCATAGATGCCATTGAGTGCCATCAATTCTTCATGTGTTCCCCGTTCCGCAATTCCGGTATCTGCAACGACCAAAATCTCATCTGCATTACGGATCGTTGATAAACGATGGGCAATTGTGATCGTTGTTCTGTTCTTTGCTAACTCTTCTAAGCTGTGCTGGATCCAGCGTTCACTCTCATTATCCAATGCACTGGTTGCTTCATCTAAGATCAGGATAGGCGGATTTTTCAAAAAAACACGGGCAATAGAAATTCTTTGCTTTTGTCCTCCTGACAGACGTGTTCCCCTCTCTCCTACATAGCTGTCATAACCATCCGGCAGCGACAAAATAAAATCATGAATATTTGCTTTCTTCGCCGCATCCACAATTTCTTCCATAGAAGCATCCGGCTTTCCATATGCTATATTTTCCTTGATAGAACCGCAAAAAAGATAAACATCCTGCTGCACCAGACCAATCCGGTTACGCAGACTTTCCAATGTCAGACTGCGGATATCTTTTCCATCGATCAGGATTCTTCCGCCTGTGACATCATAAAAACGCGGAAGCAAAGAACAGATCGTTGTCTTACCACTGCCGGAAGGTCCTACCAGAGCAACTGACTTACCGGCTTCGATGCGAAAAGATACATCCGATAATACCAGCGTATCGTCATCACTGTAATGAAAAGATACATTTTCGTAATCTACCGTTCCCTGCACCTGCTCTAATGGCTTTGCATCTTTTTGGTCCACAATGTCCGGCTCTGTCTCAACAACTGCCAGAAAACGCCGAAATCCCGACAGCCCTTTTTGCATCATTTCCGTTAATTCCACCAGTATCTGGATCGGACTGATAAAGATACCGATATAAAGTGCATACATTGCAAGATCCGCTACTTCCATCTGCCCTTTTGCGATCAAAAAGCCACCAAAAACCAATGTGACAAGATACATTAATCCCTGAAAGAACGAATTTCCGCTCATAAAAGTACCCATACAATGATAGTTAGCATCTTTAGAAACTAAGAAGTTATGGTTGCTGTGCTTAAATTTTTTGCGTTCGATCTCTTCATTTGCAAAAGACTGTACCACACGAATTCCGGCTAATGTATCCTGTAAACTTGAGTTAATGTCCCCAATCTTTTGGCGGTTGTCCAAAAAGGTCGCTTGCATTTTACGATTCTGTCCGTAAGAAAAAAGGATCATAAAAAATACGAGCACCAGAAGCGGGACAGCCAGTTTCCAGTTGATCATAAACAGGAACACAAACGATCCGATAATTTTGATCAGAGAAATGAAAAGATTTTCCGGGCCATGATGTGCCATTTCGGAAATATCAAAAAGATCGGACACCAGCTTACTCATCATCTGACCGGAATTGTTCTGATCGTAGTAAGAAAAAGATAACTTTTCGTAATGATCAAAAAGCTGCTGCCTCATATCGCGTTCCATATTAGCACCCATCATATGTCCCTGATAGCTGACATAATATTTGCAAAGCCCCTGAATAATGTACATCACAAGCATGGCAAGACCGATCGGAAGCAACGCCTTCAATATGACAGAAGAACTTCCGGCAAATATCGTTTTTGTCATAATACGTAGGATCTGCGGATAGGCAAGATCGATCAGACTGATCACTGCCGCACAGATCAGATCCAGAAAAAATACGACTTTATATGGTGAATAATACGGTATAAACTTCTTTAATATATGCACTTTCTTTCCCTCTTTTTTTCGTTTTTCTTTTTCAGGCAGCAAAACCATTTACTTCCTGTTTATTTGTACGCATTATCGTATCACCACAAAGTTATAGTGTCAAACTGTTGCATAAAATGATCCATAAAGAAATGCCTGTCTTTTTTAGATCTGTTCCTCTGATACAAAACAGAAATACCCTATAGAATCTTTACCCGAAATAGGTTACAATAACAACAGAATTTTAAGATAGAAACGGAGAACTTTATATGATAGATGCATTACTTACCCGCTTAAAAGACGGCATTGAGATCCGGCAGACTTTAAGCAAGATCAGACAGGCGATCAAGGACGAAGAAGCTTTTAGCGATCTGTATAATATCATGTGGGATCAGACAAATCTTTTAATCCCTCTGCTTCAAAGCGAGGATGCCAAGACCAGAAAGAACACCGCCCTTTTAATGGGCGATCTGGCAATGGATGATTTCCTAGAACCGCTTTTTACAGCTTATCAAAAAGAGGAAACGCTCTTTGTACGAGGTTCTTATCTGACTGCCATGAAGAACTTTGATTACGAAGAACTTCTTCCCAAACTTCATAAACAATATGACAAGCTCTGCACCCAAAAGACAGCTGAGGAAAATAAAAAACACATTGAAGAAGAGATCCGTCTTTTACGTGAATTGATCATAGAAGAAGAAGGCATTCCGATGCATACTTTTACCGGAATGAACCGCAAACACCAATGTGTCCTTTTGACCAATCGTAACCATGCAGATTTCGTAGCCACACAGCTTACGGAACTCGGTCTGAAACCGACTGTCTTTTCTGCCGGAGTACATGTTGTAACAGATGCATTAGAACCGCTTTTATCTCTTCGTACTTATCAGGAAATGCTTTTTGAACCTGACATGCTAAAACCTTGTTCTTTTGATGCAAAAACCATTGTTTCTATGCTGTTACAGTCTGATCTTCTTACCTTTTTGCAACAGGATCATAAGGGAGACACGCCATTTTATTACCGTATCGAATTAAAAAGTAATAAAGATCTCCGGTTCAAAAGTGACCTGACCAAAAAGATTGCAAGCACATTGGAACTTGAAAGTAACCGTATGCTTCTTAACTCGCCATCTCATTATGAGATTGAACTTCGTATCATAGAAAATGAAGAAGGCAACTGTAGCATCATGGTCAAATATTTCACACTTCCTGATCATCGTTTCTCTTATCGTACCGAATCTGTCGCAGCCAGTATTAAACCGACAGACGCTGCCCTGCTTGCGGCATTGGCACAGCCATATATGGCAGAAGATGCTCAGGTTTTAGATCCGTTCTGCGGAGTCGGTACCATGCTGATCGAGCGACAGAAGATTCAAAAAGCAAATACTTCCTATGGTATTGACATCTATCCGACTGCGATTGCAAAAGCACAGGAAAACACGCAAAATGCCGGACAGATCATCCATTATATCAATAAGGATTTCTTTAACTTTACACATGAATATCTGTTTGATGAGATCTTTACCAATATGCCTTTTGCTGCCGGTAAAACAACGCAACAGGAGATTGTGCAGCTCTATGAACAATTTTTCAAAAAAATACCTTCTCTGTTAACAAAAGAAGGCAAAGTTATTCTATATACACACAACGCAACAGAGGCAAAAAAAATAGCTGCAAAAAATTCTTACAAACTTCTTGCAGCCTTTCCATATCGTAATAAACCAAGAACCGACCTTTTGATCTTTAGCCGTTAAAGCTACAGATCTATATGTATCGTTTCCTGTTCCAAAAAAGAGTGCAACGTCAACATGTTGCACTCTTTTCTCTTCTGACTTAAAAATAGCATCGTTTTTCTGTCTTTATTTATTGTCGTGCCTTACGATTGATATATTCCGTTTTGTATTTGGAATATACGATCGTCTGGTCATGATACAATCCATAATATCCGGACATCAGATAACTTACACTGATCGCGATCAGGAAATACGGCACAGCGTCATATCCAAAAAGCTCAAAAGCGATCAGCATCGATGTGATAGGACAATTTGTTACACCACAGAACACTGCCACCATTCCGATTGCCGCACAAAGCGATGGCGAAATTCCACAAATCTGTCCAAAAAGACAACCAAAGGTTGCTCCCACATAAAAAGATGGAACAATCTCACCACCACGAAAACCCGCTTCCAATGTCAATGCAGTAAATACAATCTTTAAAAGAAACGCTTCCGGTCGTACTTTCCCATTGATTGCATTTGCAATAACCGGAACACCGGCTCCCATATAATCGGTAGTATGCAATATGATTGTCAGCAGCACAATCACACAACTTGATACAATGATACGAACATAAGGATTCTTTAATTTATCCCTGTAAAAATCTCCAAGTGAATGTAGTGTCACACAAAAAAGTACACTAAGTGCTGCACAACAAAGTGCAAGCCCGATCACTTTAATACTGGGAATCAGATGAAAACCGGATAAATGATGAATAGAAAAGACATTCGGACTGATTCCCATATTGGTTGCAAACTTTGATGCGATCAATGCCGCAAAGACACATGGTACCAATGCCGCATAATACATAACACCAACACTGACAACCTCCATCGCAAAGATCGCTGCTGCGATCGGTGTACCAAATATGGCAGAGAACGCTGCGCTCATTCCACTCATTACAAAGATTCTTCGATCCTTTTCATCAAACCGCAGCCAACGTCCAAGCTGGTTACCGATACTTCCTCCTAATTGCAATGCCGCTCCTTCTCGACCTGCCGATCCGCCAAACAGATGCGTGATAATCGTTGATATAAAGATCAACGGTGCCATTTTAAATGGCAATTCTGTCTGTGCATGGATCGTTGACAAAACCATATTCGTACCTTTGTCATTTTTATAATGAAAGATTCCGTATAAAAAGACGATCACAACACCAGCCACCGGCAAAAGCAGGATCAGTTCAGGATGTTGTGTCCTGACTTCCGTTACAACTCTAAGAAGATATGCAAAAAGTGTGCTAAACGATCCAACAACCAGACCTACAATACTGGATACGATCACCCACTTTACAAAATTAAAAATATTTCTATATAATCGTGCCATATAAAATTTACACATCTCAATCCGCTTCATTTTGTTCTTCTCACACTTTCCTTTTTTTGGTTTCGATGCCAATGTCATATCCTGATAACCACGCTGTTGCAATGACCTGACACAGACCTATTTTTTGTATGAGCCTATTATAACGACTTTAGCGGAAGTGGGCAAGTCTTGTAAATTATAAAAGTCACCATTGACTTTCCTCTTCAAATGCTGTTATAATAGTAATGGTTACTATTTAAGGAGGTGGATTATGGCTGCAATACGAAGAAGTAAACAACGAGATGCCATTAAAGCATATTTGCTGTCTACCACCGTACATCCGACAGCAGAAGTTGTATATGAGAATATAAAAAAAGATTTTCCAAATATCAGTCTTGGAACGGTTTACCGTAATCTGAATTTTCTCGTAGAACACGACGAAGCTTTGCGGCTTGACTGCGGTGACGGCTTTGACCACTTTGATGGCAATACCCATCCACACAATCATTTCTTTTGTAAATCCTGCGGACGGATCATAGATCTGAAAATGGATAAGATCGATCATATTGATCTTATCGCTGCTGCCGGATTTGATGGTCGTATTGATGATCACATCATATATTTTCGCGGAATCTGTAAAGATTGTTTAGAAAAATAATCAGATTTTTTTAAAAAAGCTATTGACATTATTAAAAATCATGTTAAAATGTAGTCATTAACAGTAATCGTTACTGTTAACAAAGTATAACAAGTTAATCAAACACCATATAAATCATCATTTAGATACACTCTATCATATGATTATTTATTGGTACAGTTTTCTCAAGATGAAAGAGAGTACTTTCTTCATATTCTAGAAAAGTATATATCTTGTATTTATCTTGATAATGTAAATAACAAAACACAAAAAGAAAAGGAGATTATTATTATGGCTAAGTATGTATGTTCTGTATGTGGTTATGTTTATGAAGGAGACAGTGCACCGGAAGAATGTCCGGTCTGTCATGCAGGTGCTGATCAGTTTAAGGAAGTAGAGGGTGAGCTTACACTTGCCGCTGAGCATGAGTTTGGTGTATATGGTTCTACTGTTAAGAACAATCCTAACATCAGCGACGAAGACAAGAAATTCCTGTTTGATCAGTTAAAAGCAAACTTTGATGGTGAATGTTCTGAGGTTGGTATGTACCTTTGCATGGCTCGTATTGCACATCGTGAAGGATATCCGGAAATCGGTCTTTACTGGGAGAAAGCAGCTTATGAAGAAGCTGAGCATGCAGCAAAATTCGCTGAATTACTTGGTTCTGACTTAGAATCTAACATGAAAGCATCTACAAAGGAAAACCTTGCTTGGAGAGTTGATTGTGAATTCGGTGCTACAGCAGGTAAAACAGACCTTGCAAAATGTGCTAAAAAGAATAACCTTGATGCGATCCATGATACTGTTCATGAGATGGCTAGAGATGAGGCTAGACATGGTAAAGCCCTCAAGGGATTATTAGAGAGATATTTCGGTTAATCATTTCTAACACGGAATTGCACAAAATATGATTTTAAAAAGAGGAAATCGCAGATGCGGTTTCCTCTTTTTATGCTGTTTTTTAACTTTTCTTACTCTGTGTCCCATGCTATGATTACCATTTAACATATAGAGCGTTACTGCTTGCCTTTGCCAATGGTTGTTTAGAAGAACTGTGTCAGAACCTTTGAAAGATCATTCTTCGCATTCTGTAACTCTGAAATCGCCTTAGAAACAGATGTCTGTAATGCAGATGAAAAATAATTTACTGACATATAGCGGAAGAAAATGAACATACAAAGTAATGACGCAATGCAAACTACCAATACAATAAATACTGTCTTATCTCCATCCGCTCCAACACCGGTTGGTACTACCATGCAGGAATAACAAAGTCCCACAATTGCACTAAGCATAAAAAAGAGCATTCCAAATCCAATATTGATCAGACCCAGTAATAATGCAACCAAAATAACCGGTGTCTTTGCAACACATCTGACTGCTGCCGCACTGATTGCTTCTATAAAAGTGGTCTTACCTTTAAAAGCACTTGTCATTCCCCATACAACCAAAGCAACAATGCAAGTCAATACAACAGATGCGATAACCGTAATGAAAAAGTCTTTGAACAATGGGAACTTATATAGATCATACATGTTTAAATAATCAGAATCCCATGTAAGCACCTGAGTCTTAGCTAAACTATTGATCTTTCCAAAAAAGATTACGGCAAACAATCCCGAACAGATCGCCTGAAGTGCAATAAAGATAAATGCTGTAATGATATTCGCTTCTTTTACAAAAGCTCTTCCGACACTCTTTGGTTTTAATAAGATCTGAAGAAAATTCATCGCCATTGCCTGAATATCAAAATTCAACTTCGGCTTAGGCTTCTGATAATACATCTGCTGGTTTGGCATACCCTGATTATATGGTATCTGCTGACCCATTCCCGGCTGGTGCATCTGACTTCCCGGTATCTGCTGACCTGCTCCCGGCTGATGCATCTGACCGCCCGGTATCTGCTGACCTGCCCCCGGCTGCTGCATCTGACTTCCCGGTATCTGCTGTCCTACTCCCGGCTGGTGCATCTGACCGCCCGGTATCTGCTGTCCCATTCCCGGCTGGTGCATCTGACCGCCCGGTATCTGCTGTCCTACTCCCGGCTGCTGCATCTGACCATTTGGTATCTGCTGTCCTGCTTTCTGTCCATTCACAGCTCCTTTTTGCTGCTGACAGGTACAGATTTCTCCCGGATTTAATTTTCTACCACAATTTGTACAAAAAGCCATACTCTTTCTCCTCCTGTTGATTGTTTTTTATTTTATTCATATTGTGTCTCATGTGATGTGCTGACAGAGTATAAAGAAATCCCTCCGTCTTTTATTCCATAATAAAACTTCTGAGTGATAATGGCATTTCGATCAGTCATATCACTTTGTGTATAACTGCCCTTCATATGCTCTGTAATTGTTACACAACCTACAAGTATCGTATCTTCTGCATTGATGTAATCATAGTCACCGTCTCCATTTGTACTTCCTGCCTCATAACTGACATTCACATCAGAGAGCACGGCTTTGGATACAGAAGTATCTTCATAAGAAAATGTATTAGAATTCCACCAGCTATCCTGCAGATACTCCTTAAATTCATCATAATCTGAATTTACGCCGGAGCGATCTATCGGATTCATTTTAGAAACCACATTTGTTACATTTTCCTGCTTGACCGCATCTTCAATAAACCTCTTATTATTGTCAACAGCTTCTCCTGCTATACGTTTTACAACATCTTCTGTCAACTTCAGGTCTGCCGTATAATGTGTATCGTCATCTGTAAATTCTACTTTATCTTTTACACTTTGGAATCCATCTGCCTCTACTTCAATAACATGATTACCCGCATAAATCTTGTCAATCGTATAATGCGTCATACCATCATCACGATTCTCTGCTTTTGCTTTTTTGGTTACATCAATTCCATCTAATGTTACTTTGCTGCCCTTTGGAACGCAGATCAAACCATCACTGACTGTCGAAAAACTATTACTGACCGCCCATTCATCAAAGAAAAGGAACTTCTTATTACCGGTTTTGTTCAAAGTCAGACTCATTGTCTGATCACTGTTTCCGTTTGACTTTGTCTGATATGTCACCTGTACATTAGCACGATAACCATCATTCTGTTTTACAAAAACGCTGTAGCTTGAAACATCTCCCCGTATTGCATTGTTATCTAAATTAACTGCAGATTCGAAAGTATCTTCACAAAGGAAGTTTCCTTCTCCTGCGTCTATGTACTTATACACATCTTTTAAATCACCCTGCGTATATGTCTGAAAATATCTTTCTGCTACGCTTTCGGGACTACATTCTTTTCTTGCATTCATTTGAAAAACAAAAGCAAGAACTACGATTGCCGCGATCTCTGCCACAATGATCCAGGTACGTTTTGAAATTTCCTTTGAAGTCGTTGATGAGGTCTGTACATATCCTGTATTAAAACCGTTGTAGCCATCATTTACAGGTATTCCACCCATTCCATTTGTTCCGTTAAAGCCATTGTTTACAGGCGTTCCACCCATTCCATTTGTTCCGTTGTAGCCATTGTTTACAGGCGTTCCACCCATTCCATTTGTTCCGTTAAAACCTTTGTTTACAGGTGTTCCACCGGACGCAGTACCGTTTATATTATTATTTGCTGTACCATTAACTGTATTAGCTATTAACGCCGCACCGCAATTAGCACAAAACTTACTTCCTTCATCATTTGGTGTTCCGCATTTTGGACAAAACATTTTTCTCCCCCCTTATTTCTTCTTAGCTTCAATCTTTTTGATCAGATTTCGGTTAGCGATCTCGTATTCATTAAAATACTCTTCGTCATTAAAATCTTCACCCTCTACAGATGGTGTATACCAGCTCTTTGATTCAAAATAATTCTTTAATTCCTCATCTTCGAAAATATAACCATGTCTGGCATATAACTCATTTCGTGCATAACGCAGTTCTTTCTTTGATAATTTCTTAACTTCTGACTTCTTTAACTTTCTTGAATCGCTGTCAGGGAAAATATAGTCACCATTATTTTGGGAAGCATCCGGTGCATCCGCTGTTGCTTCCGGTTCCGGTGTTGCTGCTGCCGGGCTTTCCATTTTTTCAGAAATGTTACTTGATTTAGATACCGTAAAATTGTCTGAATCTTCTTCGTATCTGACATCCTTTCCTGCTACTGTCTTCACTTCCTGTTTTGTGATCGTCGCCTTCTTTACAGAAGATTTTGCAAATACCACAAAACAAATGTTACCAATAAGCATTGCAGCGGCAATCACACCCAGCACGATAACTGCTGCATTCTTCTTAAACTGTTCCATATTCCTCCTCCTTTATAAGCTTTTGGAAAACTTTCAATTTATTTTACCATAGAATAACTTAAGAAATAAATATTTGTCGAAAAAACACAATATTTTGTCATAATCGGACGATAAATTTATGAACGGCAAAAACTTTGGAACAACACATTTTTAATATACTACACTTGTATTTTAAAATGATCATAACATGATATCAATTGCACCCGAAGCACTGACTACATCTGTTGTTCCTTGCGTAGAAGCTTCTAATGCCTGACTTTTAATCTGCGTATCAGCAGACATTGCGATTGCATTCGAAACACCCTCTGCCGCATTTGAACCGTTATTTCCCATCATAATTGCAAAATCCCCTTTACCGGCTTTTAACAATTCGATCTTCTTCCGCAGATATTCCATATCTGAATTCATAATATCAATATTTTCATCCTTCCGGTTACCTTTTGATCTTTGCTTCTTGACGCTTTCAAGCTGATCTTCTAACAATCTGATCTGCTGCTGTACATCTTCATTATCCTGCTTTTTTGTTGTAACAGATTGTGTCATTTCTTTCTTTTTATTGCCCACATAAGCGTCATCACTCTGATCCTGTTTTTGTTCATATTTGAGATGGTTCATTTTCTTTTTTGCTGTACGCACCATCTTTTTTGCATGTTTTAATGCAATCTCAATCTCATCCTCATCATATTTTCCGGTCATACTTTTTCTTTTTAAAGAATTCAGATTTGAAATTGCAGATGTCAGGGCACTGCTTGCCTGTGATAATGTCTTTGCACGCATAACGCTGCCCGATACTTTTTTATAACTGTAACGCAACGCCTTTTTCTTCGTATTGGTTGCCTCTTTTTTAATCTTTTTCTTTTCCTGAAGACGTTGCAGCTTTTCTTCTAAACTTTTGATCAATGCTTCCGCCTGGTTCTCCTGATCATCTTTTACATCGACTTTTTCTCCCTCTGCATTGATCTGCTCTTGTTCCTGTTGAGCAATTTCCTTCCATACACCGGTTTCCCGAACCATTTTTTGCAGAGTTTTTCCTTCTTTTGAAAAGCTCAGATCAATCCCAGCCGAAACAGTTGTATTTTCTTTTGTTTTTTCCTGCTGATTTGCACAAGAACTGTAAAGAGATACATTCTGTTGTTCTGTTCCGTATACTGCTGTTCTTACATTTGTCATAGTTGATGTATAAGCATATCCTTTGCTGATATTATCTGTATTCATACCAGATCACTCCAATTCGCATATCCTTTGCTCTTTTACCAGTTATCTACTATATATATCGGTACGTTAGTTATATTTATTTATATGATTCACGTGTTTTCATAATCAATAAAAACGTATCTGTCAAACATCTACGAAAATAGATCAGGATCTGCAAAAAACGGAGAATATCTGAATTTTACAAAAAAAAAAATATTGAACTCATCCGGATTCCGACATTGCTATCGAAGTCCATCTGAGTCAATATCCTTTTTTAAGAATAGCTGTCAAAATCGTATCGTCGATCTTAACAGCTATTCTGCTAATTCATTTTGAACACTCATCCGATAAAAGAATTCTTTATATCATATCTATTTTCAAAGCATTCTTTATCAGCAAATATTACAACTTATTATTTTCTGTCACATCTACAGAACTCTTAACAATAACTGCTGCCTGTGTATTACCTGTTACAGTAATATTTAATGTATAAACTTCTTTCTTTGTAGTAGTCTTACCTGCAGCATCTGTAGTTGTTACATAAACCTCATCGGATGTGAGCTTATATGTACCTGCCTTTAAGTTCAGTACACCGTTATATGAGTCAAAATAATCTCCTGAAACAGAATCCTTCCATGAAAGATAACCCTGTTTTGTAACATTTGTAGTAACTGCAAATAATTTGTCTAATACAAAGTCTGCAGGAACTGTTCCCGTAGCACCTACTGTTGTATTATAAACTGTCTTTCTTGCATTATTCTCATATGCTGTAATATTATATGTTTTTGAAGCCGGTACATATAATTTGTATACACCGTTTTCATCTGTAGACGCATAGAATGATGAAGCGCTGTTTGCATATTCAGGATCATATTTTGTGAAATCTGCTGTTACATTTGCACTCTTTACAATCGTACCTGCTGCATTCTTAACAGTACCTGTGATCAATACAGAAGGAACAACCTTTGTCTGAACATTAATTGTAATAGCGTGACCAGATTTATCAGCTACTGTAACAGGTACATCATATACACCTGTAGGTGCTGTCTCAGCGAGACGAACATCACCATCTTCAGCATCTACAGTAACTAATGCATTCTGAAGAGTTGTTGTAAATGTCTTGCTGTCACTAGCCTTACCGCCTACATAAACAAGATTACTGTTCCATACAGATTTTCCTGCAGGTGCTAACTTTGGTAACGCATAACCTACCATCTGATTTTCACTACCGATATAGAAATGAGTTGTAATAGAAACTGTCTTCTTCATCTCATCTTTTGCTGTGATCACAGTCTTGAAGTCACTGCAAACACCTGTAGGAACACCGGTAATTGATACAGAATAATCATTTACTGTAGCTTTTAAACCTGCAGGAAGTGCTCCAATTGTAAATGATGAATAACCTGTTGTATAATCACCAAAGTAAACAGATGATGAGAATCTTTCATCAACAAGACCTGTCATATAATTGTCTCTTGGTGTAGTACAATATACATACTTAGCTGTCTTTGTCTTCGTTCCTGCAAGACCTGCTACAGTAACCTGAACAAAATCACCATCATTGATGCAGTTCTTATCATTGTCATTATCATCAAGAACTTCTGAAAGTACAAGCTCATATGTCTTATTTGCTGTATTATTAACTTTTGCAATACTTAATTTCTTCTGAGCTGTACCGTTACTATCTGCTTTTCTGTAGATAGAGAACTTAGAAGCAGCTACCTTCTGTGCTTTGTTCAAAGTCACACGAACTGTCTTAGATGTCAGAACTTCTACATTAGATACGGCAACTTTTACAGGGGCTTTCTTAACTTTTACTTTAAATTTAGCTGATTTCTTACCTGACTTTACAGTAATCTTAGCTGTACCTGCTTTTTTACCTTTTACAACACCTTTACTGGTAACCGTTGCAATTTTTTTCTTGTTAGAAGACCACTTTAATTTAGCCTTTGCCGGTTTTACTTTTACCTTTGATTTTAATTTAACTGTCTTACCTACTGTTACGGATACTGACTTCTTTGTAAGCTTCAAGCTCTTTGCTTTGATTGTCTTAGCATCAGCCGGTGCAACACAAAGCATCATACTTGCAGCGAAAAGAGAAGCAGCAATACCAAGTTTCTTTCCTGCTATTTTCATTTTCTTCTTCCTTTCCTGAGATAAACTCATTCAATTCAAATTTACAGTACAAAGTGATGATAGCACTAAAAATATAAAAAAACAACCCTGTTTTGTTTCTATTATATTAATATTCTTTTATATCTTGTTAATATTTTCAGTGTGCAATTTATCTAAATAATGCCATCATTTATAAGAATAGAATGCCAATCCTTTTCTGACCGGCAGATATCACCCTCTTTCTGATTTATTTTGTTCCCACAATTCTTATCAAAAGAAGACTCTGTCTATTCTCACTGTATAAAAAGAAGACTACTCTTTTCGTATGTCAGAAATGAGTAATCTTCTTGTCAATTCTATGTTAAATTCATTAGTCCAAATGCAATAAAAAATTGCTCTATGAAACCATTTGCAATTCCGATAGCATATTGCAAATACTTTTTGCCGTACCGGATCAGATTTGCAATCCTCTGTGTTCCACGGATGTCGAAAAGACAATCAGCGTCTTTGTACGTCCATACTCCTGTAATTCACCAATGAATTGATCCAGTTCATCGGTACTTGGAAAAAGCACTTCCAAAAGCATGGAATAATCTCCCGTCACACAGTTACACTCCACTACATTCTTACAGCTCTTTATATAAGGATAGAAATCTTTCTTATCCACCGGTGACACTTCGAGATTGATAAAAGCCTTGATATGATATCCCATCTTCTCTGTATTGATCTGTGCATGAAAACCTTCAATATATCCGCTTTCTACCAGATTATCAATTCGTACGGATACCGCCGGAGAAGATAAAAAGACCTGTTTTGCAATATCTTTTAAAGACATTCTTGCATTCTCCTGAAGCATTTTGAGTATTTCTCTGTCAATGTGATCCAATTCGTTATTTTTCATAGTAATCCCTCATTTCTGTCTGTCCTGCCGCCAAAAAGCCCTCTGCCTTTCTTTTGGCTGTTGTTGTCTGTTACTATTTTATATTGCTTCCCCTGTATTTTTCCTCTTATAGAAACACAGAGTATTGCATTTTATTGTTTTCCGATAGTTCCTGCTGTTTTTCTTTTTACATCCGATACAGCATTCTTGTTTCTTTTTACTTTTACTGTCCATTTTTCTCTCCATTATCAAAATAGCACTTCCTTTCTGCTGTGTCAACTTAGCAAAAGATTTTAACTTAATATTATTAACTCATTTTCGTATTTACAAATTATTTTTAACCATTTTCATTTAATAAAATAAATATTCTCGTTCTGTTTCAAAAACTATTGACCATTTTTCCAAAAAGAAATATGATTGCGACATGCAAAAATACATGTATACATTTTCCGGAAATGCAGTTTCTAGAAAAGCCAGCGACTTGCTTTTAAGCACTCCACTACTTTTCACATAACATTTTTTACATAATAAGGAGAGTTCTTATGGCGAAAACATATGATCCATTTAAAAACGTTCAAGACGTTATGACCAAAGCAATGGAAATCGGGCATATTGATACAACAATGTTTGAGATCATCAAAAACCCGCAAAGAGAAACAAAAGTTTACCTTCCGGTAGAAATGGACGATGGCACAGTCAAAGTATTTGAAGGCTATCGTGTACAGCATTCCAATATCAGAGGACCTTTCAAAGGTGGTATCCGCTATCACCAGGATTGTACCTTGTCTGAAGTCAAAGCTTTAGCAACCTGGATGTCACTCAAATGTGCCGTAGCAAATATTCCATATGGCGGTGCAAAAGGTGGTATCAAAGTCGATCCGTCTACTTTATCAAAAAGAGAGCTTCGCAACCTCACAAGACGTTATACATTCGCTATCGCACCTATTATCGGTGCAGATACTGATATTCCGGCACCCGATGTCAATACCAACGCCCAAACCATGGCATGGGTACTGGATACTTACAGCCAGTTAAAAGGAAAACCTTGTCCAGGTGTCGTAACCGGCAAACCGGTTGAGCTTGGAGGCTCACGCGGAAGAAATTCCGCAACCGGCCGTGGTGTTGTGATCAGCACCAAACTCATTTTGAAAAAGAAAGACAAGACACTTGCCAACACCAGAGTAGCCATTCAGGGTATGGGTAATGTCGGAAGCAATGCCGCAAAGATTTTCTATCACAGAAATGCCTGTGTTGTAGCGATCAGCGACATTTCCGGTGGATTATATTGTGCAGACGGATTAAATATTGATGCGATCTGTGACTTTATGGAAGATACCGGAAAACTCCTGAAAGATTACAATGCAGATGGTGTTTCCCACATCTCAAATGAAGAAGTGCTTGCCTGTGACTGTGATGTTCTGGTTCCTGCCGCCCTTGAGAACCAGATCACGGCAGACAATGCCAATGATCTGAAATGTTCTATTATCGTAGAAGCTGCCAATGGACCAACTACAGAGGAAGCCGATGCGATTCTTGAAAAACGTGGCATTACCGTCGTTCCCGACATTTTTGCAAACAGTGGTGGTGTTATCGTATCTTACTTTGAATGGGTTCAGAATATTCAGGAACTGACCTGGGAACGCAATCAGGTAAATGAAATGTTAGAAAACCTGATGAAAAAGTCTTTCGAAGACATTATGGATGTCGTAGAAGAATGCAGCTGTACCTGCCGAATGGCAGCTTATATCGTGGCATTGCGAAAGTTAGTCTATGCCGAAAATATCAAAGGGATCTTCCCGTGATTCTGTGGATTCTATCATAAATACATATTTTTGCCTATGCCCACTGCCCCTGCTGCTCTTTGGTGTTGCATACCAGAGAGGAACAGGGGCAGTGGGGGTATTGGCTTTCTATGAAGGCTAATTTTTAAAAATTCTTCCAGCATTTATCCTTTAAAAAGGCACCTATAATTGAAATATCTGCGCTTTCATAATACTCAACAAGCAGTCTCTTAAACTCCGGAACTTTTTTCTCAGGAATAACAATAAAACCCTGACCATGCGCTATTAAATACTGATTAGCAAAAAGAACAGAGGCTCTCTTATTTCCATCAATAAATATCTGTGTTTTCATACAATACAAACATAACTCAATAGCTATGTCTATAGGCTCATTCCCAGATGCCACAATTCCATCTATATTCTCCTTTACAACATTTTCTACAGGAATTGGCGGAACATAACTGCTTCCACCGATTGTGACAGGTACACTACGAACCTTACCACCATCCATATAAAACCCTTCATTTACTAACTTTGCAATATGGCTTATCATATAAAAATTTGAGTCACTCTGAATGACATCCTTATCAAGAATAAATTCCCAAGCATGTTTTAAATTCAATATCTTTTGAACATCAGATGCTTTTACTCCATTTACAATCCCATTATTTATTATTTCTTCTGTTTGAGGAAAAGATGTTCCAACACCTTCTAATACTGCCTGATCATAAATATTAGATTTCATATTTGCTCTGGCAAAATCAATATTCTGATATACCCTGTTAGATAAAGTTGCTTCTTCATATCCGATATTAGACAACTCTTTTTCTATCTGGCGTATTCGCTTATTTAAAGATCTTGCATCTCTTGCATTTCGCAACAATAACTGATAAAGCTCATCGGAATAAATATCAACATATGTGGATGTCAGTTTACCGGCAATTCTCTTTCTTACATATAAATATTTTTTTCCACTTTGTTCTTTTATTTCAGGCGAACCATCATATGGTATCAAATTTAATCGTGCCTGACAATCTGCTTTCTCTTTCAATAATTCCTGCATTTGTAACAATTCACTCATAATAATCACTCCTAGGGAACTTTTTATATAATTATTATAACAAAAGTTCCCTAAATTATAAACACAATTTTAGGGAACTTTTTTTGCAATTTATACCATTAAAGTTCCCTAAACAATATATCTTAACAACGATATCGCAATCTGAACAATTATCCAAAGTAGTTGTTTCATAACAATACTGCCCCTGCTGCTCTTTGGTGTTGCATACCAGAGAGGAACAGGGGCAGTAGGGGTATTGATATATGATTGGTGTGTTAATTGTTCAGCTTTGTATTTTCTTTGCCAATAATTGTAACTGTGTCATCACATTTTATTCATAGGATACAAAGCCAAAATCTTTCAAACTCATATGAAGTCTTTCATTTAACAACTGATTCCATCCTTTCAAAGAACGCTGAAATTCCTGATTAATTTCGGTGTTGATGGAGGAACTGGTAGATAATTTATTTTCTGCATACCCAAATGGATTTGATGTGGTAATATTCATAATATTGCTTATACTTGAACTCCAAAAGTTATCTTCGGATTTGATATATACGTCTGCATAAAAAAAACTACTGGCTAACCTTAAATCTACTTTGCACTGTTTCGTTTCTTTATCATACTGCATGAAATACCAACCACCATCTTCTTGATCTATATGCGTTGAAATTGTATATAAATATTGATCGTCTTCATATGCAATTCCCTCACCTATAAATTCATATCCAACATAATTTTTTAGGTCATCATAATTTTCAATATATTTTTTTAAATTGCTATAATTAGCTATCATATTTTCATAAGAAACGCCAGTATCTTGTCCCGGATCCAAATAACATCTAATTTCAATGCTATTCTTAGGAATTGGAATTTTTTCTGATGAAGAATATATTGCTGACGGATTCCATATATTTTTAATTTGTATATAGTATGATTCTGCCGGAATATTTTCCACATCTTCTACATACTTTACCAATTTATCATCTATATATAATTCTAGATTTCTACATTTAATATTTTTATTTAACCCAATATCTGTATCAATATATAATGTTTTAAAATCTTTTGCATTTTGTAACATATTATTTAGTCCACTAATCTTAAAAGAATATCTATCTGGATGATCTATAGTTACTTCTTCATTTTGAACTACATATCTATTATTCGCAATATAGTTTCCTAATGAGTCTTCACAATAAAATCCATTTGTAGTATTTGCTATATATCCTTTTTCATCTTTTCTGGCAAATGTCCAATCATCTGTCAGAAAAGACAAATTCGCATGATATGTCTGTTTCAGCTGTGGACCATCTGTATACTGTGGTGTAGAAATCGGTGTTGCATCCGGCTGTACTGTTGCACTGGGTTTCTCTGTAACACCGGGTACTCCCGTTGGACTTACCGGTGCAATTGGTGCAACTGTATTTGCAGGAGTTTGCGTTACGCTCGGCTGCACTGTCGTATTTGTGTTAGCCGGCTTTTTCGTTGTTGATGTATTTGCTTTCGAATTTTTACTTTTTTTCGTTTTCTTGCTTTTTACTGTCAGATAACAGATCAGCTTCTTTTTGCCAATCTTTGCATAAATTTTAGCTTTTCCTGCTTTCTTTGCTTTGATCTTTCCTTTGCTCGAAACCGTTGCTACCTTTTTGTTACTGGTATTCCATTTGATCTTTTTCTTCGTACCTGTCACTTTCAACTGATACGTTTTTCCTACTGTTAAAGTAACTTTAATCGTATTTTTTGACTTTGCTTTTGATGCTGTTGTACCGCTCATCCCGATAAGCACGATTAGACACAAAACCAAACCAAGACTTTTTATAAATCGTTTCATCCTATTCTTCCTTTCCTTAGAAACTTTCAAAGTTCGAGTTGAGATTTTCATGGCTCATTTTACATATAGCATTTAACACAATCCATGTTTTGCATACTATATCTTTTAAGTATCTTATTTTGATCATTGATATGAAATGTATTGCTAAGAATTTCTTCAATTTTTCTACTTTAATTCTTCTAATTTCTAAATTTAATCTAATAATATAAAACAGATGCAAACACATTTTGCATTTACATCCGTCTTATGAAGAAGAAAATTTTTATTCATACAATATTTTACATACTATATACTTATCCATTTTGATTACTTTGGATAAGTATATGCATGTACTGCTATTTTATAATTTGTATATCCTTTTACATAAAAATACGAATCTTCTGTTTCCTGCATAACATATGGTGCACTAAAATTTCCAAATGACTGCTGTTTTCCACTTAAAGATTCACTTAAAAAATCCACATCGACAATACTTCCAGCATTATCATAATAATATATGCATACAGTTACAGAAACATCTTTTGAAGAATTATTTTTCAGGCTGCATCCTAACTGACTTACATCAGTAGCCTCTAACACAGATACAGAAACACTCTTATTTACATTGATATAATGTTTATTATTGTAATTTTGCTCTGCTGTACAGCTTACTATACATTTTGAAGTATCGACACTACTTGCTTCATTCTCTGTTAGATATATTGGTTTCTCTAATGTATTTCCTGCACCTACAGAATAAAAATATACATTTCCGGTTTCTACAACAACCCCACTTGACGTTTTTAAAATATAATTTGCTTTCACTTCATCAACCATCTGTGAGTTATTATTTTTCACACTAAGCAAAACGCCCTTCTTATATTTCTTCACAGTAAATGAGCACTTTGATGCCAGCTTCGTTGTCGATACGTTTTTTACTTTTGATGACTTCTTTACTGTCACTTTGCAACGGAATTTCTTTGCACCAACCTTCGCTGTAATGGTTGCCTTTCCGGCTTTCTTTCCTGTTACAACACCTTTTTTGCTGACGCTGGCGATTGCCTTTTTGCTCGTAGTCCAGCTTACCTTTTTCGTAGTTCCCTTAACTTTTAAACTTACCTTTTTGCCAACTGCAACCGTAACTGATGATTTGTTTAATTTCATCTTGGCAGCCTTACTTTCTGTCGATGGCATTGCAATACTTGCTGCTGCCAGCACAAATGACAAAACGATTGCCATGTTTTTCTTACAAGTCTTCATCCGCTTGTTCCTCCTTTTTCCTATCTTTTGTAGTCATTGTTTCTCATAGCAGAGTTTATGACTATTTTGATATCAGAAATTTCAAAATACACATAATCCACTAACTATAAATAGTATATCCCCTGCCCATTCCATAAGACAATATGTGCAATTTACTGTGCATGACTTTTTATTTTTTCTGCACCATTTTTACTCTTTCTCACCACATTTACTACCTCATTTTTACCTCGTTTGCCCCCCATTTTTACCTCTTACTCTCCAAAACTTACCTCTTACCTTTTTCGTATTTACAAGAAGAATGTCTTTCCCTATAATAAGCATTGTCAAGAACATTGCGAGAGGGGCAAGAGGAGAAGAGGTGATACGAAACTCATGAAAATACGAATTGAGCTGGATGATTCGCTCACGGAAGAAGAAGTCATCATCCGATGCAATTCGATTTCCGAAAAAGTACAGAAAATGCAGATGGCACTTTCCGAAATTGAAAATGCACAGGAGAAAATGGTTCTTTATAAGAAAGAGACGGAATATTATGTGAAGTTAGATGATATTCTTTTCTTTGAAACCGGGATCAATGGGATAGAAGCCCATACCAAGAATGATATTTTTCAGACAAAAAGAAAGCTGTATGAATTAGAAGAGCTTCTGCCCGGTATCTTTATGAGGATCTCAAAGTCAGCGATCCTGAACACAAACAAAGTATATGCGATCAACCGGAATCTTACCGCTTCCAGTCTGATCGAGTTCAAAGATACCTATAAACAGGTCTATGTATCCCGTAATTATTACAAGCCATTGAAGAATAAACTGGAAGAAAAGAGAAACACCAATCAAACCGGGTAATTTACATTGCAAGTTCTATTAAAAGAATACATAAATATTACATCGTAAATTTTATTAAAAGCATATATAAACATTACATTGCAAGTTTTAGTAAAAGCATACATAAATATAACATCGCAAACTTTATAAAATTACATCACAAATTCTATGAAAAAACATACACAACAATAGGAGGATTTTTATGAATAGACGATTTTCTTTTAACAAAGCATTTTGGGGATTATTATTTTTATTAGCTGCTGCCGGTCTGGTGCTAAACCAGTTCAACTTCTGGCCAAATGTATATAACATTTCCGTAACCGGTGCGATCTTTACCTTGTTTTTTCTCTGGATGCTCATTCAGGGGCTTCAGCATAAGAACTTTTTTGCGATTGTTTTTGCACTTGCTTTTATGCTGATACAATACAATAAGATCTTCTCATTCTTCCCGATCAATACTTCTACGATCTTAGGGGCAGCTTTACTCGCAAGTATCGGACTTTCCATGCTTTTTCCAAAATCGCACCGTTCTTTTAGCAATGGGCAATTTAATCAGAACTATACTGATAGTGGTAAAAAGATTTTTGAAAATGAATCAGGAAATGTGCTTCATTTTGAAAACACTTTTGGTGCGAGTATCAAATATGTAAATACCGATTCTTTTGAATATGCCAACCTGGAAAATAATTTTGGTGAACTAAAAGTTTATTTCGATAATGCAATCATCCATAAGGGAATGGCAGATATCAATGTAGAAAATAATTTTGGTTCTATGGTTCTCTTTATTCCAAAGACATGGAATGTCGAATTCCACACCAAAGCTTCTTTTGCCGGAGTCCGCGAACAGGGTATGTCAGAAGCACAGGACACACCGATCCTGCGAATTTACGGTGAAGTTTCCTTTGGTGATCTCTTAATCGTATATATCTGATCTGTGATTTTACAGTTATCATATCATGAATTTGCAACACAAGAGAACTTGTTTTCTTGTACAGAATTCATGAACGATGAAATCATTAATCACGAAGTGCGACAGATGTAATGCTTGGATTTTGGAGTTATCATATCATGCATTTCGCTACAAGCTTACAAATGTGCTCTTGCAGAACCTTTCTTTCTGCTTTGCAAAAAAATTTGCTCATTCATCCGGAAAATCAACTGCCGGCTTTGCTGTCGCTTGCTTTTCTTTTTAGCTCATTATTTCAAAAAGGAGTTTTTATTATGAAAGTAACCATTATACATGGACAGAGCCACAAAGGCTCTACTTACCATATCGCACACAGCTTAGCTGAAAAGCTGTGCAAAAACACGTATAACTCTTATGATATACACAATGTGAATAACTCTCACAATTCGAATAACACTGACATTTCTAATGATACTTTTTCCGCCGAAAACAGTATCACCGAGTTTTTTCTTCCCAGAGATTTTGACAACTATTGCATCGGTTGTACACAGTGCTTTATGCAATCAGAGAAGAAATGTCCTCATTATGAAAAGTTAGCACCGATCACGAAAGCGATCGATGAAGCCGATGTTATCATTCTCGAAAGTCCGGTTTATGTCTATCACGTAACCGGATCAATGAAAGCTTTTTTAGATCATTACGGCTGGCGCTGGCTTGTACATCGCCCGGAAGAAGCCATGTTCACCAAACAGGCTGTCTGTATCTCCACTGCTGCCGGAGCAGGAACAAAGAGTACCAACAAAGATATGGCGGACAGTACATTTTTCTGGGGCGTCGGAAAGACTTACCGCTATGGTATTGCAATTCACAGCACCTCATGGAATACTGTCCCACAAGAGAAAAAAGAGAAAATTGATAAAAAGCTGAACCGCTTAGCCCGAAAGATCATCAAAAAAGAAAGGCATGTAACACCCTCCTTTAAAACAAAAGCATTTTTTTATCTGATGCACTTTGCACAGCGAAATGGCTTAAATGAAGCCGATGCGTCTTATTGGCAGCAAAAAGGCTGGACGAAAAATGTACGCCCGTGGAAATAGCATTTCTATTAAATAGACCAGATCAAATGATGATCTAAAATATTTTCTATTAAATAAACCAGATCAAGTAATGATTTAAAATATTTTCCCTTAAATAGACTCAAACATCGGACCTGATAAATAACGGTCACCGGTATCCGGGAAAAATACAACAATATTTTTTCCGGCACATTCCGGTCTTTTTGCTACTTCCACGGCTGCCCATAACGCAGCACCGGAAGAAATTCCGACCAGAACACCTTCTGTTCTTGCAATTTCACGTCCCATGGAAAATGCTTCTTCGTTTGTCACCTTAATGACTTCGTCATAGATAGTAGTATCTAATGTTTCAGGAATAAAGCCTGATCCGATTCCCTGAATCTTATGCGGACCGGATCTTCCTTCTGATAAAACCGGTGAAGTAGCCGGCTCCACAGCAATGACTTTTACATCAGGATTCTTTTCTTTTAAATATTTTCCGACACCGGATATCGTTCCACCGGTACCAACTCCTGCCACAAAAACATCTACTTTTCCCTCTGCTTCTTTCCAAATCTCAGGTCCCGTAATTTCTTCATGTGTCTTTGGATTTACCATATTATTAAATTGTCCCGGGATAAAGCAGTTTGGCGTCTTTTCTACAATTTCATTGGCTTTTGCGATCGCACCTTTCATACCTTTCGTACCATCCGTAAGCACCAGTTCTGCCCCATAGGCTTTCATCAATTTTCTTCGTTCAATACTCATGGTCTCAGGCATCGTGATGATCAACTTCATGCCCAATGCAGCCGCTACAGATGCAAGACCGATTCCTGTATTTCCGCTTGTTGGTTCTACAAGTATAGTATCCTTATTGATTTCACCTTTTTCCAAAGCATCCAGAATGATTGCTTTAGCCACACGGTCTTTTACACTTCCGGCCGGATTAAAATATTCAAGCTTTGCGATCAGATTTGCATCTACATTTTCTTTCTTCTCGATACGACGTAATGCAAGAAGCGGTGTATTTCCTACCAGATCTATAATACTATTTTTTATGCTCACTCTTTTCCCTCCTGTTAAAATAAACAATCCCTCACTTTTGGTATTCATTCAGACTGCCAAGTGAGGGATTTATAAATTCATCTATTTACATTTTTGAGGTATTTACTCTTATGACAGCGTAACATTTCATCTACTGTTGTCTTACAATTCTTATTCTGCTACTGCTTTGAAAGCCTCTTCGAGATCTTCAATGATATCATCAATATGCTCTGTACCGATTGACAGACGAATTGTATTCTTCTTGATACCTACAGCCTCTAATTCTTCATCAGAAAGCTGTGCATGTGTTGTACTTGCCGGATGAATAACCAGAGATTTTACATCCGCTACATTTGCTAATAATGAGAATAACTCTAAGTTATCAATGAATTTCTTAGCTGTTGTATCATCACCTTTGATTTCAAATGTGAAGATTGATCCGCCGCCATTAGGAAAATATTTCTTATATAATTCCTGTTGTCTCGGATCATCTGAAATAGATGGATGATGAACCTTTTCTACCAATGGATGATTCTTCAAATATTCTACAACCTTCAATGAATTCTCTACATGACGTTCTACACGAAGAGACAATGTCTCCAATCCCTGTAAGAAGAAGAATGCATGGAATGGTGATAATGTAGCACCTGTATCACGAAGCAGAATAGCACGGATCTTTGTAACGAAAGCTGCCGGACCTGCTGCTTTTGTAAAGCTTACACCATGATAACTTGGGTTTGGTTCTGTTAATGAAGGGAATTTTCCTGAAGCTTCCCAATCAAACTTACCACTGTCAACAATAACACCACCGATTGTAGTACCATGACCACCGATGAATTTTGTTGCAGAATGTACAACGATATCAGCACCATACTCGATTGGACGGATTAAATAAGGTGTACCAAATGTGTTATCAATTACAAGAGGAATCTTATGTGCATGTGCAATCTTTGCGATTCCTTCAATATCAACAACATCTGAGTTAGGATTTCCTAATGTCTCGATAAATACAGCCTTTGTATTTTCTTTAATTGCATTTTCAATCTCATCGAAGTTTTCCGGATCTACAAATGTAGTAGAAATTCCATACTCAGGTAATGTATGCTGTAACAAGTTAAATGTTCCACCATAAATATTGCTTGCTGCAACGATATGTTCTCCGGCATGTGCTAAGTTCTGAATCGTATAATCAATAGCTGCTGCACCGGATGCTACTGCAAGTGCTGCAACACCACCCTCTAATGCTGCAATTCTCTGCTCAAATACATCCTCTGTAGGGTTTGTTAATCTACCATAAATATTACCGGCATCTGTCAGACCAAATCTTGCTGCTGCATGATCACTGTTACGGAAAACATATGATGATGTCTGGTAAATCGGTACCGCTCTTGCATCGGTAACCGGATCAGGACTTTCCTGTCCTACGTGTAACTGAAGTGTCTCAAATTTTAAATTTCTATCACTATAACTTTTCTTACTCATAATCTTAATCTCCATTTCTTTTTATTGTTTTTGTAATACTTTTTCGTTAAGTTCCTTTTATTGTTCCTTGTAATACTTTTTCGTTAAGTTCTTTTTATTGTTCTTTGTGATACTTTTTCGTTATGTTTTTTATTGTTCTTTGTGATATTATTTCATTATGTTCTTTTCTTCATGATTTATAACATTCCTAACAAGTATTTCTTGTTGTTCTTTTTCTTTTGAAATTCCTTGTTATTTTTAATGTATACTTTTGCACGTTTCATAACAGTTTTTATTACTCTTTTGTTTTTGAGTCTCTCTGTTATTTTTGCATATTCCATAACACGTTTTATTGGGTTTAAAGAATACTTTCAAATATTTTCAAAAGCCACTTTTCCCATAAAAACATTCTATTTTATCACACTCTGCTTACCGGCAACACATCACATACTCTCCTTCACCGGTTGATCTGCTATACATTCGTTCAAACGAATGATTCAGATGTCGGCTGCAATTATTTTGATATTTTTCTTTCACCATTGCATAACCTCCTTCAAACATTGTATTCAGTTATCTTTAGTATTCATACTAATTTACTATGAATAATTACAAGACACATATTACACCTGTATTCCTACTTTGTCAATAGGAATATTACGATTTATTCAATTTTTTTATTTTTCCTTATTTGCAAAGCTAAATCCTACTGAATCAGTTTTTATTTTACTTCACTCATAAAACCCATTTCTAACCTTTTGCAAAGTGAATATTCCGGCTACCATATCCCTGCTGTCCGGCATAAGGAAACCAAGAAAAGTATGTGATTGGATCAATACAAGTTTATCAGATTCATTCAATAATGTTAATGATAGCATCAAATTATTAGCTATTTTCTCGTCCGATATATCAAATCTTACCTAGAACATTTTCTTGTGTTAAAACATAAAATAGAGGATACACGTTTTTATAAACAAACGCGATCCTCTATCCGTTAAACAATTCATTAGTTGCTAAAAGTTTTCTATTTTTTAAATGATTTCAAACTCAGAAAGCACATCACCACATGAAGTTTGCACACGCACTCTATATTTTCCTTGACCTAATTCTCCAAAAACATTATCCAAATCCGCTTCTGTCACACTTTTATCTCCAGGCATAATATATCTTGCATCTGCAGTCACATCATTTGTTTTGCGCGGCATCACTGTCCAAACTTTACCGTCATACTTTTCTACTATAAAATAAGTCGGCAAAGTTATCATGCGTTGTGAAGTGTTATAAACCGAAAATGTAATGGTCTTGGTGTTTTGAACAAAACTGTCAATTACCAATTTTGCAACTTTTATATTAGCTTCTCCATTTGTTCCCCATGAGCTTTGAGGGGCTGCTGAAGGTCCAATTGCCTGGGAATTACCAGTTGGCTTTGGTGTTGCTGGCAACTTATTCTTTTTTACCCACACATTACATCTATACTTTTTCCCTTTATACTTTGCTATAACAGAGCACCTCCCGCTTTTTTTTGCCTTTATTTTCCCCTTTCGTACTGTGGCAATTTTTTTATTGTTACTTTTCCAAACCACTTTTTTTATTTTTGCACCTTTTAACCTAATTGTGCATGATTTTCCTTGGATTAGTACAACCTTTTTGGTGGACAATTTCACTCTCCCTAAAGCAGATGGCTTCGAGCTATATGATATAACTCCTGTCGCAAATGACGCTACTAGTAAAATTATAATTAATCCTTTTCTCACATTAAAACCTCCCCTCCTGTCATGTATAAGAACACTAATAATTTTTTTCATTTTCATAATAAAAACTCCTTTCAAAATTAGTTAATAAATAATTGTCTTTTTGTGCTAAGACTCTCCTCCTTTCATTGCCTTAGTTTTTCCGTGAAATTTATAGCATGTTTATAACAAAATCTAGATTTCAAAATAATTTCTAGATTTTTTTATCCCATTTTTTTGACGGTTGAGTTAAGCATCAAAGATAACCCGACTTTCCAAAAATCTTTTGCAGTACCAGAAAGCGATTGGCTTTTTTTCTTCAGTCCAGAAGAAATTTTCTGAAACACCTGTACAGGCAGTACTGTTTGTCCAAAGTAAAAAACAACATATACAAATAAATTAAACAACACAAATACAATTATGGTAATCTGACATAGCACTTTCCAGTTGAAATTAACGCTGCCGTCAAATAGCTGCACCTTGTCATTAAACCATTTTAACGTAACACCAGAGACTAGCGCACTAAACAATGCCCCTGCAAGACACTCACAACCACTTATAATAGCTGACATAGAAGAAAATATAGTCTGAACCTGTCGTTGTTTTTCTCCTACCGTGCGAATAACCGCCATATCTTTTCTATATTTTCGCATGTATTCTGTAAAAATACTGACCACAAACAAGCCACTAATTGTAATAACTATAATAAAGAATATTTTTAATATCATTCTAATATTTTTTACCATGCTATTATAATCACCGCCCATATTTTAGTCTAACACAAAATATTCAGGATGCAATTTTTTGATCCGATTAACAATTTCGCCACCATATTCTATATTTTCATAAGCGAATCTTAGTGGCATCAGGCTCCACTCCGTACTTCTCTTCAAATGTTCCATTGAGATAGATTTCTCCCTCGTCAGCCACATCCATTGCTCCCACAATGTGCAGTAAGGTACTCTTACCTGAACCGCTATTTCCCATAATCGCAAGAATCTCTCCCTGATTCAATGCAAAAGAAAGACCTTTTAACGCTTCCAAAGACTCATTTCCGTTCTTGTAAAACTTGTGAATATCCTTTATTTCGATGATTTTTTCATTTTACTACTCCTTCTCACTTACTTTCAACACGAAACACTAGATATATTTTAACACTTTACACTTGTTGTCTCAATATTATAAATATCTATTTTCTCTTTATCTATCATTTGCTTCACCCAGTTACACGATTACCTAACTTCTTGCTCTTTCTAATTATTTCCATGCATAAGATTATTATTTAACCTATTGTATGCAGACAAACTGGCTATAAACCATAGCAGTAATGTAAGTAACAATATCCCTGCTGTTTTCTCATTGTAGCATTCCATAGGATGTCCCAAGCACCATAGGCGATCAGTATATTTACCGGAATGGACATCAAATATTTTCTATTTAATTATTTTCTATTTCTGAAAAGTAGTAGTCATCTTTATTTTTCGCGAACAAAAAGCCGGAATACATTTCGTACCAATGGACCTGCAAAGAAGATCTGCCAGCAAAGTGCTACCGGAAAATTAAGTAATGTTGTCTGAAGCCATACTGCAATCACTTCCGATCCGGGATGTTTAAACAACAAAGTTGCAATGAAACTCATGATAGGACACATCAGACATACAATCATAGAACATATTGCTAGTGTAATAAAGATCGGTTTATCTTCCGGTGATACAATTCGAAAAGCCAGTTTCTTTGATAAACGTTCTACGACAAACAATTCCAGAACAAATGCAACCGGCCACATAATAGGGATCTCATGAAATGCTAATAAAAAGATTTCATTTGACATTCCACCCTTATCAAGAGCAATGTTATAGCAAACCATTGCATAGACCATGACGAACGCCATAATAATTGTAAAAATAACATTTTGTAACTTAGTTTTTGGCATAATAAAAGCCTCCTTTTCTTAAAAATGGGCATAAAAATACACATGTGTTGTTCGTTATCAGCGAGCGTAATGCGCACATGTGTCGTTTCCAATTAAACCAAGATATTTTTACAATATGAAATTGACAGTTAATTGTTATTAACATAATAAATTGTTGACGTAATATCAATCTATCTATTCATATGTTAATAACATCCTCAAAAGACATCATTGATGAATAATCAAATGATATCTCTTTCTTAGAAAAAGCTGCACTGTCAGCATATTATATTCTTAGAACTACTAGTATAGCAATTCTTATAAATATACTACTGTATAAGCAGTTTCCTATTCCATAAAAAAACTCATGCTTTCGCATGAGCCTTTACAGTAATGAGACACGGGGGATTCGAACCCCCGACAACTTGATTAAAAGTCAAGTGCTCTACC
>OGKG01001148.1_pt1 | contig 32690 bp, 30 predicted proteins | sample 1572201 | NCBI WGS metagenome assembly OGKG01 (sample SAMEA2582146, study PRJEB24529) | metagenome | biome: Human gut stool | place: China | collected 2011 | reverse complement strand
AACGAAGTCTGTACCGCCCCTCATCCCCCGCCGGAGGAAGCCTTCCCCGTGGGGGAAGGCGACCTCCGGCGGGGGATGCTCGACTTCGACTCCGCTAAATTCTTATGTTCCCCCATTGCTTCAACCCCCGGAAGCGCAGCGCTTCCGGGGGACTGATCACTACATCTCCTGTCGGCCCTCCAGGGCACGGGACAGGGTGACTTCGTCGGCGTATTCCAGCTGGCTGCCCACAGGCACGCCGTAGGCCAGCCGGGTGACCTTGACCTCCATAGGCCGCAGGAGCCGGGAAATATACATGGCCGTGGCCTCGCCCTCGGTATCCGGGTTGGTGGCCATAATGACCTCCTTGATATCCTCCTGGCCGATGCGGTTCAGCAGCTCCCGGATCTTGATATCGTCCTGGGTGACCCGGTTCAGGGGGGAGATCACGCCATGGAGCACGTGGTAAACCCCCCGGTACTCCCGGGAGCGCTCCAGGGCAATGACATCCTTGGGCTCTGCCACCACGCAGACGGTGGAGTGGTCCCGGGTGTCATCGGCGCAGATGGGGCACAGAGGCTGGTCCGTCAGATTCTGGCAGCAGGGGCAGGTGTGCACCGTCCGCTTGGCCTCCAGAATGGCATCGGCAAAGGTCTGGGCCTCCTCCATTGGCATTTCCAGCACATAGAAGGCAAGCCGCTGGGCGGTCTTCCCCCCTACGCCGGGGAGTCTGGCAAACTGGTCTGCCAGGTTTTGCAAAGAGGCAGGAAAAAACTGCATGGCCGCTCCTTAGAACAGGCCGCCCAGGTTCAGGCCGCCGGTGAGCTTGGACATATTGTTGGCGGCCTCGCTGTCGGCAGTGCGCATAGCCTCGTTGACGGCGGCGATGATCATATCCTGGAGCATCTCCACATCATCGGGGTCCACCGCCTCGGGGTTCGCCTTCAGCTCTACCAGCTCGTGCTTGCCGTTGACCACGGCGGATACCATGCCGCCGCCGGACTGGGCGGAGAAGGTTCTATTCTCCTGCTCCTCCTGAAGGCGCAGCATCTCCTGCTGCATCTTCTGAGCCTGCTTGATCATAGCGGCCTGATTCATGCCGCCCATACCGCCGGGCATACCCCGGAATCCACCCTTTGCCATAAGAAAAAATCTCCTTTACTGATTTCGTATTTTCACAATATCCTGGTGGGCTCTTCCAAAATTCATCAGCTGCTCCATTTTGGGGGAGCCCGTCTTTTTGGTAATGTCTACGATCACCGCCGTGACGGTCCTCTGAAGCCTTGCCGAGGCCTTCAGGGAGATCACATCCAGTATCTCCGGCTTGCTCAGGGTCTCCGCGGCAAAGCTGTTGGCGCAGCGGATCTCCAGCCGGTCCCCTGCCAGTACGCCCCGAATGGGGGAGGCAGGGGTTGCCACAAAGAACCCGGAGGCCGGGGGTTTCAGCTCCGAACGGACATCCCCCACCAGCTCCACCCAGAAGCTGTCCGGTGCCTCCAGCTTTGGAGGCTCTTCCTCCTGGGCCGGAGGCGCATCCTCATCGTCAGGGATGGGAGGCCGGTCCTCGTCCTCCGGCTCCTCCTGCCTGGGCTGCTGTCTGGAGGGCGCCGCTACGGCGATCCGGCCGCTTTTGATCTGGTCCTCCAGCCGGGTAAGCCGGGCGTTCATGGCCTTTGCGTCCAGGCTCAGCTCCGGGCGGCAGAGCTCTACAATGCACAGCTCCGCGTCCATCCGCCGTCCCGCACTGCGGTTAAAGGAGGCTACCGTCTCCTGAACCAGGCCCATCATCCGCACCAGTTCCCCGGTGGATAGAATTTTGTTCAGCTCCAGCACTTCGCTGTCCGGCGCCACGCCGGAGAGCATGGTCAGCCCCGCCTGGGGGGCGGTCTTCATCACCAGCAGATCCCGCAGCAGGCTCTCCAGCTCGTCCAGCAAAGCGCCAATGTCCTTGCCCTGGCTATAGAGCTGGTTAAAAAGGCTCAGGGCCTTGGCCGTATCCTGCTGGGCGCAATAGGAGAGCAGTGTGCCGCATTTCTGCTCCCCGGCGATGCCTAAGCACTCGTAAACCTTTTCCGCCGTCACCTCTCCGGTGGTGGCGGAGGCGCACTGGTCCAGCAGGCTCAGGCCGTCACGCATGGCCCCGTCCGCCAGCCGGGCCAGCACCCGGGCCGCCCCATCGTCCAGGTCGATGCTCTCCTGATAGGCCACATACTGGAGCCGGGCGGCAATGTCCTCCTGGCTGATGCGCCGGAAGGAAAACCGCTGGCACCGGGAGAGAATGGTGGCCGGGACCTTGTGAAGCTCGGTGGTTGCCAGAATAAAGAGCAAATGCTCCGGCGGCTCTTCGATGATCTTGAGAAGGGCATTGAAGGCGGAGAGGGACAGCATATGCACCTCGTCCACGATATACACCCGCTTCCGGACCTGAGACGGGGTATACACCGCGTCATCCCGCAGGTCCCGGACGTTGTCCACGCCATTGTTGGAGGCGGCATCAATTTCCAGCACATCCATACAGCTGCCGGAATCGATGGCCCGGCAGGCCTCGCACCGGTTGCAGGGGTTGCCCCCCTCCGGATGCAGGCAGTTCACAGCCTTGGCCAGGATTTTGGCGCAGCTGGTCTTGCCGGTGCCCCGGGAGCCGGTGAAGAGATAGGCGTGGCTCAGCTTCCCGGAGACGATCTGGGTCTTCAGGGTCTGGGTCACCGCCAGCTGGCCGGACACATCGTCAAAGGTCTGGGGGCGGTATTTCCGATATAGGGCCTGATAGGCTGACATGAAACTGCCTCCTCTTTCCTCCGAATGCCGGAAGGTTTTCCGGCCAAAGATTAGAATCGGCCCATAACAAGATCGCACACCTACATTTGAATGAGTAATAGGCTCCGCCCACGGTCAGCCGGCTCAAAAGCGGCAACCCCGCGGCACACGAAACATTCCGCTTAATGCTGCTTGGTTCCCCACCTGACATGGTTCACGGGGTTTCGTTGCGCAAGACCGCTCTCTCAACACCGCGTTACCGGTGCGGAAAACATATATACTCACCCGGGTATAGGAATTCATCCCTGCTACAGCGGATTGCAGGTACAGGGCACCGCTAACTCCCCGACTAGTGCGACCTTGTTACAGACCGATTCCGTCAGAACAAGGTGTGGGCCGCCCCAAAAGGGGCACCCATGTAAAATTTTTACGTTAGTTCAGCTTGCTTTCGATGAAATCGGCCAGCTCCTGGAAGGTGGTGATCTTCTGATCCTCCATATCCAGCTCCACGCCCAGCTCGCTCTCCAGATCCATAATCATCTCTACAATGTCCAGAGAATCGATGCCCAGGCTCTCAAAGGTGCTGTCGGGCTTGATCTCGGAAGCGTCCAGCTCCAACTGTTTGGCAGCGTAATTGACAAGCTTATCGTACATGAGAATGCTCCCTTCGTGAAATCTCTTTTTCAAAGGTACCGGGGATATTCTAGTACAGAAGCTGCGTTTTGTCAATGCCTCTTTTTTCCGACGCGCTTTTCCCGGCGGCCCAAGCCGTGGCCCAGGCGATCTGCAGGTTGAAGCCGCCGGTATAGGCATCGCAATCGATGACCTCTCCGGCGAAGAAAAGCCCGGAAAGGACCTTACTTTCCATGGTTTTCGGGTCAATTTCCGAAACCTTGATGCCGCCGGAGGTGATGATCGCCTCCGCCACAGGCCGCTTGCCGGTGATGTCGATGGGGAAGGCTTTCAGCAGCTCCACCAGCTGCCGCCTCTTTTGCTTCGGAAAGCTGTTGGCCTGGAGATCGTAGGAAATATCCAGCCGGTCCAGTACCACCGGGATCATGGACCGGGGAAGCAGATCCGTCAGGGCATTCTCCATGGTCCGGTTCTGGTACATGTCCAGATCCCGCAGGATCCTTGCGTCCAGCTTGCCCTCATCCAGGGCGGGCTTCAGGTCGATGAGGAGCCGACACCCCTCCCCCTTCAGGTGGCAGCTGGCGGAGAGCACCGTAGGGCCGGAAACGCCGAAATGGGTAAAAAGCAATTCTCCGAAGTCCTTGTACAGGACCTTCCCCTTGGCATTCACCAGCTTTACCCCCACATTGCGCAGGGACAGTCCCTGCATCCGCTGGCAGTCCTGCCCGGCGGTCTCCAGAGGCACCAGGCTTCCCTGGGGCTCTATAACGGTGTGGCCCAGGGCTTTGGCGAAGGCGTAGCCGTCTCCTGTGGAGCCGGTGGCGGGATAGCTGGCTCCCCCGGTGGCCAAAATCACCGCCGGGGCCTGAAAAACGCCCTGGTCGGTCTTCACACCGGAGACCTTGCCCTCCTGGGTCAGGATCTCCGTGACCCGGGCCGTCTTCACCATAGCGCCGGAGGTCCGAAGGGCCCTTTGGAGGCTATCCAATATGGACCGGGCGCTGTCGGACTGGGGAAACACCCGGTTCCCCCGCTCGGTTTTCAGGGGGCATCCGTTTTCTTCAAAGAAGGCCTTGGTTTTCTCCGGCGGAAAGGCCGTCAGGGCGCTGTAGAGGAATCGGCCGTTCCGGGGGGTGTTTTGCAAGACCTCCTGGGCTGTGCAGTCATTGGTGACGTTGCAGCGGCCCTTGCCGGTGATGAGGAGCTTCTTCCCCAGCCGGTCATTTTTTTCCAGCAGCAGGACCTTTGCCCCCGCCTGGGCGGCGGCAATGGCGGCAAACATACCAGCGGGCCCGCCGCCGATCACGATCACGTCATTGGTCATTGCCGGGTACCTGCTTTTCGTAGACGTTGTATTCGTCCCAGATCCGCTCCAGGCTCTCAAAGGTCCGGGCGATCTCCTTTTCCTTCTTGGCGGCAATGGCCACGATGAGGGCGTTGATCATGCTCAAGGGGGCCACCAGACTGTCCACCAGGGAGACCATGTCGCTCTTGGCTACCAGCACATGGTCGCAGCACTGGCCAAGGGGGGACAGCTTGCTGTCGGTGATGCCGATGACCGTGGCTCCGGCGGAGCAGCAGTACCGGGCCCCCCTGGTGGTAGAGGCGGAATACCGGGGGAAGCTGAAGGCAATGACCGCGTCGTCAGAGTTGACGCCCACGATCTTCTCAAACATCTCCCCCTCGCTGACACCGGAGATCACATGTACATTGTTGAACATATAGTTCAGATAATAGCCCAAAAAGCTGGCCAGAGGGGCTACGGAGCGGACACCGATGATATACACCCGCTTGGCCTTCAGGATGGCCGCCACCGCGTCGCCGAACTCCTCCCGGCTTACCGTCTCCTCGGTCTGCCGGAGCTTCTCCATATCGGAGTGGAAAACCGTGGAGATCACATCCTGGTCCTTCATCCGGTCGTTGGCTACCTCGATCCGCTGGACGGAGGTCAGACGGTTCAGGACCATCTCCTGCATGGTCTTCTGCATACTGGGGAAGCCGTCAAAGCCCAGGTCCACGGCAAAGCGGACCACGGTAGACTCGGAGACCCCCACCATCTGGGCCAGCTTGTTGGCGGTCATAAAGGCCGCCTTGTCATAGGATTCCAGAATATACTGGGCGATCCGCTTCTGGCCCTTGGAGAAGCCTGACATGTTTTCTTTTAATAATGAAAGAATATCACTCACGGTGATACCTCCCTGCAATATTTTTGAATTGACCCGGGCCTCTGCCCGGAAGCCCTTTGGGGTAATCATAGCAAACCCCGCCGCATTTTGCAAGATGAAACAAAAAATTATTCACTTTGAAGTGCCCGGATCTCCTCCTCCGTCAGATACCGCCAGGCTCCCGGAGGCAGCGTGCCCAGAGATAGGGCTCCCTCCCGGATCCGCTTCAAGCGGGTGACCTCCAGCCCCGCCTGCTGACACATCCGGCGGATCTGCCGGTTCCGGCCCTCGTGGATGGTGATCTCCAGCCGGGCCTTGGTGCCCTGGGCTCGCTGCAGCGTAACCTTGGGCGGGCGGATCCGATAGCCGTCCAGGATGATGGGGCGGCCCAGAAGGGCTTCCTTTCCCGGCTCGTATCCCGTCACCCATACCAGGTAGACCTTCTCTACCTCCCCTCTGGGGTGCATCAGGCCGTTGGCAAAGGCACCGTCGTTGGTCAGCAGCAGCAGGCCCTCGGAGTCCATGTCCAGCCGCCCCACAGGGTAGACCCGGGTATCGCAGTCCTTGAGAAGCTCCGTTACATCCTCCCGTCCCTTTTCGTCGGACAGGGTGGTCACATATCCCCGGGGTTTATTCAAAAGGATGTACACATTTTTCTGCACCTGAGGCAAGGGCTTTCCGTCGATGCGGACGGTGTCCGTCTCCGGGTCCGCACCCTCTCCCAGGGCGGCGGGGCGGCCGTTCACCGTTACCCGCCCGGCGGCGATAAGCTTCTCCGCCTTCCGCCGGGAGGCAACCCCCCGGGCGGACAGTAATTTTTGTAAGCGTTCTTTCATAGTCTCTCCCTGTATTGAGGTGCCTGCCGCCCCTCATCCGGCTCGGCTCCGCCGAGCCGCCTTCCCCCAGGGGAAGGCTGATTTTTCTTCCATTTGTTCCACAGTTTGCCCATAGGTCAGGGGCACCTTGCCTACGGCTTTCCCGTTCAGCATCACATAGGCGAATCCGGCCTCTGCCCCTTCTACCACCGGGGCATAGACGAAATCCTTCCCCCCCAGCACCACCTGGGGCCGGTCCTCCGGGGCCAGGGCAAGGTCCAGATCCTCGGCGCACAGGAGGTCCACTTCTCCCCCGCCGCCAACCACCGGGATCCTGCCGATTGGGTCACCGGCTGTGAATAACCTGTGGACAGTGTAGCGGGTAAAGCCCTCTTCCAGCAGCGTTCTGTGGTCGTTCCAGTCGTCGGGGGCATCCAATGTCACCGCCACGATCCGGCGGCCTGCCCGGCTGGCGCTGGAGACCAGTGTCCGTCCGGCGGCCCTTGTATAGCCGGTCTTGACACCGTCGGCTCCCTCCAGCTGCCACAGGAGCTTATTGTGATTGCGCAGCATCCGGCCCCCTGCCTGGATGGTCCTGGTGGAAACGGTTTTGGCAAAAATAGGATTTTCCATGGCGTAGGCCGCCAGAACAGCCAGGTCCTGGGCGCTGGAATGGTGGTCTGGGGCATCCAGGCCGTTGGGGTTGGCAAAGTGGGTGTGTTTCAGCCCCAGCGTTCTGGCCTTGTCGTTCATCAGCTCCACAAAGTCCCCTGGATTCCCGCCGCAAAAGCAGGCCAGGGCCACGGCGGCATCGTTGCCGGAGGACAGCATGAGCCCATACAGCAGCTCCTGGACGGTCAGCACCTCCCCCTCTTTCAGATACATGGAGGACCCCTCAATGCCCACCGCCTCTTTCGGGATCCGGTAGCGGCTGAGCACATTGCACTGCTCGCAGACCACCAGAGCCGTCATGATCTTGGTGGTGCTGGCAATGAGGGCCTGCTCCTCCCCTCGTCGGGAGAACAGCGTCTGCCCCGTCGTGGCATCCATCACCGTAGCCCGCCTTGCGGAAAGGGCCTGGGCCTTTACCGGCAGAAACAAAACGGCAGCTAAGGTAACAGCCGCCGTTTTGGCAAAAATTCGATCCATATTCCTCACCCGGAGCTAGTCTGCCCCGGATAGCGGCAGATTATTCCGGCTTTTTCTTATCCAGGAAGGATCCGATCCGGTCCAGAGTCTCCGGCACCATTTCCACGATCCGGTCCGCCGTGGAGTTGGCAGGCTCCGCAATGGTCAGAATGCGCACATTGCCCTCCTTCACCACCAGAAAGCATACCGGGGTCACCTTCACACCGGCTCCTACGCCGCCGCCGAAGGGCATCTGGCCATTTGGTACTTTAGAGCTGGCGAAGTCGGAGCCGCCGCCCCCCAGGCCGATGCTGATTCTGGATACCGGCAGGATGGTGGTCCCGTCGGAGGTGGTAATGGGCTGGCCCACCACCGTATTGGCATCCACCATGTCGCGGATCTTCTGAATGGTCGTTTCCAGCATATTGGGGAGTTTTTCACTCATTGGTCTGCACCGCCTTTTTCATAGTTAAAAAGAGTTTCAGGGCCCGAAGGCCATAGCCCAGGGCAAGGCCCAGGAGCCTGCCCAGGGTCATGGTCAGGTCCATGGCAAATACAACTGTCGTTTCTTCCGCCTGGAAATCGCACTGGATCTCCACATCCCGTTTCCGGATCACCAGGGCCCGCTCCAGGTTTGGCATCAGGTTTCCCAGGGCCGCCCAGGCCCGGCCATAGTTCACCGCCAGGTCGCAGGGGTCCTCCCCTGCCAGGGTCAGCCGCAGCCGGAGGAAATTCACCCGGAGCTTCCGGCGGAAATCCCCCAAAAGCTCCAGACCCAGCCGGACAAAGGGGAGGAATCGCCGGATACCGCCCCCCGGTTGCTCCCGGCTCTGGGGTTCGGCACCCTTGGGTTTCGGCTCCGGGGACCGCTCCTCTTTTTTATGCCTGGAGGGCATATTCCGGAGCCACTTGGGCACCGGGTACAGCCGGACCGGAATTCTCCCGATCAGCACCGCAGCCCGAAAGCCCCCTTCATCAAAATTCAGCCGGACACCCAGGGGCAGGCACCCAAGGAGCACCAGTACCCCCAGAAAGATTAGCCAGCCCATCAGGTGGCCTCCTGTGGGCCCTGGGCCTTCTCCTCAGGCCCTTGCTCCTCTTCCGGAAGCTCAATGGGCTCGCCGAAGGCGATCTTGTCGATGGGGGGCAGCTCCTCCAGAGAGCTGAGACCAAAGGTCCGCAAAAAGTCCGGCGTGGTTTTGTATTGGATGGGGCGGCCCGGGACGTTGAGCCGTCCTGCCTCCTCGATGAGCTTCTTATTCAGCAGGGCCGCCACAGAATAGGAGCTGTCCGCTCCCCGGATCTGCTCCACCATGGCTTTGGTGGCCGGCTGATAGTAGGCGACGATGGTCAGTGTCTCCAGCTGGCTGGAGGACAGCTTCGGCGGCTTTCGGGTCTCCAGGGCTTTGGTGATGTAGTCCGCCATTTCGCCGGAGGACACCATCTGGTAGCCGGTTTCCAGCCGCAGGATGCGGATGCCCCGGCGGTCGTAGGCCAGCTGGTCCGCCAGAGTGTCGGTGGCCTGGACAATGTCCTTTGGGTCCACCTCCAGTGTCTGGGCCAGTCGGCCGATCTCCACCCGCTCACCGGCAGCAAAAAGAATGGCCTCAATGGCCCGCATCAGGTCGTTCAGCTCCATCAGGTGGTCTCTCCTTCCGCGCATGGTTTCTTGTCCAGCAGCCGGACGTTGGGGTTCTCCCCGTTTATGTCATCCTCCAATGTGATGGCATTGGTCTTGCACAGTTCCAGGATGGCCAGGAAGGTAGCCACTACCTCAGACCGGGTCTTGTTGCCCCGGAACAGGGCCTTCAGCCGCTCTACGCCCCGCAAAATCAGCTGGCGCAGCACCTCCCCGGACTTCCGGGCCACGGGATAGGGCTCCTTGCCCACAATGCCCTTGAAGTTCTGGGTGGGGGGCGGCAGCTGCCGCTGGCTCCGCTCGGCGATCATCTCCAGGGCCCGCAAAAGGTCCTTCACCTCATGCTGGTAGCGGTAGCCTCCGATTTTTTTCAGGGGCTCCGGCTCCTTGGTGAAGATGCACCGGCCGATCTCATTTCTCGGCTCCAGCTGGGTCACCGCCAGACGGATCTGCTCCATGGCTTCCTTCCGGCGGCGCTCGATCAGGCTCTGGCGCAGGCTCTCCAGCTCGTCCTCCGCCTCCTGCTGCTCTGCGGCAGACAGAAGCATCTTGGTCTTGATGAGCATCAGGTGGGAGGCCATGGTGATGAACTCGCTGGCGATCTCCATATCCAGCCGCTTCATTTCGTCCAGGTAGGCCAGATATTGCTCCAGGATAGCGGTGATGGACACATCCTGGATCTCGATCTTATTCTTGCTCAGCAGCAGAAAAATCACATCCAGGGGCCCCTCAAAGTCCTCCATGGCTTCGCTGCGGGTGTGGACAATGCCCTCCAGGTGATATTGGGGTTCCGACATAGACAATTCCTTTTCTTCCGGACCGGAAAACAGCTCCGGCCCAATACATTGACACATATTTTTGGTATTATACCACCTTTTTTCCACCGGCGCAAGCGGGTAGAAAAATAATTAACGAATTCTATCAAAACGATTGCAATTTCTGACGGATTGTGATAAGATACCTGTAGAAAAATGTCCGCCGGAGGGATGCAGCGTGGGAAAGAGAAATCGATATCGCGAATTGGAGCGGCTGATGACCAGGATTCTTCTGGGCACCGCGCTGATTTTTGTGTTTTTTCTGCTCTCCTCGGCCCGGGGCTGGAACCTGGTGCGGGTCATCACCGCCATTGTGGCCACGCTGGCAAGCCTGCTGTCCCTGGCCTGGCTGTTTATTACCGGCGAGCTGATCCGCCGCCGCAGCTTCTGGATGGTAACAGGATTTGGATGTATTTTTTTGTGCCTGGTGGTGTCCCTCCTTTTGAAGTTCCCCTGCCCCCCGGTGACCGGCTGATCGCCAATAAGATGTTTTGACCCGTGCGGCTTTTGCCGCACGGGTTTTTCACCGTCATTCGTCACCGGCCTCCAGTCGGCGCATCCAACGGAGCCGGGCGGCGACGGTTCCCCTCCCGCCGCCGGATCAGCAGCGAAGCGATCCGGCGGTATTGCTATGACCTCACCTATAAAACGTATTTCCCCCGATAAACTCCCGGATGAGACTTGTGGGCGGGATCTCATCGTCCACGTCCGCCTCTTTGACGAAGTCCAGGATCTTTTCCATGTAGCGCACCTCATCGAACCAGTCGTCCTCAGGCTGGACAGAGGCCAGGAGAGGGTAGATGTGCTTTTTCAGCACCGCCAGCTCGTAGAGTGTGGAGCTGTTGAAGATCACGTCTGCATTCTCCTGGAAGGGGAATATCCACCGCTTTTCCCCCTGGCGGACAGACTCCCACATAGATACGGTCCGCTGGGCGGAGGATCCACGGGTCTCGTAGTCCCGGACGATGCGGCGGATGAGCCGCAGATAGCTGGTAGGGATCCGGTTGTGGTTGTCCAGGTTCAGAGGCAGCAAGGGAGATACATACATCCTGAAAATCAGGTTTTTATCCACATTTTCCGGGAGCATCAGGGGATTCAGGGCATGGAGCCCCTCCACGATGATAACGGAGGAGGGTTCCAGACGCAGCTTCTCCCCGTGCCACTCCCGTTTGCCGGTGAGGAAGTTAAAGGTAGGCAGGCTGACCTCCTCCCCCTTCAGAAGATTCCCCATATCCTGGCGGAAGAGCTGGCAGTCGATGGTGTTGATGTGCTCCAGGTCCAGTTTGCCGTCGGGGCCCGGGGCGATTTTGTCCCGGTCGATGTAATAGTCATCCAGGCTCATGAGGATGGGCTTCTTGCCGTAAACCCGGAGCTGGGTAGCCAGACGATGGGCAGAGGTGGTCTTTCCGGAGGAGCTGGGCCCCGCCAGCAGCACCGCCTTGGCCCCCCGGGAGCAGACCATATCCGCCACCTGAGAAAAGCGCTTCTCATGCAGCGCCTCGTTGACCCGGATCAGCTCCCGGATTTTTCCGGAGGCTGTCAGCTCGTTCAGATCCGCCACGTTTTCGCAGTCCATCAGACGGCACCAGCGCTCGCCCTCGGAGAAGACGCTGAAAAACTGGGGCATGGGGGACAGCTTGGCAGGTCTGTCCGGTTCCAGCTCGTCAGGATAGACAAAGAGGAAGCCTCCATCCGCCGGGAGGATATCCCACACGGAGAGGTAGCCCGTAGAGGGGGCCATTTCCCCGTAAAAATTATCCGTATAATCCCCGTAGCTGTATTCGCTGCAATATTCCAGGCTCCGCCACTGCAAAAGCCGGGCCTTATCCCCCTGACCCTCGGCGGCAAACCGGGCAATGGCCTCCTCCTTTTTGGCCCGATGCCGCAGCAGAGGGATATCCTGCGCCACGATCTGCTCCACCTGGGCTTTCAGCCTGGACACAGAGAAATCCTTGGCACCGGTTACGGAGATAAAGGCGCTGGAGCCCAAGGTGCAGTCCATGGTGCTCACCGCCTCCGGCCACAGCTGCCGCAGGGCCAGGAACACAACAAACTGACCGGTACGGACGTACACATCCCGCCCGGCAGAGTCCTTGATCCGCAGCAGCCGGATGTTCCCTCCGGAGGCTGCCATAGCCCGGCGCATAGAGGGCCGATCCCCTTCCCCGTCCTTGTCACGCAGAGGAATATAATTCAAGGTAAAGACCTCACCGGCGATCCGGGCCGCCAAGGGACGCTGGGATAGCTGCTCCCGGTCCAGCCCAAGGCCGCACACCAGCTCCCGGAGGCTCTGGCCCTTTTTGGCTTCTACGGTCTTTCCATCAACGGTCAATTGCATCTGATCACCTTCTTATTATTTATACACAAGGATCATATCATTCATTTGTGAATTTTTCAACATATTTCACCATTTCCGTTCCGGGGTAATAGTGCTGGAGAATTTCCCCATAGGATTTCCCCGCCTGGGCCATGGCCTGGGCCCCATATTGGCTCAGGCCCACCCGATGGCCGTAGCCCCGGGTCTCGAAGGTCAGGCCGTCCCCTTCTACCGTCGCCGCAAAGGCGGCGGACCGGAGGCCCAGACGTTTTCGGACTTCCACACCGGTAAAGGCGGTTCCCCCAATGGTCCAGGTCTCCACGCCGCCGCCGGAGGTATAGACGGTCTCCCCCAGCCAGGCATCCGGATCCCGGGGCAGCGTTATGCCCAAAGCCGCCTCCAGCTCCTTCCGGGAAAAGCTGCGGCTGTCCCGGAAGTATCGGGCCTCCTCCTCCCCTGGGCTGTCGGTGGCCCGAAGGTAGGGATAATCCCTCCCCCACACTGCCACGGCATCTTCCGTCCGCCCTCCGGAGCAGGAGAAAAAGGTAGCCTCAATGAGCTCCCCATCATATGTAAGGACCTGGTCGTCAGTTTCCCCCACCGCCCATCGAAGGGTCTCCAGCTCCTGAGGGCTTCCGCCCCCAGCCAGAAAATCCTCCGGATCCCAATAGGCCTGGCAGCAGCCGGCCTGCCGGCACAGAAGCCCCCCTCCATGCTTGCCTCCGGTGACCATAGCCTTCCGGGTGTAGGTTCTGGCCGCCACTGCCTGGGCCTTCAGCGCCTCTTCTTCAAAATCCGCCGGGATCTCCCCCAACACCACCCCCACCAGATAGTCCTCCAGATTCTGCTCCTCTATGTGGCCCTCCGCCTCCAGGATCCGAACCGTAACGGCCCCGTCCGTCCCTGCCCGGCGAAATTCCGGTGTCTCTCCCCCGGTGGCCCAGGCCATCCGGGTCAGCATCGGCAGCAGCAGGATCGGCACCGCCAGAGCGATCCACAGAACGCGGTGAATGCTCTTCCAGATCAAGCGCATCTCTTCCCCTCCCTTTCCAGATTGCACAGGCTATCTTACCATGGAGGCGGAGCGGAAAGAGGGGAAAAATAGGGTCACAGCTGGTGCCAGAAATATCTTGCATTTGCTTTCCGTATTTGGTAGAATAAGCCCATCTATGACATTATGGAGGAATCAATCATGTCTCAGACAAAGAAGAAATGGGGAGACCGGCCCGATGCCGTCTGGCTGAAGGATATCCCTTCTATGAACAGGATCATGCCCGGCATTATGCCGAACCGGGCAGACAACGAGGCCTTTATCAACCTGGATGTGGATTTTGCCCCCCTGAAGGCCTATGTGGAAAAAAAGAATGAGGGGTTGGATCCGGAGAACAAGTATACCTTCTTCCACGTCATTGCCGCCGCCATTGGCAAGGCTTTTGTACTTCGCCCCCGGATGAATCGGTTTATCTGCAATCGGAAACTGTATCAGCGCAATGACATCACCATGGGCTTCACCGTCAAGAAGAAGTTCAGTGACAAAGCTACCGAGTCTCTGGCCATGTTTACCTACGACCCCAAGGAGACCATGGATTCCTTCCACGAGAAGATCATGAAGGTCATTCATCTGACCAAGAGCGACACGGAGAAGGACACATCTACGGGCGCCATGGATATCCTCGCCCGCCTTCCCCAGTGGCTGCTGAACCTGCTGCTGGATATCATCCTGTGGCTGGACAAGCAAGGCTGGGTGCCTCAGTCCATTGTAGGCTCCGACCCCAACCACGCCTCCATTTTCCTGTCCAATCTGGGCTCCATTGGCCTGGAGGTGGGCTATCATCACCTGGTGAACTGGGGCACCAACTCCTGCTTCATCGTCATCGGCAAAAAGCATATGAAGATGATCCACCATCCCGACGGCACCGAAGAATTAAAGGAAGTGGTGCCTATGGGCATCACCCTGGACGAGCGGATCGCCGACGGCTTCTATTATTCCGGCACCGTAGCCCTGCTCAAGAAGCTGCTGGAGAATCCCGAGCTGCTGGATGTTCCCGCTGACACCCCCGTGGAATTCACCATTTCCCGCTCTTAAGAAAGGAGCTCCTTATTTTGCTGATCCCTGTTTTACTGTTCGCTCTTGGCCTTGTGCTGCTCATTAAGGGCGGCGACTGGTTCGTGGACGGTGCCACCGGCATTGCCGAGCGGTTCCATGTGCCGGAAATCATCATCGGAGCCACTGTGGTCTCCATCGGCACCACGCTGCCGGAGGTCATGGTCTCCTCCACCTCCGCCCTGACGGGCCACGGCGAGATCGCCTACGGCAATGCCGTCGGCTCCATTATCTGCAACACCGCTCTGATCGCCGCCCTCACCGTGGCTGTCCGCCCCGGACCTGTGGATACCCGATCCCTGAAGCCGCCGGTGATCTTCTTCTTCACTTCCGCCGCCATCTTCTGCCTGAACGCCTATATTTCCGGCTATTTCAGCAGAGTTTTGGGCATTGTCATGCTGGCCATCTTTGCCCTGTATCTCTTTGTCACCATCCGCCAAGGCTTCCGCAATCCTGCCGGCCAGCAGGATGAGGATGCCGGTCACGCAGAGGGCCTCTCCATGGGCAAAGCCGCCGTGCTGCTGGTGGTGGGTGCCGCCCTCATTGCTGTGGGCGCAAATCTGCTGGTCAACAACGGCACTCTGATTGCCCAGGCAATGGGTGTGCCGGAGTCCGTCATCGCCCTGACCTTCGTGGCCCTGGGCACCAGTCTGCCGGAGCTGGTCACCGCCATTACCTCCCTGGTCAAGGGACATGGTGCCTTGTCCCTGGGCAACATCATCGGCGCCAACATCTTCAACCTGGTCCTGGTCTGCGGTGTCTCCATGACCTTGGCCCCCTTCCGCATCCCCCAGTCCAGCACCATTGCCGGAATGAACGCCTCCCTGGTCCTGGATATCCCGCTGATGCTCTTTGTCATGGCCTTCCTGTGCCTGCCAGCCCTTGCCAGAAAGAAGCTCTCCCGCCTCCAGGGTATCGTGCTGCTGGCCGTCTACGCCGCCTTCTGCGCCATTCAGTTCAGTATGTAAGCATTTTTCGGGGCAGGAATCTGCCCCGAATTTTTTCTTGACTTTTGCCGTCAACCGGTATATAATATAAGTCACATGGGCCCGTAGCGCAGCTGGGAGCGCATTACATTCGCATTGTAGGGGTCGGGAGTTCGAATCTCCTCGGGTCCACCAAAAAGAACCCGGTAAACGTGAAGTTTACCGGGTTTTTTCTATACAAAATCAGGACCCCGCCCAGGGTCCTGAAATCTTTTTATTTGTAGTCCTGGCACAGGAACATGGGCTTGACGGTGACAACCTCGTCATATTCCTCCTGTTCTACCTGGACGGAGGAATCCAGCTTTTTCAGGTCCTCCTTGACCAAGGCCAGGGATTCCTTGACGCTCTGGGCTCTTCCCTCCCGCAGGACCCGGATCATACGGTCCAGGACGATGGGGTGGGCGTAGCGGGCGGGGAGCGGGAAGTCAGCGGGGATCAACTTTTCCATGTCCTCGATGGAGGACTGCCATTCGGCGGTGACGGTCTTTTTATTGTTGCGGGCAGTAGGGAGCACCTGGGTACCGGAAAACAGGAAGGCGGCAGCAAAGCCCAGCAGCAGGAAGTAGAGGCCGGTGTTGTCGCCGCCTACCAGCTCTTTGATACCATAGACCAGAGAGATGATACCTGCCACAATAATGGCCAGGGCCACCCAGCGGTAGGCGGGATTGGTGCGCTCGTTGATCCGCTTGGCTTTGGCGGCAGCGGCCAGACGGGTGGTTTGCTCCGGGAAAGAGGCCAGGTAGGTTTTTGCCTTCTCCAGCTCTTCCCTGCTCTGCTGGGCCTTTGGTGTCAGCTCCTTCAGGTAGCGGGCCTCTTCTCGCTCCTGCTTCTCCCGCAGGCGGCGCTCCGCCTCTACACTGTGGGTGGGGATATCCGGCAGGAGTCTGGAAATGTGGGCGATCATCATATCCACATCCTGCTCCCACTTGAAGTTGCACTGCTTACTGGTGCCATCGTCCAACTCCACAACCAGATAAGGAATGGCTCCAAAGAGGCCTTTGCCGGAGAAGCCGCCCTTGCTCATGGCCACCCGCTTGAAAACCCGGCGGACAGAGGTCAGAGCTACATAGTACCAGCGGTCAAAATAAAAGCTGTTGAGATACAGGGCCTTGTCCCCCACGCCGCAGGGGCCGTACTTCTTGCAGAATTTCTTATCGACGGATAGGGTGGGCTTGTCCAGAGCGACGGAGCCCAGCTGGGAAGGTGTAAAAATCATGGTGTTACCTCACAGGGAAAAAATGAGTCATTGCGAGCCAGTGCGCACACTGGCGTGGCAATCTCTCATTCAACCGGGGGGATTGCCACACCAGTGACATCGGTCACTGGTTCGCAATGACAAGGCTTTCTTTATGAATTACTTGCCGAGAGTCTCGTACTGAGGCTTAACATCCCGCTTCTTGATGGAATACAGGAAGATGCCCAGGAACAGGGCAGCAAACAGGATGCCCACAGGGTAAGCCAGAGCGGTGTTGTAGCCGTCCTTATTCAGGAACTGGCCCAGGCACTCGTTGCCCAGCATGAAGTAAGTAATGGATACGGCGGTCATGAAAGTTGCGGGGACAGCGGTGATCCAGTAGTTCTTCTTCTCATAGAACAGGAACATGGAGGCCGCCCACAGAACGATCATAGCCAGAGTCTGGTTGGTCCAGCTGAAGTAACGCCAGATGATGGTGTAGTCGATCTTGCCCAGGGCGTTGCCGATACCCAGGATGGCACCGACACCCAGCACGGGGATGCAGAGCGTCAGACGGTTCTTCCAGTTCTTCTGATCCAGGTGGAACCAGTCAGCCAGCACCAGTCGGGCAGACCGGAAAGCAGTATCGCCGGAGGTGATGGGGCAGGCAATAACGCCCAGCATAGCCAGAGCGATGCCGATGCCGCCCATGGTCTTGGAGCAGACGTCATACACAGCGGTGGATCCGCCGCCGCCCAGGGCCAGCAGCTCTTCGCCGGTGTACAGAGCGCAGCCGGCAGCAGCCCAGATCAGGGCGATGATGCCCTCAGTGACCATGGCGCCGTAGAATACGAAGTGGCCCTGCTTCTCGCTCTTCAGGCAGCGAGCCATCAGAGGGCTCTGGGTGGCATGGAAGCCGGAGATAGCGCCGCAGGCCACGGTGATGAACATGAAGCTCCAGATGGGAGTGCCCTGGGGGTGCATGTTGTAGAAGTGGCTCCAGATCTCGGGGATCTCATAGCCCTTGGTGAAGATACCCAGGGCCACGCCAACGGCCATGACGATGAGGCAGATGCCGAATACGGGGTAAATCTTGCCGATCAGCTTATCGATGGACAGGAAGGTAGCGATGAAGTAGTAGATCAGGATCAGGATCAGCCAGAACATCTTGCTGCTCAGCAGACCGGCAGCGCCGCTCTTGGAGCACAGCAGCTGTAGCAGACCGGCGGGGCCGACGGCAAACACGGTGCCGACCATGACCAGCAGGACCACGGAGAAGACACGCATGACGTTCTTCATGGTACCGCCCAGGTAAATGCCGGAAATCTCGGAGATGGAGACGCCCTCGTTACGCTCGGACAGCATGCCGGAGAAATAGTCGTGAACGCCGCCGGCGAAGATGGTGCCGAAGGTGATCCACAGGAAGACGATGGGTCCCCACAGGGCACCGCTCAGGGCGCCGAAGATGGGGCCAAGGCCCGCGATGTTGAGCAGCTGGATCATGAACAGCTTCCACTGAGGCAGGACCACATAGTCCACGCCGTCGTTGATCTTCACGGCGGGGGTCTCACGGTCGTCGGGTCCAAAGGTATTCGCTACGACTTTGCCGTAGAAAACGTAACCCAGGATCAGCAGTGCCAGGCAGAGCAAAAAGCTAATCATTTGAACTCCTCCTTGAATGAATATAGAATTTTTTTGCGATAGAGCAAAGCCGCTATTCGCATGGTGCCATTATGCTACGAGTTGTCCAAAAAATCAACAGGCATTCTTCACAAATTAGACACATCAAATTCTACATTGTTCACAAAGAGGCCATATTTTGTACATAATTTCCAGGAATCTCTTTTGAAATTCGGTCAAAACAGCAAAAAATAATCATCAAAGTTTTTCGTCAATTTCAATCATTTCATTTCAGGCCGTGACCCTGTGGCCCTCTGCCTCTTTGGTCCTGCGCTTGATACAGACCAGGTAAGCAGGGATCAGGAAGCAGTCCGCCAGCACCCAGGCGGCAGGGCTGGCCAGGCACACGGCATCAAAGCCCAGCACCGGAACCAGTCCCAATGCGACAACAGCTCTGGCAATCATCTCGAAAATACCGGAAATCACTGCCAGGTTGGAGTAGCCCAGGCCCTGGATGGTGAATCGGACCAGGTTTACCCCAAGCAGGGGGATATAGAAGAGCGCCCAAATGGTCAGCATCCGCTGGGCCAGGGGCAGTATCTTCTCTGCCGCGGCAGCATCCCCTCCGCTGAGGAACAGCCCGGACATTTTGCCGCCTACCAAATACAGCACCGCCAGGGCCGCCAGGCTGTAGGCCACACCCAACAGAGCGCAGTCCTTCACGCCGGTGCGGACCCGGTCCAGCTTTTCGGCCCCCAGGTTCTGACCGGCATAGGTGGCCGCCATGGTGCCCATGGCATCATAAGGGGTGCAGAACAGGGCGGAAACCTTTGATCCGGAAGCAACTGCCGCCATGACTACAGAGCCCAGACCGTTGACAGCGGTCTGCAAGACAATGCTGCCAATGGCTGTGATCGAATACTGCAGCCCCATGGGCAGTCCCATCAGAAGCAGCCTTTTTATATAGTAGCCGTTCCATTTCAGATTGTCCTTTTCCATCCGGAGAATGGGAAACTTTTTTGCCATATACACCAGGCACAGGATGCCGCTGATCAGCTGGCTGATGAGGGTCGCCCATCCGGCACCGGCTACCCCCATCCCTAGCGTCACCACGCACACAATGTCCAGGCCCACATTCAGAAGGCTGGAAAAAATCAGGAAAAACAGCGGAGTCCGGCTGTCTCCCAGAGACCGCAGGATCCCGGACAGCAGGTTATAGAGCATGGTAGCGGGGATCCCCAGGAAAATCAGGAAAATATAGTCATAGGCGTAGGAGAAGGTATCCTCCGGGGTGTTCATGGCACGGAGAATATCGGCGCAGCCTATGGTGGTCACCAAAGTAACGATGGCGGCAATACCGGCCCCCAGCCAGATCATATTGCCTACGAAGTTCCGCAGTCCCTGGGTGTCCTTCTCCCCGAACTTCTGGGCCACGGGGATCGCAAACCCGGCACAAACACCGTTGCACAGGCCAAGCACCAAAAAGGAAATGGAGCCGGTGGAGCCCACACCTGCCAGAGCCTCCATGCCCAGGAAATTGCCCACCACCACGGTATCCACCATGGAGTAAAACTGCTGAAACAGCAGCCCCAGCAGCAGAGGCAGCATAAAGGAAAGAATAATGGGCATGGGAGGGCCAACGGTCATATCTTTTGTAGGTTCTTTTTCCATATTACGCACTCACTTTCTTATAGATTCATCGAATTCGGCGCACATATTAGCACTTTTCGGCAATTCTGTCAATCTTGGAAATCTGTATAAAAAATGTGCTTGCTTTTTCCTCTTTCATGTCCATCCTGCAATGCGGCAACACAAAAACCCTCTCCTGGGAGAGGGTGGCAGGGCAACGCCCTGACGGGTGTGGGGCAGCACGCAGGACTAAGTTTGTACCGCCCCTCTTCCGTCTCGGCTTTGCCGAGCCACCTTCCCCCAGGGGAAGGTCATAGAGTTACGCTATAGGGATCAGGAGCATCTGCCCCGGAGTGCTTTCCCCCTCCAGGCCGTTGGCCCTTTGGATGGCCTCAACGGTAGATCCTGTCTCCTTGGCGATGGTCCACAGGTCTTTTTTCTCTGCCCGGCAGAGGATCAGAGAGGGGCGGTCCGGATCCGGAGTGCCGGGCTCTCCCAATTCCATGCCGGATACCTGGCAGATCCCGCTTTTATCCAGTGTCAGGACCCGGCAGCGAAGCTCCACATTGAGAGAATCCCGGCTGGCTGGCTCCGGCTGAGGCTGGCCGATGGCGCAGGCGGTAACATAGACGCGATTGTCCTCCCCTGTCGGCAGGCGCTTCTCTCCATCCCAGCGGATGGTTGCCCCGGCAAGACCATTGTCCTCCTTCCACAGCACCTGGGCTGTGCCGCAGGCCCTCAGGGTCGTTCCGCTTTCCTGCCGCTCCACTCTGGGGGGCTCCGCCCAGGCGGTCATTTGCAGGGCCCCCGGCACCTGGTCCGGCAGGCGGCCCCTTCCGGCAACGGTCTCCCAGCGGCTATCCACGATGGGGGCCAGAAGCAGCTCCTCCAGGGTCAGCTTCACAGGGCGCAGATTGCTGTAGGCATCCTCCACCCGATGCAGCTCCATCATATCCGAGATGGCATATTGGGCGGTGATCCCCAGTTTCAGCCGCCTGGTGCCGTCACCGTCCTCCTCCAGCTCCGCAGAGGTGATGGCCGGGATGACCTCCGCCTCGGCATCGCTGCCAAAGGTGCCCTCCAGCTCCGCGAACTGGCTGAAGGGGAAGGAAATGTTCCGGCTCCCGGCGGCCCCCTCTTCCCCGGCCAGCAGTGCCTGAAGTTCTGCCGCGCCCCGGAAGGCCAGCTTATTGCCCACCACCTTCTGGTCGCTTACGGTCACACGGACCGTATAGCACAGGACCTGATCCTCGCCAAAGTCGGAAAGGGCTTCCTCCATCTGGAAGGTCTTCTCTCCGGCGCTTTGGTAAAGCCGGACCGGTTCCACCTTTTCCAGTATATGCACATCCTCCGGCAGGTCCCCCGGCAGCCACTGGATCCCTTCTGCCGGAGCCAGGGCCTGAAGGCAGACTCCCAGACCGCAGCGAACCAATATCTTTCTGGGGGATACCGTCCGGGCGTCCATGGAGGACTGGAAAAGGTTCAGAAGCAGCTTTCCCTCCGGCATCATCTGAGGCAGATCCCATCTGCCCTGAATGGCTGCCCAGCCCTCCAGCATCCTGGGCTGGCTGCCGTCCTCCGGCCGGTAGAGCACGAAGAGCAGCATCCCGCCGGAAAAGCCCACCGTGTCCCCCCGCCATTCCTTACTGCGCAGCACCGGCTGGCCCCACACCCCCAGAATTTTCTCCACATCCGGCTGTCCCTCTGCCAGCCGCAGCTCCTGGGTCTGTTCAAATACCCGGCTGTCCATCACAAGCGGATCCAGATAGGAAAAGACCGACTTTTTCATGTCCATGCAACTTCCTCCTTGCGCACTTAGCTTGTCTGGTGGAAGTGTATGCGGCAGCGGTATGAAAAAGAACAGGGCTTGTTCCGCCCCGCATCCACCGCCGCCCCACAGGGAACGGCAGGGGTCCTACCTCTGCCTTAATACGCACCAGCCCAAGGTCAGCAGCATCAGTCCTGCCAAAATACACAAAAAGGCGGAATCGATCCACTGTCCCAGCAGCAGTCCCAGACCAAAGGCGATCATGCAGCCGCCCCGCATTCGATTTTTTCTGCACACAAAGAAGCACCCCCCTGCAAAGTGTATGCAGAGGGGTGTGGAATTTGACTCAGCCGCCCAGATAGGCCTTGCGGACCTCGTCGGACTTGGCAAGCTCCGGGCCGGTTCCGCTCAATGTAATAGAGCCGGTTTCCAGAACGTAGGCCCGGTCCGCGATTTGCAGGGCCTTTCTTGCGTTCTGCTCCACCAGAAGAATGGTGGTGCCGGACTTGTGCAGCTCCTTAATGATACCGAACACCTGATCCACGATAATGGGGGCCAGGCCCATAGAGGGCTCGTCCAGCATCATCAGCTTGGGGTGGGACATGAGGGCCCGAGACATGGCCAGCATCTGCTGCTCGCCGCCGGAGAGGGTACCGGCGACCTGCTTGCGCCGCTCCTTCAGCCGGGGGAAATAGGTGAAGACCTTCTCCAGGTCTGCCTCATCCACCGTCTTGCGGATATAAGCGCCCATCTCCAGGTTCTCCTGGACGGTCATCTCCAGGAAGATCCGGCGTCCTTCCGGGACGTGGGCCAGCCCCGTCCGCAGGAGTTTATAGGCATCCATGTGGGTAATGTTCTGATCGCAGAAGGTGATGGTGCCCGTTCTCGGGTGCATCAGGCCGGAGACCGTTTTCAGTATGGTGCTCTTGCCTGCGCCGTTGGCACCGATCAGAGCCACGATCTCCCCTTCTCCCACTTCAAAGGAGACATTCTTTACGGCATGGATGGCACCGTAGTACACATCAATGTTTTCAATTTTCAGCATGGCTCTCACCGTCCTCCTTGCCTAAGTATGCCTCGATGACCGCCGGATTGGTCCGGATCTCCTCCGGAGTCCCTTTGGCGATGATGCGGCCGTAGTTCACGACGGCGATGGCCTCGCAGACATTCATAACCAGATTCATATCATGCTCAATGAGGAAAATCGCCACATGGAAGGTGTCCCGGATCCGGCGGATCTGGTGCATCAGCTCCGTGGTTTCGCTGGGGTTCATACCGGCGGCCGGCTCATCCAGCAGAATGACGGAGGGGTTGGTCGCCAGTGCCCGGACGATCTCCAGCCGACGCTGGGAGCCGTAGGGCAAGGATCCGGCCTTGTGGTCAGCGAACTCAGAAAGGCCCATGAACTCCAGCAGCTCCATGGCTTTCTCGTTGGCCTTCTTCTCTGCCTTGTAGTAGCCGGGCAGATGGAGGGTAGAGCTCAGGAAGGAGCACTTGATCTCATTGTGCAGACCCACCTTCACATTGTCCAGCACAGACATATCCGTAAACAGGCGGATATTCTGGAAGGTTCTCGCAATGCCCAGCCTGTTGACCTTGTGGACCGGCATACCCTTGATGTCGATGCCGTTGACCAGAACGGAGCCCCGGGTAGGCTGATAGACACCGGTGAGCAGGTTGAAGATGGTGGTCTTACCGGCACCGTTGGGGCCGATCAGGCCGGAGATCTCGGTAGGACCAATGGTGATATTGAAGCTATCCACGGCGGTCAGACCGCCGAAGTCAATGCCCAGGTTCCGCACGTCCAAAACAGGCTGCTTGCCCTGATCCTGCTCCCGGACGAAGGTCACGGTAGGCACTTTCAGGATCTTCTTGGAATACTCATTCATTGCTGCCAGCCTCCTTTTCTTTCTTGCGGAAGATTCCCGCCAACTTATCGGCGATCACGGACACAAAGTCCTTCACCTTGGGAGACCAGGTAAAGAGCATGACAACAATCAGAACAACGGCGTAGATGATCATCCGGTAATCCTGCAGGCCCCGCATTGCCTCCGGCAGGATGTACAGCACCGTGGCGGAAATAATAGACCCCAGGATGTTGCCCATGCCGCCCAAAACCACAAAGACCAGAATGTTGATGGAGGTGTTGAAGTTGAACTTGCTGGCATTGATGGAGCCATAATTCATGGCATACAGGGCACCGGCCATACCGGCCAGGAAGGCAGACACCACAAAGGCCTTCATCCGGAAGGCGGTGACGTTGATGCCTACGGATTCGGCGGCGATCCGGTTGTCCCGGATGGCCTTGATGGCCCGCCCTTCCTTGGAATTGATCAGGTTCTGAACCACAAACAAGGTGAAGAGGATCAGCACAAAGCCAATGGCGAAAGTGGAAAGCTTGGCAATGCCGGTAGCGCCCCGGGGGCCGGAGATGATCATCTTGCCTCCCGCCGCCAGCGTCAGTCCATCGGAGCCGATAGCCCCATGGACTCCGGCATCATCCACGCCCAGATACAGATTGCCAAAGATGTTCTTCATGATCTCGCCGAAGGCCAGGGTCACGATTGCCAGATAGTCGCCCCGGAGCCGCAGCACCGGGATCCCGATGAGGAAGCCGATAACGCCAGCCAGCACACCGCCGACGATCATGCCCAGCACCAGGCGCAGCGGGCCGCTGGGCACCGCCTCCGCCAGAAGCGCCGTGGTGATGATGCCGGTAAACGCACCGATCCCCATAAATCCGGCATGGCCCAGGCTCAGTTCCCCGCAGATACCCACCAGCAGGTTCAGGGACACGGCCAGTACAATATAGGCGCAGGCGGGAACCAGGAAGCCCTTGGTGGTGCTGTTCAGCTTTCCCTGGGTATTGAGAATTTGAAGGATCACAAACGCCACAGTCACCAGAATATAGGTAGAGGCGTTTTTCACTTGATTCTTAATCAGTTTCTTTTTCATGGTACGCACCTCACACCTTCTCCTGGACCTGCTTGCCCAACAGGCCCGCGGGCTTCACCAGAAGGATGATGATCAAAACACCAAACACAATGGCGTCGCTAAACTGGGGGCTCAGATAGGCCTTGCTGAAGGTCTCGATAATGCCGAGGAGGATACCGCCCAGCATAGCCCCTGGGATGGAGCCAATGCCGCCGAAAACCGCCGCGGTAAAGGCCCGGATGCCGGGCATAGAGCCGGTGGTGGGCTGCAGGGTAGGCACCGTGGAGCACAGCAGCACACCGGCGATGGCCGCCAAGGCAGAGCCGATGGCAAAGGTGGTGGAGATGGTCTGGTTCACATTGATGCCCATGAGCTGGGCAGCATCCCGGTCCTCGGAGACGGCCCGCATGGCCTTGCCGGTCCGGGTCTTTGTGGTGAACCAGGTCAGTCCCAGCATAATGATGACGGAAGCGGCAATGGTGTAGATCACCTCACCGGTGACCACCAGCTGACCTCCGGCCAGGCGCAGGGGCGCAAAGGTCACAATGGAGGTAAAGTTCTTGGGGCTGGAGGACCAAATCAGCTGGGCGGCGTTTTGCAGGAAGTAGCTGACACCGATGGCCGTGATCAGTACCGCCAGGCTGGGAGTGCCCCGCAGGGGCTTATAGGCCAGTCCCTCAATCAGGACGCCCAGCAGCGTGCACACCACCATAGCCGCCAGAATGGACACAAATACAGGCAGCCCCAGATAGTTGGTCACGCAGAAGGAAATGTAAGCTCCCACCATGATGATATCACCATGGGCGAAATTCAGCATCTTGGCAATGCCGTACACCATGGTATAGCCCAGGGCAATGATGGCGTAAACGGAGCCGATGCTGATCCCGTTGATCAGATACTGGATGATTTTCATGAATCGATCCCTCTCTTTCTTCATTTTTCTCAACAGCCTATGAAAACACCGGGGTGCCTCCGATGCTTTCATAGACTGCTGATCGTAAACATCTCTTTAGGGGATGGGGGCCGGAGCCGCCCATCCCCTTTGATGGGATTTGCTTTTGTTCGGAGCTTAAGCCATGGGAACGTAGACGCCGTTCTCGATGACCACAGCGGCAGGAGCCTTGGAGATCATGCCGTTCTCGTCCCAGTGCATGCCAGAGCCGGTGAGGCCATCCACAGTCATGGTGGCGAACTGAGCCTCCAGGGCGGTGCAGATGTCGGAAGCGGACTCGGTACCGGTGATACCGGCGGCGTTCATAGCGTTGTACAGAGCGTAGATGACATCGTAGCCGTCAGCAGCGAACTGGTTGGGCACCAGGCCATTCATCTTCTCCTTGAACTTGGCAACGAAGGACTGGGTAGCCTCGTCGGAAGCGTTGGCATCGAAGGGGGTCATCAGGGTCAGGCCCTCGGCCAGGGTGGTGTCGAAGCCTTCCACGGTCAGGATGCCGTCCATGCCGTCGCAGCCGAAGAACTTGGGAGCGTAGCCGATCCGGTTGGCGTAGGTCAGGATCTGAGAAGCCTCGGTGTAGTAGATGGGCAGGAACACCAGGTCAGCACCGGCATCCTGGCACTGGGTGACCTGAGTGGACAGGTCCGCCTTGTTGTCAGCGGTGTAGGAAGTGGTGGCTACGATCTCGACGCCCAACTCGCTAGCATTGGTGGAGAAGCCGTTGTACAGGCCGGTGGAGTAGTCATCGGAGGAGTCGTAGATGATGCCGACCTTGGAACCGGCGAACTTGCTGGAGACCAACTCAGCAGCGGAAGCGCCCTGGTTGGGGTCGGTGAAGCACATCTGGAAGACGTTGGGGCCGGACAGAGCCAGAGACTCTGCGGAAGCGGAGGGGGTCAGGTTGAACATGTTGTCAGTGGTGGATTCGGGAGCCACAGCCAGAGCGGAGCCGGTGGTGACCTGGCCAGCCATGACCTGCATGCCCCAGTCCTTCAGAGCGTTGTAGGCGGAAACGGCCTTCTCGCCGTCGGCCTCATCGTCCTGAGCGTTGAACTCGATCTGCAGGCCACCCTTGGCGTTGATCTCCTCAACAGCCACTTCCATGCCGGCCTTCACAGCCAGGCCATAGGCAGAAGCGCCGCCGGTCAGAGGGCCGGACATACCGACCTTTACGATGCCGGTGCCAGCGGGGGCCTCAACTGCGTCACCGGCTGCCGCGGTGGTCGCCGCGGTGGTGTCTGCAGGGGCGGAGGAAGAGCTGCCGCAGCCGGCAAAGCTGGCTGCTACCATGGCCAGAGCCATAGCAAATGCAAGATACTTTTTCATTTTTTCTTTTCTCCTTTGCTTTGGAAATGTGTCCATATTGTATCTCACAGATGGACATTTGTCAACAAGTCAAGCACTACAAAATCGCTTCATAATTTCTTAATTTTTCTGTGCAGAACTGACAAGGGCAGCAGAGAAAAAAATAACCCTCTCCTGGGAGAGGGCGGCAGGGGCAAAGCCGAGCCGCCTTCCTCCAGGGGAGGGTTTTCGTTTTTATAGTACGGACTTGACCACCCGCAGCACCTGGGACAGCACCGGCACGCAGGCAGAGGCGCCGTAGCCGCCGTTTTCCACCACCACAATAAACGCCAGGGGATATTCCTCATCCATCAGGAAGCCCGCAAACATGGCATTGGACCGCTTTCCGCCTCCCAGCTGGCTGGTGCCGGACTTGGCGCAGACGGAAAATCCGGGGAAATTGCCATCCCCATAGATGGTCTGAACATTGTTGCGGAGATACTGCTGCAATGTTTGGGCGGTACGCTCGCTCATGATCCGGTCGGTCTTTTGGGCGGAAGCCTCATAGAGGGTCTCCTCTCCCCGGGTCACGGCAGAGACCAGGAAGGGCTCCAGGCCCTTGCCGCCTGCCGCAATGGTGCCCATAAAGGTCATAAACCGGGCGGGATTGACAAGATCCGTGTGCTGACCGATACAGCTCCAGGCGAAGGAGGCACCACCGGTATTGGAGATGTCATAGTTGCCGGAGGCGCTGGTGACGCCATCGAAGGAGACGGGCTTGGTGATGCCGAACTTCTCTACGTATTTCTCCATATTCTTCCTGCCCACCAGCTTGGCGATCTGGGCGAAAGCGCAGTTGCAGGAGTGGGCCAGCGCCCCTTTCAGGTCCAGTGTGCCGTGGGCTGTTTCGCAGGTAACGGCGGTATCCTCGCCGTATTCATACTTTCCTGTGCAGGTAAAGCTGCGGCTTTCTATGTCGCTGACGCATTCCAGAGCAGCCGCCGCTGTGACAATTTTGAAGATGGAGCCGGGGACATAGCTGGACTGCAAAAACCGATTCAGGTATACGCCCTCGTAGCTCTCTCCGGTCAGGTCCGGCACATTGTCCGGATCATAGGTAGGCGACGTGACGGCGCAGAGGATCTCTCCGGTCTTATAATTGTAGATGCCTACGGTGCCCTTTCGGCCGTTCAGCGCCGAGAGGGCCGCGTTCTGGATCTGGGCAGAAAGGGTCAGGTGCTCCACGCCCCCCGTCCCGGCAAAATTATACAGGCCGTCAACCTTATCATACCCTGCCATAATGGCGGCGTAGTGGCCCACAGCCTTGGCCTGGATGCTGCCGGACCGGTCCCCCAGCCAGTGGAGGGTAGCGGCCCTGGTTTGGGCATTGTCGGAATAGGTGCGGTTTTCATCGATGTCCAGCAGCACCACATCGTTCCGGTCTACCACCGTGCCGTTGCCCAGGTTGCTGCCCTTGTATACATGGGGAGACCCGGTGGATACCACCCAGGTATCCGCCTGAAATACATACTCCGCCACAAAGAAGCCCATGCCTCCCAGAAGCAGGAGGATAAAGGCTCCCATCAGCCAGCTTCGTTTGGTTACTCTGTTCATATGCTTCTCCTACTTGGTATATCGGACGGCAAAGCTGGCATTCTGCCGGGTATCTGCCGCCTTCACAAAGGCCAGCAGTCCCCAAGCGCCAATCATGCTGGTGCCGCCGTTGGAAAGGAATGGGAACGTCACACCGGTAAAGGGCAGGACATCCACCGTACCCAGGCAGTTCAGCGCTGCCTGGATGAGCAGTATCCCCGCTGCCGTACAGCCGCCGATGCAGTAAAAGCTGCTGCGGGACACCCGGGAGGTGCGAATGGCAAAAAAGCCCAGAGCCGCCACCGCCAGCACCGCCAGCAGGGCCAGCAGCAGGCCCCACTCCTCAGAGATAGTGGCAAAGACGATATCCGAATCCGCCGCGAAAACCTTCTGCAAAAAGCCCTTCCCCGCGCCCAGGCCGAAAAGGCCTCCGGAGGCAATACACATAATGGCCTGGGTCTGCTGATAGCCGGAGGAATAGGGATTTTCCCAGATATGCCGCCAGGTGGCAAACCGGTTCAGCGCATGGGGGGCAATGCGGATGGCCAGCACCCCGGCAAAGCCCAGAGCCGTACAGGCCAGAGCAATGGTGCCCACGCTGCCGGACCGGAGATAAGCAATGATCAAAAAGGCGCAGAAGAAGATCATAGCCGTGCCGAAGTCATTCATCAGTGCCAGCAGCCCGCAGATCACCACAGAATAGGCGATGAACAGTATAAGGTTTCGCTTGTTCATGATCCGGTCCATGGTAGAGGCTCCGGCATAGACAAAGCAGACCTTGCTGAGCTCCGACGGCTGCAGCGACAGTCCGCCGATGACGAGCCAGTTCTTTGCCCCATAGTACTCCCTGCCGAACAGCAGGGTGATCACCAGGAATCCCACACCCAGCAGCACCGCTAAGTACCGGCACCGCTTGGCCCGCTCCAGATCCCGGAGAGACCAGCCAATGAGCAGGAAGGTCAGCACCCCCAGGAGCATGGCCGCCGCCTGCTTTAAAATCTCTCCGGGCTTCACCGTGGCAATGGCCGCCATCCCTAAGGTGCAGAGGAAGAAGGCCAGGGTCTCCACTTCAAAGGAGCTCCTGTGGATCACCGCGTAAAAGAGGAACAGGCCCCACTGGCAGATGGCCACAGAGCAGAAGCCCAACACGTAAGAGGGATATTCCTCCTCCACGCCGGAAAGGAGGAAGCCCATAAGCATCGCCGCCTGGAGAAGCGTCAGCAAAATCAGGCCGAAAATGCTGCTGATGGGTCCGGAGCCCCGGGTCCGCAGCTGGGACTGGAGCTGCTCCTGCCGCTTGGTAATGGGCACAAGCTCCATATCCACACCGCCGATGGAGATCTTATCTCCCGGATGGATGGCACAGATATTTACCTTCTCCCCGTTGACCCAGGTGCCGGTTTTGGAGCTGGCATCGGTAAGGGTCCAGCTGCCGTCATCGTAGCGGGTCAGAACCGCATGGTTCCGGGATACGGTGGACAGGGCTATGGTAATGTCGCTGCTTTTGCTCCGGCCGATGACGTTTTCCCAGTGGGTCACCGCCACCTGGCTGCCGTCCGTAAACTTCAGCCAGGCCCAGATTTCCGGCTCTCGCCGGAAGGAGATCAGGGGCCTTGCGCAGTGCACCAGCAGCCAGGCCGCCAGGGCCGGCACAATATACCGGGAAACCGCCGTAAAAACATCGGCATAAGTGCCCCTGGACTGGGCAACCAGGTCCAGAATCGTTTGTAATGAGGTCATTGCGTTCGTCCTTCCTATGTGGAGGATGGGCCATCTCTGAAATCCAGGCAGCCCTTGCGGAATTTTTTTCGGACATTCTACCACATTTTCATTGAAAATGCAAATTTTCCTTTTCCGCCAGGCTTTTTCTGTGCTATACTATAAAAAAAGAACTGTGAGGTGCCTGCTTATGCCGAAATCCGACAATCAGAAGCTGAAAATTCTGTACATTCTGGATCACCTGCAAAAGAATTCCAATTCTTCCCATCCCGTCAAAGCGGCGGAGCTCGCCGCCATGCTGAAAACCCACGGCATCCAAGCGGAACGGAAATCCATCTACTCAGACATCCGTGCCCTGCAGGACTACGGCGTGGACATCATCACCGCCCCCGGGAAAAAGGGCGGCTACTATGTGGCCTCCCGCATCTTCGAAACGCCGGAACTGAAGCTGCTGATCAATGCCGTTCAGTCCAGCCGGTTCCTTACAGAGCGGAAGTCCCGAGAGCTGATTGAAAAGCTCTGCACCCTATGCAACGAGGATGAGGCCCGGCTCATGCGGCGGGACCTGTGGGTCTCCGGCCGGGTGAAGAGCATGAACGAATCCATCTATTATAATGTAGACACCATCCAGGATGCCATTGACCAGGGCAAGCAAATCACCTTCCACTACTTCGACTGGGGCCTGGACGGCACCCGGGTCTACCGGGACAAGGACTATACCGCCAGCCCCTATGGCCTGTGTCAGGACAACGAGAACTGCTACCTGCTGGCCCATTCTCCCCGCCACGGCGTCACCAGCTACCGGGTGGACCGGATGGCAGATATCCAGATCTTGGAAGCCCCCCGGGTCCCCTGCCCCGAGCTCACCGGCAAGAATCTATACGACTACGCCGCCCGGCGGTTCCATATGTTCGCCGGAGAAGAAGTGGCCGTCAAGCTCCGCTTCCACCGGAGCCTGACCAACGTGGTCATGGACCGCTTCGGCCAGAATACCATGCTCTTCCCCGACGGCGATGATCACTTCGTCTTCACCGTCAATGTGGACGAATCCCCCATGTTTCTCAGCTGGATCCTCGGCTTTGGTAATAAAGCGGAAATTCTCTACCCCAACCGGGTCAAAGAGGCCTGCAAGGCCCTTTGCCGTGAGGTACTGGAGCAGTACGGCGGCGAAAATTAAGCTTCCAGCTCTGCCCGCAATTTTTCCAGCGCCCGCTTCTCGATCCTGGAAACATAGCTCCGGCTGATCCCTGTTCGTTCCGCCACCTGCCGCTGCCGCAGAGGCTCCTCCCCCTCCAGCCCATACCGTAGCCGGATCACCTGCCGCTCCTGCTCCGTCAGGCACTTCTCCACCGCCCTGCGCACCAGCGCCTCCGCCTCCCGCGCCGTCAGCTCCTCCAGCAGATCCCGGTCCTCGCTGATCACATCCATCAGCTCCAGCGGCGCTCCATCGGCCCCTGTGTCAATGTAGTCCGACAAAGAGACATCCTGGGCACTCTTTCGCTGGGCGCGGAAGTACATGAGGATCTCATTCTCTACGCACCGTGCCGCATAGGTCGCCAGCCTGGCCCCTTTGGATGGGTCGAAGGTGGTAACCCCCTTCATCAGCCCGATGGTCCCAATAGAGATGAGGTCCTCCTGGTCAGCGGTTTGGGCGTAGTATTTTTTCATCACATGGGCCACCAGCCGCAGATTCCGTTCCACCAGGATGTTTCTGGCCTCCAGGTCCCCTTGAGCGGCGCGGTCCAGGTACCGGCGTTCTTCCTCAGGGGTCAGGGGTTTGGGGAAAGAACCGGAGTGGAGCTGGAGCGAATAAAAGAGACTGCTTAGCAGCAGCCAGACACTTGCAAACATACATCTTCACCTCAGCACTACCCTATTCTCCATTTCCCACGGATATTCCGACGGGGACAGGCTGAATTCTCTGTGTCCTCCGTTTTTTGAATTGCCTGAACAGCCAGAAATCCGCACAATTGGATGCAGGCTTTGAAAACAGTATATTGAATCTATCGGATTCTGGGTCTACGAAAAACCGCCACCCTGATTTTCAGTCGGGGCGGCGGTTTTGTTATGCAAGGCTTCTCAGATATTCTTCCACGTTCTGATACTGGATGCCGTCTATCTCTTGGCTTTCCCCACGGTAGAGGACGAACTTTCCGGTGATCGGGCCGTAGCGATGCTCCGTCTGCGCACATTTCTCCTCGTCAATCAGATGACGGTACTGCTGTGGGACAGCTTCCTCACTGTGCTTGATTTCGAAAATTCTGCAGGAACCTGCTTCCGGGTCAAACACCACCATATCAAATTCGCCCACAGGGAATTGCAGGACAAATACCTGTTTCTTGGGGTTCGCCAGCTTGGTTTCCAGCAGGACGATGTCCTCCAGCATCCGCCCCTTGATCTCGGTCAGGATGCGCTGCTGCACGGCGGTGCGCTCCGCAAGAGACAGGGCGCTGAACGTTTCATCCAGCAGCAGACTGCGGATCAGCGCGTCCGCCTGCGCATAACGGAGTCCCGGCTGTGCGATCACCGTGCGGCTGGACTTCGTGCTGACATCCGGCAGGTGCAGCACGTCGATCTCCCGCGTTAAGTCCAACAAGTCCAGATACTCCTTGATCTCCGCCGCATGAACATCGTCCAGCGCCACGGTCTGCTCTGCCCTGTTGCGGATCTCCAGCAGCT
>OGKG01001142.1_pt1 | contig 32763 bp, 26 predicted proteins | sample 1572201 | NCBI WGS metagenome assembly OGKG01 (sample SAMEA2582146, study PRJEB24529) | metagenome | biome: Human gut stool | place: China | collected 2011 | reverse complement strand
TAATTCTGACATAGGTTTACTCTGGTTTACAGTAAACTTTTTTCAGGGTAATACATGATAATACCATATATTTAATATGTATCAAATTTTATTTAATTTCAATTAAAATTCTATTTAACGACCTTTATAATAGGAGATGAATAGGAGTTAAATGGGAGTTGAATAGGAGATGATATAAAGCAAGTATAAAGTAGATACATGAAAAATTATAATTATTCAGCTTATTTCACCTTTTCCATGTCTGAATTGGAGGAGGTGTACAAGCATTTTGTTTGTTATGGAGAATGTTTTATATTTGTCGGGAATCCAATGAAGAGAAAGAAAGGGAGTATAATTTGATGCGGGAAGAAATTTACCGGGAACTATTTCTGGCTATACAGGAATTACCGGATCGTAGCCGAGAGGTGTTCGAGTTACACTTACAGGGAAAAAAGAACGAGGAGATTGCCAAAGTGCTTGCTATTCAAGTGAAAGCGGTGAAGGCATACAGGAGAGATACCATTACTTTTTTGAAAAGTCGTTTAGGAAACAAATTCTGTTGGTTTGTTTTCATGAATGTAATTTAATCCAGAGTTCGTGATATCTTAACGTGAGTGACGAAATATACGGGTACACGTTTATCGTGGAATAAATCGTGTATCGGGAATTTTTGTTTCAAGAATTCTGCTCTTGTCAATAGTGCGATTGAACGATTAATTTTTATCTTTGTATTATTAAATGGAAAATTGGATGAAATGGGTGTGTCCGATTCGGAAATATTAACTGCCTTTCAGAGGAATATGAATGAGGGCGGGAAATTGCTATTTCAACGCTATTATAAGCCGTTGGTGCTATTTTCCGGCTCGATGCTTGATGATTGTAGTTTTCCGGAGGATATCGTGCAGGAGGTATTTTACCAGTTTATCAAGAATAACGCTTACCGGCAGTTGACTCCGGAGGCTTTGAGTACTTATTTGTTCCGGAGCGTGAAAAACGCTTGTTTGAACAGGATTCGGGACCAGAAGGAGTTCGCGCAAGCGGAATTATTGAAGTATGATGCCATCGAGGAGGAAGCGACGACCGTTTCTTTGGAATTGATCGAGGCTATTCGCCAAGCGATAGAGAGATTGCCGCGAAAGACCCGAATGGTGGTCATGTCGATTGTCGTTGAAGGAAAAAAATATAAGGAAACGGCTGAAGAGTTGGGGGTGTCCGTGAATACCGTGAAGACGCTGTTAAGCGGTGGTTTGAAGCAATTGCGGCAGCAATTTCCTGATTCTTTATTGCTATTTTTTATCTTGGAGAGAAATAATTTCTAAAAAAACTTTCAAAATTGATTCACCCATTTTTTGATTCTTGTGTTTGTCTTATAAAATGAGTAGACGAATACGACACGATGAATAAGGATGAAAAAGAAATGCGAATCCGGGAGTATCTTTCGGGAGAATTAAGCAAGGCGGAAGAACGGGAGTTCAACGAGTGGCTTGCCGGGGATATGGACGCTCAACGAATTTTCGCGGAACGGGTGAAAGAGTTTCATTTGGTCCGTTGGGCGAAACGGTGGGAAGCGATAGATAATGATGAGGCTCGAAAACAGGTTGTGGGGCGGGTGCGCCGCCATCGCTTGCGGGTAGGAATTGTAAGGTATGCCGCCGTGATTGCCGTGATTCTGGTTTCCGGGTTGACGGTTTGGAATTGGCAACAACGGTCGCCGGAACCCGCTGCTTTGACTGTCGTTTCTGTTCCCGCCGCAAACGTGCCGATACTGAAACTGGCTGATGGCAAGGAGATACCTATTTCTCCCCGAAACACGGAGATCATTCGTTCCACCCGGAGGGTAGATATTCAACTGGCTGACTCCGGGAGATTGGAGTACGTGGCGAAGTCGGATTCGATTGCCGGACAGGTGGAGTACAATACTCTTGTTGTACCCCGGGGATGCGAGTTTAATCTCGTCTTGGCTGACGGTAGCCGGGTGTGGCTGAATGCGGGAAGTTCGTTGAAGTATCCCGAAACTTTTTCAAATGGGGAACGAAGGGTTTACTTGAACGGGGAGGCCTATTTCGAGGTGGAGCATGATGCGGAGGCCCCTTTTATCGTGAACACGGAATCCATGGATTTGCAGGTACTCGGGACGAGTTTTAATATAAAGGCTTACGATGACGAAAGCATGGTGATTACCACTCTCGTCACCGGGAAGATTAGACAGGAATTTCCGGAAGTGGGTAAGGATATCACGTTGACGCCCTCACGTCAATCGATATTTGACCGTGTTTCCGGGAAATTAGAAACGAAACAAGCCGATGTCCGGGAAACCCTCGCTTGGAAAGAAGGCAAGTTTATCGCTAACGACGAACGTCTGGAAGATATTTTCCGGCAATTGTCCCGTTGGTATGATTTTAAAGTGGTGTACACTCGCCCCTCGCTGAAAGATGTCCGCTTTTATCTTCATTCCAACCGGTACGCGGAGGTGAAGACGATATTGGAATATCTCCAGACAACGAAAGGGATTCGTTTCACTTACGCGGATAAGACGATTTACGTGAGTCAATAAAATAAGGAGATGCCCTCACATCCCCTTACCTGTTAGCCCCTCAGCTAACATCTGTATTAATTTAATAATAAGCTAAACAAAGCTATGGGAAAAAAACGAAAAATTCAACAATTGCTAAGAAAAATGAGGACATTTGCATTATTTATGCTTTGGGGATTCTGCACTTGTCACGCGACGGTTCGCGGGCAGGAGGCGCGTATCGATTTGAAATTGTCCGATGTAACATTGAGTCAGGTGTTCAGGAGTATAGAACAGTTGACCGATTACATGTTTATTTACAAGTCGGAAGATGTACAATCCGTTCGGAAGGTTTCCGTGGATGTGCGGCAAACTATGGTACGGGATATTTTGGGTATGTGCTTGAAAAATACCGGTTTGTCGTACACGTTTAAAGGGGGTGTGATTGTTATCCAGAACTCGAGAGAACCGGAAAAGAAAGAGCTTCGGATAGTGGGACGGGTGACGGATGATAAAAAAGAACCTTTGCCCGGGGTGACTGTCAGTGTCAAAGGATTGTCTGTGGGCACGACGACGGATGTTAAAGGAAAGTACGTGTTGAAGCTCCCGGAAATGGAAAAGTTGTCTTTGGTATTTTCTTTTGTCGGGATGAAAACACAAGAGATAAAGTACTCGGGACAGGATACGATTAACGTGGTGATGGAGGAGGATGTTTCGGAAGTGGAGGAAGTTGTCGTGACAGGTTATCAAACTATTAATAAGACTCGAATGACGGGGGCGGTGGAGGTTGTCACGGCAAAAGATATAGCTAATAAAGGGTACGTTTCGGTCGGGGATGTTTTGAGGGGCTCTTTGGCGGGAATCAGTACTCGTAACACGTCCGGGAAGCCGGGAGCATTACCCGAGATTCGTATCCGGGGATTAAATTCTTTATACGGTGATATGAATCCGACTTGGATTGTCGATGGGGTTCCTTTTTACGGTAACTTGAATGATTTGATTCCTGAGGATATCGAGAGCATCACGGTGTTGAAAGATGCTGCCGCTACTGCTATTTACGGTTCTCAGGCGGCTAACGGGGTGATAGTGGTGAAACGGAAGCAGGGGAGAGAAGAAGTCCCGATGATTCGTGTAACTTCAAGTTTCTCGATAGAGGCGGCTCCGAAGTCTAAATTGGATTTAATGAATTCGGAGGAGAAGATTGCTTTTGAACGTAGCGTGTACGAGGATTTTCCCAATCAAGCGGTGGGGGGAAGAGTAATCATGTTGTTGAAAAACGCGGATATGGGAAAAATTTCCCGTGAAGAGGCGGAAGAGGAAATCACTCGTTTGAGCAAGATTAACACGAATTGGTACGATGTGATATTTCGGACGCCTTTTTCTCACAATCATAATATCTCTTTTTCGGGTGGGAACGGGAAGTTGAAGTATTACGCGAGTTTGAGCGTGCAACAACGTCAAGGGTTAATCCCTTCCAATGATTACAGTAACTGGAGCGCGATGTTGCGATTGTCCCGCGATTTTAATAAACGGCTGTATTTTTCCTTGAATCTTTCTTCTAATATTAGAAAAGATAAAGACGCGGATGCCGGGGTGAATATATTGCAGTATGCGACTTTTGCCAATCCTTACGAACGTCCTTACGACGAGGAGGGAAATATGGAGTACGACCGCTCTTATTCTTATCAATTAAGTTCTTTGAAAGACGGTTATAAATCTGATTTTAATATCTTGAACGAGCTTTATAATAATACCTCGTGCACGAACGCTTTGAGTAATAATGTTTCTTTGGATATTGAGGTCAAGATTCTGGATAATCTGAAATTTATTACCACGGGTTCTATTAATACATATTTTGATAACACGGAGGTGGTGTATAAACCGGGAACTTACGTTGCACAAAATAACGCTTGGATGCGTACTTTGTTCAGTGAATTGCCCGATAACTTGAACAACGGTTCGCTTCGACATAGGAATGTCAGAAATCATAGTTATACTTGGTCCAATCGCTTGGAGTATGTACAAGGGTTTAAGGAGAATCATTTTTTGAATTTGTTCTTGGGATATGAAATGTCTGAGGCCTCGGGTTATAGTAATTCTGTGCGTTTCCCGGAGTATGATCCCGAGAAGGGTTTGACGAATATACCGGAAATAGGGGCGGATAAGATTGCTTACGTGCAGCAGATGATTAAAAATTTGATGGACCAGAGTGAAGGGCGTAATCGTAGAGTGTCTTTTTTCGCGTCATTGGGGTATAGTTTTAAAGACCGTTATGTTTTTTCTGCCAGTGCTAGGATGGATGGAGCTGACGTTATAGGAACCAAGAATCGATTTTCTCCCTTGTGGAATGCCAGTTTGAAATATAATCTTCATAAAGAGGATTTTATGACAAGGTTCGGGTGGATTAACGAATTGGCGTTTCGTGTTTCTTACGGGTACACGGGGAGTATCGATAAAACGGCGTTACCGTTTAACGTGCTTTCTTATTTGATGTCTTCGAAGTTTCTTGATATGGATATCCCTTCTTATATTTCTCCCAAGAATCCTTCTATCAAGTGGCAGAAGAAGCAGGACCGCAGTTTTGGCGTGGATATGGCATTTTTCAGGAACAGGATTCGGGCAACGGTGAATTATTATAATAACGTGACTCGCGATTTGTTGGATTCTAAAACATTACCAGTATCGGTGGGGATTAGTACGATTCGGTATAATAGTTCTTCCGTTCGAAATTATGGTGTGGAAGTTAGTTTGCACACGGTAAATATTCGTAAGCGGGATTTCACGTGGACGACATCTCTTAATTTCGCGAATAACAAGAGTAGAATAATAGAGTCGTTTTATAAAAACGTGCAGGATGTTCCTAAAGGGTACGGGCGCACGGAACCGGTGGAGGGGACTTCAACCAATTCGTGGATTGGCTACCGGTTTGCCGGTATTGACCCGTTGACCGGACACACGTTGGCTTTGGTGGATAATTCGAATCGTGAAAACCCGATTGGCTTCCAAAGAGAAGACGGGACTTGGGTGCTGGATATGGATGATTCGTTAAACGAGAAGGATAAGCGGCGTATTAAAAAGAGTTTAGGTGATAGTTATCCGCCGATATCCGGGGGATTCGGGACGGCTTTGAATTGGCAACAATGGACGTTGAGTACCCGGTTCGCTTTTATGGCGGGGCATAAAATAACATCGGCTTATTATTCCGTGGCTAACGGGGGTAGTTTTTCATCGGCTTCTCAAAACGTGTTGAAGCAAGAGTTCAATCGTTGGAGGAAACCCGGAGATATAACCGATATGCCGGGGTATAACACGACGGGAAACGTTGCTTCATTACAAACCGATTGGTATGATAGAAAATTGGAAAGTGGAGATTTTCTGAAGTGTACGGAGATTTCTCTGGGGTATTTTCTTTCTTCCAAAATCTGCAAGAAGTTGTTGCTCTCTTCTTGTCGGGTGAACTTGAATATTCGGGATATATTTACGATATCGAAATATAAAGGATTGGACCCGGAAAATTTCGGGGGATTTACTTATCCTAATTCCAGAAAATATATGCTTTCGTTGAGTGTCGGTTTTTAAATATAGAGATTATGAAATTACGCGTGAAAAGAATAAGTATGTTATCCTTGTGCCTGATTGGTTTCATGATGACCGCTTGCAAGGATTACTTGAATCTTATACCTAAGAATCAAAAAATCGTGTCTAACGTGGAAGATGTGAAAGCGGAATTGTTGTCGTATTGGGCAGCATCGACTTACTCCACGTTGTTGAAGACTTCCTATGGTAATTCTGCGCCGTTATCCTTGCCTATATTTAATGATGTCAATATTCAATTGGCTCTTTACGAGGATAATATGGATATGCTCGCTTTTAAAGAGCATTCGGATATAAATGACGGGTGTATGACATATTATTATCAGGATATCGATTGGAAAGGAACTAGTTTGGCTTCTTCTCTCTGGCAAAATTGTTATGTTTCTATCGGGTTTATGAACGCAATACTTGACGATTTGGATAAAGTAACGGCAACTCAAGCCGAGAGGGAAACGATAGGGGGTGAGGCTCGGGTAATTCGTGCTTGGAATATTTTGAAATTGATTCAGTTTTTCGCTCCCTATAAGGATAATAAGTTGGGTGTACCTTTAAATCTGGATTCGGAAAATGTGACACCCGGAGATAGGCGCACGCAAACGGAGATTTATGGGATTATTGAACGGGAGTTGAAGGAAGTCTTGGAATATACTACGCCAAGGGAAAAATGGAATTTCTTTTATTCTCCGACCTTTGTTAAATCTTGTTTAGCCGAGATGTATATGTTTAAAGCGGGTTCTGCCGCGGCAAAAGATACGGATTGGGAGATGGCCGAGAAATATTCGGGAGAAGTGATTGCTTCTTATGTCCCGGAGAATCGTGCTGAATTATTGATGGATATGTTTTCCGGCGAGAGTGTGTCTTATACTGTTGAGCATCCTTATTGTGCGTTGAAATTGGCAACTAGCCGTTTTTTTGGTATAGGAAATCAAAGCACGGGTATATGGGGGTCTAACAATGCCCAACAAGTAAGTTCGGAGCTTTGGTTGATGTACGAACCTGAGGATATTCGAAGAAAAGCTTGGTTTCGGGAGAATGAAGATGAAGGTAGAGTAAGACGTTGTATTTCCAAACCGGTTGTTTATTATTATGGTCCGGTTTGTGATATTTTGGTGTTATATCGTAAAGCAGATCTTTTCTTGATAAATGCGGAAGCGAAATGTCGTTTGGGGCAAGAGTCCGAGGCTGCACGCATGATTGAGGACTTTAGGAGGGCTCGCATCCCGGGATACAATACTCCTGTTACCGGTGATATATTGGCGGAGGTGTTGAAAGAACGGCGCTTGGAATTGTGTTTTGAAAATGGTTCGCGTTGGTTGGATATGAAACGTTTTGGGCTTAGTTGTACTCGTTCAGGATTTGATAAGGAAAGTAACGGGACTAAAGAGTATGCCCTTGACGCGAATGATTATCGTTATGCTTTGCCCATTCCCGCCGATATCGAATTGGATTATAATGATATCAGTCAGAATCCGGGATGGACGAATTTCAACTAGTGAAAATTTATAATAGGTCGTTTATGAAAAAGATATTTTATTTGATACTGATTTCCTTGTTTATCGGGGGGTGTGAAAAGGATGACGATTTCTTTTTTGAAAATCCCGTTACGGAAGGAAATATTAAACTGGTTCGGTTGCGTGCTGACCACAATACTTTGCTGCCGGACGGAAAAGCCACGATGAAGTTTTACGCGGAGGCTTACAATATATTGGAATTGCCTGATTATACACCTACTTACGAGGGGGATAGTGCGATTTACATACCGGGAATTGTTCGGGATACTTCGTTGATTCCGGCAGATCTTTTGCCGACAGGATTGTTTCGTTTGTTGGATGATTCCGGGAATGAGTATTCCGATTTTAGTTTTTCCACTACCGATACGCGGGAACGTACGATTCGTTTTCACGTGGAGGCCGGGGAATTGACGAGCGAAGAAGTGGAAATTCTGGTAAGGCCCTTACCGCAAGAGAAGTACGAGAAAATAGAAATCCCCGTGATCTTTCATGTTTTGCATCCTGCTAAAAATCCGAGTATAGCACCTATTGATATTACCCCGGAAACCGTGGAGAAAAATGTAAAGCGATTGAATGACGTTTTTAATGGTGAAGCCACGACTGACCCTAACGGGGGGAATGCCAGAATTACTTTTAGATTGGCGGAATATGATAATAACGGGGTTAAACTAGAGAATCCGGGGATACATTATTACGAGATCGAGAGTTCTGTCGTTTTTAAAGAAAGCGATGATTATCAGATTTATGTTATGTCTAAGGGGAGCACGTTAATGTATGATTACCGGAACTATTTGAATATTTGGTTAATTAATGATCCTAGAGGGTCGTCTTTTATCGTGAGAGGACCTAACGTGATAGATCAGCCTGAAAATCCTATTCCCGGATTGAATGCCGGAGCCTTGTCTGCAACTTTTCCAGAGCGTCCCACGGATATTGGTTTCTTTGTAAACATGTCTCATTTCTTGAATCCGTTGCAATCCGCCGATTATTTTGAAATTTCAACGGCGATGGCTCAATATTTAGGATTGCTTACGACTCGGGGTGTGGAAGCATACGGGGAAACGAATTTCGTGAATGGCGATACCGATTATTGTTCGGACACTCCTTATTATTGGAATGATTTTTCTTCTGTTTTTAAAAATAATAGCAAAGGAAATAGCACGGATAAAAATACGTTATACTTTACCTCGTATAATGTGATGGATAGTTACAGTTACAAAAATTCCATTACAGTTGATCAAGTTGCTCGCGTTCGTTTGCATTTAGAGCGTTGTCCTTCTCGCTGGATGTATAAATCTAGATTCGCTTTTACCGGAAAGTTAGAGGATCGGAAATAATGATTAAAAATTAAATATAAAAAATAATACTATGAAAACATTTTTACTTATATTGATTTTGCTACTAGTTACTTGTTCTTCTCGTTTGTTCGCACAAGAAACCAAATTGACAATTGATTTGAGCCGATATTTTCAGAAACCGAAGGTTAGTTTGTCCGGTCCGAATTTTAATGAAGTGCTGACTTACGATTCGTCTCGGAAAAGTGTGATATCCTTATCACTAAAAGAAGCTGCTTATTTCACTTTGAGTATTGATCTTAGTGCTAATACTCTCTATTTGGAACCGGGAAAAGATCTGATGATAAGCGTGGTCCCGAATGAAAAAGGAGAGTTTATCGCCATACATTTGGATCTTCGTTTTGAAGGAGAGAATGCAGATATTAATACTTATTTGAACACGTGTAAACTGGGCTCTATGGAGGATAAAGATTTTCTTTTAGACGAAAGGACTTATCTTCGAAAAATAGAGCAACTTCTAAAACAAAATAAGAAAACAATTCACAAGTATAAATTGAATAAACAATTTGAAGAAAAAGAGTTAATGCGTGCCCGTTATCAAGTGCTGGAAGGTGTGACGAGTTATCCGATTCAACATTTTTGGGAAGGGGGAAATAAGGTAAGTGTTATTTTCAAGGGGGAAGAAACTCCTATTGTAAAAGAATACATAGCTCGACAATTAATTGATGATGAAAAAGCGTGGCAAGTTTCAGCTTATAGAAAGTACGTGAAGTCTGCTGTAGCTATGTTGGCATTTACCGATTTTGGAGCTTCTTGGGAAACGATAATACAGGAGCGGTTGAGGGTATTGACACAATATTTTAAGAGTCCACGAATCCTGGAAGATATGGTGCAAAATATGGCTCTCGTGTATGTCGAAAGCACAAGAGGTGATTCTTTGATGGGTTTCCAAACGGCTTATGATAAATATGTGTCTAAACCGGAATATAGGCAGGAGCTTGAAAAGGTGTATGCCATGTGGAATAAATTGAAAAAAGGGCAACACGTTGTTTCCAGTGGTGCGGTTTATGAGGATGTGGAAGGAAATACCGTCAGTTTGGATGATTTGAAAGGAAAGTATATTTACATTGATGTATGGGCAACGTGGTGTGGACCTTGTCGGGCAGAGATTCCTTTCTTGAAAAAATTGGAAGAAGAATTTCATGGTAAAAATATTCATTTCGTGAGTATTTCTATGGATGAACGGAAACGGAATTGGATTAAAATGGTGGAACAGGAGAAATTGGGAGGCATCCAATTATGGGGAGGACCGAGTGCCCAGATTGCGATTGACTATAAAATAAAGGGGATTCCTCGTTTTATATTACTTGATAGGGAAGGAAAAGTGATTGATAATAATATGAGTCGTCCCTCTGAGGCTGTAACTAAGAAAGTATTGGAAGAATTAGAGGGAATTTAAATCGTGGAATTATGAATGTAAGATGGTTAATTGTCTTGTGTCTGTCCGTGGTCGGGGCGGCATGTGTACATACGATAGATGCGGAGGTGGAAAATACACTTCGGGAAATTCATTTTAAAGTTCAGGCTTCAGCGCTTGCCCGTTCCGGCAAAGAGGTGTTCGCCGTGGGAGATTCTATTGGGATTTACGCGGTAAAACGTACGGAAGACGGGACTTCGGCGATACCCGCTCAAACAGGTAATCAAGCGCATAATGCTAAATGGGTAAAAACGGAGGACGGTTGGCAACCGGCTTCCCCGATAGATAAGGTACTTTGGAGTCAAGATAATGCACCCCTTGATTTTTATGCTTATTACCCGTATCAAAGAGAGGCTTTTGACCCTGCTGCAATAAATGTTCGTGTACATTCGAAACAAAACTCGGAGGAGGCTGTTGAGGAATCGGATGTCTTGCGTGCGGCAAATACCCGAGGATTGAGCGAAGGTGACGTGGAGCTTCAATTTGAGCATGTATTTTCTTTGGTTGAGGTGAAACTGGTGGGAGATAGAATCGTGGGTTCCCCTGTGAAGGTAACCGCTAGTGAGATAGCGACTAATATGCAACTTAATTTAGGGACAGGGGAACTGTTTCCCTTGACGATGGGAAGCGTGGCGTTGTATTGTGCCGATTCGGAGCAAATGTTGTATAAAGCAATACTTCCTCCTCAGCAAGTGGAAGAAGGGTGTGCGTTTTTGCAATGTGAATTTGACGGTGTCACGTGTATATATCGTTCTCCCGGGATAAAATTGGAACCGGCTTGTTTGCAGGAATTTGAAATTGAAGTGAAATAAGGGTTGTAAGTAAAGTTCAGATAATAAAATGAAACGACAATATTATATATGGCTTTCCATGTTATTCTGTTTGTGGTTCGTGGAAGGATGTAATGATGATGATAGCACGGGTAATGATACTTCAGGAGCCGAACTTCATCTGTCAGCCTTGATAGACGGGATGACGGCGGAGGAAACTGCTTATCGGTTTCAAGGAGGGCAGGAAGTAGGTATTTGGTTATCAACTACCGATGTTTCTGGAAAATTGGCTAATGCCGATGGGGTACATAATATGCGTTTTTCTCAAAGTGCGGGAGGTTTGGTTGCCGAACCTCGTGCCACTTGGAACAATCGTTCAACAATTAACGTGTACGCTTACGCTCCGTATGACCGGGAGGCTCAAGATGCGCCTCATGCTTATCCTTTTCAGCTTAATTTGCGGCAAGATACCGTTTCGTTGACTCCGGATGGGAATCGGCAAAGTGATTTTTTATGGACGAAACATGCGGCAACTTACACGAGTGAACCGCTTTTGTTGTCATTTCACCACTTGATGAGTAAAATAATCCTGCACGTGAAAAGTAATACTTCCATGCCCGGGAGTTTGATAGGTGGGCGACTATCCGTGTGCAATACTCAAACCGCTGCCAATATAGATTTGGGAACGGGAACCGTATCTCCGGTAGGAGCAAAAGGTAATGTTGTTGCCCGGGAGCTTCAAGATGTACCGAGCGGGTATGAAATGGCCCGGGAGGTTATTATCGTGCCCCAGACGATACATGTCGGGGAACAATTTTTGGATATCTTTACGCTCGGTAATTATTCTTGTGTTTGGAACGCGGACAAGCAATTGGTTTTTGAATCCGGTAAACAGATTGTCATGGAGGTCGTGATTGACGAGGGAGAGTGTCATGTTCGGATAAAGGATATTTCTCCTTGGAAAGAGGGACAATCTCCAATCTTGGGCGAGGCTGTTGAAGATCTGCCAACATTTAAAGTGCTCGATTTTTATGACCGTCATGGAGTACAAGGAATTGTTATTGATGTGGACGAAACGGGAACACACGGATGGATAGTTTCCATGGATGAAGTGGAGTTAGCTTGGGGAACGGCTCCTATGGGCACTTACTTCCCGAATGCGTATGATAATAATAACGCACAAGCTAATTTGAATGCAGTCTTGGCGGTAGATCCTGATTTAAAGAATTATCCCGCTATGAAATGGTGTAATGATAAGAACGTGGATGGGGTAACCGGTTGGGTGCTTCCAGCTCATAACGTGGTAAAAAAATTCGCACGATTAATTAGTAATCCGGATACATGGGCGCAATTTAATCAAGCAATTAGGAATTCTTCTGTCGCTAATTCGTCCCCGGTAAACATAGATTGGAATAGTTGGAATGATTATTATTATGCTTCATCTACACTGTCTATGACTGATAATGTGAGGAATGCGGGATGTTCAATGACGAATAATTATTGGTGGGGTACTTATTATGTCGATGCTAATCTTTTCCCTCAGGAAGCAATATTCTATGTCAGGGCATTTCGGGAGTTTTGAAATAGAATGTGCTTAGTCCTTGGTGGCTTATTTATGTGAATGCGTTGTCATTTTCTAGAATTGTTGTATTTGATTTCTGGAAATGACAACGTGTTTTGTTAATCAATAGGGGAAATTAAGAGTAGTTTTCAAAAAGCAGGAGCAGGATAAGTAAATAATGTTTGCCGAGGATTTCCCGTAGTGATTTATAGGCGTTTTTCTTTAGGGTTTTTACCGAGTTGACAGAAATACCAAGAGTTTCGGCTATTTCGTTGTTATTTTTGCCGTCAAGGCTGCCGAGAATGACTTCCCGTGTTTGCGGGGGAAGTTGGTTGATGGCGGCACGTAGGATACGTAGAGTTTCTTGATAGGTGACCTCTTCGAGGTAGAACTGTTCTTCTGCTTCCTCTTCTTCGGTTTTTATGATTTGGGCGTATTGATGCTCGATCTTTCTGTGTTTCAAGTGATCCAAACAAAGGTTGCGTGCAGTGATGTAAACAAAGGATTTTGCTTTCTCCATGGCGTCGAAGTCTGCACGCCTCTCGTATAATCGGATAAACGCATCTTGGGCGATATCACGGGCAGTGTCTTCGTCTTCCGTGTATTTTCGGGCAAATTGAAATACCGGTTCAAAATATTCTTGGAAGAAGAACTTGAAATTGTTACGATTAGTCAACATTTTATCCACCACTTGTGTTTTTACGCTCACAAATGTATAATTTTTTTGTGATTTTATTCACCCACTTTAAAAAGTCGGTCGTTATAAGAGAGATTAAAATAAAAGTTTATGGATCAGTTGACCGAACGTTATAAAATTGCCCGATTGATAGCCCGAAAGGTTTCCGGTACGCTTACAGGAGAAGAAGTTGCGGCTTTGGAGGAATGGATAGAGGCATCCGGGGAACATCGGGAAGAGATGATTCGCATCGAGAAACGGCTGAAGGAAGATGTACGACGGGGGAGAGAATTGGACGCAGATGCGGAATGGAAAGCCTTTCAACAGAGATTGCCCCGGAAGAGTTCTATACGTTGGTTGTGGTATTCTGCCGCTGCCGTGGTGGTTGGGGCGTGTGTGGTCGTGGGGGCTTTGCAATTACGGGATACAAAAGTTCCCATGCAGTTGGTTCAATCCGTGGAGAATAATATCAAAGAGTACAAGGCAAGACTGATTTTGGATGACGGGAGAGCGGTAAATATTACTGATACGACTTCCCAAATCATTGCCGTATCGGAAGGGGCGAGTGTAACGACTTCCGGGAGCGGGTTGAAGTATGAAATGAAAAAAGATTCACTCGCAAGTCCGGCTCGAGTGAAATACAATACGTTGATCGTTCCCCGGGGAGGGGAGTACGAATTGTTGTTGTCTGACGGTACGCGGGTGTGGATGAATTCGGAATCGAAGTTGGTTTACCCGGTACATTTTAGCGGGGACTTCCGGGAGGTGCAAATGGAAGGGGAGGTTTGTTTTAAAGTGGCGAAAAATGAGCGGCAACCTTTTATCGTGAAGACACAAGGGATATCGGTAGAGGTGTTGGGTACGTTCTTTAACGTGGAGGCTTACCCGACGGATGAGGTGATAACGACTACTTTGGTAGAGGGGCGGGTAAACGTGTCGAATGGCAAACAAGAATGCGTCATGTCACCGAATCAGCAAGTGATTGCTGACGGAGGACAATTGGTCGTTCGTGAAGTGGATGCAGCCGAGGTGGTGCGTTGGATAGAGGGTGTGTGTTATTTTTCCGAGACTTCTTTGGAAGATATCATGGATAAGTTGGCACGTTGGTATGATGTCGAAATATTTTTTGCCAACGCATCAGCAAAAGAAGCTCATTTTTCGTTGGAGATCGAGCGCTATGATAATATAGCGGCAGTGCTGTCGAAGATAGAAAAAACCGGACGAGTGAAATTTAAAATTAATGGTCGAACCGTAATCGTGGAAGAATAAAAAAGCAGAATGTACTGGCATACATTCCGCTTTTTGCTAATCAAACTCCATGGCAATGGAGAATATTGTTTAACGTTATCAACAAAAGTATGAAAAAAAAATGGAGAAACAGTAATTTCTGTCGAAGGAAATTACCTAGAATGCTTATTATTATGAAGACGTGGATTGTTTTATTATTTGTCTGTACGATGCATTTGAATGCATCAAACGTGTATTCACAGCAGAAGAAGATGGATATTTCCATGAAAAATGCTTCTCTAGTGGAGGTATTCCGGTATATCCGTCAGAATAGTGATTACACTTTCGTGTATGATAGTGACGCGGTGAAGCGGGTAAATGCTATCTCGCTGGATATGAAAAATGCGGAGGTGGAGGAAATCTTAGATCTGTGTTTCAAAGGAAGTCCTTTTATTTATTTGATCGAGGGAAACTTGGTGATCGTTAAGGAACAAAAAGGCGAACAGCAGCAAACGAAAAACGTTCGGGTGAAGGGATTTGTGTATGACGTGAAGAAACAACCGCTGCCGGGAGTGACAGTGAAAGTAACGGGAGTGGCCGTGGGAACGGCGACGAATGAAAAAGGATGGTTCGCCATGGATTTGCCGCTGGAAAAGGGGGCGTTGGAATTTTCGTTTGTCGGTTTTAAGAAACAACAGGTGGCTTTCACCGAGAAAACCGACACGTTGCGGATTGTGATGGAGGAGGACGTGTCTGGCTTGGACGAGGTGGTTGTTCGGGCGTACGGTTCGCAGAACAAGCGGGAGAATATCAGTGCAATATCTTCCGTGAAGGCTGAGGAGATGAAGGAATTGCCGGCAGCGAGTATCATCAGTATGTTGCAAGGACGCGTGGCGGGGATGAATATCGTGAACCAGTCCGGAGCTCCGGGGAGTGCCGCTGTGGTGGCTATTCGGGGATACAACTCTTTGTTTGTCAGTGGGGATTCTCAGGGACGGGATGCCGCTGGAAATAGCGGGCAACCGCTTTACGTGGTGGATGGTATCCCGATGCACTCGTTTATATCCCCGGTGACGGGAACGAACACGCTGGCAGATTTGGATCCCTCGACGATAGAGTCGGTGGAGGTATTGAAAGATGCGGCGGCAGCCTCGATATATGGTTCTCGGGCCAGTAATGGCGTAATTTTGATCACAACGAAGAAAGGGCGGATGGGAACGTCTTCTTTCTCTGCCAATGCCTCGTACACGATTTCCCAGTTGATGGAATATCCCGTGCAGACGGGAGGTCGGATGGAGCGTTGGAGAGAGATTTTGTGGAAGCGGAATTTGCAAATGCCTGACTGGGGAGAGAATAAGATATTGTACCCGAATTCTTACGAGGAGGCTTTCGGGACATGGGGAACGTACGATTCGTTCTGGAGTAGCGGGAAACGCTATACCACAACAATCCCTTATTTGCAAGATAGTTTGAATCCCTTTTATAATAATTCGACAAATTGGTTCAAGTACGCTTTTCGCACGGGAAAGGTGACGAACGTGAATATCCAGTCGACGGGAGGGACCGAGAAGTTCCAGTATCTGGTGGGTGCCGGGTATTATGACGAGACGGGTATTATGATCAATAGTAAATATTCCCGCGTGAATTTGATTTCTAATATGGTTTCCCGTCCGGTGAAGCAGTTCCAAGTGGATACGCGCTTGTACTTGGCTTACATGGACAAGAGCGTGAACACGGGTGGGATGAGCAATGGGCGTTACGAGGGAATGTCGGTGGATCCGACCTCGCAGAAGACTATAGAACCGTCTACCGGTGATGTGGTCGATCAATGGTTGAAATTGGTGAAGGGAGTGACAGTGCGTAGCGATGATTACCGGGCGATGGCGAACGTGGTGTTGACGTATTATATTTTGGACGGGTTGCAATTCTCCGCATCAGCGAACGTGGATTATTCGCAAGCGAATTTGAATAAATTCGAGCCGAGTTATTTGAACCCGAATATAAATGAGAATAAATCGTCGGGACAGGTCGTGCGGAACGTGTCGTTGAACACGGAAGAGTTGTTGACGTACAAGAAGTCGTTCAAGGAGGCTCATAATTTGGAGATGCTCTTGGGATATTCGGCGAATAAAACGCAGGTTTACGGGATCGGGGGATACGGTAAGCGTGGAGCGAGCGATTTTATCTATTATTATGACCCGGAGAGAAATCCCCCGATCTATGATTACGGTTCGGAGGATTATCCTAACGTGCAGTCCACGACCTCGTACAGTTCTAATTTTAGGGAGAAGGCTTTGGTGAGTTTCTTCGGTCGATTGGGTTATAATTACAAGCAGCGTTATTTGATGGAGTTCGCTTTCCGGAGGGACGGTTCGTCTACTTTCGGGGAGAATAACAGGTGGGCGAATTTTCCGTCCATCGCATTGGGATGGGCTTTCTCGGAAGAGTCTTTCTTGAAGAATCGCTTGAGTGGTTGGTTGAACTGGGGTAAGGTACGGGCAAGTTACGGAACCTCCGGGCAGGTGTTCGGGTACGAGTATTTGTCTTACGGTTTATTGTCTAGTTTGAATTTATTTTTCCAAGGGAACACGGGTATGGGGGTTGCCACTCCCGTCAGCCCGAATTTGACATGGGAAAAGTCGGAACAGTATGATATCGGTTTGGATTTGGATATGTTCGAGTACCGGTTGAACATGAAGTTGGATTATTATTATAAACTGTCCTCTTCTTTGATATACGAAATACCGATGCCGGGAGGTATATACTCGTATGATACTTACGTGGATAATGTCATGGAGGTTTCTAACGAGGGATTGGAGCTGGAATTTAGTTATGACGTGATGCGGGAGAGTGCGGTGAAATGGCGGACGAAGTTTAATATCTCGAAGAACTGGAACCGTTTCCGCAAGTCGTATGACAAGCAGGATAAGGAAGGATTGGTGATCGGTCGGCCGTTGTACCAGATTTACGTGTATGATGATCGTGGTTTTTACCAATCAGAGGACGAGGTGCCCGTGTATTATAAATTGGACGGGTCGGAAACTTATCTGGGCGGGATATCGACGGATAGGCATTATAGTGGGTTGCTGGGTACCCAGAAATTGAAAGATTTGAATGCAGATCAAAGTATCTCACTTGACGATAGATATCCGGCAGCTTCCCCGCTTCCCGTGGCTCACGGGGGATGGGTGAACGAGGTGACATGGAAGGGATTGAGTTTGAATGTGCTGTTTAATTATTCTATCGGGCGACACATTATCAACGCGACGAAAGGGACGATCGCGAGTACCGGACCGCTTTTCGCGGATATGAGAGATTACACGTTCTGGAGTCCCTCGAATCGAGATGCGAATTATATCCGTGTGGGTAAGACTTATCAGTATATGGTTCGCTCGAATATTGAGAATGTGCATTCCGTGAGTTTGAAGCAGTTGACGCTGGGGTATGATTTGCCTCAAAATCTGTTGAAAAAGACGTTTTTCAAGGAGATGCGTTTCTTTGCTACCGGGGAAAATTTATTTTACTTGAGTAATTACTCGGGAGGTAACCCCGAGGTAGTAAATATTTACACGGGAATAGATGAAGGTAAGGCTTACCCGTTACCTCGTAAATGGACGTTAGGTTTAACGCTTAAATTTTAATCAAGATGAAAAAGATAATATGCGGAATTATCATCACGTTGACGGTGTGGATAACCGGGTGCACGGGTATGATTGACATGACACCCGAGAGTGACGTGACATTTAACAGTTTTTTTAATTCGGTGAAAGATGCCGAAGCGTTATTGACGAGTTTGGAAGTAGCCCTTCGGGATGCTGCAACGGGGGATAATGTCAATCAATTGTATATCGGGTGGATCGCCGACACGGTTTCCAATAGTTATGCGCCTTATAGGGAATTTTCACCATCAACGATTGAGATGTCTTGGGCGGCTTCTTTCACGGCGATAAATAGTGCCGACGTGATTATAGAAAACGCCCATCGTTTCCCGGCAGACGTGGATGTGACCCCTTACGTGTTACAGGCGTATTTCGCGAAAGGACTTCTTTATTTTAACTTGGCACGGAGATGGGGTGAGGCTCCTATCCGGAAAGATTATAACGATTATAGCAAGTTGGGCAAGAGTTCCGTGCACGAGGTGCTGGAGGTGGCGACGGAGTGCGCATTGAAGGCTTTGGATTTGCCGGTTTTCGACGAGTTAAAGGATGGAAACGGGAATGCCCGCACGACGAAACAATATGCGAGCAAGGGAGCCGCAGCAGCCTTGTTGGCGCATATTTACGCTTGGCGGGCAGAGATCGAGAGTGTGCCCGAGTATTGGGCGGAGTCCGAGAAATATTGTTCGATGATTATCGAGGGGGAAGCGGGTAATTACACGTTGGCATCGGATCCGGAGGCACTTTGCCAGAATGAAATGCTCAGGAATGGGAATGAAACGATTTGGGAGATTTATCGAGGTCCTCAAGAATATTATGGGAGATACAATGCTTATTGTGCCGAGGAATATACCGGTTTTCCCGTGCGAACGGAATCGAGGTACGCACCTACCCCAACATTTGGCAATTATCTCGTCGAGATCTACCGGGAAAGGGTGAATAGGATGTTCCATCCGGAGGATCGGCGTCGGGATGCTTATTTCTATGGATTGGATGCGGATTCGCTTTTCGTGGTGTATAACAAGGGGACGAAAAAACAGTTTGCTCTTGCCGTGGAGTATCGCCCGGAAGGAAACGTGTACACGAAGTATGATAATTCGAAAAAATGCACGGTGGTGAGGGATTTGTTTTTGGAAGAAGGGGATTCGATCGTGACCGGCGGACGGTTCGGGAACACGAAAAGGGCTTACGTGATCAAGCATCGAAATCCGTATTATGTTGAATATGATTATAGTATGGAGCCGATTTTCAAGTGTTACGACGAGAATAAGGTGGTTTGGCGTTTGGCGGATATTATTTTGTTGCGGGCGGAATGTCGTGCCCGTCAGGATGCTCGTTCCGGGGGAGCTATTAGTGATTTGAACCGGGTGCGGGAGCGTGCTTACGGGAACACGACTTTTAATTACCCGTGTGCTGATGATGTGGTCAAAGGGCTAGATTCCGATTTGCGTTTGGCTATCTTCCGGGAGAGGGAAAAAGAGTTGATGTTCGAGGATCACCGGTATTATGACGTGGTGCGTAACGGTTGGGGACGAGATGGCGGACGGGATTACGTGCGCACGGAGTTAACGCCTGCCGCAAGTCGTTTGACTGACCAAGATATACTGGATGGAGCGCTTTATATGAGCGTGGCGTCAAGCGCCTTTAAAAATAATGATTTGATGAGGCAAAATGTTTATTGGAACAGGAAAAAGCAATAATTATGAACGCGAAGATTTTGAAAAATATATTACCGCTATGTTTGTTAGCGATGTTGTTGGGTGCCGGGTGCACGAAAAATAATTATATAGACACGGGAGTGAGCCAAGGACGGCATGATTGCAGTTTGTTGGAATACATGGAGAAGCATCCCTATGATTGGGATTCCACGGTAGTGATGGTTCGTCATGCGGAATTGGAGTCGTTGTTCGAACGGAATGAGTTGGACGGGAAGCATTACGATGGGATTACTTTTTTTGGGATTACCAACCATTCAATTCGTCGTTATTTGCTGGAGAATGGTTTGAAGCAAGTGACGGATTTGAAGGCAGAGGCGTGTCGGGACGTGTTGCTGCGTTGTATCGTGGAGGGGAAAATTTACCGTGATGATATCCCGAGAGGGAAGAAGTCTTCCGGCTTGTCTGTTATCGGGGAAGGTGGTAAATATTACACGACGCTTGGAGGGTCGGATTTGTGGATATTCTCCTTTGCCACGAGTTACGGTGGCGTTCCTAATATTGGGGCGGTGTCTCTCTACGGGGTGATCTTGAATGCTAGTAGAGAGTTCGAGATTGCTTCCGCGGATATCGAGCCGAATAATTGCGTGGTTCACTCGTTTGATTATGCCGTGACGATAGATGATTTCTTGAAAGCGGGGGAGAGTTTGAAGTAATAATTTTAAATGTATTTTATGAAGACAAGATTTTTAATGCTGATGATAGTTTTGTTGGGGATGTTCGTGGGGGGATGTCACGAAATACCGGAAGGTTTCTTGGAAACGGGGAAAGCTAATTATAATCCTGACACGTTGATTGTTCGTAAAACTTTGGATCCGAAGTTTGATGAGATCAGGATGGAGAACGGGGCGCCTTGGGTGTCGATCAAGATGGAGGGATACTTGGGAACGGAACAGATCAATTTTTCCATCGAATCCGTGACTTCGGAAGGAAACGAGGCGGGAGCCGCAGAGTTCATGAAGAACTTGAGTGTCCGCGGTGCGGGGGCTTTGGTTTACCCGCAGGGAACGAATGTGCCAGAGGGACGTTACGTGGTGTCTGTGCGATTGACGAATCCCGGTTATAGCCAAGTAGTGAAGGATTGTTTTACGTTTATCGTGAAGGATTGAAATGATGATAACTCGTGATATATTTTACGTGTCACGAGTTAATTATGCCGGGACTTTTCTTTAGGTGCGTGAAGAATTGTGTCCCGGCATTATTGATGGAACGTAAAATGTAAACTTTCAAGTGGGTATTTATGTCAATTGGAATCGTAGGAAAAAGTTGTAACTTCGTAATGATTAAAATATCAGGTTATGGCAACGAAGAAACTTCCTTATGGTTTAAGTGATTTCCGTTTATTGCAAACTGATGATTATTATTACGTGGACAAAACTCGTTTTATCGAGGAGGTGGAGAATTCTCCTCGATTTTTTATTTATGATACGTCCTCGTCGTTTCGGGAAGTCGTTGTGGTTGTCGATACTGGAAAGTTATTATGACGTGGCGTTCGAGGAGTTGTTCGGGAAATATTACATCGGGCAACATCCGACATCGGAACGGAATAAATATTTGATATTGAGTTTTAATTTTGCCGGAGTGAGCCCGGATATCGATCGTTTGGAACAATCTTTCTGGGGGCATTTGGATCTTACTATTTGGCCGGAGCAAGAATTGGGAAAGGGATATTGCGACCTGTGGATGGCACCGAATTTGGTGAATCATCTCGGAATGAAGTACAGTTACGTGGTGGAGTTCAAGTATCTGAAGCATGGAGCCACAGACCAAGAAGTTGCCAATAAACTGGAAGAGGCAAAAGAGCAATTGCGCCGATATGCCAATGACAAAAAAATAAAAGCCCAAGCCGGACTCACGGAAATACGTTATATCGCTGTCGTTTACCGGGCTTGGGAATTGGTTAAGTTGGAAGAGGTTTCTATGGCAAATACCGATACCCCGTGTGGTTGTTAATTTCAGAGTTATTGTTGATCGGGATGATCATAACACTCCAATAGTAATCACGGTTCGCGGGGATCGTGTACTGCGGGTAGGGACGGGAACCCCAACTATCGTCGCCCGCGACACCCATCATCCGGTGGTCAAGACATACTTCCACGAAGTTACGGGGGAGGATCTCGTTGACATGGGTTTGCTTGGGTTTGCGGTTTTGTGCCATTAACGGATCATGGGATTCGTCTTTCGTGAAGTTTTGCCATTGGTAAGGGCTGGTGGATTCTTCACTATCGAAGTCCTCTATCCGATTGCGGGATACGTTAAATTCCATTAGATTCGAATCGGCTACAAAGAGGAGTCCTTTACCTGTTTTGTCAGTTAGGGCTAACCAACGGGCATCTGTCTTGTGCCCGTTCTCCTGCGGACGAACGTAAGGCACGTACTGTTGCTCGGCGGTACTCTTGTAATGCCCGACGAGTGTCCCGTGGTTGCGGTCGCGATAGTTTTCCTCGGGACCGCGTCCGAAATATTCCATTTGGTTGAGGTCTGACGGGACACGGAAGCGTGCACCTATTCTGGGTATTTCCGGGGCATTGGGATTAGCTTCCAGATGACAGGCCACGTTCAGGTAGCCGGAGGGATAAATCGTGTAGGACACGTGGTAACGGGTGTTACTTTCCTGCAACCGATACGTGATTGTCAGATTCGTACTTATTGTCGAGGCAGAAGTCCGGATTCCGGCGATTTTAAAATTCTTGCCGGCTTGTTTCCACGCTTGCAGGCGATGGGGCATACCGTTGCCGTAGTCATTATCGGTGGGGCCTCGCCAGAAGTTGGGTTGGAAGCCGAAATCATCCGCTATATACTGTACGCCTTTCACCCGGTAGGAAGTAACGTACCCTTTTTGCTTGTGGAAGACAAATTCCATGTCCGGGTTGGAAATACGAATTTCCGGTCCGTTCTCTTCCATGGAAAGCACTTGTTCCGGGGCGGCTTGATAAACGGGTTTAGGTGTCGTTACCGGGATTTGGAATTGTTCGGAAGCCACGATGTAGCCCGCGGGAGCGAATAAGGCGGGCTTTTTGGTTTTCACGTGTAGATTCAAGAAATATTCCACGCCGGGTTTTATCTTTAGATTCCTAAGCGGGATGGTTACTTGACGGTCTTTACCCGGAGCGATATTTTGCGAGGGAAGAGTTCCCGAATGTAGAATTTCCGTGTCGCCGATCAACGTGTATTCAATAGTGAACTGGTTGAGGTTGGTAAAGTCATAACGGTTTTCTATTTTCACGACGCCTTTGCTGATATCGACCGGCTGAAACCAAACGTACTGATAGGCTTTTTTTACTTCCGTGAGTCCGGGGTGCGGTTCCCGGTCGGGACCGACAAGACCGTTACACAGAAAGTTGCCGTCGGATGGGGCGTCTTTCCCGAAATCTCCCCCGTAAGCCCAGAATGGTGTACCGTTCTCATCTTTCACGAGTATGCCTTGGTCTATCCAGTCCCAGATAAATCCGCCTTGGAGATTGGGATAACGATAGATCACGTTCCATAAATCCATTAAGTTTCCGGTACTATTGCCCATGGCGTGAGCGTATTCGGACATGATATACGGTCGGTCTGTTTGTGAATTACCCCACCGTTCGAGAGCGTCGGCACCCGGGTACTGGGGACAATAAATATCCGTGTTCCACTCGAGTCCGGCCCGTTCGTATTGTATCGGGCGAGAAGTATCCTGTGCTTTCAACCAATTGTAAGTCACGTAGAAATTGTACCCGTTCCCGGCTTCGTTACCGAGAGACCAGAACGTGATACAGGGATAGTTTTTGCTTGTTTCGTACATGTTCACGGTGCGATCCATGTGGGCATTCAGCCAGCGTGGGTTATTACCGAGCGTGCGACCTTTGCGAAGATCATATCCCATGCCGTGGGATTCGATATTCGCCTCGTTGCACACGTAGAAACCGTACTCGTTACAGAGTTCATAGAAACGACGTTGTTGAGGGTAATGACAACAACGGATAGCATTGATATTATGGCGTTTCATCGTTTTGAAATCTTTTCGCATATCGGCTTCGCCGAGTACATGCCCCGTGTGTTCGTTATGCTCGTGGTAATTGACACCTTTGATGAGTACGGGACGCCCGTTCACAAGGAATTGGTTGCCCCGGATTTCAAATTTGCGGAATCCGACCCGAAAAGGAATAATTTCGGTTTGTTTGCCCGATTGTTCGATTTGAATAAAAAGTTGGTAGAGATGGGGTGTTTCCGCTGTCCATGCCTCTACTTGTGGAATCGTGGTGTCGAAATGAACACGGGCGATAGAATCGACGTTGACTATTTTCTGCCCTTCCGCTACTCGTGTACCCGACGGACTTTCCAATTGATAACGCACGGTGATTTGTCCCGGTTGTTTCGGATTTTTGTTTGCCAAGGTTAGGTCAAGCCCGAAAAGTCCATTGGTATAACTGCTGTCCAAGTCCTGTCGGATGGAGAAATCCCAAGGATGAACGGGAGATTGCGCGAAGAGATAGACATCTCTTTCAATCCCGCTGATACGCCAGAAATCCTGACATTCAAGATAACTGCCCGTTGACCAGCGATAGACTTCAAGAGCGATCAGATTCTGCCCCGGTTTCAAGTAACGGGTGATATTGTATTCCACGGGATCTTTGGAATCTTCGCTATATCCCACTTTTGTCCCGTTCACGTAAAGGTAACAACCGGATTTCACCGCCCCGATGTGCAGGAATATTTCTTTCCCGTCCCATTGTTCCGGCAATTCGAAGTATTTGCGATATGATCCTACCGGATTTTCTTCCGGCAGAAGTGGCGGTTGCGGGTTGCGGGGGCAAAACTCGTACGGGTGATTCGTATACAAGGCGACCCCGTACCCGTTGACTTCCCAGTTTGCCGGAACCTCGATTTCTTCCCAACCGGAATCATTAAAATCCGTTTTGTAAAAGTTTATCGGGCGTTTCTTGTAGGTAGAAACCCAGAGGAATTTCCATTTACCGTTCAAAGACTTGTAGTCTGCGGAAGCCTTGAAATCGTTATCTCGGGCTTTGTCAATATCCCCGTAAGTCATAAACGGGGTTCTCGGGTATTCTTTCCCGACAAAAGGGATCGTTTCGTCCTGCCATTCCGGCTTGTCCTGCATATAGGCTGTAAGACAAATGAAACAACAAAGAATAGTGAAGAATAGTCTTTTCATCTTTCGTGTGGTTTGTAGGTTACAAATGTAAAGATAGTACATTTTTGTTAAAAGATGACACGAAGGATGTAAAGTCGTAAGATTTTTAATAATATACCCCTTCATCTCTCCTTTGTACGGGGGATGAAGGGGCGTGGTTGTATCTGAACGTGTGTGCTAACGTTTAATCCCTTCAAAAATACTTGCTTTTTCCTGTGGCAAAAGTTTGCCCATCATTGTAAGGGTATTTGAATTGAAGGAGGGCGAAATCCTTGCCGAAACGTTATTAGAGCTGGGAGAGAGAGAAATAGTCACGTACGCAGAAATACTCACTCCTTGGACATAAAAACTATAAATAACGCTTCCGTTCTTGTCCGTTTTCATTTTGACGTCCGATACATTTCCTTCGACAGTGAAACCGCCTAATCCGTTTTGAAGCGGACGGGGGGTATCGAAACTTACTTGCACGGTAGCTTTTTTATTTGCCATAGAAATGAAATTTCTCGTGGCACTTACACTTGTTGATCTACCTCTTTTGAAGATCAAATGGTGGGCTTCCAGTACAAAATTATTGTTTTCCAGAGCCCGGATCGCTTCCTTGTACAATCGTTCATTTTCTTTTTGTTGAGCGATTTTACGTTCTTGTCTGGTTAGTTTGCGTTGCTCTTTAGCCGTCATGTTTTGTGCGGTTAGCGACGCGAAGGTGCCTAGCACGAGGGCCAGCATCATGAATAATGTAGTGATGTGTCTCATAATATAGTGTATTTTGAGATTTTTACGTGAAAGAAACAAGAAAGTTATTCCCCTGCACCCGGGACCTGTTACGAGAGGGCGTTACTATTTCTTCATTATTCTGAAATCTATTGGTAACATCGGGTACATACATTTGTGACGCAAAATTTAATCAATGAAACTTTGAAAACATGAAAAACAATTTATTATTATCACTCGCGCTCGTTGTAGCTTTATTCTCGGCTTGTAATGAAAACTCCGATCCGGAAATCGGAGGTGGAGGCAATGAAGAAGAAAAACCGGTATTCGGAACGTATCTGACAGGAGATTTTCACCAACACACGGCTTACTCGGATGGTACGAATCCAATTAAATTTGTCTATTCTCAAGCTAAAAAATATGACCTTGATTTCTCCGTGAATAGTGAACACGGGGGTGCTTTCGGGGGTGATGCCAGTGAGGGGGATTTCGAGGGAGAATGTCCGAGATGGAGTGAAACAACCGTATTTAAAGGGGATGCAAACGGCAGAAACATGTGGCGTTGGCAATCGATAAAAGATTATAGTTGGTTACAGACAAAGGCTTTCGGGGATGCAAACAAAGATATGATTATCATGCAAGGTTTGGAATGGAACCCCGCGGGACACGAACATGCGAGTACGTGCATTATCACGGGACAATTTGATGGTCCCGATGCTTCGAGAAATGCTGATGCGATGGCACAGTTTGAATATATGTTTGATAACAATGACAAGGATCAGACTGGCGGCAATGAATACGGTTGGGTTAAGTCCTCGAAAGCAGGTCACGAAAAAACAATGGAAGCCGCGGCTTGGTTGCAGGCTAATCACCGGAAAACAAGTTGGATAGTACCTGCACACCCGGAACGCCAGAACAAATGGTCTATATCCGATTTCCGGGATTTGAATGATGTCGCACCGGATGTATTTGTTGCTTTTGAAAGTACTCCGGGGCATCAAGCATCCGCGAACCGTGGAGGAATAGGTAATTCATCTTCATTCAAAAAGAGTTATACTTACGGCGGTACCGGTATCATGGCAGCACAAGTCGGAGGACTCTGGGATGCGATGTTGTCCGAAGGGCGGAATTTTTGGTTAGTTGCCAATTCCGATTTTCATAAGCATGTCAGTAAGGGGGCGGATGATTTTTATCCCGGTGAATACCAGAAAACATATGTGTCTGTCAAAGAAAAAACGGCACAAGGTATTGTTGACGGTCTTCGCTCCGGTAATATATTTACGGTTCATGGTGATCTGATTGATAAACTTGAATTTTCTATCGGCTCGGCAACCATGGGACAAACGTATACTGCAAAAACAGAAAAAATCAAGATTAGTATTGTTGTTCGGGACCCTGAAACAAACAATAATAACATGTACACGTCGCTGACAAATCCAAAACTTGATCATATCGATTTAATCGCCGGCGAAATGCGTTCTAAAATAACTAAAGGTTCTGCGGAATACAGTATCGACAATTACGATAAAACGAAAGTTATCGCTCGTTTCGATGCAGTCGGTGGTGTAACTGACGCGAATGGTATCGTGAGCCAGAAATGGACAACCCGAGAAGGGGGAGTTAAAGTGATCGAGTACGAGGTGGAACTTACCAAGGATACGTATTTTAGGTTACGCGGAACAAATCATGGCTTGAATAAAGCAGGTGAAACCGATGCTAACGGAAATCCGTTAGTCGATACTCCCACGGCAAATAATGAAGCCGCGGCAAAAGTCTCTTTCGAGGATTTATGGTTTTACTCGAATCCTATCTTCGTGAAGAAAAATTAAGTAGTTAATAATCTACAAGGTACCCACTTGACTTTTCTATAGTTAGGTGGGTATTTACTTCCTATAAAAAAACCACCTACTTTCGTAAGTGGCTCATTTTCGGTGACCTCGGTGGGACTCGAACCCACGGCCCATTGATTAAGAGTCAATTGCTCTACCAGCTGAGCTACGAAGTCTTCCTTGTTGCGAGCGGTTTTAACCGTTTTGCGGGTGCAAATATGCAACAATATTTTTTAATCTGCAAGAAAATTATTCTTTAATGTTGTGATAAACGTTGGTTACGTCATCATCTTCTTCTAATTTTTCCAGCAATTTGTCGACGGTTTCTCTATATCAGCACATTAAATTAGCACTCATTTTGGGCTATTTTTTTGATGGAAATTGAGCCTATTTTTGCTCTGGTTTAACTCATGGTTTAACTCATGGTTTAACTCAGAGAATGGTTTTAGTTAAACTAAAAAGTAACCAAGATTGTGAATAGTATTTTATCTATTTCTATATAAGAATGTTATTATGAAGAGAGGCATTGACTTTTGCCTCTGTTTTTAGAATCTATCAGTAATAAACTAAATAAATTCTATTGCTTTTATTTAACTTGTATTCATGAGGGGGAGTGTTTTAAGTGATAAGGTGTTTTTCTCTCTAGTGTAAAGAGAAATTTCTAATGAAATTCATAAGGTAATAAGTAAAAATGATATTCTACTGATTATCTCATCTTCAACACTTCGATGATATTTATATTCTATATAATAATAGGTCAAAGTGTAGGTAATGAAAATTTAGCTAGTGTTGTTCATAAGTCTTTATTTTATAAATTATCTAGTATCTTTTTGTTGTGTGTAGGTGAATTTGAATTTTATATAAAATGATATATCATTGTTTGAAGTGTAGGTGATAAAGATTTAGTTAGTGGTGGTGATAGTTCTTGTTTTTGTGTTTTATTGAATGGGTTTATCGATTATGGAATAGGAGTGTGGTTTTATAAAAAATCCCGATATTGTTAGTATCGGGATTGAGGTTTAATTAAGGATGCTCAATATATTGAGGATTAATGTTCCATCCTTTTTCTTTTGCAATAGAAACGTCCCATTTATCATCTATCCAAAGGTCTGAAATCGGTTTCCCGTTATCATATTTGCCCATAGGTAGACTATTTAAAAGGTTATTAATGGATTCTTGTGTGAATGGATTTTCTTCACAATCTAAATATATTAATTCGGTGTTTTTATTTAAGTCTAATGAGGTTAAGTTGTTATCAGAGCAAACTAAGTATTGTAGTGTTGGGATTTGACTTAAATTTAGTGTTGAAATTTTATTTTCGTAACACCTCAAAGATTTTAATTTTGTATTATTGTCAATATTCAAAGAAGTAAGTAAATTGCCCCCACAATTTAAAAATTCCAATGTCGTATTATTGTTAATATCTAAAGAAGTTAGAGCTGAATGTGAACAGTTTAAATATTTTAGGGTTGTATTTTTGCTAACATCTAGTTTATCAATTTCAGCATTATCAATTTCGGCAATATCAAGGATTACTAAATTAGGAGCTTTTGTAACATCAATATCTTGAAGGGTGAAATCATAGTAAGATTCTAAAGCAATAGATGTTATTCCTGTTCCTTTAATTTTTACAAGATATGTGCCTCCTGTTGTGTAAGTGTGATTTGTACTATTGGTTGTGTTCCCATTACCCCAATTTACTTCCCAATCTTGTGGAATTTTGTAATATGGTTTAAGACTCTTGTATTCTTCCTCTGTCCAATCTATAAATTCTGACCCCAAAAGTTCAAGGCTTTTATTATCTCCTATTTTGATAGTAAGCGTTATTTCATTCATTGTTGGGATAGTTGGGTCTGGCTCATCTTTATCGTCATCCGAACAAGCAATCCAACAAGTAGCTAAAGCTACCATAACGAGTAAGGTTAAAATTTTTTTCATAGTAATGAGTTTTAATTTTTTATAAAATTCTTGTGTTGAAAAATATTTCTATGTATTTATTTGGTGTAGGTAATTTTGTAAACACCATGTTGTTCATTTTGAGGATTTATTTCTCTTATTTCTATCGGATATCCTTCTTCATCTATTGTATATTCATATTTTTTTATATAGATAGGAGTTGGACCACTTAAAATTAGATATTTACTTTTTCCTCCAATATAGTCTGTCAATGCTGTAACATCAAAATCACCATCTGTATTAGGATAGTTTATAAAGATTTGATTTAAGTCGATATTTGTCTTGTTCTCTATACTGGATTGGGTACAAGTTACATCTCCTGCTTCAACGAGAATGTCATCTACCCATGTAAATTCTTCAATGTATTCAATCGTATTTTTAATGAGATAGTTATCGTCTGAATAGGTAAACTTGCCATTATTAGATGCACAATCTATATTTGCTTTAATATCAGTAACATTTTTTTGAGAATTTAAGGTACAAGTAATATCATATTGTAGAGGTTGCCCTTCATAATCGGAATCCTTCACATGAATGATTAATTTGTCTTTTGAATGTTCAAGTTCATTGACCTGCGTGTAAAGTTCACCGTATTCTGTTGTGTTTTGTGTGATTTTTTTGATTGTTTGGTCACTGTTGTATGTATATTCCCAAATGATATGGTAGGAGTCGTCAGTTGCCTTGTATTCAATTTTGCTGATAAGCTTCTTTGTTGTTGGAGAATCTTCTTTGTCATCATCATCAGAACATGACACCCAACAGGTAGCTAAAGCTACCATAACTAATAAAGTAAAAATCTTTTTCATGGTATTAAATTTAAAAGTTTATAAATAATTGATATTGTGAATAATATTGCTTTTTATTATTTTAAAGTATGCCATACCCCTTTATCGTAAGTAAGAGGTCGTTCATGTAGAAAATCCCTAAATTCTTCTTTAATTCCCTTCAGGTTTATATCATGAATTTCTAAATCTTCAATATCCTTACATTGAATCATTTGTAATAATAATTCTTTTATCCCCTCAAATTTTTTGACAGGGTAATTTTCATTTCCAATTTGGAATTGAATTATTGAACCAGAAGATTGTTTGGGTTGGAGTTCTATCAATTCATCCTCTTTTTCGTAACAACTTGTAACAGTTTTAAAATTCCAACCTTGAGTTTTCAAGAAATCATGGAATTTTTGTTGTACCTCTTCCAATTTTTTTACCCCTTTCCAAGAAAGTTTGACTTCAAAAATGTCATGCGCTTTTTGCATACAACTGGATATTATTACCCCAATCCCCTAGTGGTAAGTTATTAAAAAAAGAAGTGTGGAGATTGCTGGTTTATTAATCTTGAGGTACGACCAAGCACCCGACTAAAAATAAACAGTCACCCCACACTAAACCATAATATATTTAGAAATTATATATGGCAAGCATGAGTGTTTGTACCGTTTATCCCTTTAGTCTTTTAAATTGGTCGTTTTCAAGATTAGGATAAAACCAAACACTTCTTATTAAATATGTCTGTCCCTTGGATTGCTCCAAAGGACACCACAAATGTAAATAATAATTAGCATTCAACAAACACTCACAGGGGTGACTGTGTGGCAAATATATTCAAATTTAACATGAATAATCTAGGAGTTATCATGTTAGATATTATCCCGTTTAAATGTTATCTGGATAGCTAGTGATAGAAAGTAATAGTAAGATATTGCATTCTATCACTTTAGCTTCTTGTTTAGTCCTGTTATAAATTGCAATAATCTAAAATTAGACTACAAGCGATTATCTAAACGCAGTAAATAATCTAAATATATTTCTTGTTTTACCTCTTCTTCCTGTTGGCTATAATAGCGATAATGATAAAAAATATAATCATTATATTCGTCACCAGTTCGGAAGTCGGGTATATAGTGAATAACGCTATTATATAACCGATAATCCCAACGATTACCAGTATAAAGAATTTAACATGAGTAACTTCAATTTTATCTTTCTTCATTTACTCTAGTTTTAAAAATATTCTTGTTCTGTATAGCTTTTATATCCATTCTCACCCACTATGATATGGTCTAGGCATTCCAACCTTAATATTTTGCAGGCTTGGATAATATTCCTTGTTAGTTGTAAATCTTGTTGGCTGAAATTAAGGTTCTGGCTTGGGTGATTATGGAAAAGCATCACTGAATGGGCGTTACTCTTTAGCATGTATTGTAAAATGATTCTTTGGTCGAAGACGGTTTCATCTAACCCACCTTCTCCAACTTTAGCCACGCCAAGAACCTTCAAGGCTTTATTTTGTAACATTATCCACGCTTCTTCATGGTGATATAAACAATCTTCAAAGAATGGTTTCATTAGATTGTACGCTTCTCTAGGTAAAATAACCTTTGGTCTGTCTTTAGGCTTCACTTTAGGATTGTATCTAATCTCTATCTCTGATAACTTGGTTAAGTCATAGAAATGCTGATTCACCTCTATTCCAGTTTTAATTTCTGGTGATAAGTATTCTTCTTTCATCGGTAATAAATTTAATTGATAAGACATTGGTTTAAATAGAGAGAGGAATAAAAAAAGTGATAAACTTCCACTTTAATCACTCTCTCTTTTCGATTTCTCAAATTGGCTTGTCGGGGGGCGTAATGAAGAATAATCCTACCGTTCGATTAGCACTAAATTTTTTTACATAGGGGTGGATTTTATATAAGGTAGCCTTTTAAATGATAATTCCCCTTCAACACTACGGTAAAATATATATACTATATAATAATAGTCCAAAGTGTTGAGGGGGAATGGTGATTCACTTCATTATTTTTTCATGCACTTCTTCTTTTTATAAAATTATCAAGTTCGGCATCGATTGAGTTGGTGTGGATTTATTCATGATTTATTGTAGAAAATAATTTATTCATTTCTTACTATTATATAGCGCATAAAAAAAGGACAAGATTTGATGAAAGTTATATCCTTCAATCAAATCCTGTCCTTGGTATCGTTATTTATCTATCTAACTTTTTCAAGTAAGAGATAAGCCCATCTAGTTTCCCTTCTTCCACAAGTTTTAAAAATCGCTTGCATAACTTGTTAGATTCATCCTCTAAATCTTTATTAATAAATTCCATCTCTCTATGGTAGATTTCAGTAACTTTAGATGGAAGAAGTTTTATGTAGTCTTC
>OGKG01001139.1_pt1 | contig 32834 bp, 36 predicted proteins | sample 1572201 | NCBI WGS metagenome assembly OGKG01 (sample SAMEA2582146, study PRJEB24529) | metagenome | biome: Human gut stool | place: China | collected 2011 | reverse complement strand
CTGACACAGACACAAATATGGGCATTATCCGAACGGAAGGAGCAGAGTCCGCCTTAAATGGCAGACAACAAAAAAATGGTTGAAGCTATTACAAGCAGAGATGAAGACTTTGCTAAATGGTACACTGACATTGTAAAAAAAGCCGAGCTTGTTGATTATTCAGGCGTTAAGGGATGTATGGTTATCCGTCCTTACGGTTATGCTATTTGGGAGAATATACAGGCTGACCTTGACAGACGATTTAAAGAAACAGGTCACGAAAATGTGTATATGCCTATGTTTATCCCTGAAAGCCTTTTACAGAAAGAAAAGGATCATGTAGAGGGTTTTGCACCTGAATGTGCATGGGTAACTATAGGCGGCAGTGAAAAACTTAACGAGCGTCTTTGTGTTCGCCCTACTTCGGAAACTCTTTTCTGCGAACATTATCAGAAAATTATCAACACATACAGAGATCTTCCAAAACTCTACAATCAGTGGTGCAGTGTTGTAAGATGGGAAAAAACAACCCGTCCTTTCCTCAGAACTTCCGAATTCCTTTGGCAGGAAGGTCACACAATGCATGCAACGGCAGAAGAGGCAAAGGAAGAAACACTCCGTATGCTCCATGTTTACGAGTCATTCTATAAAGAAATTCTTGCTATTCCGGCTGTAATTGGCAGAAAGACAGAGAAAGAAAAGTTTGCCGGTGCAGAAGAAACCTATACAATTGAGCCGATGATGCACAACGGTGTTGCTCTCCAGGGCGGTACATCACACTACTTTGGCGACGGCTTTGCAAAGAGCTTTGGCATTACTTTTACAGGTAAAGACAATAAGCAGCATTATCCGCACCAGACATCATGGGGTGTGTCAACAAGAATGATCGGCGCTATCATTATGGTTCACGGCGATGATGACGGTCTTGTGCTCCCGCCGAGAATTTCACCTGTACAGGTTGTAATTATTCCTGTTGCACAGCATAAGGAAGGCGTACTTGACAAGGCTTACGAACTTAAGGCAGAGCTTACAAAGCGGTTCAGAACTAAACTTGACGACAGCGACCACGCACCAGGCTGGAAGTTTGCTGAGTATGAGATGAAAGGCGTTCCTGTAAGAGTTGAGATTGGCCCTAAGGATATAGAAAAGGGTCAGTGCGTAGTTGTAAGAAGAGATACCCGTGAGAAGTATTTTGTACCGCTTGAGGGACTTTCCGATTATATTGCAGAGCTTCTTGATACAATTCACAACGATATGTATGAAAGAGCACGCAAGAATACAGAAGAAAAAACATTTACAGCAACAAACTTTGACGAATTTGTTGATACCGCCAAGAATCACCCGGGCTTTATTAAGGCTATGTGGTGCGGCGACAGCGCTTGTGAAGATAAACTCAAGGACGCTACAGGCGGTGTTAAGAGCCGTTGTATTCCTTTTGTCGAGGAGCACATCAGCGATGTTTGTGTATGCTGCGGCAAACCTGCTAAGCACCAGGTTTATTGGGGCAAGCAGTATTAATTGATTTTATATTTGAAATGTATAAGGAGGTGCTGAGGCTATGCCGATTAAGGTTCAGAGCAATTTGCCGGCAATAAAGGTACTTGAGTCTGAGAATATTTTTGTTATGCCAAACGAAATAGCGATAAAGCAGGATATTCGTCCGCTTAAGATTATTATTTTAAACCTGATGCCGACAAAAATTACAACCGAAACCCAGCTTCTAAGACTTTTGGGCAACAGTCCTCTACAGGTTGACATTGAGCTTTTGCAGATGGCATCACACACTTCAAAAAACACCTCACCTCATCACCTGACTACTTTTTATAAAACCTTTGACCAAATAAAGAATGAAACCTTTGACGGTATGATAATCACGGGCGCACCGGTTGAACAGCTTGAGTTTGAAGATGTTGACTATTGGGAAGAGCTTTGCAAGATTATGGAATGGTCAAAGCACAATGTTTATTCCACACTCCACATTTGTTGGGGTGCGCAGGCGGGTTTGTATTATCATTACGGTATCCAAAAGCATAAACTTAAGGAAAAGTTAAGCGGTATTTATAATCATACGATTTTAGACCCGCATCATCCGCTTATGCGTGGCTTTGACGATACCTTTTGTATTCCTCATTCAAGATATACGGGCGTGAGGGAGGACGATATACGCAGAAACAGCGCACTCGAAATCCTTGCAGTGTCAGAGCTTGCGGGAGTGGCTATAGTTACCAATAAATCCGGCAGACAGGTATTTGTAATGGGACACGCCGAGTATGACAGAGATACCCTTGCAAGCGAGTATTTTCGTGATGAGAACAAGGGAATCAATCCGAAAGTTCCGTACAATTACTTTCCGAATGACGATGCGTCGCTCACACCGCCAATGGTGTGGAGAAGTAACGCAACATTGCTTTTTACAAATTGGCTTAACTATTATGTATATCAGGCAACACCGTACGATTTACAGGACTTGCTTGAAAAATATCCGCATTAAACTAAAAACCATGAGCAGTTCATTTTGGACTGCTCTTTTTTTGGAAATTTTTTATAAAAACATATTGACAACCGTAACGCTTTAGCATATAATTCAATTAGTTAATTAGACAATTAACTAAATAACTAATAAATCAACAGGAGTGATTTTATGGGAGATGTGTGGAAAGCACTGGCTGATCCCACAAGGCGGAAAATTCTTGAATTGCTTAAAAATAAAAGCCTTAACGCAGGGGAGATTGCCGCTGAATTTAATATGACCAAACCATCAATAAGTAATCATCTCAGTATTTTAAAGCAAGCTGACCTTGTGGATTCAGAAAAAATAGGTCAAAATGTAATTTATTCGTTGAAAACAAGCGTATTGGAAGATATGTTAAAAATGTTGTCCGATTTAATAGGCAGAGAGGATAAATAATATGAAAAAATATATTTTGTTAATTATATCATTGATTAATATTGCTGTAACAGGTGTTTTTATTGCTTTTAATCCAAATGAAGAGTTGCCCTCACATTATAATGTTAATGGGATTGCGGATGCCTATTCATCAAAATGGATGCTTTTATTTATTCCGAGTATTCTTGTATTGTTTTCAATTATATATGCGATTTACGCAAAGGTAAAAGAAAATGATGAAAACTATAAGTCGTACCGAGAATATGCCGTAAGATGTATAGTATCAATTTTTACTTTTTTGTTTTTATTTTTTTGGATGCTGATTGCACTGGTATTGCAAAATAAAGTAAATATAGATAATCTGTTTTTACCGTTAACTTGTATTTTTATGGGCTGTATGTTTGTTTATTTATTCAATTTAATGCCTAAAATAAAGCAAAATTCTTTGCTTGGCATACGAACAAACGCCACATTGAGCAGTAAATCCGTTTGGAAAAAAGTACATCGCTTTGCAGCTTATTTTGGAGTGATTTGTGGAATTGCAGTAATAATATTAGGCATAATTTCGTTATTCATAATAAATATAAGTAATGTATTGTTCTTTATATCAATTATTATAGTATTGGTAAGCGCAATAGTTCCTGCAATATACGGAGAAATAATATATTCAAAGGAAAGAACATCAAATAATTACATAGAATAAACATTATAAAATCCCGATAAGGCAAAAAATTCACCTTATCGGGATTTTTACAATTTACAAGACAGTTGCAGAGCTAAACGCTCATTTTTTCTCGTATGAGGGCAAGAATTTTGCGTTCTCTGCGGCTGATCTGCACCTGCGTCATTGCAAGGCAGTCGGCGGTTTGTGATTGGGTTTTATTCTGAAAATAGCGCAGATGTATAATCTGTCTGTCACGCTCATCAAGTTCGGCAATTGCATCATTAAGGCTCAACCGTTCGGTGATTTCTTCTTGCGAATCGCTTACGGGTATGTCTATTCGGGAATTTCCCTCATCATCATAATCGGCATTAAGGGATAGGGGAGAAGAGCCGGCAGAAAGCGCCTCGCAAATCTTATCTTCACTTACATTCAAAGCCTGCGAAAGCTCGGTAACGCTCATTTCTCTGCCGTTGTTTTTTTCGTACTCGGTATTAAGTCTGCAAATTTTCATTGAAAGTTCCTTAAGAGTGCGACTAACCCGTACAGAACCTCCGTCACGAAATATACGCTTGATTTCTCCCAATATAACCGGTACGGCATAGGTAGAGAATTTTAGTCCACGGCTTTCGTCAAAACGCTCTACGGCTTTTGCAAGTCCCAAACAACCTGCCGAAAACAGTTCTTCGTATTCCACTCCTTTGCCTGTAAAATGCTTACAGCAGGAATGGACAAGTCCCATATGCTTTTGTGCGAGAGAGTTTTTATCCCCGATAATATCACCACGGCTTTCCGACATACCGATTAACGACCTCTTGAAAGGAATCTGCCCGATGAAATGACTTTTTCAAGCGTAACGGCAGTGCCTTTGCCGACAGTGGATTTGACTTTTACTTTGTCGCAAAAGCTCTGCATAACCGCAAAGCCAAGACCTGCTCTGTCTTCTTCGGGAGCGGTGGTAAAGAGCGGTTCCATTGCCTTTTCAATGTCTGCAATGCCGCAGCCTTTGTCACGAATTTTTATTACTACTTTGTTGTTTTCGTAAATTTTTCCGTTTATGTAGACCGTTCCGCTTTCTCTGCGGTAGCCATGCACAATGCAATTTGTTACAGCCTCGGAAACTGCGGTTTTTATGTCTGAAAGTTCGGCAACGGTTGGATCAAGACCGATGACGAATGCAGAAACCGCACTTCGGGCAAAAGCCTCGTTACTGCTTTTTGACGGAAAGCTAAGGCTCATTTCGTTTATTAAATTCATCTCAGCACCCCCAATCCCTCAAGCCCGGAAAGAGCAAACAGCCTGTACATATTTTCGGGTATGTTAATTACCCTGACAGAACCTCCGAGTAATTTCATCTGGCGGTATCTTCCAAGTACAAGACCGATTCCTGAGCTGTCCATAAACGATACCCCGGAAAAGTCAAGGTTTAACAGCTTTGGCTTAATTGATTCACAGATTCCGTCAAGCTTTGTGCGTATTCTTGCGGCAGAGTCATGGTCAAGTTCACCCTCAATGAACGCTGTCAGCACATTGTTTTCAAATTTTGTTTTGAGCATTTTAAACATCCTTTTTACTGAAAATTCAGCTCGCTATTTTGCCTTATAAAGGCAAATAAAAACTCCATAACTATATAATAATAGATATGGAGTAAAAATTTTGTTTTATTGTGTTGCAGAAAAAATTATTTGTTAAGTGTGGTCAGATAATTATAAAAATCCTCAAAACTTCCGTTTTTGTATGATGAATAATCCTTATCATTACGGTTTATAATGCAGTCGGTAATTAAAAATGTGTCAAAACCGAGTTCGGCGGAGCACAAATCTTCGTCAACATCATTGCCGACCATAAGGCTTTCTTTTGGAGAAATGTCGCATTTTTCGCATAAATCTTTAAAATACAGAAGATTGGGTTTACAGCTTGACGAGTTGTCATAAACGGTAATATATTCAAAATCTTCGGGATTAAGTCCTGCCCATTCAAGTCTTTTATATGTAGCCGGCTTAGGGAAAATCGGGTTTGTTGCGGCAATTACTTTGTATCCGTTTTCTTTTGCAAAATCAACACATTTTTTTGCATAAGGATTAACGAAGGTGGCGGTCTTTGCGGCGACAAATTCATTATTATAATAATCGGTAAACATATCTTCGTATTTAATAAGGTCAACACCGCTTACTTTTGCGGCGGCTTTCCAAAACACATCTCTGTTAAGTGCGGAACCGTCGTTTTTAGCCATTGCGCCAAGCCCTGCCATAATAGAATCGGTAAGCGCTTTCGGCTCGATTTTAAGTACAGGTATCATTTTTTCGCAGAGTGAACCGAAATAATATTTAACAAATTCGTGAACATCCATAGGTAAAAGTGTGCCGTCAACATCAAATAATATATTTTTGTACATAGTCATACCTCCACAATAATTATACATTTTTTGTCAAATGATTGCAAGATTAAAAAAATTGTGTATAATAAAATTAGATTTTTAACTTATAAAAACGGAGGTAACAGTATGAAAATTGTACTGACGGACGCACAAACTGTTGTGGATAATCTTGTACCTGCCGACCGACTTTCACAGTTCGGCGAAGTGGTGCAGTACGGGCTTCTCACATATGATGAGGTCGCAGAAAAGATTGCGGACGCAGATATGGTTATCTGCAACAAAACCCGACTTGACGAGGGTTCATTAAAACTTGCAAAGAATTTAAAATATATCGGACTTTTTGCCACAGGATACAATAACATTGATATAGAGTATTGCAGAAAGCACGGTATTACAGTCTGCAATGCGGGTTCGTATTCCACAAATGCCGTTGCACAGCATACTTTTGCATTAATTTTGGAGCATTACAGCAAGGTGCGTGAATATGCAAAATTTGTTGCCGACGGTCAATGGAAAAGGAGCAAGACTTTTTCGCCGTTTGTATATCCGCTAAACGAGCTTGCAGGAAAAACAATAGGTATTGTAGGATTTGGAAGTATCGGAAGTGCGGTTGCAAAAATTGCGCAGGCATTTGAAATGAAAGTCCTTGCGTATAATCGTTCCGAAAAACAGGCTGACGGAGTGGAGTTTGTAAGTTTTGACGAGTTGCTTGAAAGGAGCGACATTGTAACGGTTCATTGCCCGCTTAACAGCGATTCGGATAAAATGTTTGGCAAAGAGCAGTTTGCAAAAATGAAAAACAATGCATTGTTTGTGAATACCGCAAGGGGTGGAGTAATGGCAGAGAACGACCTTTACGATGCGTTGCAGAACGATATTATCGGCGGAGCGGCAGTAGATACCTTGGTTGTTGAGCCGATGGAGGAGGACTGTATTTTAATGCAGGCAAAGAATTGCATTATAACTCCTCACATCGCATGGGCGCCCGTTGAAACAAGGGAAAGATTGATGAATATTGTTGCAGACAATATCGGTTCATTTATAAACGGCACTCCTAAGAATGTTGTAAGTTGAGGTAATTATGGACGAAAGGCTTAAAAAGCAATTTGACTTTATAAAGGAAATTGACAAGGAAAAATTCATACAGCGTCAGACATTGCTTACAGGCGGAGAGCGCAAGGAAAACGATGCCGAGCACGCATGGCATATGGCGCTTATGACCGTGCTTTTGAGTGAGTATGCCAACGAAAAAATAGATGTTTTAAAAACGGTTACAATGCTTTTACTGCACGATATTGTGGAGATTGACGCAGGAGATACCTATTGTTATGACGAAGAGGGCAAGAAAACTCAACACGAAAGGGAACAGAAAGCGGCAGACAGAATTTTCGGACTTTTGCCCGACGACCAGTGCGAAAAGCTGAAAAATCTTTGGATTGAATTTGAAAATGCCGAAACAGCCGAGGCAAAATTTGCCCATACTATGGACAATGTTCAGCCCGTAATGCTGAATGACGCAACAGACGGTAAGATGTGGGCAGAGAGAAAAATAAAATTAAGCCAGGTGCTTGGCAGGCAAAAGAACACCCCAAAAGGTTCTGAAATCTTAGCGGAATATTCTTACAACAATTTTATAAAGCCGAATGTCGAAAAAGGCAGATTAATTGACGATACACAAAAAGATAGCTGAAAACCCCGTTCTTATCAGCGCTTTTATAATTGAATTTTGTCGCTTGTTGTGATATAATTATAAGCGAAAAACTAATAAAAGGGCGATAATCGTGGAGAAAAATGTTAAAAAAGAAGCGTGGCTACACTTTTGTGTAAGCTCAATCGGCGGATTTATGGGTGCGTACGCAATCATAAATCACTGCGACCTGCTTGCCTCATCGCAAACATCAAATATGATACACATTGTACATAATTTGTTTGAGCCGGAACATTCTTTATTAATTTATATGGTGCTTGCCGCTTTGGTGTATGCTTGCGGTAATGTGACATATGTGTTGCTCCACAAATTTATAAAACTTGATACAAAAATAATAAGTCTTGGTTTGACATCGGTTGCTTTTATACTTGTAAGCGTGCTTAATTTTGTAGAAAATTCGTACCTTGCAATGCTGCCGCTGTTTTTTGCCGCTCCTATTCAATGGAACGCTTACGCAGGCGATGCGGGATACGGCAGTTCAACAATTTTTTCGACCAATAATATAAGACAAACGGTAACATCGCTTACATCTTATCTTATTGACGGCGACATAAAGATGAAACGCAAAGCGCAGTTTTTCGGAATGACATTGATTTTCTTCCATATAGGCGTTGCTCTTGCAAGCGTGGCTGAAATTTTTTGGGCAAGAGAGAGCATATGGTTAGGATTTTTACCGCTTGCAGTATCAGCTGTGTGCTGTATGTGGTACAAAGAGGTAAAGGTATTTTCTTTTGGCAAAAAGTCGGAAGCCTTAGAATCCATTGTTGAGGAACAAGTGAATATTTAATTAATAATCTATAAAAAAGCCTTGCAGGATTTCGCCTGCAAGGCTTTTGTCTATTTGTTCAAACTCACAAATATAAAGCTGTTCTGCGTAAGCGGAAAGTATTTGTGTACTTTGTCCACACCTACAACCTTTGACCCTTTAAAAAGATTAATTATACTTGCCATATAGTGTCATATCCTTTACTCAATTTTCTGATATTTTTGTTCATTATTTGCCAACAATTATGTAATAATATTATACTTAAAAAGTATAATTTAAGGAGTAGTTTATGAATAGGATTGCAATGTTGAGAAAAGAAAAAGGCTTAAGTCAGATTTCTCTTTCTTTAAAGCTCAATGTTTCTCAAAAAATGTTTAGTGCTTACGAAAATGGAAAAAGTGAACCGAGCATTGCAACTCTTATGCAAATGGCAGATATTTTTAATACATCGGTCGATTACATTATCGGCTATACAAACATTCGTCAGCCGATAGATAAAACAGTGCAAATGTCTTTGAATGAGGACGAATGTGATTTGCTCGGCGGCTACAGAGAATTATCGGCAAAACAACAAAACATAGCTTTGGGAGTGATTTTAGGCTTGCTCAATTCCAAAAAAAATTAAGGTCATATCTGCTGTATTTGCAGATATGACCTGTTTTTTAAATATGAAGAATTGTTGTTGCAATTCCAAAGTAAATTAAAAGTGATAAGGCGTCGCAAATTGTGGTGATGAGCGGTGATGCCATTACGGCAGGGTCAACACCGATTTTGTGTGCGACCATAGGCAAGAACGAACCTATGAGTTTTGCCATTATAATAGTTCCGATAAGTGTAAGCGAAACTACAAGTCCGATAAAAAGGGCGTTTTCTTTGCCGTTTAAATCGAATATCATCAATTTTATAAAATTTGCGGCGGCAAGTGTGACACCGCAAAGGATAGATACTCTAAACTCTTTCCACAATACCTTGACTGCATTGCAGAATTTGATTTCACCAAGCGACAGAGCACGGATAACCGATACCGAAGCCTGCGAACCGGCGTTACCGCCTGTACCTGTAATCATCGGAATAAATGACGAAAGCACGATTACACTCGCAAGCGCAGATTCAAAATGAGAAATGATAGCACTTGTAAATGTGGCTGAAAGCATAAGTACAAGCAGCCACGGAATACGCTTTTTGTAAATTCCGAAAACACTTGTTTTCATATAAGGCTTATCGGAAGGCATTACGGCAGCCATTTTTTCAATATCCTCGGTTGCCTCTTCCTGCAAGACATCAATAGCATCGTCGATTGTTACAATGCCGACAAGTCTGTTTTCGGTATCTACAACGGGGAGTGCAAGAAAATTATAGTTAGAAAACATCTGCGCTACTTTCTCCTGGTCGTCAAGAGTGTTTACACAAATTACATTTTCTTCCATTATCTCCGAAACAATAACATCATCGTCAGATAAAAGCAGATCCTTTACGCTTGTAATACCGATAAGTTTTGAGTTGTCATCCGTAACATAACAAATGTAGATAGTTTCTTTATCTACGCCTGTTCGTCTGATTCTTTTTATAGATTGCTCGGCTGTCATTTCGGGACGAAGTACAATGTACTCGGTTGTCATAATTGAGCCTGCACTGTCCTCGGGATATTTGAGCAGTTCGTTAACAGTTTTTCTTGTATCCTTGTCTGCTTGCTTTAAAATTCGCTTAACAACATTTGCGGGCATTTCCTCAACAAGGTCAACCACATCGTCAATAAAAAGCTCGTCAACAACTTCTTTAAGCTCTGTATCGCTGAATCCGTGAATCAAGAGCTTTTGAGTTTCGTCATCCATTTCCACAAATGTTTCGGCGGCAAGCTCTTTCGGCAAAATTCTGAAAAGCAGAGGAGTTTTTTCGTCCTGCAGCTCTTCAAATATAGTAGCAATATCGTATGGCTTAAGGGTGACAAGAATATCTCTTAGAGTGTTAAACTTTTTTTCTTCAAGCAGCACTCTGATAGTTTCGGTTATACCAACCTTAACTGTTTCCATCATCTTTCCTCCTTCAGCTGTTTAGGGAGTAAAGACGAGCACCATATTCAGTTTATATATTGAGCGACAAAAAATGAACGCAATAGCGGTCATTTCGTTTGTTGCAACTTCGCCCAGGTACTGCGCCTTTATTACCGTCTGCGTCCATTAATTTTTCACCCCAAATTCTTAAGATAATATTATCGGGATATAAACCCCATACATATTTATTTTAGTTTATTTTGTGTTTGTTGTCAATGAATTTTTGAATAAATATTATAGCTTTTTTGCTATTGACGATAGACTTAAATGTTGACATTTGATGTGCGAAATAGTATAATTTATGTGATAAATATGTGAAAACACAAATGTTTGTCTAAATTTTGAAAGGCGGATAACAAATGATTTGTCCTAATTGTAACAAAGAAATTAAAGATGACAGTAAATTTTGCATTTTTTGTGGTGCAAATGTTCAATCACAGAGTAATGCCAGAAATGATGTACAAAACAATGTGCAGAGTGTTCAGCCGCAGGTAAATACTCCGCAGTATAATCAACCGCAGCAGAGTGTTTCGGCACAATCGCAAAACCCACAGTTTCAGCCTAATAATTTTCAGCCTGCAGGTGTTAATCAGGGAGTTCCCGTTCAACCTGCAATGCCTAAAAAGCCGATGAATAAAAAGTTGCTTTTTAGTATTATAGGCGGCGCTTGTGCGTTATTAATCATTATTATTGTATCCTTGGTTCTCGTTGCTAATCATAAAACTAAAATTAATCTTAGTGATTATATCAAAGTAAGTTATGACGGATACGACGCATACGGCACAGCTTCAGCAGAGTTTGATTACGATAAGTATTTAGATGATCTGATGAAGGCGTCATCTTCGTTTAAAAAAGCCTATAATTCGGATATGACATGTAAAAATCTCTATGATTCGGATATTACATGGAGTTCGATTGCCGATTATTATGATGCGGTAGATATTGACTACGATCTTGATAAAACAAGCGGTCTTTCAAACGGTGATACGGTAACGGTAAATTTTGAATATGACAATGATGCCGCAGCACAATACAAGATTGAGTATGTTTGCGAATCGAAAGAATATACTGTTGAGGGACTTAAAGAAACCAAGAAAATAGACCCATTTGAGGGTGTTACAGTTGAATTTTCAGGTACATCACCAAATGTATCTGCCAAAGTAGTAAACAATTCAAAAGACGAGGTATATGAGAACATTTATTATGACCTTAGCAAAAGCTACGATATAAAAATCGGCGATACAATTACTGTTACAGTAAGCAATGACCCGGAGTATTTTGTTGAGGCTTACGGTTGTGTATTTACTTCAACCACAAAGGACTTTAAGTGTACCGCTGTTGATCAATATGTGTCAAAGACGGCAGATATTAAAGAAGATACACTTAATGCTATGAAAAAGCAGACAGAAGATGTTATCAATGCATATTTTGCAGGTGAAAATAAGTATATCGGTGTGTCTGATTTGAAATTTGAAGGTACATACTTCCTTTATACAAAAGATGAAAACGGCTGGAACTGGGACGGCAATAACCAGATTTACATTATCTACAGCGGTAAGGTAAAGAGCGTTGAGGATAAAAAGGCGTTTGACGAAACCACTGTTTATTTCCCTGTCAGATTTAAAGACATTATGCAGTATGCTGACGGAACACAGAATGTTGACTTGAACAATACCTCCATTTCAGGTGAAACCAATATTGAGTATCACTACAGAAATGTTGACGGTTATACCAACAAGGGCGATATGTACAAAGAACTTGTCGAGTCGCAGAAAGCTGATTATACCGAGGAAATCACCGATGGACTTAAGTAATTGAGAAAAAATATAAAACGAGGCTTACCGCAAGCCTCGTTTTTTAATGCAAAACAACAAATATTGCATAGCTTATTGATTTTTTATGAATTTTAGTTATAATAGAATGAGTGTTACAATATATTATTACGGAGGTTATTATGAACGGTTTGGTTAAAAAATATTTACCCTATGGTGTGGTAATCCTTTTGATTTATATGCTCGTGCCGATTATCTTTATTTCAAAATCTTTGCAGGGATTTTCGACAGTGGCATATTATTTTATTTTCCCGGCAACTGCAATAGTGTGCGCCGCAATGTATTGTTCAAAGTACGGAATGGACTTTTTGTTTACACTTATAGCTCCTGTCGTATTCATTCCGAGTATGCTTATTTATAACGGCGGTTTCCACCTTACAAACATAATTCTTTTGGTTGCTTACCTTATTTCGGGTATTTTCGGCTTGTTTGTCGGCGATATTGCTTTTGGCGATAAGCGTAAAAAAGCAGAGGCAGAGGCAGAGGCGGAAGCAGAGGAAAGATTGCTTGCGGCTAAGCGCAGAAACGAAGAATTTGTAAATGAAAAGGCTGCCGAGGCAGAAGCACCGAAAGCTGTAGAAACAACATACGATTTAAATGATGATGACGATGATTTTGATTACAGTAAATACGCTTCCACCGATAAGGTAACCGATGAAAGCGAAATCGATGATATATTAAATGAATTTGGTTCTTCAAAAAATAATTAAATGCAATAGAGATTAGTATCCCATGCAGGAATGTACGGATGATGCCGCAAATATATTTTGTATTCAGGATTTATTCCCGAAATCAAAAGCGGCAGTCTGAAAATATCTTCAAATCTGTGATACGCTGAAAAGTTGAGCTTTGGCTTAAACATTTTCAGCGTATTTTTCATGCCCAAAATTGTTTCAAAGTCAGCGCCCTCAACATCTGCTTTTACATATGTTGCCGCCCACCCACACAAAATTGTATCAACGGCGGCAACGGGAGTTTTTGTGTTGCTTTCGTTTACTATGGCACTGTTACGGCCTGCCTTGTTGTTAAAACAAAGAGTGGTGTTGTGACTGTACGCACCGAGCTGCCAGAGTTCAAGATTTTTCATTTCCGAGCAATGCGCCTGTAATTTACTGTAGTTTTTGGCATTCGGTTCAAGTGCGGTAATAAATTTGTATTTGCCGTTTGTGTAATGCAAAAATTCGTCTACAGTATCTCCGTTGTATGCGCCGAGGTCAACATAGGTTTCGTTTTCACCGAGCGACAGGAGAGAGAAAGCCTCGTCTTTATCGGTTGTAATTCCGTCAAGCAGAGAGAGTTCTCCTGTTTTGTAAAATTCAAGAATGTTGTCAAAAACTTTTACTGATAAATCATCTGCAAGCAAATTTCGGGCATTTGTTATGCTTCCTTTATTTTTTTCCGCAAATTCTTCGTCAAAAAGAATATCGCCGAATGCAGGAACACTCGGAACAATGACCTTATGCTTTTTGGCAATTTCAAAAATATTTTGCATAACATCGGGCAGTTGAGTGGCAAAGCAAAGTGCAATTATAAAATCTGAATACTCATTTTCAAAGTCACTTAGCTTTTTTACCGTGAATTCGTGAAAACTCTGACCTCTTACAAAATCGTCGCTTGCCATAACTCCGCTTGCGGTTATTCCGTATTTTTTAAAAGCGGACAGAACTTTGTCTGCGCCGTCACCCATTCCGTAAAGAATAATCGGCAAATCGGAATTTTTAAGATAATTCCATATATAATCTTTATTGATTTCCATTGTTTCACCTACAACAAAGCCACCGCAAAAAACGGTGGCTGAATTTTTATAATTAATAATGAGCAATTATACATTGAATCTGAAAAGAACAACATCTCCGTCTTTCATAACATATTCTTTGCCCTCGCTGCGAACAAGACCTTTTTCTTTTGCTGCCGACATACTTCCGCAAGCAATGAGGTCGTCATAAGCAATTACTTCGGCACGAATAAATCCACGCTCAAAGTCGGTGTGAATTTTACCTGCCGCTTGTGGAGCTTTTGTGCCTTTCTTAATTGTCCATGCTCTTACTTCCTGCTTGCCTGCTGTAAGGTAGGAGATAAGACCGAGGAGTGAGTAGCACTCGCTGATAAGTCTGTCAAGACCGCTCTGCTCAAGTCCCATATCGGAAAGGAAAAGCTCTTTTTCTTCCTTATCCATTTCTACGATTTCTGCCTCAATTTCAGCGCAGATAGGGAGAACGCCTGCTTTTTCTTCGGCGGCAATTTTCTGAACAGCCTTGTAACCCTCGTTAGAATCAAGACCGTTTGAAAAATCATCTTCGCTCATATTTGCGGCATAAATTACAGGCTTGGTTGTGAGCAATGCAACATCAGAAAGCAAAAGAGCCTCATCTTCGTTACACTCAACACTTCTTGCGGGTTTGCCTGCCTCGAGTGCCTCAAGCACACGCTTGTAGAAATCAATATCTTTCTGATATTTTTTGTCGCCCTTAAGCATTTTCTGCGTTCTGTCGATTTTACGCTCAAGCATTTCTACATCCGATAAAATAAGCTCAAGGTTGATTGTTTCAATATCTCTTGCAGGGTCAATAGAACCCTCAACATGAATGATGTCATCGTTTTCAAAACAACGAACAACATGAACGATTGCGTCACACTCACGAATGTTTGAAAGGAACTTGTTGCCAAGGCCCTCGCCCTTTGACGCACCCTTTACAAGACCTGCAATATCAACAAATTCGATTGATGCAGGGGTATATTTGTCCGGGTCATACATTTCCGCAAGCTTGTCAAGACGCTTGTCCGGAACAGCTACAACGCCTACATTCGGCTCGATTGTACAGAACGGATAGTTTGCACTTTGAGCCCCTGCATTTGTGATTGCGTTAAAAAGTGTGCTTTTACCAACATTAGGTAAACCTACAATGCCTAATTTCATTATCTTTTACTCCTCAAAATTGATTGGCATACTTGCCTAATCAATATTTTTATTGTATCATAATAATAAGTATATCACAATTTTTCGTGATAGACAACAGGGAAAGGTGATTATTATGGAAGAAAAAACTCTCACTAAAACAATAAAAGTAGAAGAAGAGCAGCTTGCGGTGTCTATGGGCAGCGGCGGACTTGCCGTACTTGCTACTCCCGCAGTGGTTGCTCTTATGGAAAATGCGGCTTTTGAACTGTGCGAAGAAATTTTAAATAATGACGAACTTACAACAGTAGGTACAGCAATTTCTATAGAACACACAAGTCCTACTCCTCTCGGCGCAGAGATTTCCGCTACAGCCGTATTAAAAGAAAATGACGGCAGATTCTTTAATTTTGAAGTAAGCGCAAGTGACGCAAAAGGAATTATTGCAAAGGGAACTCACACAAGAGTGAGCGTAAAGGCTGAAAAATTCCAGAAAAAGGCGGATGAAAAGTTTAATGGTTAAGCACGATTACATACTTTTTGACCTTGACGGCACTATCAGTAAAAGTGCCGACGGTATAAAATATTCTCTCGAAAATGCAATAAAACAAATGGGAAAACCCGTGCCCGATCTTAGCGATTACACATTGTATATAGGTCCGCCGTTAATTGATACATTTTTGAATATCTGCCACTTTTCTCAAGAGGAAAGTCTGCGTGGCGTAGAGGTTTACAGAGATATTTATAATACAGAAGGTAAATTTGTAAACAAAGCTTATGACGGAATTGAAGAACTGCTTAAAAAAATCAAAGCTGACGGAAAGAAGATTGCGGTTTGTTCGTCTAAATATGAATTGTTTGCCAAAGAGATTATTGAAATTCTCGGACTTTCACAGTATTTTGATGCAGTGTGCGGTTCTACGCTTGACGGCAGCCGAAAAGATAAAAAAGATTTGATTCCGTATGCACTTAATTCTCTCGGTACAAGTCTTGAAAAAGACAGGGAAAACGCTGTGATTATCGGCGATACCTACTTTGATACCAAAGGCGCTGTTCAGACGGGGATTGATTTTGTCGGTGCAAACTACGGCTACGGCGATATTGAACAGATGAAGAAAGAGGGCGGAAAGGTTTTTGCCGACACTCCTCTTGAAATTTATAATCTTATTTAATGCAATTTGCGCACACAGCTTTCATATACATATAAAGTATATGGAGGTTTTGAAATGTTTGTTTTACGATTTAAAAAGAAACGATTTATTGTAGCGTTAATTGTTGTTTTGGCAGTGATTACCGTATTTATAATTCTTATAAACGCAGATTTCACACATGTGGAAGATTATGCGGAATTTAATTCTGAAAACTATTCGCTAAAGGCTGACAGCAGTGATGACAGAATAAAATTTTTTCAACAGTTGGGAATAAATGCGGTTGACGAATCGGTTGACGAGGTAATTATTCCGCAGGATTTTAACAGCGTATATGAAAAGTATAACGAAATTCAGAAAAAATCCGTATTTGATTTGAGCAATTATGCGGGTAAGCCCGCAAAACGCTATACATACAGTATTGATGACGGAAAAAAGGCTGTTATACTCGTTTATAAAAACCGAATTATCGGCGGTCACATAACAAGCGGCGTATACGGAGAAGATTATCTGCCTTTGTTTTAGGCAGAAAGGAAGGTAAAATGGACAGACTTGATAAAATTTTGGTTTCTCAAAATGTCGGCAGTCGCAAAGAAGTACAAAAACTTATAAAAGACGGTGCAGTATGCGTAAACGGAGAATGTATCAAACAGCCGCAACACAAAGTAGATGCTGTGGCTGATGACATTACCGTCGGCGGACAACCTCTTTTGTACAGCAAATATGTTTATATAATGATGAACAAACCTGCCGGAGTTCTATCCGCAAGCAACGATAAAAGAGCGGAAACCGTAATAGACCTTTTGCCTGAGGAGTTTCAGCGCCCCGGCTTATTCCCGGCAGGCAGATTGGACAAGGATACCGAGGGACTTCTTATTATTACAAATGATGGGGAATTTGCGCACAATATGCTTTCGCCGAAAAAACATGTCGAGAAAAAGTACATAGCACAGCTTGACGGTGAAATTACCGAAGAAATGATAAGTGATTTTGAAAACGGTATTGTATTTGCCGACGGAACACGCTGTATGCCGGCAAAACTTGAAATTTCCGGCGAAAATCCGGATAAAAAGACCGCAATTGTAACGATTTGCGAGGGTAAATTCCACCAGGTAAAGAAAATGTTTGCGGTATGTGGAAAAAATGTTGTGCACCTTAAACGAATATCAATCGGGGATTTGTATTTGGATAGCAATTTGCATATAGGAGAGACTAAAATGTTATCGGAATTAGACAAAATGTCAATCTTTATGGGCAATATGCACTAAAATCAGGCAGTATTTTTTAACTAGTCGCTGAATTAAATAAAATAATGACTAAAATTTTAGTCAAAATCAGTATAGTAAAAAAACAGCAAAAGTGATATATTATTAACTGTAATAAAGCAAAACAGTATTTTCTTTGATATAGATTTTCGGATTTTTGCTTCATCGGATTATTGGAGGTTTATAAAAATGGCAAATGTATCTTTAAGACACATCTATAAAATCTATGACGGTGGCGTTACAGCCGTAACAGATTTTAACCTTGAAATTGCAGACAAGGAATTTATTATTCTCGTTGGACCGTCAGGTTGCGGTAAGTCAACTACACTTCGTATGATCGCAGGTCTTGAGGATATCTCAAAGGGTGAACTTTACATCGGCGATATGCTCGCTAACGATGTTGCACCTAAGGACAGAGATATTGCAATGGTATTCCAGAACTATGCTCTTTATCCGCATATGACTGTATATGATAATATGGCTTTCGGTCTTAAGCTCCGTAAAACTCCTAAGGACGAGATTAAGAGAAGAGTAGAAGAGGCAGCTCGTATCCTCGGTATTGAGCAGTATCTCGACAGAAAGCCAAAGGCTCTTTCAGGTGGTCAGAGACAGCGTGTTGCTCTTGGCCGTGCTATCGTTCGTGACCCTAAGGTATTCTTACTTGACGAGCCGCTTTCTAACCTTGACGCTAAGCTCCGTGCTCAGATGAGAACAGAGATTTCTAAGCTTTACCAGAGACTCGGTACAACATTTATCTATGTAACTCATGACCAGACAGAGGCTATGACAATGGGTGACAGAATCGTTGTTATGAAGGACGGCTACATTCAGCAGATCGATTCTCCTATCAACCTTTATGAGAACCCTGTTAACAAGTTCGTTGCAGGCTTCATCGGCTCTCCGCAGATGAACTTTATTCCTGCTAAGCTCATCATGGCTAACGGCAAGTACACCGTTGAGTTCGGTTCTGAGGACACCAAGACCTCCAGAGGCCGCAAGTTCTACGTTGAGCTGCCCTCCGCAAAGGCTGACAACGAGGGTCTGAAGTACTATGTAGACAAGGAAGTTATCCTCGGTATCCGTCCTGAGAACATTCACGACGAGGAGATGTTCCTCTCCACCGCTAAGACCGGTATGATCGAGGCTACTGTTGACGTAACCGAAATGCTCGGTGCTGAGACATTCCTGTACCTCACCTGCGAGGGTATCCCGCTCACCGCTAGAGTATCTCCGAGATGCACTGCACGTCCTCAGGATACTGTTAAGCTCGCTCTCGACCCGAACAAGATCCACCTGTTCGACGCTTCCGATGAGCACTCCCTGCTCAACTGATTGTTGAACAACAACATACGCTGACTGCGGCGCAGCTTTCGGGCTGCGCCGTTTTTGCAGTTTCTCCGACATGCAGGAGGTGTATCTTGATAAAGCTGAAATATTCCGGGCTTTGCGCCGCAGGGTTAGCCATGAATCTGGCATGCCTGCTGATTGACTCGTTTCTCGGTTCGACACTGGACTTTGACATTCCTATGTGTTTTTTGGTTGGCATATTGCTTTGCATAGGTTCCGGTTTTGCACATGCTGCGTTCATGAATATTATCAGAAAAAATCTTGTCAGGCGGTCGAAATGGTACTTGCTGGCGGTGTTTGCAGCTCCGCTGGCGCTGAGTGCTCTGGCAGTTGTGGCTGCGATTGTCCTGGACATGACGATCTGGGCTGAGCGCAGCGGTTTTTTCAACTTTAGCCCGGCTGTTAGTATAGTTTTAATAGCTATTGGGGTCGCAGCGGTCACTTCGTACAGCGGGATAGCGACCTTGTGCGTTCAGCCGCTTTTAGGCGTCGCCGAACCTGACAAGAATGAGGAACGTGACCAATGAAATACTTGAAATACGCTGGGATTTGCGCCGCAGGGTTAACTGTGAATCTGGCATGCCTGCTGATTGACTGGCTGTTCTGCTACATATTTGACTTATTTTACACCGTTTCGATCGGCTTATTTATTATTGTTGGCGCAGTACTTTGTATCGGCTCGGGATTTTTGCACGTCGCCTTTATGAACATAATCAGGAAAAGGCTCATGATAAGTTCGAAATGGTATTTCCTCACAGTTTTTGCCGCACTGGTCGTGCTTTGCGGTCTGGGGATAATACTTACGTTTGCGTTCAGCGAAAGTATGTGGGCTGGTTGGGACGGACTTGGCAAGGCGATGACGCTTTTTTTCTTCTCAATAGGAATCGGAGGCGTAGCGATAGTCAGCGGGATATCAACATTGTGTATTCAACCGCTTTTAGGCGTCGCCGAGCCAGACAAGGGTGAGGAGCGTGATCAATGAAATATCTGAAATACGCCGGGCTGTGCGCCGCCGGATTTTTTACCGAATATCTGCTGAGCGTGGTGTTTTCTGCGTTTGTAACTCTATTGGTGCTGTATCCCGCCGCAGCTATTCCATGTGGTATACTGTCAGGAAAATTGCATGTGTTTTATACTAAAAGGATACGTAATGAGCTTAGCATGCCGCTGGTTGTGTATAGTATAACTGCGCTTGGACTTCCGGTGCTGGCGGGAGCCGCAGGAGTCTATATAAACATATCAGCGCCGGAGCTGTTAACGCCGAACATAAGCAGCATGGAGGGGAGCTACGCAGGTTTGGTGAAGCTGCTGATTTTCGCGGCAGTACTCGTGAACACCATCATCATAACCGCAAGCGGAGCGTATAACGTGTATAAGGAGCAAAAAAATGAACAACAAGGTTGAACAGCTTATAAACAATATCGAGCGCTCGATAATCGGAAAGCGCCCGGTCATCGAAAAGGTGGTCTGCGCAATGCTTGCGGGCGGTCATGTCCTCATCGAGGACGTCCCTGGAGTTGGCAAGACCCTGCTCGCGGAAACGCTTGCAAAGAGCGTTTCGGGAAGCTTCGGGCGCATTCAGTTCACGCCTGATCTCATGCCGTCGGACGTTATCGGCTACACGGTGGTGGACATCAACACGGGCAAGGGAAGCTACAAGCCGGGCGCGGCGATGTGCAACTTTCTGCTTGCAGACGAGATAAACCGCGCCTCCCCGAAGGTGCAGTCCTCGCTGCTGGAGGCGATGGAGGAGCTTCAGATAAGCGTCGACGGTGAGACTCACCAGCTTCCGAAGCCGTTCATGACTCTCGCAACGCAGAATCCGATTGAGACTTTCGGCACGTATCACCTTCCGGAGGCTCAGCTTGACCGCTTTCTCATGCGGATATCTGTGGGGTATCCCGACCGCGCCGCCGAGATGAAAATGCTGGAGGTCATGCCGCAGCGCCAGGAAACTCAGCCGGTGATGCCGCTTGAGGAGCTGATGGAGCTTCGCCGGCAGGCGGCGCAGGTGAAGGTCGCGGATAACGTCAAGGCTTACATACTGTCGCTGGTGACTGCAACGAGATTCCTACAGCAGGTGAAGCTCGGAGCAAGCCCGCGCGGCTCCATCGCGATGTTCCGTGCGGCTCAGGCGATGGCTCTGATGAACGGCAGGGACTACGCGACCCCGGACGACGTAAAGGCAGTCGCGATTCCGGTGCTGGCTCACCGTATCGTGCTGGCTTCCGGGCAGACGGACTACGGCGCGCCGCAGGACATCGTTGCTGAACTTCTTTCAAACACTCACATTCCGATGTAAATAAAAAGGTGGGGCGTAACGCTCCACCTTTTGCTGTATGCTAGTTTGTCAATCAGACCTCCGATATGTCCAGAACCCTTGAGATACCGTCCTCGGTCTGCTCGAAAAGGAATCTGAGGTTACGCTCGCCGAAATCCGCTGTGAGCGCATTTTCGCTCTCCGTGAAAGAAGTTCCGTTCTGGTACAGGAATCCCGCTGCGAGAAGCCTGTGGTCGCAGTAGAATCCACTGATTATCTCGATATACTGCCGCAGGAACGCCGTGCTGTCCACCGGGGCAAAGATATCCTCGGGAAGTCCGGAAATCGTCACCAGTGCGGCGCCGCCGTCGTAGGGGCATCTGTAGTAGCAGAGGTTCTCGTGTGAAACTCCACAGGAGATCATCGCAAGATCGTGTCCGTTGTGGACTTCGTCCAGCATGAACTTCCCGGTCTGGAACTCCGGAAGCTCCGGCAGGAGCTTCTTGACTCGTCTGGAGACAGCCGTGGAGCTTTCCGGCAGACCGCTCTCGGTGTGCGCCCAACTCCAGAGCCAGGTGTTCTGTATCTCGGATTCAGAGCCGAGTATTCCTGCGCGGAATTCCCGCTCGCCGAAGCGTATCATGCCCTTCATCGGGTCAAGCCCCCAGGAGTTGTCGGCGATTATCTGCTCACCTAAACGGTTCTGGCAGAGGATAGCCCGCCCCGCCGAAAGGGAAAGCATGTCAAGCATGTTGGTCTTGTCGAAATAAACCGGGCATTCAAGCACCGAAAAATTGTTCATAATTACTCTCCGATATTTATATTCTGACCGAATTTGCGCAGAATGTCGCGCATAAGAACCTTGTCGATCTGGTACATTTTAGTGTGTCCGTGCGGGAGGTCGTCCACCCGCAGCTCGAATCTCATGTAGATTTCCGAGAGGTCGTCAGTATACCAGAATGTGCAAAGCAGGTAGCGATCCTTTGTCGCGTAGTAGTTCACCGGGGAAAATCCCAGCACGGCGCGGATATCCGCGTCAAGAAGCTGTTCGGCTTCCGCGACCTTCATCGGCTCGAACTGCACTTTTTTCGTCCTCGGGAGGCTCTCCGCGCGCTTTTCCTCCTCGGTCTTGAGAATTTTCTTTTTAAACAGTCCGAACATACGGCACCGCCTTTCTCACATGCTACAATTATACTATATTCCGCCGGGATTGTCAATACAAAAACAGCGCACCGGGAGGAGTGGTGCGCCGTCAGTTATGTTGTAAATCTGTGCTCAGCCAGCGCCGAGACCCTCGGACATTCTCTCAATGAACTCATGATCGCGCAGGGGTCTGCCGTTGAAAATGCCCTCGATTAGGTCGATTTCGGAGCCGCCTATCGCCGTCAGGTCAGATGGGCTGTCGACGTCCTTCGCGCATACCGCGATACCCTTGCTGTGCGCCTTCTTTATCAGCGAGCGCACGAATCCCGAGGACACGCTGTCGCCGCTGAAGCGGTCGGCGCGTATCTTTACGGTCTTGACCGAAGCGTTGCTGAGCGGAGCGTCCGTGAAGTAGCCCATCCCGGTGTCGTCGGCGATGATGTTCATTCCCATGCGCGAGAGCGCCTGGAGGTAGATACCGCCGCTGGTGAGGGTGCCTTCCGCCTCGGTGACGGAAATGCTTATCGCGCTTGGCGGCAGGGAATACTCAAGCAGTGTGCTCTGGAGCACGTCAACGGAGATTTCGCTGTTGAGGATATTCTCAGGCATTTTGAAGCTCACGCGGAACTCCGGATAGCCCTGCTCGCGCACGGAGGCGCAGAAGCTGCATATCTTGTCGCAGGCGAAGCGGTAGAGCTGCCGCGAGTAACCGAGCTGGTCGATTATCGGCAGAAATCTGCTGCGCGGCACGGTCATATCTTCATTGCCCCAGAACAGCGTAGCCTCGCAGCAGTGGAGCCGTCCGGTCTTCATCTCAAGCACCGGCTGATAGAGGTAGTAGAACCCCTTGAAGCCGTTCTCGGCGGCGTCGGTGATGAGCTTCTTTACCATGCGGTTGTCAGTGAGGGCGTCCTCAAGTCCCTCGGAGTAGCACACGGCATCATCGCTGAGATGTTCCTTTGCGAGGCGAAGGGTGTGAGTAGCGGCGCTGACAACGGTTTGGATATTCTCCGCGTCGTGCGGGTAGATCGTGAATCCGGCATAGACGCGGATATGATGTTCGTTATTGTGGAGATACCATGGCGAATGGAATTTCGTCAGCACCGCCTGGGCGAACTGCCGCGCTTCCTCGCGCTGGATACCGCTGAGCGATATGAACAGAATGTCGCTTGAGAAGCGGTAGACCTTCTTCTGCGAACTGCACGGGAGCGCAAGGATATACTCCGCGCAGCTTTTCAGGATATCGTCGGCGTATTCGAAGCCGTATATTTCGGAAATGCTCTTGAGGTTGGAGAATTCCACAGCGATGACAGCGCCGCTGCGGTTTTCGGAGATCTCCTCGGTGAAGTCGCGCTCGAACATGCTGCGGTTCGGCATTCCGGTGCCTATATCGTAGTATGCGAGGCGCTCAAGCTTGTTCTGGGAGTTGCGCAGCTCCTCCTCCATGAACATTTTGTAGATAACTGTGGAAAGAAGCTGGGTCAGGGATTTGAGCAGGCTGCGTTCGCGGCTGCTCCATTCGCGGTCCGTGGTGCGGGAGGTGTAGAGCAGCACTCCGCGGTTGGAGCCCTGGTCGTAGGTGCGGGCGAGTACGCAGCTAAGGTTTTTGCGTTCTCTGTCCATGCCGATGGTGCGGAGATCCGTGCATACTATACCGCTGTAATCCAGCTCGTCGCGGATATCCTGCTTGCAGGTGAAGTTGACAATTACCGGGAGCACCATGCCGGTGCAGTCGAGCTTATAGGCTCTTCCGGAGTTTTGCTCATCGGTGCAGAATTCGATCTCGGAGAGGTCGAAATGCTCGGTCATGAGCAGTGTGATGTTCTTGATCGCGGTCTTGGTGTCGGGGCTTTGCAGGAATATCGAGTAAACGCCGTTCACCATTATCTGATCCTCGAAGTTCTGACCGAGGAGCTTGTTTGCATTCTGGGAGGTCTCCATCTCGTCGACAAGTGCAACGTAGGAGTTCGCAACGATGGAGATGGTGTGCACCATAGTATCCAGAAGCTGCGCGTTATTATCGACGATATCCTGATCCTCGCCGGTGATGAGCCATGTTCCGATGGTCTGGTGACGTACGCGGATACTCTTTTTGCGCTGGTAGTCCATCTTGTTCAGATTGATTTTCCTGTCCTGACCCTTGGGGAGGATAACCGCGCCGTCGTTGTCGGTTATCGCGGAGAACAGCCCGCTCGCCTGGGAGAGCGGCTGCTGAATGCGCACTAGGTAGTCCTCGCCGAGAATATCCCGCAGCGTATACGTGGACTGGTCGTTTATCTTCACGGAGTGCTTGCTGCGGTAGCGGCGCATTACGATGTCCTCGCCCTCGCAGTCGAGGTAGTCGGTGACGTTGAACATCATGCCCTCGATGAATTCAAGGGGGCTTCCGCTGCGGTGGACCTTACCGGTGATATAGAACCACTGGTAGTCGCCGCCGTTATTGAGCCGCGCGTGGAGCTTTATTTCATCTGCGGTTCCTGCCGTGACCTGCGCTATTACCTCGCAGAACGGCTGGTAATCGTCCGGGTGAACAACGTCGCCCATGATTATAGTATCCCCTGCGGAACCTATCGGGTTTTTTCCCGCGAGTATCCGGGCAGGGAAGCCCTGTTTGAAACTCATTGTGAAGGCAAGGTTGCCGCTGCTCTCAATGGCGCGCAAGAGCGGCTCTGGATCGGCAAGCGCGGGTGTGGTGGTGCGCGCAGTCAGCTGAACCGGGCGTTCGCTGATTATCGGAATGGGGTCTGCGGGTCTGCGTTCAGACGTCCGCGTATTCTGTGCTGTCAAGTTTATCACCTCATGGGCATTGTTAAATAATTATCAACCAGGCCGTGTTATATAACGTTTGTTTTCTATCAAGTACATTTTACCATAAAACATTTAACGTTTCAAGCCTTTTTTTGTGCTTTTTTCAGAATTTCACACAAATTTCAGAATAGCTAAAGTAAATTAAGGAAATTTAATCTAGTTACTTCACAAGAAAAGCGGGTCAGAGCTGCGGACTGGCCGCAGCCCCGACCCGTAAAAATGTCGGTGCAGAGTAAATATATGCGGATATCGTCATGGATATGTCAATTCTACATGGCTAATCGCTGCTTATCGCTTTTTGTATCCGCCGAGGTAGTTCATCTGATCATCAAAAAGATACAGCATATCGCCGTCTATCACCAGGCAGAAGTCACTGTTTTCCACCGGTGAGTTAGCCCAGTAGAAAACAGATATATCAGCGGGCGCGGCAGCGTTCTTAACGGCGTCGTAGCGCTCGCCGTCGGCGGTCAGCCAGCCCTGCGGGGAGCGCACGATCACCCAGGCGTCGCCTGCCGAGGGATTCCCGCGGTCGTCGTCAGGTTCATATGTGGCTTCCCAGGAGATGGATATTTCCTCGGTGGAGTCCCAGCATTCCAAGGTTTCTGCCAACGAATCCTCGGTGGAGCTGCCGTTATCGCTGGTGGTATTTCCCGACGTGTCGATTACGCCGGATTCCGGATTGGGGCGTTCATTGTCGACCAGAGACTCGTCGGTGGAATCTTCAGGTACTTCATACGTAACCGGAATGAATTCGTTCGCACTGCCGTCCGGAGAAAATGCCGGATTGGTGTGCCCCTTGTTGGTGGAATCAGAAATTGAATCCGCCGTGCCTTCGGCCGGTACAGCCTCTGCCGACTGTTCGGGTATCGGTGCGTCGCCGGCTCCGGGGTTTTCATTTTCGTATCTGTTATCGTTGTATATAATGCTGTCTGTACCTGCGATTCCGTTGTCGAAACCGTATGCGTCGTCTGCCGGAGCCTCGTCTGCAGCTGCTTCCTCGGCGATATCCTCTGCGGAGCCAGCCGTGGCCGCGTTCTGTATCATCGATAATTCCGGAGCGGCAGTTTCATTGCCTGCGATTTCTGCGGCTGACGCCGATGAATCGGCAATAGCACCGGAAGATATCATTACATTGGAAGCCTTAAGAGAGGGAACGAGATTCACCGCAGCAACGGTGATCGCCGCGCATGCCGCGACTGCTCCGCCGATGCACGCGATACGGCGCAGCGGGAGCGTTTTCTTAGGCTCCTCAAGCGGCTGAACGGGAGCGTCCGGGTGCTCCTGTAGCTCCTTCAGGACTGCCGCCTTCATTCTGTCGATAGTTTGTCTGTCGGGGTTCATGTTTTCCGCTGACTTCTTATATTCTTCGCTGAATTTCATCAGAAAACCACCTCCCCTGCGGGTTCTGCGAATTCACTCAGCAGCGGCTTCAGCAATTTGCGCGCGCGGCTGAGCTGTGATTTCACGGTAGATTCACCCGCGCCGACCGCGCTGCTTATCTGCGCGACCGACATGTCCTCAAAGTAGAACAGGTGTATCACCGTGCGGTATTTTTCGGGCAGCTTCATCACCGCGTTCATCACGGCGAGCCGCCTTTCGGTTTTTTCGAACTGCTCCTCGCAGCAGGAAGCCATCGGCTCGTTGTCCGGGTCGTCAAGGTTCTCGGTCAGTTCGCCGCGGCTTCTGTGGCGGTTCCACGCGGAGCCCGCGACGTTCTTGGCGCAGTTCACGGCGCACCGGATAAGCCATGCCTTCCGGTGTTCCTCGGATTCGTATGTCAGTCCTGTGCGGAAGTACCTCAGGAATACGTCCTGGGTGACGTCCTCGGCGTCGCTTCGGTCGGCAAGGCGCGCGAAAGCGATCCTATACACCATCGGCATATAGAATTCCATTACCTCCTCGAAGTTTTCCGCAGCGCAGAGCGATAGTGTCAGCATATCATTTCTCCGTCGGATACGGGCTTACGTCCGTATGAATTCATATATAATACCGTGCAGACCATTAAAAGGTTGCAATTTGCACAAATTTTTTCAGATTATTTTGTTCACAGCGACTTTACCCCGGACTGCCGTAAGCAGCGGCTGGGTCATCATGCTGACCGGTTCGTCGGCGTAGAGTGTGAAATCGGCGTCCTTGCCGGGCTCCACGGAGCCTATGCGGTCGGAAACTCCGAGTATCTCGGCGGCTGTGATGGTGATGCCGCGGAGCGCTTCCTCACTGGAAAGTCCGCCGCGGACTGCAAGCGCCGCAGTCAGCGGGAGGTACTGTATCGGAGTCTCGGGGTGGTCGGTGCAGAGCGCGAAGCGAAGTCCGCTTCCGGACAGCACCGCGGGGGTGGAGATGTCGTGGTTTGCAAGCTCGGGCTTGCCGCGGTCGCCGAAAATCGGGCCGAGGACTATCGCGGGGCTGTCCTCCGCGAGTTCGTCGGCGATGAGGGCGCCGTCGGTGCAGTGTATCAGCACGTAGTCAAGACCGAACTCGTTCGCGAGGCGCTGCGCGGTGAAAATATCGTCGGCGCGGTGGCAGTGGAAGTGCGCCTTGAGTGGGTGCTCCTTGTCGAACAGGGGAAGGAGCGCTTCGCACTTGATGTCAAAATCCGGGCGGGAAATTTCGTCCTCGGTGCCTTTCAGGCGCTCGTATTCCGCGATATCCTCGCTGTAGCGTTTCGCCTTGATGAGCTGTTCGCGGATTATCGCGGCGGTAGCCATTCGTGTGACCGGGGTCTCGTCGCGGTCGTTGTAGGTGTTCTTGGGGTTCTCGCCGAGGGCGAATTTAATGGCGGCTGGGGATTTGACGATCAGCTTGTCGACCCGCTTGCTTCCCCAGGTTTTCATTATAATAAAAGAGCCGCCTATCGGATTCGCGGAGCCTACGCCGGTACACACTGAGGTCACGCCGGCGTTCACGGCGTCCTCGAAGCACCTGTCCATGGGATTCACGCTGTCTATCGCGCGGAGATGAGGCGTGGAGGGGTCGGTGTCCTCGTTGCCGTCCTCGCCCTCGAAGCAGAGCGCGTCGTTCCACATGCCGAGGTGGCAGTGAGCGTCGATGAATCCGGGGTAGAGTGTAAGCCCCTTTCCGTCGATGACCTCCTCGCCGTAAACGGGAGAATAGTCGCACATATTGCCGACCTGCGTGAATACTCCGTCCCCGCAGCGGACGAATCCGCATTCGCTGTCGTAGTATGCGTCCTTTGACATTGAAACTATTTTAACGTTGATTACTACCATTATTGTCCTTTCATTCTGGGTTCGTTGCTTTTTAGAGATAGTTCCGAAACAGTCCGCCGGACTGTTTCGGAGGAGAGGCGTTCGTAATATTATTTGCGGCATGTGGGGGAAAACTCTTGTTTTCCCCCACACCCCTTTAGCGCTTTTTTTATCATTTTACTGCGCGCCGGCGCGCAAAGTTGCCGTGCTCCGCACGGAGTTGCCGCACTTCGTGCGGAGATGTCGAGGTCTGCGACCTCGACAAGGGCTCCGCCCTCGACTCGCAAGGGGGACGCGTCCCCCTTGACTCCCGATTTTGGGTTATTGAAAGACGAATTCCGAATTTAGTTGTTCAGTCCGTTAGCTTCAAAACACTTCACAAGCTTTACTATCTCGCCGCAGATCACGGAATCTCTTGCGTTTCCATTGACCATATACATGGAATTTCTGCGGTAGATAGCGGAACGAGTATCGTAAAGCTGCCGGAGCTGCTTCGGGGTATTATTCACTACGAGCGGGCGGTTGGAATCGTTCTTAATGCGCTCATAGCACACTTCAAACGGAGTGTTTATGTACACGGAGATCCCGCTTTCCCGTGCGAATTCTGCGGTCTTGTCGTTGATGAGCGCTCCGCCGCCGGTCGCCACGATATAACCTCCGCTGAGTTCGCGGATATACTTCGCTTCGAGACTTCTGAAGTGCGGCTCGCCGAACTTTTCGAATATCTCGGGAATGGACATTCCTTCGCGGTCGACGATAACCTTGTCGAGGTCGACTAGTTCGCGTCCCAGCTCCGCTGCGAGCAGACGTCCGATGTGGCTCTTGCCGCAGCCCATGAAGCCGCAGAGGTACACGGAAGCGGTCATATCAGATCCTCCATATCGGAGATTATCTTGTTGATATCCTCGGTTTTGTAGGAAGCGTTGTCCCATATCTCGTGAGCCGCAACCGCCTGGAGCACCAGCATAGCCATTCCGGTCATAGCCTTCGCGCCCTTTTCGCGGGCGGTTTTGGCGAGGAGGGTCACCTTGGGGTTGTAAACCGCGTCGAACACGTATTTTACGCCGTCGAGCACAGCGGGAGTGCAGGGCATTCTGTCCACCTTCGGGAACATTCCCACCGGGCAGGCGTTGACGAGCAGGTCGAACTGAGCGCCTTCCGGAAGGTCGCAGCGGTCGAGAGCCGCGCCGCTGATGAATGCGATCCGTACCTTTGCGTCGGGCTTGAGCGCCTTGATCTCCTTTACGACCTCCTCGGCGAGAGCCTTATCGGACTGGAGCGCTGCGATAGTCAGGTCGCCGCCTTCAAGCGCGGTTTCTATCGCCATCATTCTGCCGACGCCGCCGCAGCCGATGAGCAGCACTCTGGAATTCAGAGAAGCTCCGAGAGCCGCGATGGATTTTGTGAATCCGATAACGTCGGTGTTGTAGCCGATCTTTTCGTCCTTTCCGACTTTGATGCAGTTGACCGAGCGGTAGCGCTGAGCGCCTGCGTCCAATCTGTCGCAGAAGTCGATGATAGACACCTTGTGCGGGATTGTGATATTGAATCCGTCGAGGTTCGCGAGGAAATCGAACTTATCGTGAAGCTCCTCCGGCGCGATGTCGTACATCTGGTAATCCACGGTCTCGCCGTCCAGCGCGAACAGCGCGGTGTGGATCTGCGGGGAGAGGGAGTGTCCGAGGGGGTGTCCTAAAATTCCGAATTTACGCATATTAATTAACCTTTCAGCCTTTCAGAGCGGCGAGAGCCTTTTCAAGAGTTTCAGCATTTTCGATGTGCATTGCGTTTGCGCCGCGGTCGAACTTCTTAACAAGACCGGTCAGAACCTTGCCGGGGCCGAGTTCAACGTAAGCTTCGATTCCGGCGGACTGCATAGCGGTCAGCTCGTCAACGAATTTAACCGGGGAGCAGATGTGCGCCGCGAGGTAGGAGGGCATGTCGGAGAAGTCGTCCAGCTTCCTGCCGTAGAGGTTGGAGTAGAAATCGCAGTTGGGAGCCTTGAACGGGAACCCTGCGATCTCGCCCTTGAACTTCTCAGCCGCGCCTGCCATGAGCTTGGTGTGGAACGCCGCGGAAACCGCGAGCTTCACTGCGCGCTTGCCCATCTCGGCGAACTTTGCCACAGCCTCGTCGATAGCTGCTGATTCGCCTGCGATGACGGTCTGCTGCGGGCTGTTGTAGTTAGCGGGAGCGCAGAAGCCGTTTACTTCTTCACATACCTTGGCGATGGTCTCGTTGTCGCTGCCGATGATGGCCGCCATGGAGCCTCCGGTGGCTTCCGCCGCCTCAGCCATAGCCGCAGCGCGGAGCTTTATAGCCTTGAACGCGTCCTCCATGCCGAGCATTCCGGAAGCGTACATAGCTGCGTATTCGCCGAGTGAGTGACCCGCAGCGGCGCAGTTGTCGATGCCGTTCTCGCGTGCCGCAGCGAGAGCCAGCAGGGAAGTGGTGAAAATAGCCGGCTGGGAAAGCCTGGTCTGCGCGAGCTCCTCGGGGGTGGAATCGCTGAGCTTCCTGGCGAGGTCGAATCCCATTATATCAGAGCCGCACTCGAGTATCTGTTTCGCCGCAGAGGATTTCTCCGCAAGCTCCGCGCCCATGCCCGGGTACTGTGAACCCTGTCCGGAAAATAAGAAAACTGTCTTCATGTGAACCTCCATATGATTTTAATGTTTATCGTTTATTTTCAATAAAATGCTTTTCAAATTCCGAATTAAGAATTCCGAATTTAAATTGTTGCTTCCGCGTGCCTTGTTACGTGGCAGCCGATGTTTACCGCTACCGGAAGTCCTGCGATGTGGGTCGCGGATTTCTCAATGTTGACGTACAGCGCGGTGACTGTTCCGCCGAAGCCCTGGGAGCCTATTCCGAGCGCGTTTATGCTGTCGAGCATCTGCTGTTCAAGCTCTGCGTAGACCGGGTCGGGATTACGCTTGGAAAGGTCGCGGCAGAGCGCTTTTTTCGCAAGGTACGCGGAGTACTCGAAGTCGCCGCCGATCCCCACGCCGACAACTATCGGGGGACACGGGTTGCTTCCGGCAAGGCTGACGCACTCGGTCACGAAATCCACGATATCCTGCTTGGAAGCGGACGGAGTGAACATTTTCAGCCGCGACATGTTTTCGCTTCCGAATCCCTTCGGAGCCGCCATGAGGTGTATCTTGTCGCCGGTGACTATTCTGGTGTGGATGACCGCCGGGGTGTTGTTGTTCGTGTTCCTGCGCTCGAGCGGGTCGCCGACGATGGACAGGCGGAGCTTTCCGTTGACGTAGCCCTGGGCTACTCCGGCGTTCACCGCGTCCTCGAACGCGTCTCCGGTGATGTGGACGTCCTGCCCGATTTCCGCGAATATTACCGCCATTCCGGTGTCCTGGCAGATGGGCACGCCGAGTTCCGCGGCGCAGTCGATGTTGCTGACGATATCGCCGAGCACGCTGCGGCACAGTTCGCTTTCCTCGCGCTGAATGCTGCCCGAGATGCACTCGCGCATTCCGCAGGGGAGCTTCAGATTAGCCTGCTCGCACAGCTTTGCGACGGTTTCGGTTATGGCTGATGATGGAATTTCTCGCATTGATCATATTCCTTTCTCTTTCTTATGGTAACCTCTAAAAACCTCCTTCACGGCAGATTTCTATGACTTATATCATCTGCTTCGTTGTCAAACCTTGAAATACATACAGTATTACTGCGGTTTGACGCCTAGCATCTGATATAAGTCATGTACGAAATCTGCTCGTGTCCCGGTTTTTAGAGGTTACCTTATATGATAGCATTGCGCGTTTTCAGTGCCGCGAAATGCGGTCAAATGCAATTATTCAGTGAGATAATCGGCAAATTCGGCATGTTTGTTGAAAAAAACTGTTGACAAATCCGCCGTAATGCGGTAAAATAAATATGGTATGTCATATTCTGCCTTGATTCTTCTGGCATTATATGGCAGGGAATCTGAGAATGATAAACACCATGTTTATTATACTATATATTGACGAGAAAATCAAGGAGAATTTTTAATGAGCGGAATTGAGATCTTAGGAACGGGCAGCTATGTGCCGGAATTCGTTGCCGATAACAACAAGTTCGCAGAGTTCCTCGACACATCTGACGAATGGATAACGCCACGTACGGGAATCAAGCAGCGCCATATCCTGACCGACAAGCCCGGCTATTACATGGGCATTGAGGCGGCGAAGAAGGCGCTGGACGACGCGGGAGTAAAGCCCGAGGAGGTCGACCTGGTGCTGGTATCCACCTGCACGCCGGATTTCTTCTATCCCTCCACCGCGTGCCTTATCCAGAAGAAGATAGGCGCGGTGAACGCTGCCGCATTCGACGTTAACAGCGCATGCACCGGCTTCATCACAGCGACGGATATCGCGCAGAAGTATCTCGAGAGCGGTCATTACAAAACGATACTTGTCGTAGCCTGCGAGAAGCTGTCCGGTCAGCTTGATTACACCGACCGTTCCATGTGCATACTGTTCGGAGACGCTTCCG